>Ga0307373_10003435_pt1 | contig 27580 bp, 20 predicted proteins | sample OX2MG_FD_202534 | JGI IMG/M metagenome (GOLD analysis project Ga0307373, IMG submission 202534) | Soil microbial communities from Risofladan, Vaasa, Finland - OX-2 | ecosystem: Environmental > Terrestrial > Soil > Coastal area > Acid sulfate soil | place: Finland: Risofladan, Vaasa | collected... | reverse complement strand
CGGTCCACGCACCGACGCCGGTCGTCGGATCGGGCGTGATGTTGGGCGCAAACATGGTGCCGAACGGCGTTTCGATCGGCCGTCCGCCAGCAAGAGCATGTCCGCTGCCAGGCAGCGTATGGCACGCAGCGCAATCGCCGACGATGGCAAGGTAGTGACCGCGTTGAATCTGGCTGAAATCCTGCTTGTCGACGCCGGCCGCCGCGACGGCGCCCGCCGGCACGCTCAGTGCGGCAGCAAGCAGTAGCGGGCGCGCCAGCTCCGCAAGTGACCTTTTGTTCTCAGGCATGAACGAGCGGTCCCGGATTCTTGAGATATTGTGAGCGGATTGCGTGAGACGACCAGTAGGCCAGCGCGCCGACCGTGCCGGTCGGATTGTAGCCGGCGTTTTGCGGATAAGCGCTGGCGCCCATGACGAACAGATTGGGCACGTCCCAGCTTTGCAGATAGCGGTTGAGCGCGCTGTCGCCGGGATTGTCACCCATGATCGCGCCGCCGTTGAGATGCGAAGTCTGGTAGGCGGTGACATCGTAAGGCGCCTCGCGGGGATGCTTGACGACTTGTTTTGCACCCATCGCTTGCAGGATTTGGGCATATTTATCCAAGAGGAAATTGCTCATCTTGATTTCGTTGTCGTGGAAATCGAGCGTGATGCGCACGAGCGGCCGTCCGAAGCGGTCTTTGTAGGTCGGATCGAGGCTGAGATAATTGTCGCGATAGCTGTACATCGAGCCGTGGCAAGCGGCGCCGACATTGATGGTCGAGAGATAATTATCCTTGATCGCCCGCTTCCATTTCGATCCCCAGGCCGGGGTGTCCGGCGGGACCGCGGTGGTCTCAATTGGCCGGCCGTTGGTCTGCACCTGACCGATATAGCCGCCGCCGACGAAACCGAGCGGGCCGTGATCGAAATTGTCGCCGTTGAATTCGTCGATGCACATGCCGATGGCGCCGGCGGAGATGAACGGATTGAAGTTGTATTTGTCCTTGTCGAAAAAGCCCAATCCCCCCGCCACGGTCTGATGTGTAAAGTTGCGCCCGATCTGACCTTGCCCAGTCTGCGGATCGTACGGCGTGCCGATGCCCGACAGCAAAAGAAGCTGCACGTTGAACAGCGAGAACGCGCAAAGAACCACAAGATCGGCCCGTTGCTCGAATTCTTCGCCGGATGAATTGACATAGGTCACGCCGGTTGCGCGCTTGCCGGTATTGTCGAGGTTGATCTTGGTAACCTCGCAGTCGGTACGGCCTTCGAAATTCGATTTGCGCAAGAGCACGGGCAGAACCGTGGTCTGCGGGGTCGCTTTGGAATAATTGGCGCAGCCGAACCATTCGCAGAAGCCGCAAAAGGTGCATTGGCCGAGGGTGACGCCGAGCGAATTCGTGTAGGACTGCGAGAGGTTTCCGGATGGCTGCGGAAACGGCTTATAGCCGAGCTTCTTCGCTCCCTCGGCGAACAGCGTGTGGCCGTAGCCCTGCTTCATCGCCGGCGTCGGATAGGGACGCGAGCGCACGCCTTCGAACGGGTTACCGCCATCCTGGATTTTGCCGCCGAGATTGCCGGCGGTGCCAGACGTGCCGCACAAATACTCGAACTGATCATAATACGGTTCGAGATCGTCGAACGTGACGCCCCAATCCTGAATCGTCATATCGTCCGGCAAAAATTTTGCGCCGTACCGTTGCGTCAGATGGCTTCTGAGCGTGAAGTCTGTTGGCAGGAAACGCCAAGTCTCGGCATTCCAATGAACACCGGCGCCACCGACGCCGTTGCCGAGCATGAAGGCGCCCCAGCTCCTCACCGGCAGGGCGGTCTGGTTCGCTTTATTGCGGAACGTTACGGACATCTGCGAATTGCGCAGGAACAGTTCATGCCGGATACGATAGCGCAACTCATCCTGGGCATAAGAGATCGGGAAGTCGGTCGCGGTGTCGCGCCAGGGACCGCGTTCGATCGCGACCACATCGAGGCCCTCGTCCGTCAACTCGTTGGCGAGAATCGAGCCGGTCCAACCGAGCCCGATGATGACCACGTCTTTATGCGGAAGTCTGCGCGCCATCGAGGCTCCTGTCGGGATCTACTGCGTCCAATCGGGGTGATTATTGATACCGACCGGCGTCAGCGTGACGCGCTGATTATGCCGGTCGATCCAGTCGCGATAGTCGTAGTGCGCGCCCGGAAAACCGATCATCTTCCATGACGCCATGTTCTTGTTGCCGCCGTAGATCGGGTCGGCGAGAAAGCCGTTCTGTGTGTTCTTGAGGATGAGCTTGAAGAAGTCCTGCGCATCGGTACCGGCCAGCTTGAGGGAGCCGTCCTCGAGGCCCCGGATCGCTTCGTCTTTCTGCGCGTCGGTGAGATCGACGAAAGCTTTGCCGCCGAACTTTTCACGGCAGGCGGCATCGAACGCTGCCAATGCCTTGCGATAATGCTGAGCCGGCGTGACTGGCGATTGCGGACCTTGCTGCTTGGTACCCTTCTGGAAGGGCCCGCTCATGTAATGGCCCTCGAACCGGCCATAGGGCCCGGCGAGCTGTCGATCGATGAAGACAGCGCAGCCGGTCTCCTTGCCGCCCGCCGAGAGTTCGTCGGCGGGAATAAGCCGATCGACAAATGCCTCGACGGTCTTGGCTTCTTGCGGCGTAAAATAATACCAACCGCCGGGTTTTACCGCGGTCGGCGGATCAGCCGATCCTGGCTTCCACGGTAAGCCGCCCTTGATGATTGTGGCACGAGCAGCCGGGGTGATCAGCAATAGCGCGAGCGCGCTCGACCCCAAAAGCTGCCGCCGAGTGAGCCGATGCACGCGTCTACCTCGCGGATTTGCAGGGAAGGAACGCAAGCAAAGACCATAAGTTCCAATTGCCGCTGAATTTTTGTGTTTGCGGATTAGTGAGACGCCGCAATGGGTTATCGCTTGCCGCCGGCGAACAGACACTGGGAACTCCGCGCGCGAGCAAGGGTTGAGCTAGCGACAAAGATGAGCGACCGGCCGACGCTTTCACGCGGCCGATCCGGGAGAGCCTGATGGCAACGAAGAAACGCAGATATTCACCCGCCGCCGGCAAAGACGTGGAAAGCGAAATGCGCCGCTACAACCGTGGAACCGCGCGCAGCGGCCGAGGCGGTAAAGTGAAGAGCCGCAAGCAAGCTATCGCTATCGGGCTCTCCAAGGCGCGCAAGAAAGGCGAAAAGGTCCCCAGGAAAGCATCCTGAGACGTCAGCGGCGTTACTCGTCAAGAACCGCGCGTACTTTTGCGGCGAGTGGTCGAGTGTGAACGGCTTGCCGATCAAATGAACTCCCGGATCCCAGCACACTGCCATGCACGACTGCGTTGGCGGTATATCCGGTGGTGAACAGTACTTTTAGATCAGGCCGCCGACGCAGCGCCTCATCGGCGAGTTTCTTGCCGTTGATATCGGGCATGACAACGTCGGTGAACAGCAACTTCACGTCGGCCACGCGGTCGAGAATTTCCAAGGCGCCGGTGGCGCTTTCGCTATCGAATACCGTGTAACCGAGCTCGTGCAGTGTTTCCGTCGTCAGTCGACGCATCAGCGTCGTCCTCGACCACGATGATAATTTCGCTGCGGTCGCCGGTCCGCATCGGTTCGGAAGCCGTGCGCGTCAGTAATCCCTTCGCGTCAGCCACGAGTCGCGGCAGATAAATCTTCACCGTGGTGCCGGCGCCAGGCTCGGAATAAATCTTGATATGGCCGCTGGACTGCTTGACGAAACCGTAGGCCTGGCTGAGGCCGAGACCGGTACCCTTACCGGCGGGCTTGGTGGTGAAAAATGGATCGAATACCCGGGATAGCTGTCGCGGCCAGTCAGCAGATAGCCCCGCTGGCCGGTTTCGGCCGCCTCGACCTGATTGACAACATTCGTCAGTTCGTCGCGCACTGCCAGCGAGCGCACCACCCAGGCGGCATCGCTTTGGTTGCGTCCGACCAGCCAGAACGTGGCGGCCACAATCAGGCCAGCAAGAACGGCGGTGACCACGAGGCTCCGATTGAGCGGAACCAGCGGTTTTGGATTGGTCGCGGGGGCGTGCACGGGACCTGCGATGCTGCGGACGTTTGCGCCTTCGATCGCGGCGCGAGGCATCATCTTAGCCTGAGCGGTGCAAACCACCACAATAAATGCCTGCGGGCGGACGATGGAACTTTCTAAGCCCGAACAATGAGCAGCGCCCGACTTATTGCAGGCCTTCTGGAACGGACAGATTTCATTCTCGCGGGGCTTAAAGTTTGCACCGCAATAGGCGTCCGGGTGAAAACGAGCCCTCACCCTCGGACTTTTCGGCGGTTGCAAAAGTGCCTACCATTACCCTCAAAGCAGACGCAGAAGCGCAACAAGCCAAAGCCGGCGGGGAGGATCGACATGCTCAAGGTCGAAGGCATCGTGGACGTCGATACGATCGGCGATATCGCGCGCCATCACTCCAAGACGCGGCCCAATCGGACGGCGATCCATTTCGAGAGAAAGCGCATCACGTTTGGCGAACTCGATCAGCGCGCCAACCAGGTGGCCAATGGTCTCATTTCGACCGCACTACCGCCCCAGGCACGCATCGCGATTCTGTCAAAGAACGTACCTGCCTTCTTCGAACTTTGGTTCGGCGCGGCCAAGGCCGACATGGTGCTGGTCCCAGTCAATTTTCGGCTCGCGCCCGCGGAGGTCGCTTATGTGGTGGCCGACGCCGGCGCGGAACTGCTGTTCGTCGGTGCCGACTTCTATCCCGTCGTTGACAAGGTGGCGCAGGAGATGAAGTCGGTGCGCCAGATCATCGCGCTCGACGAGCCGCACGGCTCGTGGACCAACTACGCCGACTGGATCGCCAGCCAACCCATGACCGATCCGGGCTTAAACATCGCGGCGGATCATTGCGCCATTCAGATGTACACCAGCGGCACGACCGGGTACCCGAAGGGCGCGCAGCTTAGCCATTCGGGCTTGCTCGCCCTGAGCAATGTCGGCCTGCGATCAATCGGCGGCTGGCATGAGAATGACGTCAATCTCGTCTGCATGCCGGTGTTTCACATCGGCGGCAGCGGCTGGGCGTTGATCGGTCTTCATCGCGGCATCGACTCCTTGTTGTTGCGCGACGCCGATCCGGCGGCGATCCACCGTGCGATACCGGAATTACGCATCACCAAAGCCTTCATGGTGCCGGCGCTGATCATATTCACCTTGCAGAATCCGCAGTGCAAAACCACGGATTTTTCTTCGCTGGAACTGATCTATTACGGCGCCTCGCCGGCGCCGATCGATCTCGTGCGCAATGCGATCAAGGCGTTCGGCTGCGAGCTGGCACAGGTATACGGGCTGACCGAAACCACGGCGCCATCACGTATCTACCGCCCGAAGATCACGATAACCCGGAGCGCCTTAAATCCTGCGGCAAGCCGATGGCTGGAATCGAAATACGTGTGGTCGATGCAAGCGGCAAGAATGTTCCCGCGGGCGAGGTCGGCGAGATCATCACGCGCTCGCCGCAAAATATGCTGGGTTATTGGCACCAGCCGGAAGCGACCAGCCGCGCCATTCGCGGCGAATGGTTTTATACCGGCGACGCCGGCTATCTCGATAAAGACGGTTACGTCTACATCTACGATCGGGTCAAGGACATGATCATTTCCGGCGGCGAGAACATCTATCCAGCCGAAGTCGAAAGCGCGATGTTTGGTCACCCCGCCATCGCCGACGTGGCTGTTATTGGTGTCCCGGACGACAAGTGGGGCGAAGCCGTGAAGGCGATCGTCGTGAAAAAATCCGGCGTCGACGTCACGCCCGAAGAGCTGATCGCCTTTGTGCGCGGGCGCATCGCTCATTTCAAAGCGCCGCGTTCGGTTGATTTTGTCGACGCACTGCCGCGCACACCGACCGGCAAAATCCTCAAACGCGAATTGCGCAAGCCGTTCTGGGCCGGCCAAGACCGGCAGGTTCATTAGCGGCGCGCTTAGATCGTCTCAAGCGGCTTTCCTCTCAGGCCGCCGAAAACCCCATCAGACCGCGCGCCTCGGCCGGGCTGGCGACTGCGCGGCCGGCTTCGCGTGCGTAGCGCGCCAGCATATCGACAAGCGCACCATTCGAACCGACTTTGCCGCCATCCGGCAGATAAAACGTATCTTCAAGACCGGTGCGCAAATGGCCGCCAAGCTCGGCGGCGCGTCGATGCAGCGGCCAGATGCTCTCGCGGCCAACCGCCGTTACCTGCCACGGGGCGTTCGCAACAAGAAGCTTGCAAAGAATCGGCAGCAGATCCGGATCGGTGGGCATTCCGGATTCGACGCCCATGACGAAGTTGTATTTCGGCCGTCCCTTGAACATGCCGTTTTTGGCGTACATGCCGACGCACCGCACGATGCCGACGTCGAAACATTCAAATTCCGGCTGCGTACCGGTTTCAGCCATGACGTCCAAATAGGCTCTGACCTTTTCGACCGGATTATCGAACAGATGCGGCGGCCACGCCCACGATCCGTCGGTGCGCACTTTCAGATAATTGAGTGATCCGGCGTTACAGGCCGCAATTTCTGGTCTGACCATCCGCAGGCAGGCGACTGGACCCGAAATGTCCGATCCAACCGTGCCAGTCGATTCATTGAGAATGACGCCCGGACAGGCATCGCGGATAGCCTGCATGATGGTGGCGGCCAACTGCGGTTCCCACGACGGCAGATGTCCCTTTCCGGGCGCCTGCTGGCGGAAATGCACATGCATGACCGCAGCGCCGGCATTGAACGCAGCCTTAGCCTCGCGGGCCATTTCTTCAGGCGTGACCGGTACCGGATGCTGTCTCGGATCGGTCAGCACGCCGGTGAGCGCGCAGGTGATGACCGCTTTGTCGCTCATGCTATCGCCTCCTTCAGACGCTTGTCGGCTTTGAGCTCAACAAGGAGCTGGCCGGTTGCCACCTGGTCACCGGGCTTGACCAGGACCTTGTCGATGACACCATCACGCTCGGCGGCAAGCTCGTGTTGCATCTTCATCGCTTCAAGAACGACGATGCGCTGGCCGCGAGCGACACGATCACCCGGTTTGGCTTGCACGCTGATAATCGCGCCGTTCATCGGCGCAAGCAGTCGAGCCGAGCCTTCGCGCCGCTCTGCCGTGCCGGCTTCGTGCGTGGTTTCGCGAACAGCCGCCACTACGCCGTTAAGATCAAGATGAAGGACGCCATCGTGCAAAGCGAAGCGTGCCGTCTGCTGAATTCCCTCCGCGGTAAACCGCACCATGCCGGCCTGACGATCTTCGATCGATACCTCGATGATGTTTTTTCCCACGGCGATCGAATAGCGATCCTTGGCGACAACGGCGACGATCGCCTCCTGCCGTGCGTTTTCGACCGCAAGCTGCAGCGGCCAGGTCGCGATGCCGGTCGATGACCAGGACTCCGCACCGGATTTGCGCGCTTCGAACAATAGGATCGCAGCGAGTGCAACCATGCGAAGGTCAGGAGACGGGCGCCGCATAGCATCGCTGCCCGCCGGAAAATACCGCTCGATAAAAGCGGTCGTCGCCTCACCGGCCACGAACGACGAGTGCCGGAGCACCTCGACGAGAAAGTTGCGATTGGTATCCAGGCCGAATGCGATTGTACCTTCGAGCGCCAGGATCAGCCGCCGCCGCGCCTCCTCGCGCGTTGCTCCGTGTGCAACCACCTTCGCCAGCATTGGGTCGTAAAACGGACTTACCACCGCGCCCGGTTGCAGGCCGTGATCGACGCGCACGCCCTCGCCCGATCCCGGACGCCAGTCGACCAAAGTCCCGCTCTGCGGCAAAAAATTCCGGTATGGGTCCTCGGCATAGAGGCGCGCTTCGATGGCGTGGCCGTGAGCCTGCACTTGTTCCTGTGCGAGTGGCAATTTTTCGCCGGCGGCGACGCGCAATTGCCACGCCACCAGATCGAGGCCGGTGACGGCCTCGGTTACCGGGTGTTCGACCTGAAGCCGGGTGTTCATTTCGAGGAAATAAAAGTTGCCGGCACCGTCGAGCAGAAACTCAACGGTCCCGGCGCCCACATAGCTGATGGCGCTGGCCGCGGCGACCGCCGCCGCACCGATCGGTGCCCGCAATTGAGGCGAGACGGCGGGCGACGGCGTCTCCTCGATCACTTTCTGATGGCGGCGCTGGATCGAGCAATCGCGCTCGCCAAGATGAACCACGTTACCGTAGCGGTCGGCAAAAACCTGAATCTCGATATGCCGCGCGTCGGCGACGGCATGTTCGAGGATCAATTCGTCCGAACCGAATGCACTTTCCGCCTCTGAACGCGCGCGCTTGAGCGCGTTGGAAAGATCGTCGCCGGATGCAACCAGCCGCATGCCGCGACCGCCGCCGCCGGCAGCCGCCTTGACCATCAGGGGAAAGCCGATACGGCGGCCTTCCGCCAAAAGCTTGTCGTCAGATTGATCGGATCCTCGGTAACCGGGTACGCACGCAATACCGGCCGTCTCCATCAACGCCTTGGCGCGCGCCTTGTTGCCCATCGCCTCGATGGCGGCTGCCGGCGGACCGACGAACACGAGACCCGCCTCGGTGCAGGCGCGCGCAAAAGCGGCGTTCTCGGACAGAAACCCGTAACCGGGATGCACCGCATCGGCGCCAGCGACCTTCGCCGCCGTCAAAAGCGCATCGATATCGAGATAGCTCTGCTGAACTGGCGGCGGTCCGATGCGGACCGCTTCATCGGCCTGCCGCACATGCAACGCACCCGCGTCGGCATCGCTGAACACGGCAACCGTCCGATAGCCGAGCGCTTTGGCCGTGCGCACAATCCGGCAGGCTATTTCGCCCCGATTGGCAATCAGGATTTTGCTAAACGCCGTCATCCCGAGCCACCGTTATTCAATCTGCGTAACCCAGGAGGGCTTGCGCTTCTCCACGAATGCTCTGGTGCCTTCTCGGCCCTCCGGCCCGCGAACAGCAGCCGCGAAGACCGCCGCAGCCTCGTCCAGCAAAGCCGGGATCGAAGCCGGTCCGGCGGCGCTCAACATCAGCCGCTTGGTGGCCGCGACCGCCTCCGGCGCACTTTTGAGCACTTGATTGCAGGCCTCGCGGATCGCTTCATCGAGCGCGGCAGCGTCCTTGACGCAAACATGGGCAAGGCCGATCGCCACGGCTTGCGTGCCGTCGAGGCGCGCGCCTGACACACCGAGGCGCCGCGCGGCGGTCAGCCCGATCCGCTGCACCACGAACGGCGAGATCGCCGCAGCCACCACGCCGATCGTGACTTCACTCATGGCAAAGCGGGCATCGGTGGTCGCGATCGTGACATCGGCGACGCAAGCAAGGCCAAAGCCGCCGCCCATGGCGTAACCTTCGACCGCGGCGATCACCACCTGTGGCGCGCCATTCACCGCCTCCAGCAAGGCGCCGAAACGGCGGTTGTTGTCTTTGAGATCGTCGGGCGCGCCCGGCGGCGGCGCCGCGACGGCAGCGGACATGTTTTTGATGTCGCCGCCAGCGCAGAAGGTTCCGCCTGCGCCCCGCAACACGACAACGCGGATCGAGCGGTCGGTGGCGATGGCCGCAAAGGTCGCCGCAATTTCACTCACCATCTGCGAACTCAGAGCGTTGCGCTGCTCCGGCAGATTGAGCCACAGATGCAGCACCGCGTGGCGCAACTCGAGTTTGATGTGCGAGGTCTGCGGCAGATCAGGCATGACCCGCCTTCTCGCTTGGCGCGTTCGACGTTCCCGGCAGCGTGCCCATCAGCTTGCAGATGATGGTGAGCATGATTTCGTCAGCGCCGCCGCCGATCGAACCCAAACGGCCGTCGCGATAGGCGCGACTGACCGGCGTCTCGTTCATATAGCCCATGCCACCCCAGTATTGCAGGCAGGAATCGGCAACCTCGCGGCGCAACCGCCCGGCTTTGAGCTTGGTCATGGAGGCAAGCCGCGTCACGTCAGTGCCCGCGAGATAAAGTTCGCAGGCGCGATAGACCAGTGCGCGCAGAAGCTCGATCTCGGTCGAAAGCTCGGCCAGCCGGAAGTGCACCACTTGATTGTCGAGGATCGTCTTGCCGAATGCCTTGCGGTTGCGCGTGTAGTCGATAGTCTGCTCAATCAGCCGTTCCATCGACTTCAAGTTGGCGGCAGCGGCCCATAACCGTTCCTCCTGAAACTGCATCATCTGATAGGTGAAGCCCTTGCCTTCTTCGCCAATCAGATGACGCTGCGGCACGCGCACATTATCGAAGAAAATCTGCGCGGTATCGGAAGCCCGCATGCCGAGCTTGTCGAGCTTGCGGGCGATTTGCACGCCCTTGGTCGTCATCGGCAGGCAAATCAGCGACTTATTCTTGTGGACCGCCCCTTCGGATGTATTGGCGAGGAGGCACATCCAGTCGGCTTGCGTGCCGTTGGTGGTCCACATCTTGCCGCCATTGATGACGTAGTCACCGCCGTCCTTGCGCGCGGTGGTTTTTATCGACGCCACGTCGGAGCCCGCGCCGACTTCGGAGACGCCAAGACAGGCCACAAAATCGCCGGCAATCGACGGCGCCAAAAACTCGCGCTTGAGCTCGTCGCTGCCAAACCGGGCCAGCGCCGGCGTCGCCATATCGGTTTGGACGCCAACCGCCATCGGCACGCTGCCGCTGGCGATATTGCCAAGCTCCTCGGCCATGACCATCGCGTAGGAATAATCGAGGCCTTGGCCGCCATATTCGACCGGCTTGTTGAGGCCTAAAAAGCCCAAGTCACCCATCTTCTTGAAAACCTCGTGGGCAGGGAAAATGCCGGCCTCCTCCCAGTCATCCACATGCGGGTTGACCTCTGCCGCAATGAATTTTTGCAGGCTGCGACGCAACTCCTCGTGCTCGGGCGTGAACAACATGGGGTTTCCTCTTTAATTACATCCGCCCGACGCCGAACGTGTTGGGTTTCAGCGGCCGGAGTTCGGCTTCGCCGCAGATCGACAGGCAGAAGCCTAGCACCTTGCGGGTGTCGCGCGGATCGATCAGGCCGTCGTCCCATAGGCGCGCGGTCGCGTAGAACGCGGTCGATTCACCTTCCATGCGCTTGACGATGGATTGTTCCATCGCATCCAGCTTGGCTTTGTCCACTGGCTTACCGTCGCGCTTAAGCTTTTCCTCGGTGACAATGGCCATAACCTTGGCCGCCTGCTCGCCACCCATGACGGCAATGCGGTTGCTCGGCCAGGCAAAAATAAAACGAGGATCATAGGCGCGCCCGCACATTCCGTAATTGCCGGCGCCGAATGAAGCGCCGACATGCACAGTCAGCTGCGGCACGGTCGCATTCGCCACCGCCTGGATCATCTTCGAGCCGTGCTTGATGATGCCGGCCTGTTCGGCCTCGCGCCCCACCATATAGCCGGTCGTATTTTGCAGATAAACGATCGGCATATTGGCCTGACAGCAAAGCTGGATGAACTGCGCCGCCTTGCTCGCGCCATCGGCGTCGATCGGTCCGTTATTGCCGACGATTCCGACCGCGTAGCCTTCGATGTCGGCGTGGCCACACACCGTGTGCGTACCATAGAGCGGCTTAAAATCGAGAAAGTCGGAATCGTCGACAATACGGGCGATGAGTTCGCGCACGTCGTAGGGCTTGCGGTAATCCGGCGGCACGGTGCCGGCGATTTCGTCGGGTGAATAGCGCGGCTCCTTGAGCGATTTCGCCGGCCGCACCGGTAGTTGCGCATTCCATGGCAGCTTGGCCATGACTTCGCGCGCGATGCGGATGCCGTCTGCATCATCCTCGGCGAGGTATTCGCCGAGCCCGGAGACGGTCGCGTGCATCTCAGCGCCGCCGAGCTCCTCGTCGGTCGCGATTTCGCCGGTCGCCGCGCGTAGCAACGGCGGGCCGGCAAGAAAGACTTTGGCGCGGCCGCGGACCAGAATCACATAGTCCGAAAGGCCGGGCAGATAAGCACCGCCCGCGGTGGAGGAGCCATGCACCACCGTGACCTGCGGAATTCCCGCCGCCGACATCCGCGCTTGGTTGGCAAAGCCGCGGCCGCCTTCAACGAACATCTCAGCCTGGAACAGCAGATTAGCGCCGCCCGATTCCACGAGCCGAACCATCGGCAGCTTGTTCTCCAGGCAGATTTGCTGCATGCGCAGATTCTTCTTCACCCCCATCGGGGTCGACGTGCCGCCCTTGATTGCGCTGTCATTGGCGGAAATCATGCAGCGGACGCCGGAGACGTAGCCGACGCCGGCGATCCCGCCGCCGCCCTGGATGCCCTCCGCGCCGTCATCGTCATGCATGCGAAATCCGGCCAGCGTCGACAATTCGAGCCAGGGCGCGCCGGGATCGAGCGTGAGCGCGATCCGCTCGCGCGGCAGCAACTGGCCACGGGAACGAAAGCGCTCGCGCCTCGAATTGGAGACGTCCCGCACCTTCTGCTCGAGCGCGCGAAATTCGTCGATCAGCGCCAGCATCTGTTCGCGATTGGCGCGAAAGGTCTCGGAACTGGAATCGATACGGCTTTCGATGACCGGCATGACAATTTACTCGCGCAACGGCGCGCTTGAAGATGGGCGCCATGCTACAGGATCGGTCGCCTTGTTGTCTGAAGAATTGATGAGCGCACAAGCCGAGAACATCACGAGTACCGGCCGTGGCCCTATCTCAACCGCCACCATGGCTATATGGTTGCCCTGCCCCATCCGGCCTGCAACACATCCACCGTTTGATGAGCAAAATTCATGAGTAAAACTGCGCCACCTTTGCTGATTGAGCGCCAGGGCGCCATAGCCATCGTCACCATCAATCGCCCCGCCAAACGCAACGCATTGAATGAGGACCTTTGGCGGCAATTAAAGAAGACATTTGAGGATTTCGAGCCGGATGTGCGGGCCGTGGTCCTCACCGGCGCCGGTCCGCATTTCTGTGCCGGTCTAGACCTCACCGAACACCGTCATCGCCAGCCGTTCGAGAGCATCGAAATGTCTCGCCTTGGGCACGCCACCTGCGAAGCCATCCAATTCGGAGGGCGTCCGGTGGTGGCGGCGATGCCCGGTGCGGTGATCGGTGGAGGCCTCGAAATCGCGGCGGCGACCCATGTGCGAGTGGCCGACTCGACCACGTTTTACCAATTGCCGGAAGGCCGCCGCGGCTTTTACGTCGGCGGCGGTGCCAGTGTCAGCGTTTCCCGCATTATCGGCTCCGGCCGGATGATCGAAATGATGTTGACCGGCCGCGTTGTCGATGCCGCCGCGGGCGAGCGGATCGGGCTTTCGCACTACGTGGTCGAGGCCGGCAAAACGCTCGACAAGGCGATTGAGCTAGCCGGCGTTGTCGCCAAGAATGCGCAAATTCCGAACTATCTCATTATCCAAGCCATACCGCGCATCGAGAAAATGGCGGCGTCGGAAGGGCTCTGGACAGAAGAAGTGGCGCAAGCCCTAAGCCTCACGTCCGACGACGCCCGTGCCGGAATCGACGCGTTTCTCAACAAGCGGAAGATTGATTTTTAAGCGAATTATTTCGCAGCGGACGATCGAAACCCACGGTACCGCATTGGCGGTACTGTTCGCGGCGCAATTCACGGCCTGTTTACACCTAAGCGCCACCCGTAGAAGCTGACTTGATGCGATACGTCCTCGCCATCGATCAGGGCACCACCTCAACGCGTACCATCCTGTTCGGGCCGGATGGCGCTCCGCTCTCGGTCGCACAGCGGGAGTTCAAACAAATCTACCCGCATCCCGGCTGGATCGAGCACGATCCTAGCGATATCTGGGAAACCACGCTGGCGACCATGCGCGACGCGTTGCAAAGTGCCGCGCTGCGTCCGCCCGATATCGCTGCCATCGGCATCGCCAATCAACGCGAGACCACGCTCATCTGGAATCGCGAGACGGGCGAGCCGATCTACAATGCGATTGTTTGGCAGGATCGCCGAACCGCCGATCTTTGCGCGCGTATGGTGGCCGACGGTTATCAAGAGATGATCACCGAGCGCACCGGGCTCTTGATCGACCCGTATTTCTCGGCAACCAAAATCTGCTGGATACTCGATAATGTTCCGGGTGCGCGTGCGCGCGCTGAGAAAGGCGAGTTGGCGTTCGGCACCGTCGACACTTACCTCCTGTGGCGCCTGACGCTGGGCGCGGTACACGCGACCGATGCCACCAACGCCTCGCGTACGCTCCTGTTCAATATCCGGACCGGTTGCTGGGACGAGGAATTGCTGCGGCTGTTCAAGGTGGCGGCCTCACTACTGCCGCAGGTGCGAGATACCGCCGGCGAGTTTGGCGTTGCTGCGGCCGAGCATCTCGGTAATGAGATCGCCATTCGTGCAGTCGCCGGCGACCAGCAAGCCGCGCTCATCGGCCAAGCCTGCCTGGAGCCGGGCATGGTCAAGGCCACCTACGGAACCGGTGGTTTCGTCTTGCTCAACACTGGATCAACCGCCGTCCGCTCGCGGCATCGTCTGCTGACGACAATCGCCTACCAATGGAATGGCACCCGCCATTACGCTCTGGAGGGGTCGATCTTCGTGGCTGGCGCGGCGGTTCAATGGCTGCGCGACGCACTTGGGATTATCGCCTCGTCGACACAAGCGGGTGAACTCGCTGCGCAAGCCGACACTGAGCAACCCGTCTATTTCGTACCGGCATTTGTCGGCCTCGGTGCGCCCTACTGGAATAGCGGCGCCCGCGGCACCATCACCGGCTTGACGCGCGGGACGACGCGGAAGGAGTTAGCGCGCGCCGTGCTCGAAAGCGTCGGGTATCAGACTTGCGATCTGCTCGCGGCCATGTATGCCGATGCCGGCGAAACACGGCAGCCGGGAACGATGAAGCCTATCATCCGCGTTGACGGTGGCATGTCGGCAAGCGACTGGACCATGCAGTTTCTCGCTGACGTTCTGGACGTGCAGGTCGATCGCCCCACTATCCGCGAGACGACCGCGCTCGGCGTCGCCCTGCTGGCCGGCTGGCAAGCCGGCGTGTATCCGGCGCCGGATGCCTTCGCCACGATCTGGCGTCTTGATCGCAGTTTCCAGCCAACGATGCCCGAAAACATCCGCGACCAGCGTTGCCGTGGTTGGCGCGACGCGATGGCGCGAACACTGCTGCCTCCGGCCAACTGAAAATTATTGTATCGGCCGCCGTATGATTCTACCGGGGCGGCAAGATCCAGCACCAATCAATGAGCGGCATAGCGCTCCGCGTGCTGAGCGAAGATTCTCTGCAATATTTCCCTGTCGATGGGCTTCTGCAGGATCGGGATTTCGCTGAACCGGCTGTCGACGCTCTCGGCATCGTAACCGGTCACGAAGACGAATGGCACTCCGCGCACCGCCAGTATCTCGGCGACCGAATAGATCATCCCGTCGCCGAGATTGATATCAAGGACGGCGACATCGGGTCGATCGTCCCGGGCAACCGCCTCCGCCTCGGATACGGTGCAGACCGGACCGATGACGTGGAAGCCGAATTCGGTAAGGCTCTCCTGTATCATCATGGCGACCAACGCTTCGTCCTCGACCAGGAGCACGCGCGGCTTGCCTGCCGGATTCAAACCGGCCGCGACGCCATTTGCTTCACCGTTGACTCGCTCGCCTGCGACCCGTGTTTTCAACAATACGCTACGCGGTATCGACAACACGCATTGCAGACCTTTGGAACCCCAGTCAAACTCTACTTTGCCACCAAGTTGTTGTTCCACGCTGGCAACGATGACTTTCAAGCCGAAGCTGCTCGCGGAAGGCGACTCAATGTGCGGGCCGCCATTCTCCACCCAATGCAAGTTCAGAGTGTCCGCCTGTAACCGCCAATCGAGCCTCACTTTGCCGGTGGCCAACGACAGCGCGCCATGTTTTGCCGCGTTGGTGGCGAGCTCATGCAGCGCAAGCGCGAGACCTTGAGCGGTAGCTGGTTGCAGCGAGATATCAGGCCCGCAGATCTCGATTTTGTCACCGGCCCGGTACGGCGCCAATTCTTCCGCGACGAGCGCCCCGAGATCGGCGCCGTGCCAGCGAGAGTCGGAAAGCAGCGTGTGCGCGCGCGCCATCGCTTTGATGCGCCCCTCGATCGCCAGCACGTAGTCGTCAACGCTTTTTGCGCGAGTAAGCCTTATGATCGATTGGATAACGGCGAGCGCGTTGCGGGCGCGATGATCGACCTCGCGTGACAGAAACGCTTGGCGCTCTTCGGTCTCCTTGCGATCGGTGATGTCGATGGTGACGCCGGAAATACGCACCACCTTGCCGGAGGCGTCGACAGTCGGAGCCGCCGTGCCGAAGCACCACCGCACCGTGCCGTCCAGACGCACGACGCGGAATTCAGTCTGGTAGCCTTGGCTGTCGCCACGCCCGAAATCGGACACCATCTCCGTGAGCCGGCGCATGTCCTCCGGCTCGACCATGGTGCCGACATTTTGCGGGCTCGGTCTGAATGTGGCGTGATCGACTCCGAAGATGCGGCATTGACCTTCGTCCCACTTCCAGTCGTCATTGACCAGGTCCCAGTCCCACGAGCCCATCTGACCGGCCGCCAGCGCAAGGCTGCGGCCCTGCTCGCTCTGAAGCAGCCGCTGGTTCGAAGATTCAAGTTCCACCGTGCGCTCCGTCACGTGCCGTTCGAGTTGAGAGTTTAATTCTTCAAGCTCGCGCGTCTTCCGGAACAGCTCGACAAATACCCTGACCTTCGCACGCAATACTTCGGGAACGACCGGCACCGGCACATAATCGGCCGCTCCCATCTCATAACCGCGCAGGCGATCTACGTCGGTGAGAAGGATAGCCGAAATGAAAATGATCGCTGTTTTCCGGAACCGTGGATGCTCGCGGAGCATGGCGGCAAACTGGAAACCGTCAAGCACCGGCATACACACGTCGACCAGGACGACGGCGACGTCGTTCTTAAGGAGAAATTGCAAGGCATCTCGCGCAGATGATGTTTTGACGAGATTTTCTCCAAGGTCCTGGAGGATCACCTCGTAAGCGAGCAGCTTGTCAGGCTGATCGTCGACCAACAGAACGTTGACTTTTTCTGTCATGACGGCCGCGGCTAGCGATGCAACCACATCCGCAGCGCGGACAGGAGTTGCTCGGTGTTAACAGGCTTGGCGAGATAGTCCGATGCCCCGGCCTGTAGGCATTTTTCGCGATCGCCCTTCATCGCCTTGGCGGTCAAGGCAATGATCGGCAAGCGGCGATGGGCCTGGTCTTGACGGATTTTCTCGATCGTTTGATAGCCGTCCATCTCCGGCATCATGATGTCCATCAGCACGATAGCGAGCGCCGGCGTTTCCTCGATGAGCGTAATCGCCTCGGCCCCCGTCGTCGCAGTGAGCACGTTCATGCCACGGCGTTCCAGCGCGCTCGACAGGGCAAAGATGTTACGCGGATCGTCGTCGACCAGAAGTACGGTACGCCCGACGAGATCCTCGTCGGAGCTATTGAGCCGTTCCAGCATATGCTGTTTCTCGGCCGGCAAATCGGTGATGACGCGATGCAGGAACAGCGCGGTCTCGTTAAGCAACCGCTCGGGCGATTCGACCCCTTTCACCACGATGCTGCGCGCCATGGTATGAAGCTGGGCATCTTCCGCGGCAGACAATTCCCGGCCCGTGAATACGACGACCGGAATGTCGGCAAGCGAACTATCCGCGCGCATGCGCTCCAGCACCTCAAAGCCCGACATATCTGGAAGACGAAGGTCGAGAACCACGCAATCGCATGATTTGTCGTGCAGCGTACTCAATGCCTCGCCGCCCGTGGCCGCGTTCACGATATCGATATCGTCATGGTCGAGCAAAGCGTGGATGCTCATCCGCTCGACGGAATTGTCCTCGACGATCAACAGGCGCTTGCGACGTGGCTTGGTAAATTCCTTGATACGGGACAGCGCCACGTCAATGTCTTCGCGCGTCGTCGGTTTGTTGACGAAGGCAAACGCACCGCGCGCCAGACCATGCTCGCGATCTTCGTCGAGCGACACAATCTGCACCGGAATATGCCGGGTTAGGGGATTCTGCTTGAGCTGACTGAGCACATTCCAACCAAGCATGTCCGGCAGGAATACATCGAGCGAAACCGCAGTTGGCTGATACTGCTTGGCAAGATTGAGTGCATCATCGCCGCGCATCGCCAATAGCGCCTTGAAACCCTTGTCGCGCGCGAGGTCGATCAAAATGCGGGCGTAATGCGGATCGTCCTCAACGATGAGAAGAATGCTGTCGCCGGCCTGAATGTCCATCCGGTCATCGGGGATCGGCTCGATCGTGCGGTCGGCGGCAATGTGAAGTCCCAACAATTGTGGCGAGGGCATCGACACGGCCGTGGCGACGTGCGTTGTCGCGCTCGGGCCGACATATTTGATCGGCAGATAGAGCGTGAACGTCGATCCGGACCCGGGCGAGCTACGCAGATGAATCTCGCCTCCGAGCAGGCTCGCCAGTTCGCGGCTGATGGCGAGACCGAGACCGGTGCCGCCATATTTCCGGCTGGTCGACGCGTCGGCTTGCTGGAATGCTTCGAAGATAATCTTCTGTTTTTCGAGCGGAATACCGATGCCGGTATCCGTCACCTCGAACGCCACGACGGCGGATGCCTGGCTGAGCACCGGATGCTCCGCGCTCCAGCCGCCGAGCGATACGGCGACGTTAAGGCGAACGCCGCCCTGAGCAGTAAACTTGAAAGCATTCGACAGCAGATTCTTGAGCACCTGCTGCAAGCGTTTGGCGTCCGTGGTGATGGTCCGCCCGAGATTTTGATCGGAATGAACCTCGAATGAAAGTTGACGGGTTTCCGCTTCATGACGGAACGGCCGCGCCATCATATCGAGCAAGTTCGAGAAGAAGACCTCCTCGGCATCGACGGTCACGGTACCGGACTCGATCTTAGACAAATCCAAGATATCGCTGATGAGATTGAGCAAATCGGTGCCGGCACCATGGATCGTTCTGGCGAACTCGACCTGCTTGCCGCTCAGATTGCCCTCGGGATTGTCGGTGAGCTGCTGGCCGAGGATCAGGATCGAGTTGAGCGGCGTGCGCAACTCGTGCGACATGTTGGCCAGGAATTCCGATTTGTACTTGGAGGTTAGCGCCAGTTCGGTCGCCTTCTCCTCCACCGCGCGGCGGGCCTGCTCGATTTCCTGATTCTTGCGCTCGACTTCGACGTTGCGCTCGGCAAGTTGTTGCGCCTTCTGCTCAAGTTGCTCGTTGGTTTTTTGCAATTCTTTCTGTTGCGCCTGCAATTCGCCGGCTAACTGCTGCGATTGCTTGAGCAGGCCCTCGGTCTGCATTGTCGCCTCGATCGAATTGAGCACGATACCGATCGAGGTCGTAAGCTGCTCGAGGAATATGGTTTGCAGCGTCGTGAATTCGTGCATCGACGCAAGTTCGATCACCGCCTTAACCTGATTCTCGAACAGGACCGGCAACACGATATTGTTGCGGGGCGATTCCCTGAACAGTGCCGAGCTAATGGGAACAGCGCCTTCCGGCATGTCGGTAATCAACATGCGCCGTTTGTCGAGCGCGCACTGTCCAATCAGGCCTTGACCAAGACGGAAGCTATCCGGATGGCCGTTCGTATTGTCGTCGGCGTAGGCCGACAGCAGATTGAGACTACTCTGCCGCTCGTCGCCTTCCATCTGATAGATAACGCCCTGGTGAGCGTTGACCAGAGGAGCCAGCTCGGAGAGCAGCAAGCGGCCGACGGCCGTCAGATCACGCTGGCCTTGCAGCATGTTGGTGAATTTTGCGAGGTTCGTCTTCAGCCAATCCTGCTCGGTGTTGCGGTCGGTGGTCAGCCGCAAGTTGTCGATCATCGTATTGATGTTGTCCTTGAGCTCGGCCACTTCGCCGCGCGCTTCGACTTGAATCGATCGCGTCAGGTCACCCTTGGTCACCGCCGTCGCCACTTCGGCGATGGCGCGCACCTGCGTGGTCAGATTGGCGGCAAGCAGATTGACGTTGCCGGTCAAGTCCTTCCAAGTGCCGGCAGCGCCGGGCACATTCGCCTGGCCGCCAAGACGACCTTCGACGCCGACCTCGCGCGCCACCGTGGTCACCTGGTCGGCAAAGGTCGCAAGTGTATCCGTCATACTGTTGATGGTTTCGGCAAGCGCCGCGACCTCGCCTTTCGATTTCACGGCAAGGTTTTGCTTCAGGTCGCCGTTGGCGACCGCAGTCACGACCTTCACAATACCGCGCACCTGCTCGGTCAGGTTGGCGGCCATGACGTTCACCGTATCGGTCAAGTCCTTCCAGGTACCGGCGACGCCGGGCACTTGCGCCTGGCCGCCGAGCAGTCCCTCGGTGCCGACTTCACGCGCAACGCGGGTAACTTCCGACGCGAAACCATTGAGCTGGTCCACCATGGTGTTGATGGTGTTCTTCAGCTCCAGGATTTCGCCCTTAACGTCGACCGTAATCTTGCGCGACAGGTCGCCGCGCGCCACCGCCGTCGTCACCTCGGCGATGTTACGGACTTGCGTCGTCAGGTTTGCGGCGAGCAAGTTGACGTTGTCGGTCAAGTCTTTCCAGGTGCCGGCGACGCCGGGAACCACGGCCTGACCGCCGAGACGACCGTCGGCGCCGACCTCGCGGGCGACACGCGTCACTTCGGCGGCGAACGAACGCAATTGCTCAACCATCGTGTTGAGCGTGTCTTTGAGGAACAGCATCTCGCCGCGCACGTCGACCGTGATCTTCTTCGACAGGTCGCCGCCGGCGATTGCTGTCGCCACTTCGGCAATGTTGCGCACCTGCGCGGTCAAGTTCGAAGCCATGAAGTTGACGTTGTCGGTCAGGTCCTTCCAGGTGCCGGCGACACCGAGCACCTGCGCCTGGCCGCCGAGCTTGCCTTCAGTTCCGACTTCGCGGGCGACGCGCGTCACTTCGGAGGCGAATGCGTTGAGCTGGTCCGCCATCGTATTGATGGTGTTTTTCAGCTCGAGAATTTCGCCTTTAACGTCGACGGTGATCTTGCGCGAAAGGTCGCCGCGGGCCACCGCCGTGGTCACTTCGGCGATGTTGCGCACTTGCGCGGTGAGGTTGCCGGCCATCGAGTTGACCGAATCCGTCAAGTCCTTCCAGGTGCCGGCGACACCTGGCACGTTCGCCTGACCGCCGAGGCGACCTTCGGTGCCGACCTCGCGGGCAACGCGCGTCACCTCGCCGGCGAAGCGGTTGAGCTGGTCGACCATGGTGTTGAGGGTTTCCTTCAACTGCAAAATCTCGCCGCGTACGTCGACGGTGATCTTGCGCGAAAGGTCGCCACCGGCGATTGCCGTCGCCACCTCGGCGATGTTGCGCACCTGCCCGGTGAGGTTCGAGGCCATCGAATTTACCGAGTCGGTCAAATCCTTCCAGGTGCCGCCGACGCCCGGCACGTTGGCTTGACCACCGAGCTTGCCTTCGGTGCCGACTTCGCGCGCGACGCGCGTCACCTCGGCGGCAAAGGCGTTGAGCTGATCGACCATCGTGTTGAGCGTGTCTTTCAGTTCGAGAATTTCGCCCCGCACGTCCACGGTGATCTTGCGCGAAAGGTCGCCGCGGGCCACCGCGGTCGCCACTTCGGCGATGTTGCGCACCTGACCGGTGAGGTTCGACGCCATCGAGTTGACCGAGTCGGTCAAATCCTTCCAGGTGCCGGCAACGCCGCGCACCATGGCCTGACCGCCGAGCTTGCCTTCGGTGCCGACCTCGCGCGCCACGCGCGTCACCTCCCCGGCAAAGGCATTGAGCTGGTCCACCATCGTGTTGATGGTGTCTTTCAGCTCGGCAATTTCCCCGCGCACGTCGACCGTGATCTTTTTCGACAAGTCGCCGCTGGCGATAGCGGTCGACACTTCAGCGATGTTGCGCACCTGCGCGGTCAGGTTCGACGCCATCGAATTCACCGAATCCGTCAAGTCCTTCCAGGTGCCGGCAACGCCGCGCACGTTGGCCTGGCCGCCAAGGCGGCCGTCGGTGCCGACCTCGCGCGCAACGCGGGTGACTTCGCCGGCGAACGCATTGAGCTGATCGACCATCGTGTTGATGGTCTCTTTCAACTGCAAGATCTCGCCGCTGACATTCACCGTAATTTTCTTCGACAAATCGCCGCCGGCGATCGCGGTCGCCACGTCGGCGATATTGCGGACCTGCGCCGTCAAGTTGCCGGCCATGAAGTTGACGCTGTCGGTCAAATCCTTCCAGGTGCCGGCGACGCCGGGCACCTGCGCCTGACCGCCGAGCTTGCCTTCGGTGCCGACCTCGCGGGCGACGCGCGTCACTTCCGACGCGAAACCGTTGAGCTGGTCCACCATCGTGTTGATGGTGTCTTTCAGCTTGAGAATTTCGCCGCGCACGTCGACCGTAATTTTGCGCGACAAGTCACCGCGCGCAACCGCCGTCGTCACGTGCGCGATGTTGCGGACCTGGTCGGTAAGATTGCCGCACATGGCGTTGACCGAGTCGGTCAAGTCCTTCCACGTGCCGGCGACGCCGGGCACGATCGCCTGGCCGCCGAGCTTGCCGTCGGTGCCGACTTCGCGGGCGACGCGCGTCACTTCGGAGGCGAAGGAGCGCAATTGATCGACCATCGTGTTGATGGCTTCCTTCAATTGCAGAATTTCGCCGCGCACGTCGACGGTGATTTTCTTAGACAAGTCGCCGTTGGCGACCGCTATCGTCACATCGGCGATGTTGCGCACTTGCGCGGTCAAGTTCGACGCCATCGAATTGACGCTCTCCGTGAGGTCTTTCCACACGCCGGTGACACCGCCGACTTGGGCCTGGCCGCCGAGTTTGCCTTCGGTGCCGACCTCGCGCGCGACGCGGGTCACCTCGGAGGTGAACACGTTGAGCTGTTTGATCATCGTATTGACGATTTCGGCGGAACGCAGGAACTCACCCTTCAGCGGCCGGCCGTCAACGTCGAGCTGCACTGTTTGCAAGAGATCGCCTTGCGCCACCGCAGCGACGGCGCGCGTCACTTCCGTCGTCGGCCATAGCAAATCGTCGATCAGCGAATTGACCGAGGTTTCCATCTCACCCCAGGCACCGTCGGACAGACCGAAGCGCACGCGTTGGCGTGTCCGTCCGTCGCGCCCGACAACCTGACCAACGCGTTCGAGCTGCTTTGCCATCCGCTGGTTGGTGGCGACGATTTCGTTGAAAGTATCGGCAATCTTGCCAATGATCCCGACTCGGTCGCGGGCCATGCGGACGGAAAAATCACCGACCCGCATGGTCTGGAGCGCGTTCAGCAATTCCGCCAAACCTTGAGCGTCCAAACCTTGAACGTCCAAACCTTGGACATCCCCGTCGACCCCGCGCGCCGTCGTCTGGGGAATATTCTCGGCCATAGCGGAACCGTTGGCGTTCGAGGAGCCAATCACGTCTTCAGGGGTCTGCATGAAACTCTCCGAAACCCCCTATGGGGTGGACCTTGTCCGGGAGGCGATTATTGGCCGATGAAGCGCAGCTATCCGGCCTTTGAGGCTGCGAAAGAGCCGGGCGCGGAGGGATCACCACATCGCAGCGCAACGCGCGCGGCGGGATCGCGCCCCACCGCCACGAGTTGCTATGCGAACGTAGACTCCCCCTCAAATTCGGGCCTCACCCGCGCTTTCAACCCCAAACGCGAGGCAAACCCGGAAGTTCCGGCCAAAAGCTCATTTAGTGAAGAAAATTCTAACTGGCGTGCCCGCTCCCACGCGACGGCATCTGGCAGGCTTCTATCGATGGGAATTTGATCACAATTATATCGTTTACAACACACACACTATGTATTGTGGATGTATTGTGGTCTGTCCGTGCGGAAGTCTAGGCCGAGATGAAGTCAGATCGCCGCGCTGGCGCGTCCAGAGGGAAAAGACCGGATCGGCGGATTATGCATTTTAAATGCATCAATTCCGCTTCCCGGTCCTCGATTCGGCTACGTCGACGGGACGCATTACCGAAGATTTAACTTGACTCGCCCTATAAACCCTCCATCTACGGGGGAATCTGCGGTCACGGCCGCCGAAACTGGGGGAAAAGTCGCCCGAAATGTCACTTGGGCGGCCAAAGTTACCTTCCGGGTAACTTTTCCGTGCCTCGGACGTTGTGTCATCTGTTGGCCGTAGTACAGTATTATATCGTTTGAACGGCGGGACTGGATGTTCCCGGAGGACGCCATGAGCACGCAGGCAGAGACTTTGAAAGAGAAATACCGCGCTCTCCAAGCGGCGGGCGCGCTCGACATTAAATTTTGCTTTGGTCCCTTGGCCGAAGAGACCGATGAGAGCGTTTGCGCGTCCATCAACGAGGCGCTTGACGCAATCGAGCGTAGAGAATATTCGGATTTGCCCCCTTTGGGCGATTCACGTCGCTCGAATCAAGGGCGTTGAAAGAAATCGGAATCCCGCACGTCTCCTAATCGGAGCCTCTGAGACGGCGCGTCTCAGAGGCTTTTGCGTTTGGGAGATGTATCGTGCTTATCGATAACGATCTCATCCGCTTTTGTGCGCAAAAAACGCGCGAGGTGGCGGTCGATCACGATAAAAGTTGCGGCGCGGCCGAAGGTGAAGGGCTGCCGCGATCGGCGGAAGATCTTCATTTGATCATGATGGGACGACATGGGTTTCCCATCTATCACCGCGGGTTGCGGATCGAGTGGACCAAGGCCAAGTTCCGATCCTTTTACGTCCCGAAGGGCGAGAAAAACACCATCAAAGAGTGCGCGATCTATTACGCGAAGGGTCTGCCGGCGCCGTACCTTCGTTTCTACAAGACGAAGGAGTTGTTGCAGATTCATCTATGGCAGGAATCCTTGGTAACTCGCGATATCGTTGAGCTTGTGCAGAACATGATCTTGCGAGAATCGCCGGGCAGCGTCGATCTGAACCTGGGGCACCCAGCGACATCCGATACGCTTGGTGAAATTGCGGCGGCGGAATTTTTGTTCCCAATGAAGCGCCGTCTCGAATACTTAAAAAATGGTACAAAAAAGAACGGCGTATCCGAACAAGCGGAGCTGTACAATATTCCGCCGTTCGTGGTGCAGCGGGCATTGAGTCACGTACCAAGCTTGCGTGAGTTTTTCTGCCCTAACGACGATGGCCCTGATGACAAAAAACAGCGAAAAGTACAGCGATCGGGTGGCAAATAAGCGTTTCGATGTCGCCTTGCGGGGGGCGTTTTCTACGCCGCCGAAGCCGATGAAAGACATTCCGCGCAAGCAACCAAAGCGAAAGCCCAAGGCTAAGGCTTCCGCTTAGATTGCTTCTTTCGCCAGCGCAGAAAACGCGCGGCTCGAAATTCAAACTCAGGTTTAGTGAGCATTTCGATACGTGAGACGCTTGCCGTCTGCACTTTTGATTGCAAGCGCCGCCCGTTCCCCGTCGTTATATCCGAGTGCAGATCGGTGGTTATATCTGAAATCGTACTCAGCGAGATACCGATGCAGATGCTTCTCGCCGCAATGCTGGTAGATGCCGCGCATCCCGCGCTTGAAGATTGAGAAGTAGCCCTCGGCGCTGTTGGTATGCACGTCGTCGCGTACATACTCACCCGCGCTGTGCTTCACGCTTTCATGCGAAGCAAAGTGTTCGTCGGAACCCCAATAGAGGCGACTTTCATCTGTGTGCAAGCGGCTTTCGTGGGCGATGTTATCGCGCACGATGCTAGTCACCGTTTTCTTATCCGCAATCGGCACATGGAACGAACGGACGTTCCCGCCGCGCTCAACCAAAGCGACAATAGACCGCTTGTCGCGCGGGCCGCGTGACCCTGCGCCTTGTTTGTAGGGACGACCCATCCGATATGCCGGCACGCGGGCTGTTTCCGTCTTGCCATAATAGGTTTCATCGGCCTCTACGATCTTGCCTGCGCCGCCCAGCGGCGCAAGGCCGCCAGTCCGCATGCACTCGCGAATGCGGTGTGCCATGAACCACGCCGAACGGTAGGTGATGGCGAGAGTGCGGTGGAGCTGGTGCGCGCTCACCCCCTTCTTGCTGGAACACATCAAGTGGAAAGCCTGTAGCCACTTGTGCAGGGCGATATGCGACCGCTCCATAGGAGTGTTCACCGTCACGGTGAAATCCTTGCGGCATTCCTTCTCAGCGCAGCGGTAACGGCCAACGGTAGGCGTTTTGTATGAATGGCCGATTACGCCGCAATGCGGGCAGACCGTTCCGTCGGGCCAGCGGAGCCGTTCGAGATAGGTCCGCGCGGCATCGTCGGTACGGAAGTGCGGGGCTGAAAAGGTATCCATGGCCAAAACCCTTGATTATGGCCAGATACTAGCCCTTGTGGCTTGTGTTGTCAACGATATAATTGTGAATTTGATCCTCTGAAGCGGCCTGCTTCCGGAACCCGATCAGTCCCCGACAGGTTAGCCACGGGCTACGCCGTAACAGCGCGGACGCCGCAGCGACAATAAGAGGCATTTTCCTCCGGGGGACGCCACTTCAGAGGGTATGGACCTTCGGGGGATAAAGAACTCTCTTGCCTTTAAATGTCTCACTGGTGGGGCCGGTGGTTATCTGGTCACCTAGCGCCTGGATCGTTCAGAGGTCTCAATGACGCCCCATCCGGTCGTTTTCCTGATCGACGTCGACAACACGCTGCTGGATAACGACAGAATCCAACAGGACCTGAAAGATCATCTCGAGCGTGCGTATGGCAGTGCCGCTCGCGAACGCTACTGGCGAATCCTCGATGACCTTTTCACGGAGCTCGGATATCGCGACTACCTCGGAGCGTTGCAGCGGTATCGGAGCGAGCATCCGCGCGAGGTCGAGCTGCTCGCCATGTCCGGCTACCTCATCGATTATCCTTTTTCGGATCGTCTGTTCCCTGCCGCCATCGACGTTTTGAAACGGTTGGCCAATTTTGGCCCCACCGTCATCCTGTCGGATGGTGACGTCGTCTTTCAACCCCATAAGGTTGAACGCGCCGGCCTGGCCGCTGCGGTAGCGGGACGTGTACTGATCTACGTTCACAAGGAAGCAGCCCTCGATGACGTCGAGCGGCGTTATCCCGCCGAGCGTTACATTATCGTCGACGATAAACGGCGCATCCTGGCGGCGGTCAAACAATTCTGGGGCGAACGCGTAACGACAGTGTTTGCACGGCAGGGAAGTTATGCGCACGATCCGAGCATCGACAGCGTCGCGACGGCCGATCGGACGATCGACCATATCGCCGCGTTGCTCGATGATGACATGGTGGAGTCATGGCTGACGCCGCCGAAACTTACGTCCAGGCTGGAGCCGGTCCGATGAACCCCACAAAGAAAATCCACGACCTTGGTCAGAGCATATGGCTCGACAACATCACGCGCGACTTGCTCAACAGCGGCACGTTGCAGCGTTACATCGATGAATCTTCGGTGACTGGATTGACCTCGAATCCAACCATCTTCGATCATGCCATCAGGGACAGCACCGATTACGACAACGACATTTCGCAGGGAGCTGCTCGGGCAAAATCTCGCGAAGACCTGTTTTTCAATCTCGCCGTCGCCGACCTGGCGCGGGCCGCCGATCTGTTTCGGCCAATCTACGACCGTACCGACGGCGTTGATGGCTGGGTCTCGTTGGAGGTCTCACCGTCGCTCGCCTACGACACCGAAGCATCGCTCGCGGCGGCGCGCGATCTCCA
>Ga0307373_10003434_pt1 | contig 27581 bp, 22 predicted proteins | sample OX2MG_FD_202534 | JGI IMG/M metagenome (GOLD analysis project Ga0307373, IMG submission 202534) | Soil microbial communities from Risofladan, Vaasa, Finland - OX-2 | ecosystem: Environmental > Terrestrial > Soil > Coastal area > Acid sulfate soil | place: Finland: Risofladan, Vaasa | collected... | reverse complement strand
AGAAGCGCTGGGCCAACGACGTCGTCGGCTGGTTCACCGGCGTGCTGGCGCTCACGCCGTACGTGCAGTGGCGCCGCGACCACGTGCTCCATCACGCGTCCTCCGGCGACCTCAACCGCCGCGGCCACGGCGACGTGTGGACGCTCACCGTGCGCGAATACCAGGCGCAGTCCCGGCTCGGCAAGTTGCGCTATCGCCTGTTCCGCCACCCGATCGTGCTGTTCGGCCTCGGCCCCCTGCACCTCGCCCTGGGCCAGCGCTGGCGCTCGCGCAGCACCGCCTCCGGCACCAAGGAACTGGCCAGCGTGCGCGAGACCGACCTCGCGCTCGTGGCGCTCGTCCTCGGCTTCTCGGCGCTCATCGGGCCGCTGGCCGTCGTCAAGATCTACGTCCCCGTGTTCATGATGGCCGGCGCCGCCGGCATCTGGCTGTTCTACGTGCAGCACCAATTCGAAGACACGTATTGGGCCGCGCACGAGCAGTGGGATTACGTCACCGCGTCCATTCGCGGCAGTTCGTACTACAAGCTCCCCGCCGTGCTCAACTGGTTCACGTGCAACATCGGACTGCACCACGTCCACCACCTGAGCCCGCGCATTCCCAACTACCGCCTGCACGAGTGCCACGCCGCCAACGAGCGGCTGCAGGAAGCCACCACCATCGGCATCCTCGAGAGCCGCAAGAGCGTGCGCCTCACCCTGTGGGACGAGGACGCCCACCGGCTCGTCGGGTGGGACGCCCTGCGCCGCACCCGGCAGACGGCGTAGCCCATGACACGCCGCCTCCGCGCCCCGCTCGCGGCCTTCGCCCTCGTCGTCACGGCCGTCCTCGCGCTCCCCAGGCTCGCCGCCGCGTGGAACGCCACCGGCCATCGCACGATCGCCGAGATCGCCTGGGAGCACATGACCCCCACGGCCCGAGCGCGCGCCGTGGCCCTGCTCATGCACGGCCCCGAGCTCGCGAATCTCGCCTCGCTCCGCCCCGCCGGCGGCCCCATCGAGGAGCGCGACCGCGCGTTGTTCCTCAACGCCGCCACCTGGCCCGACCTCATTCGTGGCCGCGCCCTGCCCTGGCACGCGTACGACCACCCCACCTGGCACTACGCCGATTTCTACTGGGACGTCGTGAACGGCCAGCCGCACGACATTCCCGGCACCGGCCCAGCCGCCGAGAACGCCGGCGAGCGCATCGTCGCCTTCCGCCACGCGTTGAGCGATCCGGCGGTGCCCGACACCACCAAGGCCGTGGACCTCGCCTGGATCCTCCACCTCGTGGGCGACATCCATCAGCCGCTCCACGCCAGCTCGCGCGTCAGCACGCAATCCCCGCTCCCGCTGGGCGACAAGGGCGGCAACGACTTCATGCTCGACGACCGCCACCGGCTGCACGCGTACTGGGACGACATCCTCGACACTTCCATCCCGCGCGCGCTCGACGAGGACCAGGTGGCGTATGCCTCGCGTCTCGCCGCGCAGATCGTCCAGGAGCATCCGCTGGCGTCCGTGGATTCACAGGCCCGGTCGCAGGACGTCTCGGCGTGGGAGCACCAGGGACTCGAGATCTCGGAGCACCAGGTGTACGACGGCATCACCCAGGGCGAGGCGCCGTCCGCCGCGTATCGGGCGGCCGCGCTCGCCACGGCGCAGGCACAGATCGCGCTGGCCGGGTACCGGCTCGCGGCGCTGCTGAACGCCGCCTTCAAGTAGCGCGCGGCGGCGCTACGCGTCGCCGCGCTGCGCCACCGCCTTGTAGCGCTCCCACTCGTCGTGCGAGATCGGGCGCGCCGGCACGCCGCCCCACCGCTCGCCCGCGCCCACCCGCGTGCCAGGAAGCAGCACCGAGTGCGCCAGCACCGTCGCGCCCTCGCCCACGTCCACGTCGCCCATCACCGTGGCCTTCTCGCCGATCGTCGCGCGACTGCCGATCGTCACCGGGGCGATCACCAGCCGTCCCGCGCCGCCGTAGTGGCAGAAGATCTGCGCGCTCCCGCCGATCGAGACGTCGTCGCCCAGCGTGATCATCGATACATCGGTGAAGTACTCCGTGGTGATGCGCGGCCGCTTGCCCATCCGCATCCCCATCGCCCGCAGAAACCAGATGCCCATCGGCGTCAGCGTCACGAACGGCAGGAAGGTGAACCGCACCAGGTAGAACAGCCCGTTGTGCAGGTACCAGGGCACCGCCGCGGCGGTGAAGTACCCGCCGTCGAACGCGCGCAACCGCGTGGGCAGGAGCAGGTTGAACACCGGCACCACCACGAGCAGCGCGAAGCCCCACACGAACGCGGCCGCCCCCAGCAGCATCCCCAGCGCCGGCCACCGCAGCCAGCCGTGCCCGTGCCACACCGGCGGCCCCAGCCAATCGACGATCAGCAGCGACGGCACCAGCGCGAGCCCCACGGCCGTCGCCGCCATCACGAAGATCGCGACCACGGCCAACCCGTAGCTCACGCGATTGAACCGCCGGATGAACCGGTCCACGGCCCCCGTGGGCGCGGCGCTTCTCGACGCATCGAAGTACTTCACCGGCTTCGGCCGCCGCTCACGTGACCCCGCCCGACGATTCCCTGGCGCCAAAGTAGAGGCCGCCCGCGGACACGAGGAAAACAACCAGGAACATGAAGAATCCATACACGCAGGCCGGATAGCCCCAGATCGTGCCCGGCGCTCCCGGCGACGGACAGGCCGCCGCACCCGCGCCGAACACTTCCCCGTAGCTCAACGTGCCCGAGAAGGCCGTTCCCAGCAGACTGAGCGCGAATACGATCTGCAACGCGCGTTTGATCACCATGTCGTGTCCCCCCATTCCGTCGCCGTGCCGTCCCAACGAAAGGTCACCGCGGGCCCACCCCGTGCAGCCGGGGAAACGAGAGCCCCGCTGTCAGGTCGGTCCGTACAAGACACGCACCGCGACCCCACTCAGCTTGCAGGTTCCACGGACTGATGGCGCGACCGGCCGGCCCCACCTTTCGGCATGGCAAGAAGCGGCACCCCACCTACTGGAAGGGAGATCACCATGCGCGCCCGCGACCTCATGACCACCAATCCGGCGGTCGTCACCGCCGATGACCCGATCACCAAAGCGGCCGAGGTCATGCGCAACCTCGACGTCGGCATGCTGCCCGTGGTCGACGACCTGCACACGCGGCGCCTGATCGGCATCATCACCGATCGCGACATCGTCGTGCGCTGCCTGGCCGAGCGCAGCATCGTGGAATGCCAGGTGCGCAACCACATGACGAGCAACCCGCTGGTGTATGTGAGCGAGGACTCCACGCTCGACCAGGTGGTCGAGAAGATGGAGCGGTATCAGGTGCGGCGGCTGCCCGTGGTCGCGTCCGACCGGCGCGTGATCGGCGTCGTCACGCAGGCCGACCTGGCCCGCCGCGTCGGACCCGACAACCCCGAACTGATCGAAGAGGTGCTCGAGCGGATCTCGACCCCCGGTGCGCTGACGCACTGAGCCCCGATCCATCCCGCGCATCCCTCATTCGCCCGCAACGCGGCCCGATGCCGCGAGGAGACTATGATGAAGACCGACATGCAGCTGCAGCGCGACGTGATCGAAGAACTCGCCTGGCAGCCCAACGTGCGCGAAGCGGAGATCGGCGTCGCCTGCAAGAACGGCGTCGTCACCCTCTCCGGGTTCGTGGATAGCTACGCCCAGAAGTACGCCGCGGGCCGCGCCGCCGAGCACGTGATCGGCGTCCGCGCCGTGGCCGACGACCTTCAGGTGAAACTGCCCAGAGCGTTCGTGCGCTCCGATACCGACATCGCGCACGCCGCCGTCACGGCGCTCAAGTGGGACGTCGAGGTGCCCGATTCCCGCATCCAGGTCCTGGTAGACGACGGCTGGGTCTCGCTCGACGGAGCGGTGGATTGGCAGTTCCAGCGCAGCGCCACCGAGAAGGCCGTGCGCTATCTCACCGGCGTCAAAGGCGTGATCAACCGCATCAGCGTGCAGCAACCCAAGGTCTCGGCATACGAGGTGAACCAGCGCATCGAGCAGGCGCTCAAGCGCAGCGCGGCGGTGGACGCCGACCGGATCACGGTGGACGCCAAGAACGGCAAGGTCGTGCTCCGCGGCACGGTGCGGTCGTGGGCCGAGCGCGAGGACGCCGAGCGCGCCGCGTGGGCGGCGCCGGGCGTGAGCGAGGTGAATGACGAGATCGCCGTCGGCATCTGACGGGCGACGGGAGGCAACATGCCGCACCGTTTTCGGGACCGCCGCGAGGCGGGCAAGGAACTCGCCGAGCAGCTGGCCCGGTACGCCCACGAACCGGACGTGATCGTGCTGGGGCTCCCACGGGGGGGCGTGCCGGTGGCCTACGAGGTGGCCGCCGCCCTCAGCGTGCCGCTCGACGTGTTCGTCGTGCGCAAGCTCGGCGTGCCCGGCCACGAGGAATACGCCATGGGAGCCGTGGCCGGGGGGGGCATTCGCGTGATCAACGAGGACGTGATCCGCGACCTGCGCATTCCGCCGGATGCCGTGGAACGGGTGGAGCGCGCCGAACGCGCGGAGATCGAGCGCCGCGAGGTGGCGTACCGCGGAGGCGCGCCTGCGCCGCCGCTCGCCGGCCGCGTCGTGATCCTCGTCGATGACGGCCTCGCCACGGGCTCGACGATGCTCGCCGCCGTGGCCGCCGTGCGCACGCAGCAACCCGGGCGCGTCGTCGTCGCCACGCCCGTGGCGTCGATGGAAGCCTGCGACGCGGTACGCCGCGAGGCCGATGATTGCGTGTGCGTGTCGGTGCCCGAGCCGTTCTACGGCGTGGGGCTCTGGTACCTGGATTTCACTCAGACGACCGATGAGGAAGTGCAGCGGTTGCTCGCTACCGCGCGCGCCGCCCGCCGTCCGGCCGTCGCGCATCCCTGATGGAAGTCGGGGGGAGGGCTGGACCATGTCTACCGTCACACGCGCAACGCTGCCGCAGCTGTTGCACGATGCGGCGTACCCCCTGGCGGGGGGCCCGGCCGATTTCGACCCGCTGCTCTCGCTCATCGGCGACGCCCCGTATGTCCTGATCGGCGAGGCCTCCCACGGCACGCACGAGTTCTACCGCATCCGCGCCGAGATCACCAAACGGCTGATCGTCGAGCGCGGCTTCTCGGCGGTGGCCGTGGAAGCCGATTGGCCCGACGCGTATCGCATCAATCGGTACGTGCGCGGCGCCGGCGACGACGCCGACGCCACCGAGGCCCTGGCCGGCTTCGTGCGCTTTCCGCAATGGATGTGGCGCAACGCCGACGTGCTCGACTTCGTGGGCTGGCTGCGCGCGTTCAACGACACGCGCCCCGAGCCCGACGCCAGGGTCGGCTTCTACGGCCTGGACCTCTACAGCCTCCACGCCTCCATCGACGCCGTGATCAGCTACCTCCTCAAGGCGGACCCGGAGGCCGCCGAGCGCGCCAAGGAACGGTACGCGTGCTTCGACCAGTTCGGGGCCGATCCGCAGAGCTATGGCTACGCCACCACGATCGGGCTCTCCCCCTCCTGCGAAGCCGAGGTCGTCGCGCAACTGGTGGAGTTGCGGCGCGCGTCGGCCGACCACACGCACCGCAACGGCCGCCTGGCGCCCGACGACCTGTTCTACGCCGAGCAGAACGCGCGCCTCGTGGCCAACGCCGAGCAGTACTACCGCGCCATGTTCGGCAGCCGCGTCTCGTCGTGGAACCTGCGCGACATGCACATGACCGAGACGCTCGACGCGCTCACCCGCTTTCTGCGCCCCCGCGTGCAGACGCCCAAGATCGTCGTCTGGGCCCACAACTCGCACCTGGGCGACGCGCGCGCCACCGAACTCGGCCGCTCGGGCGAGCTCAACGTGGGCCAGCTCGCCCGCCAGCGCTATGGCCGCGACGCCGTGCTCGTGGGATTCAGCACCTATGCGGGCACCGTCACCGCCGCCTCCGACTGGGACGAGCCCGCCGAGCGCAAAGCGGTGCGCCCCGGCCTGACCGGCAGCTACGAAGCGCTCTTCCACGAGGTGGAGATTCCGAACTTCCTGCTCCTGCCCAACGAGACCACCGAGCTCAGCCAGGCGATGGACCACGCGCGGCTGCAGCGGGCCATCGGCGTCATCTATCGGCCGCAGAGCGAGCGCCAGAGCCACTACTTCCACAGCCGGCTGTCGCGCCAGTTCGACGCCGTGCTGCACTACGACCGCACCCGCGCCGTGGAGCCGCTCGCCCGTACCGGGCTCTGGGAACGCGGCGAGATGCCGGAGACGTATCCGTCAACCCTCTGAGCGCCTCCGTGGCGCGCGGCACGGTTCGAGAGGAGAGTTTCACATGTCCAAGATCATCGACAGCAAGGTCCGCCTTCCCATCGGCCCGATCACGCTCGACGGCGACCTGTCCGTTCCCGAAGGAGCCACCGGCATCGTGCTGTTCGCGCATGGCAGCGGCAGCAGCCGCTCCAGCCCGCGCAACCGGCAGGTGGCGCGCGGCCTGCAGGACGCCGGCCTCGCCACGCTCCTGTTCGACCTCCTCACGCAGGAGGAGGGCGCCGAGGATGCACTCACCGGCCACCTGCGCTTCGACATCGAGTTGCTGGCGCGGCGGTTGCTCGCCGCCACCGACCTCGTGGCCCAGGGCCTGGCCGGCCGCACCTGGCGCATCGGCTACTTCGGCGCCAGCACCGGCGCCGCGGCCGCGCTCATCGCCGCGTCGCATCGGCCCGACGTGGTCCATGCCGTGGTGTCGCGCGGCGGGCGCCCCGACCTCGCCGGCGCCGCGCTCGCGAGCGTGCAGGCCCCCACGCTGCTCATCGTCGGGGGGGACGACCGGGTGGTGATCGACCTCAACCGCGACGCCTACGAGCGCCTCTGGTGCATCAAGCGCATGGATATCGTGCCCCGCGCCACGCACCTGTTCGAGGAGCCGGGCGCCCTCGAGGAAGTCACGCGCCTCGCCCGGGATTGGTTCGATCACTACCTGATCAAGCCGGCGGCCTTCGCGTCGCAGTCCGCCACCAAGCCGTAGCCGGACGCGCGGAACCCCCGCGAGCGGTATCGCTACCGCCGCGGGGGCTCTCTGCGCTGGTATCCGCCAATCACTCGGTTCGGCACCACGCGCTTCCATGGAGACGCATGGTCTGACCGACGGCTTGTCCTCGCCGGACGGGTCCGGGTCGGGTCCCCTGGGATCTCAGGGTCTCAGTTGTGGCCAGCTACCTCACAACCTGCGCGCCGGCGTTTGACGACCGTCGCACTTCCTTTTCGCCGGCGTCCCGGCGATCAAGGCCGCCTCCGCGGGAGTCCCGTCCCGCGAACGCGACGTCAATCTCTCGCCGCCTCCCGCCCACGGATGCCGGGGGTTCCCCGAACTCTTGTCAGGGAGTCGCCGCGCGCCAGCACCCCGTGCTATTATCGAGGCGATCGCTCCCCTGTGCCCGCCCGTCCCACCGCCTCCCTTCCCATGCACAACACTCGACTCCTGCTCCTCGCCGCGGCGCTCGGCGCCGCCCCCGCTCTCGCCGCCGCGCAACGCGCCGAGCCGGCCGGCCCCACGATCGTCGCCCTGCCGGCCGCCCGGCTGCCGCTCAAACACACGCCCACACCGACCACCGCCGCCATCACCGCCGCCGATCTCATGACGCGGCTCTACATCTTCTCCGACGACTCCATGCAGGGGCGCGAGGCGGGCACGATCGGCAACTTCAAGGGCACCACCTACATCGCCAACGAGTTGAAGAAGATCGGACTCGTGCCCGCCGGCGACGACGGCACCTACTTCCAGACCATTCCGCTCAAGTCGCGCACCACCGAACCGGCCTCGAGCCTCACGGTGAACGGCGTCCCGCTGGCCTTCGGCTCCGAGTGGTCGGCCATGGCGGCGGCGTCCGTCGCCAAACCGGACCTCGCCGTGGCCTTCGGCGGCACGTTCGGCGACTCCACCGCCACGATCTCACCGGCCGACGCGGCCGGCAAGCTGGTCGTGTACAAGCTGCCGCCCAACCCGATGGCGCTCCGCGCCGCGCGCGGCGGCGTGAATGGCCCCGCGGTCGTCGTCGTGATCGCGCCGGCGATGTACCTCCAGTACTTCAGCCGCCCGGCGCAGTTCGTGGACGATCCGTCCGCGGCCGCGCCCGCGTCCAGCGCCACGGTGGTGTTCGTGACCGCCGAGGCCGCGGCCAAGTTCTTCGACACGCCGCTCGACCAGCTCGCGCCGGGCGCCGCCGGCAAGACCGCCTCGCTCGACCTGCGGATCAGCACCGAGCCCGTGCCGTATCCGGCGCGCAACGTGGTCGGCATCCTGCCCGGCAGCGACCCGAAGCTCAAGAACGAATACGTGGCCGTCGGCGCCCACAACGATCACATCGGGTTCACCCACGATCCCGTGGACCACGACTCGCTGCGCTTCTTCAACCACATCGTCCGGCCGCTGGGCGCCGACAGCCGCGGCGGCCGCGCCACGCCGGCGCAGCAGGCCGAGGTCGATCACGAGTTGGCCGCCTGGCGCAAGGCGCACCCGGGCACGGCACGCCTCGATTCCATCGACAACGGCGCCGACGACGACGGCTCCGGCACCGTGACCGCGCTCGAGATAGCGCAGAAGATGGCGTCGCTCCATCCTCGCCCCAAGCGCTCCATGCTCTTCGTGTGGCACGAGGGCGAGGAGAAGGGACTGCTCGGCTCCGCGTACTTCACCGACCACCCCACCGTGCCGCGCGACTCCATCGTCGCCCAACTCAACATGGACATGGTCGGCCGCGGCGATGCCTGGGACGTCACCGGCACCACCAAGGACGGCAAGTTCCTGCACGGCGGCGCCCACTACCTGATGCTGGTGGGCTCGCGGCGCCTGTCCACCGAGCTGGGCAATCTCGTGGAGCAGGTGAACACGACCGACCACCACGGCTTCGTGTTCGACTACTCGATGGACGCCGACGGCCACCCCGAGAACGTCTACTGCCGCAGCGATCACTACGAGTACGCGCGCTACGGGATCCCGATCACCTTCTTCACCACGGGGCTCCACTCCGACTACCACCAGGTCACCGACGAGCCGGAGTACATCGACTACCAGCACATGGCCCGCGTGGGCAATCTGGTGGAGGACGTCGCCCTGCACGTGGCCAACCTCGGTCACCGCATCGTGGTGGACCACCCCAAGCCCGATCCGCACGGCGCCTGCCGGCAATGAGAGTTCCTGAATGCCGGTAACACGCCGCGCCCGCTTCCGGTTTCGGAGGCGGGCGCGGCTGCTTTCATGGATGCGGGCGAAAATGTGATAGCTGCCGCCCATGATGTGACAAGAATCATCGCCTGGCGGCGCTGCGGTCATCCCGGCGTCAGTATTGGTCCCTATATATTCGGCCATGGACCAACCTACGGCCGCAACCCGTCCAGATCCTGAGCCTCGGAACCCGGCTCAGCAGAGCGTCCGCAAGCCGACCTATACCCCGCCACGCCTGACCATCTACGGCAGCCTCGCCGATCTCACGGCAACGGTGGGGACCAAAGGCCGGCGCGACGGCAGACGCAGCCGCCGGCGCACGGGCTACTGAGCGTCGGGCCGGCGCCGAACGCCGCGCTGGGCGGAACTACCCGCCCCGCGCCAGCCGCACCGCGGCGATCACCACGATCAGCCCGAGGATCGCGTTCGCTCGCGCCAGCCACGCCGCCTGGCGCCTGAGCCGCATCGCCTCCGGCGTCCCCGGCGCCGCGCGCCCCGCCCGCGGCCCGATGATGAAATCGTGCACGAAGCTCACCACGAGCATCGCCGCCACCGCGCCCAGCTTGGCCGACAGCGTGCGCCCCGGGCCCGTGCCCCAGAACGCCGCGTTGCCCAGCACGCCGTCCCAGTGCAGCCAGTGGCGGTAGTAGAGATTGATGACGCCGGTGACCACCAGCACGCCGATCGCCCACCACCCCACGGCGCGAAAGCGCACGCCGAGCGTCTGGAACAGCTGCTGGCGCAGCGCCGGCGGCTGCACGGCACGCAACGCTGGCGCGCCCACCACGGCCAGGAAGAACATGCCGCCCAGCCAGAGCATGGCGGCGAGCACGTGCACGGTGACGTTCAGATAGTAGAGTGCGGGCATGCACAACAATAGCGATCGGACGGCCGGGCCGGCCACGCCGGCCCCCAGCCGCGGTCGGCCCCCACCCCCCCTTGCCAATTCAAACACTCGTTTGATACAATTGTTTGAACCCAAGACGCCCGATCGCCCGCCGCGAATCGCCGGCCCGGAGTGCCCGCATGAACCGCAAGAAAGTCCTCCTCGGCGCCGCCGCCGTCGTCGCACTCGCCGCCATCGCCGCGTACACCCTGCTCCGCGGCTCCAACACGCTCACGCTCACCGGCATCGTCACCGCCAACGACGTCATCGTCAGCCCCCAGGTGGCCGGCCAGGTGAGCCGCATCCTGGTCACCGAAGGCGACTCCGTGACGCAGAACCAGCTCCTCGCCGTGCTCGCCCCCGGCGAACTCGCCGCCGACCAGACCTTCTACTCCCACAGCGCCAGCGCCGCGGCCTCCCAGGTCCAGGAGAGCGAATCGGACCTCCGCTACGAGGTGACCCAGGCCGCCGAACAGCTCCGACAGGCCCGCGCCGCCCTCGATGGCGCGATGTCGCAGGCCACCGAGGACTCCGCCACGGCGGTCAACGCCAAGCGCCTCCTCGACCGCCTCGAATCGCTGTACCGCGCCGGCGGCATCTCGCCGCAGCAGCTCGACTCGGCCCGCACCGGCTATACCGTGGTCGCGTCGCGACTCGACGCCAGCCGCCAGCAGGTGCAGGCCCAGCGCGCCGCCGTCGCGATCGCCCGCGCCGCCGAGGATCAGGTGGCGGCGCGGCGCAGCGCCCTGGCCGCCAGCCGGCAGCAGCAGGCCGCCGCCACCGCGCAGACGCGCAAGGCCGACGTGCGGCTGGCGTACGCCGAGATCCGCGCGCCCATCGCCGGCGTCGTCGACGTGCGCGCCGCGCGCGCCGGTGAGTTCGTGAACGCCGGCCAGCCCATCCTCACGCTCATCAACCCCGACAGCCTGTGGGTGCGCGCCGACGTCGAGGAGACGTACATCGATCGCGTGCGCATCGGCGACCACCTCACGGTGCGCCTCCCTTCGGGCGACGAGCGCCAGGGCACGGTGTTCTACCGCGCCGTGGACGCCGGCTACGCTACCCAGCGCGACGTCAGCCGCACCAAGCGCGACATCAAGACGTTCGAGATCCGTCTGCGGGTGGACAACAAGGACCGCCGCCTCGCCGTGGGGATGACGGCGTACGTGCTGTTCCCGGTCACGCCCCCACGATGAACGTCGCCATCGACGTCCGCGCCATCACCAAGCGGTTCGGCGACTTCACCGCCGTCGACCGGATCTCGTTTGCCGTCGACGAGGGCGAGGTGTTCGGCCTGCTCGGCCCCAACGGCGCCGGCAAGTCCACGCTCATCCGCATGCTCACCACGCTGCTCCTGCCCTCCGAGGGCACGGCGCTGGTGGCCGGCCACGACATCGTCACCCACGCCAACGACGTCCGGCACGCCATCGGCGTCATTCCGCAGGCCATGACCAGCGATCTCGAGCTGAGCGCCGAGGAGAACCTGCTCATCTTCGCCAAGCTGTACAGCGTGCCCCGTGAACGCCGCAAGCCGCTCATCGCCGAGCTGCTGGCGGCCGTGGAGCTCACGCAATGGGCCGACAAACCCGTGAAGAACCTCTCCGGCGGCATGCGCCGGCGGGTGGAGATCGCGCGCGGGCTGGTGCACCAACCGAGCATCCTGTTCCTGGACGAACCCACCACCGGCCTCGACCCCGTGTCGCGCACGTCGGTGTGGGAGATGTTGCGCAAGATCAAGGCCGAGCGCGACCTCACCGTGCTGCTCACCACGCATTACATGGACGAGGCCGACAAGCTCTGCGACCGGATCGCGATCGTGGATCACGGCAAGCTCATGGCGCTCGATTCGCCCATGAAGCTCAAGGCCGACATCCCCGGCGAGAACACGCTCGAGGTGAGCTTCTCCGACACGCCCCCCGACTGGCGCGCGCGGCTGGCGGCGCTGCCCGGCGTGCAGCGGGTGGACGGCGAGGCGCCGGTGTTCCGGATCATGTCCACCAGCGGACCGGCCACGACGATGGGGCTCATGACCGCGGCCGCGGCCGCGGGCGTGACCGTCAAGTCACTCTCGGTGGAGAGCACCACGCTCGACGACGTGTTCGTGCACTACACCGGCCACCAGCTGCGCGACGCACTGCAGGAACAGCCGATGAGCGAGCGCCGCAGCATGGGCCGCAGGAGATAGCGCCATGCAACGCGCCTGGGCGATCATCGAACGCGACCTGCGCCGGTTCCGCAAGAGCCCGATGCTCATCGTCATGTCGCTCTTCATGCCGGTGGTGCAGCTGGTCGTGCTGGGCTATGCCTTCGGGGGCCAGGTGAAGCACCTCAAGGTGGGGCTCGTGGATCAGGACGGCGGCATCCCCGCCGTCAGGCTGCGCGAACTCGCCAACGCCGTGACCGCCAACGCCAACACGTTCGAGACGATCCCGTATGCCGACCGCGGGCAGGCCATCGACGCGCTGCGCAACGGCCAGGTGAACGGCGTGCTCACCATCCCGTCCGGGTTCTCCCGGCGCATGCTCGCCGGCGACGACCCGCGCATCGCGCTGATCGAGGACAACACCGACAACTTCGTCACCGCCACGCTGGCCGGCACGTTCACCAACCTGCTCGGCGCGTACAACCAGCCGCCCCCCACCACGCGCCGCGTGTCCACGCAGGCCACGCTCGAGACGGTGGAGCTGTATCCGTACGTGCCCTACATCCAGTACCTGCTCCCCGGCACGATCGTGATGTCCATCTTCATGATGGTCATGATCGGCGGCGGCATCATCTTCATCGACGACAAGGCGCGGGGACTGCACGAGGGCTACCTCGTGACCCCGATCACGCGGCTCGAGCTGATCGTCGGCTTCAACGTGTCGGGCGCCATCAAGGCGATGATTTCCGGGTCGGTGCTCATGACCATCGGATCGGTGATCGCCGGCATCCCCGATCCGTTCGCGCCGATGCGGCTGCTGCGACTGCTCGTCGTCATCGCGCTGACGTCGGTGGCGCTGGTGAGCATGATGTTCCTGATCATGGTGCGCATGGAGGACCCCCTCCTGCCCCGCGCGCTGTTCGGCGTGATGAACACCCTGCTCTGGTTCCCCAGCGGCGCCGTGTATCCGCAGCAGGCGTTCCCGGGATGGATGCGCGCCATCGCCAAGGTCGATCCGTTCACGTACGCCGTGCACGCGCTCAAGAGCCTGCTGCTCAAGAACACCGGGTTCGGGGCCATCGGGTTCGACCTGCTCTATCTCGTGGTCTTCGCCGCGCTGACGATGACGGCGGCGACCTTCCTCTTCAAACGGACGCTGTCGTGAAGGCGCCGCCGCGCCCAGCCCCCCGCCGGCGCGCGCCGGCCGGCGCCGGCCTCGCGCGCGACACGGCCACGCGCGACCGCCTGCTGCGCGCCGCCACCCGTCAGTTCGCCGAGCACGGGTTCCACAACGTGAGCGTGCGCGACATCTGCCGCGAGGCGCGGGCCAACGGGGCGGCGGTCAACTATCACTTCGACAGCAAGCTCGGCCTCTACAAAGAAGTCGTCGCGGCCGCGATCGAGGCCATCCGCGCCACGTCCGAGGCGTCGCTCCACGCCACCGACGGGCTGCCCGCCGAGGAGCGGCTGCGGCATTACGTGCGCGCCTACGTGCCGCGGCTGGCCGGCCGCGATCCCCGCGTGGACGCGGCGCGCGTGGCCTGGATCCACAAGCTGATGCGCCACGAGAGTTCCGAGCCCACGCCGCTGGCGCCGTGGATCGCCGAGCAGGCGCTGATGCCGCGCGTGCGGTTCCTGAGCCGGCTGGTGGCCGAGCTGCTGCGCTGCGAGCCCGCCGACCCGCGCGTCAAGCGGTGCGTGATCAGCATCCAGGCGCAGTGCCTGTTCTATGCCCCCGACAAGTTCCGCGACGCGGCCATCCCCGGGTGGCCGCCGGCCGCCGCCGAGTTGGCCGCGGCCGCCGAGCACATCGCGGAGTTCTCGCTGGCCGGAATCAGGAAGCTCAAGTCGGCGCGGTGAGCCGCCCCGCTCAGCGGATCCCCAGGTGCTGCTTGAGAAACGCCACGGTGCGCGGCCACGCGTCCTTGGCCGCGGCGAGATTCGCCTGCTCCTCCGCCATGTCGCGCTGCGGCGCGCGCGGGTCGTCCTGCGCCCGCATGAAGCCGTGGATCGCGCCCGGGTAGTTGCGGCCGAAATACCACTTGCCGTCGGCATGCATGGCCGAGTCCACGGCCGGCATCGCGGCGCCGATGCGCGCGTCCTTCGCGCCGCTCAACAGCATCACCGGCACGCGGATCCTGGCGAGAGAATCGGCGTCCGGCACCGCGCCGTTCATGTACGGTAGCCCGTAGTAGGCCACGCCGCCGGCGAATCCCGGCAGCCCCTGGTTGATCGCGTACTGCCACGTGGTGGCGCCGCCCCAGCAGAAGCCGATCACGGCATACCGCGGCGCCGCCGACGGCAGCGACATCGCATACCGCGCCGCCGCCGTGACCCCCATGTTCCGCTCGGCGTTGGTCACGCCGCGGATCAGCTTCACCGCGGAATCGGCCCTGAGTTCGTCGGCCGACGCCCCGCCCCGCGCCCGCGACAGCAGGTCGGGCGCGATGGCGATGAACCCGTCGGCAGCCACCTGGTCGGCCACGCCGCGTATCCACGTGGACAGCCCGAAGATCTCGTGCACGATCACCACCACCGGCGTGTGCGGCCGCGACGTGACCGGGTACACCACCCACGCCATGAGCGAGTCCGTGGAACCGGGCGCCCACGCGATCTTCACCCACTCGGCGTGCCGCGGACTGGCGGCGATGCGCGCCGCGGCGGTGTTCGCGCTCGGCGGCAGGCCCACCGTGCCCTGCGCGTCGCCTTCGGGAACGATGCGCGGCGCCGCCATCTCGGCGGGCGTCATCATCCCCATGTGGTCGTCCATCGCCGATTGCGATGCCTGCATGACGGGCGGGCGGTGCTGCAGCGTGCAGGCGGTGGCCGCGAGGGCGAGCACGCAGGCGGACACGAGAGCGCGAGAGGCGGGCATGGATCGACTCCGGAAGGGGCGTGGGGACCCCGATACGGTATCGCCCGCCGGGCCGCCGCGGAAGGCGCCGCCCTCACTCGTACCGCAGCGACTCCACCGGATCCAGCCGCGCCGCGCGCCGCGCCGGCCACACGCCGAACGCCACCCCCACGCCCGCGGAGAACGCGAACGCCAGCAGGATCGATCCCGAGGTCACCGTGGCGTTCCAGTGCGCCGTGGCGCGCATGACCTGGGCGCTGGCCACGCCCAGCAGCCCCCCCAGGATCCCGCCCACGAGCGACAGGACCACCGACTCGACGAGGAACTGCAGCAGGATCATCCCGCGCGTCGCGCCCACGGCCTTGCGGATGCCGATCTCGCGGGTGCGCTCGGTGACCGAGACGAGCATGATGTTCATGATGCCGATGCCGCCCACGAGCAGGCTCACCCCGGCCACCCCGGCAAGCAGGAGGGTAAACGACTGCGTGGTGGCCGCCGAGGCGCTCAGGAAGTCGGACATGTTCCGGATCTGGAAGTCGTCGCCCTTGCCCGGCAGGATGTGATGCGCGCTCCGCATGATGCGTTCGATCTCTCCCATCACGCGCGGGATCATGGCCTCCGACGGCGCCAGCACGCCGATCGTGCGCAGGCTGCGCGTGTCCATCACCCGGAAGCGCGCGGTGTTGAGCGGGATCAGAATCTGGTCGTCGGGATCGGAGAACCCCGAGGCGCCACCCTTGGCGGCCAGGACGCCGATCACGGTGAACGGAACGCCGTTGATGCGGATCTCGGAATCCAGCAGGGCGAGCGCCGTGGTATGCAGGTTCGCGACCACGGTGGCGCCGAGCACCGCGGCGCGGCGCCGGCCCGCGTCGTCGGCCGTCGTGAACATCGCGCCCCGCGCCACCACGTACTTGCGCACCTGCAGGTAGTTGGCCGTGGTGCCGATCACCTGCGTGGACGTATTCGTCCCGCGGAACTGCACTTGCAGCTGGCGCGCCATTTCCGGCTCCACGGCGGCGATGTACTTGGCCTGCGCCGTCAACGCGTCGGCATCCTCCACGTAGAGCGGCGCGCGGTCCGTCGCCGAGGTGACGCCACCGGTCTGGACCTGTCCCGGCACCACCATCAGGAGCGTGGTGCCGAGCGCGGCGATGCGCGAGCTGACGGCGTCCTGCGCGCCGCGCCCGAGCGCCACCACGGCGATCACCGCCGCGACGCCGATGATGATGCCGAGCATCGTCAGCAGGGAGCGCACCAGATTCAGCCGGAGCGATTCGAGCGCGGCAAGGATCGTCTCACCGATCAGCATGTCAGCGCCCGCCGCCGCCACGGCCGCCGCTGCTGCCCGCCGCCATCCCCGGAATCCCCGACCGGCCCTGGAGCCGCTGCAGCGTGGTGTCGCGGCTCGCCGCCACGCGCACGTCGCTGAGCAGCGCCACCCGCTCTCCCGGCTTCAGCCCCGAACTCACCTGCGTCACCTGGTAGTTCCCGGCACCCAGCGTCACCACGCGCAAGTGGAACGCGTTGGTCGTGCTGTCCTGGACGTACACCACCGCCTTCCGCCCGGCGGCCGCGCTCCTTCCAGGTCCCGGCTTGAGCTGGGCGAGCGCCGAGTCCACGTCCGCTTGCGAGAGGCCCAGCACGGCCGCCAGCGTCGGCATTTCCTGCACCGAACCCACGGCATCGTTCGGCACGGCGACCACGCCGACGACGCGCATGATGGCCACCGTCGCGTCGGCGCTCATCCCCGGCATCAGCAGGCCGTCCTGGTTGTCCAGGCTCACCAGCACCGGGAACATCGTCACGCTCTGCTGCACGATCGCCTGGGGCGAGATGCGCAGCACCTTGCCGCTGAACACGCGCGCCGGGTACGCCTGCACCGTGACCGACACCTCCTGCCCCACCTTCACCCGGCCGATGTCGCTCTCGTTGACCAGCGCGCTGTCGATCACCTGCCGGAGGTCCGCCACCGTCACGAGCGTGGTGCCGCCGCCGACGACGTTCGTGGCCGACGCGATCACCTGGCCCACCGAGACGTTCTTGTCGATCACGGTGCCGTCCATCGGCGCCAGCACGGTCGCGTCGGCGAGATTTATCGACGTTGTCTGCGCCATGCTCTGGGCGCTGGCCACGGCGGAGAACGCGTTGGCATACGACACGACGGCGGACTCGTGCTCCACCGCGGTGATCACTCCCTGCGTGAACAGACTGTCTTCGCGCGCCCGTTGGGTCTTCTCGGCCGCGAGATTGGCCTGCGCGGCCTGGAGCGCGGCGGCGGCCGCATCATACGCGCTCTGCATCTGCCGCGGATCCACCTGCACCAGCAGATCGCCGGCCTTGACCTTCGAGCCGGCGACGATCGGCATCTTCACGATCTGCCCCGAGGCCTTGGACTTCACGTCCACGGCGTCCACCGGCTCGATGACGCCGGTGGCCTCCACGTTCACGACGATGTCCTGCTGTGCGGCCACACCGGTCTCGATCGTGGAGATCGGCGTGGGGGCACTCTTGCACGCGAACAGCGCGGTCCCGCATGCCAGCAGGGCGGCGGCACGTGATACCCGACGATGAAAGCCACGCATCTGCATACCTCCAATGCTCTGAGGTTGCGCGCAGAGCGCGCGGGGGTCAGTCGGGCATTTGGAAGACGGATGTACGGGAAATGCAGCCCATGCCGGTGGCATGACTCGCCCCTGGCCGTGAGCCAGGGGCGATGACCGGTATGCCGGTCAGCTACAGGCCGCCGTGTCCGCGCCCACGTCCGCGTCCGCGCGCGTTGCCGTTGCCGTTGCCGTTGCCGTTGCCCTGGTTGTCGTCTCTCGGCTTGGCCCGCTCGCGATCCTTGCCATCGGGCTGACGCTTGTAGTTGTACCGTCTGTCGACGCCCACCCACGCCTTTTCCCGCGGCGGAAGGAAGTATTCGTCGTTGCGCCGATACACCATCACAGCGCGCGAGCCCCTGACGGAATGGTGATAGTAGTGGCCGTCGTATTCGTAGACTGTCACCGGCGTCCATTGCCTGTACTGCGTCCGCCAATCGCCATACGCCGGCTGCGAGTAGGCAAAAATGTTGATCTCGGGCCCGAGCCGTCTACCCAGCATGACGCTGATGCTCACCTGTGCCGGCGCCCTGACCGGCACGGCAAGCGCCGCGCCAAAGACCATTACGGCAAGTGCATTTGACAGTCGCATTTCGGTGCTCCAGTAGAATGGCTGCCTGGGGGTCCATCCAGGTGATTCCAAGCTAGAGCGCAACGAATGGGGCAACCATCCATCAAACGTGCTACCGCACGTGCTACTTTCGTGTGGGCCGGGGCCCCTGGCACGCGATCAGGGCCGCTCCGCTATGCGGTCTGCAGTGCCCGGGTCGAGCGTCTCCCGTCCAGGTATGGGGTCACGGCCGGCTTCGTGCGGAACTCACCGATCGCCCCGTGCAGCGAGTCGGCCTGTGCCGACAGCGCCTCCGCCGTGGCCGCCAGTTCTTCCGCCGCCGCAGCGTTCCGCTGTGCGGCGTCGTCCACCTGCCCCATGCTGCGGTCGATCTCGCCGATGCTCGCCGATTGCTCCGTGGACGCCACCACCACCCCCTGCGCCAGCGACGCCGTCTGTTGAATGGACTTCACCAGTTCGTCGAGCAGCGCGCCCGAGCGCTCGGCCGCGCTGTGGCTGCGCAACGTGAGTTCGTTCACTTCCTTTGCCGTGGCGCTGCTGCGCTGGGCCAGCCGCCGCACCTCCTCCGCCACCACCCCGAAGCCCCGGCCATGCTCGCCCGCGCGCGCCGCCTCGATGGCCGCGTTGAGCGCCAGCAGCTTCGTCTCCGTCGCGATCTCCTGGATGAACCCCGTGCGTTCGGTGATCTCGCGCATCACCTCCATCGCGCTCCGCACCGCGGTCGCGCTCTCCTGCGCCGCCGCCGCGCCCCGCGCGGCCACCGTTTCCAGCTCGCGGCTGTGCTCCAGGTTCGCGTTCACGCTCTGACTCACCGCGCTCAACGCCGCGGTGGATTCGGTCACGTTGCTCGCCGTCTGCGTGGCGCTCGACGACAACTCCTCGGTGGACGCCGCCACCTGCAACGACGCCTGCGACAGCGCCGATGCATCGGCCCGCACCTGCTCGATGGTCTCGGAGAGCTGCTCCGTCATCCGCACGAACGCCTGGCCGAAGCTGTCCCGTTCCGAACGCGGCGACAGCGTCCCCGTGAGGTCGCCGGCGGCGATCCGCGTGGCCACCGCCGCCATGTCCACCAGATAGCTGCGCATGTTCGAGAACGCGGTGCCGAAGGCGTCGTCCTTCGAGCGCGGCTCCACGTGAACCGCCACGTCGCCGGCGGCGATCGACTCGGCGGCGGCCGCCGTCGATTTCAGGTAGGCCACCATCGCCGTCATCGCGTCGATGAGCCGTCCCACCTCGTCGTCCGTGCGCCGCTTGAGTTCCACCCCCACCTCGCCCCGCGCGATCCGGCCGGCCGCTTCCACCGCCTCGTCCAGCGGATTGGTCACCGCGTCCACCGTGGAGCGCGAGATGGCGCCCATGAACGTCAGCGACACCGCCGCCAGCACCACGATGATGATCCACATCCAGCGGGTCAGCCATCGTGCCGTGGTGAACGCGCTCGTCATCGCTTCGCGGGCGCCGGCGGCGCGCCGAACGAGAATCGCGTCCAGCCGGCTCAACTCCGCCGCCGACACCGCGTCCAGCGCGACGAGACTGTCCCGAGCCACGCCTCCCCCCGCCATGGCGGCGGCCCTCGCCGGCGCATAGAACGCCGAGAAGGCCTGGTCCGCATCGGCGAACGCTGCGCTATCCGCGCCATCCAGCGCGCGGGCGTCGCGAAGCTGCGTCTGGAATCCCGTCCGGAGCGAGTCGGCGGCCACCAGGAGCGACGGATCGTGCGTGTCGCGCGCGGAGCGCAGTTCCCGCGCGATGGCGTCCACCGTGGCCTGCATGGACTGATTGATCTCGATCGTGGGGTAGTGTTGCGTCTGGATGGCCGAGAGCCAGTGCTCCATCAGCAATCCCTGGATCGCCACGCTCGCCACTACGAAAACGGCGGCCATGGCCGCCAGTGTGGGGAGGAGCATCAACTTCTGCCGAAACCGCAACCCTTCGAATCGTGCCTTGGTTCTTGCGATCACCCGCACCTCACCGGCGTCATCGCCGAAAGAGATGGTTACGACTACACCTGCAGTGGACGGCGAAAGATTGTGTTCCGGCGCCGGCACGCTGTAGGGGAACCGGATATTCGATGTGGTGGATCTTGAGGATGTTGCTGCCCGGCGTGACCCGGGTCACCGGAACCGGCTCGACCGGCGCTCGCCGGACCGGCTCGCCTTGTGAGACGCGACGCCACTCTGCAAGATGATGGCGCGTCACGCGCCTCTGTAATCGACTCTGTACCGGAATTCGCCATGCGCCGTTGGTCCGTCATCATCGCCGCTCTGATCGCCGGAGCGCTGCCGGCTCGCGCCGCGGCGCAATCCGTCGCCGAGCCGCCCAACGCGCCCGCGGTGGCCCGCGTCCGCGACGGGCGGCTCACCCTCACCTACGGCGGCCGCGTCGTCTTCTCCGCCACCATCGTCAGCACCGGGGGGCCGCCCGAAGCGCTCGCGCTCGTGGACACCGCCGGGGACGCCGTGACCCAGGTCCTCAAATGGACGGTGCGTGGCGGCGCCCGGTTGACGCTCACCGGCACCGTGCACGCCGGCGCGCAGGCGTTCGCGTGCGCCACCGAGCCCCGGGCCAATGAACTCGCCATGGTGCGCAACAGCGTCGGCCCGAGCGACAACCGCCTCAACCGCGCCGTCTACGACCGGCAATCGGATTGGGTGCTGTCGGTGGATGAGCCCACGGGGGTGACGGTCACGTCACTGGCCGAACCGGGCGATTCCACGGCGTTCGCGCTGCGCGCCACCGGGTCGGAGATCATCCTGCGCTTCCGTCCGCGCTTCTATCAGAAGCACCGCGGCCTGAGCTACTACCGCCCCTGGACGTACGACGTCTGGCACCGATCGGTGGCGGGTTGGACGTCGTGGTTCGCGTTTCTCGACAAGGTCACCGAGCAGGACGTCCACCAAGCCGCCGACGTGATGCACGACGTCCTGCAGCCGTTCGGCTACGACTATCTCCAGATCGACGACGGCTACGAGCAGGAGCCCATCGGCACGCCGGCCCACTGGCTCCACCCGAACGCCAAGTTCCCGTCGGGGCTCGACGGGCTGGCGCGGTACATCGCCCATCGCGGGCTCGCGCCCGGCATCTGGACCAACGCCAGCTTCGGCGACAGTGCCTATGTGTTCGCGCACAAGGCGGAATTCGTCGCCACGGCGGATGGCGCGCCGGCGTACGGCAACTGGGTGGGGTACGTGATGGACGCGTCCAATCCGGCCACGCTCGATCATCTGGTGCGGCCGGTGTACGACTCCCTCGCGCGGATGGGATGGCGGTACTACAAACTCGACGCGCTGCGGCACCTGCGCTACGAGGGCTACAACAGCCACGCCGGCTACTTCCGCGCCCGGGGGCTCCATCGCGTGGACGTGTACCGCCGCTTCGTGCAGACCGTGCGCGACGCCATCGGCCCCCAGGCCTTCCTGCTCGCCTGCTGGGGCATCCGTCCCGAACTCATCGGCCTGGTGGACGCCGTGCGCGTGGGCACCGACGGCTTCGGCTACGGAGGCTTTGCCGAGTACAACTCCTACAACAATGTGGTCTGGCGCAACGATCCCGATCACATCCAGCTCGCCGCGCCCGACGCCTACCGCGCCGCCACGCTCGCCTCGCTCACGGGATCGCTGCTCATGCTCACCGACCGGCCCGAGGTGTACCGCACGGCCCGCGCCGAGATCGCCAAGCGCACGGCGCCCGTGCTGTTCACGCGGCCGGAGCAACTCTACGACGTCGATCCGTCGCGCTCGGCGCTCGTGGGCCGCGCCGCCACGGAAGTCAGCGGATCCGGCCCGCGCGCCTTCGACGCCGATCAGCGCCTGACCGTGCCGTTGTACCTGCTCGACGTGAACCGGCCGTTCGAGCGCTGGTCGGTGCTCGCCCGCACGGGCGGCGCCGACACCGATCGCATCCGGTTCGCCGACCTGGGCCTCGATCCCGCTCGCGCGTATCTCGTCTTCGAATTCTGGTCGCGCACCTTGCTCGGCGCGTTCCACACCGAGTTCGCGCCGGGGCCGATCGACGCGACCCGGCAGGTGCAGGTGTTCTGCATTCGCGAGCGCGTGCCGCATCCGCAGTTGGTGGCCACCAACCGCCATGTGAGTTGCGGGGGGCCGGACCTCGAACGCCTGTCGTGGAGCGGCGACACGCTGTCGGGCACGAGCGCACTCGTGGGGAACGATGAGTACGACATCTACCTCACCGAGCCGGCGGGGTTCCGGTTGGCCCACGTCGCCGTGACCGGGGCGGAGTTGGTGGGCACGTCGATGAACGGATCACTGCGCGTGGTGCGGCTGCGGTCGGGCCGGAACACCACGGCGGCCTGGAGCGTGCGGTATACGCGATAGCGGGCGGGGTCCGGCCCGCGCCTCCCTCACTCCACCGTCACGCTCTTCGCCAAGTTCCGCGGCTGATCCACGTTCAGCCCCCGCTTGGCCGCGATGTAATACGCCAACAGCTGCAGCGGCACCACCGCCAGCACCGGATACAACATGTCGATCGTCTCCGGGATCCGGATCTCGAAGTCGATCTTCCCTTCCAGACTCGGCTCGTCGCGGCTCGTGATCACGATCACCCGCCCGCCCCGCGCCTTCACCTCGCTGATGTTCGACACCACCTTCTCGAACACGCTGTCGTGCGGCGCGATGAACACCACGGGCATGTTCTCGTCGATCAGCGCGATCGGCCCGTGCTTCATCTCCGCCGCCGGATAGCCCTCGGCGTGGATGTAGCTGATCTCCTTCAGCTTCAACGCGCCCTCGAGCGCCACCGGGAAGTTGTACCCCCGCCCCAGGTACAGGAAATTCGTGGCGTCGCGGAACCGCTCGGCGATCTGCTCGATGGCCGGCGCCCGGTCGAGAATGGCCTGCACCTGGTCCGGCAGCCGCTCCATGGCCTGCGCGATCTCCCGCCCCTTCTCCACCGACAGGCTCCGCAGCCGCGCCAACTTGAGCGTGAGCAGCGTGAGCGCGATCACCTGGCTGGTGAACGCCTTGGTGGACGCCACCCCGATCTCCGGACCGGCGTGCAGATAGATGCCGCCGTCGTCCTCGCGCGCCATCGTCGAGCCCACCACGTTCACCAGTCCCAGCGTCTTCGCCCCACGCCGCTTGGCCTCGCGCATCGCCGCCAGCGTGTCGGCCGTCTCCCCGGACTGCGAGATCACCACGCACAACGTGTTGTCGTTCACGATCGGATTGCGATACCGGAACTCCGACGCGTACTCCACGTCCACCGGGATCCGCACCAGGTCCTCGATCATCAGCTTGCCGATCAGCGCCGAGTGCCAGCTCGTGCCGCACGCCGTGATGATGATGTGCTCCAGATTGAGCATCTCCTGCTTGGAGAGATTCAATCCCCCCAGCTTGGAGAACCCCTCCTCGGTCACCAGCCGCCCGCGCATCGTGTTCTGGATCGTGATCGGCTGCTCGAAGATCTCCTTCAACATGAAATGCTCGAACCCGCCCTTCTCGATCTGCTCCAGATCCCAGTCGATCAGGTTCACGCCCTTGTTCACGTCGTTGGCGTCCAGGTCGAGCACGCGATAGCCGTCGCGCGTGAGCACCGCCATCTCGCCGTCGTCCAGATACACCACCTGCCGCGTGTGCTCCAGGATCGCCGCCACGTCGCTGGCCACGTAGTACTCGTTCTCGCCCAGGCCGATGAGCAACGGGCTCCCCTTGCGCGCCGCCACGATCTTGTCCGGATCGCGGCTCGAGATCACCGCGATCCCGTACGTGCCCTCCACCAGCCGCAGCGCCGCGATCACCGCCTCCTCCAGATTCCCCTGGAAGGCCGCTTCGATGAGATGCGCCAGCACTTCCGTGTCGGTGTCGGACCTGAACACGTGGCCGGCCTCGATCAACCGCTTGCGCAGCGATCCGAAGTTCTCGATGATCCCGTTGTGCACCACGGCGATCGTGTTCGTGCAGTCGTGCTGCGGGTGCGCGTTCTTCTCGCTCGGCGCTCCGTGCGTGGCCCACCGCGTGTGCGCGATCCCCGTCGTCCCCTTCACGGGCCGCGCCGCCACGGTCGATTCCAGCGCCGCGATCTTGCCCTTGGCCCGGCGCATGTCCACGCCGTCGTCGCCGAGCAGCGCCACGCCCGCCGAGTCGTAGCCGCGATACTCCATCCGCTTCAGTCCGTCGATGAGCATCGGCGTCGCCATCCGCGGCCCCACGTACCCCACGATTCCACACATGCGTCCGTTCCTCGATTGATTACCGGCCCAGCGCGTCGAGCGGCTCGCGCGCCTTGCGCACCAACTCCCGCGCCGCCGCGTCCGTGGGCGCCTCGGCGATCACCCGCACGATCGGCTCCGTGCCCGACGGCCGCACGTGCACCCACCGGTCGCTCCACGACAGCCTGAGCCCGTCCTGCACGTCCACCGCCGCGTCGGGAAACGCCCCGCGCAGCGCCGCGTACACCGCGTCCAGACTCGCCTCCGGCCGGTCCAACTTGTCCTTCACGATCACGTACCGCGGCAGCGCGCCCACGATGGCCGACAGCGGCTTCGCGTCCTCGAGCATCAGCTGCAGCACCAGCGCCGCGCCCACCGGCGCGTCGCGCCCCAGATGCACCTCGGGCAGGATCACCCCGCCGTTCCCCTCGCCCCCCACCACCGCCTTCACGTCGCGCATCTTCACCGCCACGTTCACCTCGCCCACCGGCGCCCGCAGCAGCGCCGACCCGCCCCGCACCGCGGCGTCTTCCACCACCCGGCTCGTGGACAGATTCGTCACCACCGGGCCCTGCCGGTGCCGCAGCACCAGCTGCACGGCCAGCGCCAGGGTGTAATCCTCCCCGATCGCCTTCCCCTCGTTGGACACGATCGCCAGCCGGTCCACGTCGGGATCCACCGCGAACCCCACGTCGGCTCCCGTCTCTTGCACGAATCGTTCCAGCTCGCCGAGATTCTCGGCCACCGGCTCCGGCGAGCGCGGAAAGCGGCCGTCGGGCTCGGCGTTGATCACGCTCACCACGCAGCCCAGCCGGTCGAGCAGCGCGGGCATGATCACCGCCCCGGCCCCGCGGCAACAATCGAGCGCCACCTTGAACCGGCGGCGCCTCAGCCCTTCCACGTCCACGAATGGAAGCGAAAGGACACACTCGATGTGTCGCATTGCGGCACGGTCGTCGTGCTCGATCCCCCCCAGCTTGTCCCACGTGGCGTACGGAATGCCGTCGTCCACCAGCCGCCGCATGGCCGCGCCCTCCATGGCCTCGAGGAACAGTCCGCTCGGCCCGATGAACTTGAGCGCGTTCCACTCGATGGGGTTGTGGCTGGCCGACAGCATCAGCCCGCCCGCGGCATGGTGGTGCTCCACGGCCAGTTGACAGCTGGGCGTGGTGGTGAGCCCGATGTCCATGACCGTGCACCCCACGGCCTGGAGCGCCCCCACCGCGATGCGATGGAACATGGGCCCGGACACGCGGCTGTCGCGCCCCACGACCACGGTGTGCGACCCGCCCGCGGCGATCGCCCACGCGCCGAACGCCGCCGCGTAGCGCGCCACCACGTCGGGCGTGAGCGCCTCGCCCACGCGCCCCCGGATGCCCGAGACACTCACCATCAGCCCATCGTGGGCCATGCGTCCTCCATATGCAAGAGCGTAAGCTAGCCCCACCCCATGAACGCGCAAAGCACGCCGCGGCCGGCGCTTTACACCCCCCCCGCGCGGACCTAACTTGACGCCGCCTGCCTTGGAGGGCGTTCCCCTGACTCAGCCGCTCGAAAAACGCGGCACAATCCGCTTCCCGTTCCGGCTGAAGATGGCCGCCATCAGCGCGGTGGCCGTCGTCCTCACGCTGGCGGTGATCATGGTTCCCGTGTACGAGTCCAGCCGCCAGCAGCTGGCGGCGGTGCACGGCGACCGCCTGCTCGGGATCGCCCGCGGCGCCACGCTCGTCGTGCCCGCCGAGTCGCTCGACGTGATCGCCGCCAAGGGCCAGAACACCGAAGCGTTCCGCGCCACCCGGTCGGCCCTCCTCCACGCCTGGATCGCCAATGGCGCCGGCGAGAGCGACCTCGTGAACGGACTGGCCATCGTCCGCCCCGACAGCAACGGCCGGATGCGCGTGCTCGTGCACGCGTCGTGGCAGCCCGGCGCCCCGCAGTACCAGCGTCCCTGGAGCCCGCCGCCCGGGCTCGCCGACAGCATGACGATCGGCCATGAGGCGTACACCAGCGTGTACGTGGCCGACGATGGCTCGCGCCTCTCGGCCGAGGTGCCGGTGCGGCGCCCCAACGGCTCGATTGCCGGATTCATCGTCGCCACGCTCCGCGCCGACGCGTTCCTGACCGACCTGCGTTGGGAACTGCTTCGCTTCACGCCGTTCCCGCTCATCGCCCTGCTGCTCGCCCTCGCCCTCTCGTACTGGGGCGCGGCACGCCTCACGCGCGGACTCGACGAGGTCACGCGCCACACCGACGCCCTGGCCACCGGCCAACTGCGCCACGAACTGCATTACGTGTCGGCCGACGAGATCGGGGCGATGGCCGAATCGGTGCGCCGCATGACCACGGCCCTCCGCGCGCTCCTCCTCGAGATCGACATCGGCGCCAGCGAGGTCGCGGCCACCGCCGAGGAACTGGCAGCCAGCGCCGAGGAGATGACCGCCAGCACCGACCAGGTGGCGGGCGCCGCGCGCGCCATCGCCAACGCCACCACCACGCAGACGGCCAACATCCACGCCGCCACCCAGGGCTCCACGCAGGTGGCCGACCGCGCGTTCACCGTGGCCGGCCACGCGCACAACGCGCAGAACGCGTCCGACATCATGGCCCGGTCCGCGGCCCGCGGCGTCACCGCCGCCGGCCAGGCGCTGGAGAGCATGACGGCCATCGCCGCCGTGACGCGCGACGCGGTGCCCGCCGTGGTCGAGTTGGGCGAGAAGTCGCAGCGCATTGGCAAGATCACCGACACCATCGCCGCCATCGCCAAGCAGACCAACCTGCTCGCGCTCAACGCCGCCATCGAGGCGGCGCGGGCCGGCGAACACGGCAAGGGATTCGCCGTCGTCGCCGAGGAGGTGCGCAAGCTCGCCAACCAGACGGCCCATGCGCTCGACACCATCCGCACGCTGGCCGCCGAGATCCGCAGCGCCGCCATCCGCACCGAAGAGCAGATCGCCCAGGTCACCGACCGGGTGGCGGTGGGCGAGTCGGTGATCCGCGCCTCGTCCGGCGCGCTGGCGCAGATCGGCAAGGAGATCGAGGCCAGCCGCAACGCGGTGGACCTCATCGTCGCCTCGGCCGAAGCCCAACGCGACGACGCCGCCGCACTCGCCCGCGAGATCGAGGCGCTGGCCATGGCCGCCGAGCAGAACGCCGCCACGGCCGAGCACGTGAGC
>Ga0307373_10003432_pt1 | contig 27586 bp, 26 predicted proteins | sample OX2MG_FD_202534 | JGI IMG/M metagenome (GOLD analysis project Ga0307373, IMG submission 202534) | Soil microbial communities from Risofladan, Vaasa, Finland - OX-2 | ecosystem: Environmental > Terrestrial > Soil > Coastal area > Acid sulfate soil | place: Finland: Risofladan, Vaasa | collected... | reverse complement strand
GGCGCCGCATCTCTCTTGGTTGCGGCATGCGGCGCAACGGGTGGGGGCGGCGGGGTCGCGCTGAAAATATTGCGGTGGCTTCCCGTATAGGCGAGCTGGCGGATACGCGCCAGTTGATCCAGGTGGAGCGCCGGATTCGGGACCTTCAACAGATGGATGGCGATGTCCGCCGGCCCATCGGAATCGGAGGTGGCCGGCGGCCGGAAATTCCGGTAGAGCACGCCTCCCAGCACCAGGAACAGCGCTACCAGAATCCCGATTTCCGCTCGCCGCGACATGGTTCAGGTCCGGAAGTAGGTGTGCAGCCGGATATTCAACTTCACCTGGCCGCCCGTGCTCGAAGCCAGTTCCAGGCTGTCGAGAACGTAGAAATTTTTCGACCGCTCCAGTCCGTTGATGAAGCGGATCAACCCCTCGTAGTTGCCTTCGATCACGGCCGTGGCATCGACCTCAGTCACGCCGTGTTCGGAGGAGGACTTCTGCGAGAACCGGACGCCGCTCGTCTCGAGGCCCGCATTCTGGGCGATTGTCCCGAGATCGCCGACCAGTTCGGCATAGCCCTGCGAGGGACCGAGGAGTTCCTCGTCGTAGAACCGGCTCGATTCGACGGCGATTTTCGGAATGCTTCGCTTGACGGCTTCCGCGTGGTTCAGATTCGCTTGCAGCGCCGCGACCTCGGCGCGCAGACGCATCTGGCGCAACTGCAGCTGCTCCTCGGAGGAAGCGACGCCCATTCGCCAGCGCTGGGCCGCCAGGCCCGCATCGAGCGCAAACAGGACGATCAGCGAGATCTGCACCCAGCGCTTCCAGCGTTTCCAGGCCTTGCCCCGTCCGCTCATTGCGTCACCGCCTTGGGGTCCTCCGCGGCGGGGGCTGCCGCGCCGGGACCCGAGTAGACGGCTTCCAGCTGGACATCCACCTGATCCTGCGAGCCGGCCTGTTGTGCCCGCGTTTCCGCATTGACCTGCACCTGGGAAAAGGCGGGCGAAGCCTGCAACGCCTTGAGAAAAGCGATTTTGCCCTTGTCGCTGCTCGCGCCGATCACCAGCGTTACGTCCACCTGCCCCTTTTGCATTTTCGGGGCGATACTGATGACGCGCACGCCGCCGGGCAACACCTTCTCGAGATCGGTGAAGATGTTGGTCCAGGGAAAGCTGCGCTGGTCGATCAGCGAATTCAAAAACGCGGCGCGATCCATCACCGATTGGGTCTTCTGCGAGTTGAAATAGGCGGCCAGATCCTGGCGCCGCGCTTGCATTCCGGAAAGCCGCGTCTCGTAGCCGGCGATGCGGGCCTGCTGCCCGCGGTTCCGGCGCCAGGTCACGAAGACGCTCGAGGAAAGCAGTACCAGCGCCACCAGACCACCCGCGGCGGCCAGGGCCGCGCCGGCGACGAACCGCCGGTGGCTTTCAACCGGCCGGGTGGCGACATTCAGCCGGATCTTCATCTCATGCGCCCCGATTCAGCTGCCATCCCACCAGAGACGCCAGTTGCCCCGACAGCAGCTCCTCGGCGCCCTTGGGCAGGTGATCCGTTCCGCTTGCCTCGGCGCCCAGCGCCCTCACCGGGCAGTTCAACTCGCGCGCGAGCCGCTGCATCAGCTCGCCGCCGTAACTCTCCATCCCCGCCAGCTGAACCAACTCGATATCGCGATGCGCGCGGTCCTGGAAGTAGGCGACGGCCGGGAAGATTTCGTCGAGCAGGGATTGCGGCTCGGGAGGCGCGCTCAATTCGACGCAGCGGTAAAGCGCCAGCCCGCCGCCATCGACAACGGCTGTTGTGAGGCTGGTGGCTCCCAAACGCGCCAGAAGCACCGCCGGGCCATCCGCCACCAGCGGCAACGCGGCCAGCGTCTCTCCCAGCACAACCCCCGGCTCCAGCCCTGCCTGGCGCAACAACTGTTCATATTCCCGAATCACCGATTGCCGCGCCACCGCCGTCACGACTTCGAGGGTTCCCTCCACCGATCTCTGTTCGCTCCAGGAAAGCACCGTTTCCTCGACGGGAAACGGCACGCTCTTTCTGAGGCGCCACTGGAGCAGCGGCGCAGCCTCGCTCGCCTTGCGGGGAAACGTTTCGAAGCCGAGCAGAAAGATGCGCACGATGCTATCGGGCAACAACAAGGCCGCCTCGTGCCCCGCCCCGTGCACCCGCTCGACCACGCTTGCGAGCGCCGCCGCCACCGCCGCGCCGTCGATGACGTTCGGCTGCGACGGGGATGGACGCAAGACGCCGGATGGCAAAGGCTCTTCGGCAAACGCCTCGAGCCGATGAAGGCTCCAGCGCGCGGCGGCGACGCGCTCGGGCCCAATCAGACAGACCAGGTCGGGATGCGGCAAGGCGTCCAGCCAGCGGGACAGGCGACGGAAAGCGCCCTCGCTTTCCCGAGGGCTGCGTTGAGCGAGCAGGCTATTCAATGAATGTGACCTTATTGATTTCCCGCAGGGTGGTCAGTCCGGCCTTCACTTTTTCGACGGCCGAATCGCGAAGGAACGTCATGCCCTCCTCGCGAGCCACGTGCTTGATTTCGCTCGGCGGCCGGCGGGCGATGATCATGTCCCGGATGCGATCGGTGAGGTCGAGGATTTCGGAGATGGCGGTGCGCCCACGAAAACCGCTCCCGCCGCACTCCAAGCATCCGGTTCCCTCGTAGACCGGCCGGCTGCCCCACTCGCCCGGATCGAGTCCGGAGCTTTCGATTTCTTCCGTGGAGAGCCGCACTTCGTGGCGGCAATTCTCGCAAATCAGCCGCACCAGGCGCTGCGCCAGGATACAGTTCAGCGCCGAGACGAAATTGTAGGGCTCGACGCCCATGTTGATGAACCGCCCGATCACGTCGAATACGTTGTTCGCGTGGACAGTGGTGAAAACCAGGTGCCCCGTGAGGGCCGCGGCGATGGCGATCTGGGCCGTTTCCAGGTCGCGGATTTCGCCGACCATGATCTTGTCGGGATCGTGCCGCAGGATCGAGCGCAGGCCCCGGGCAAAGGTCAGGCCCTTCTTCTCGTTCACCGGGATTTGCGTGATGCCCCGGATCTGATATTCCACCGGGTCTTCGATCGTCACGATCTTGTCCTCGTCGGACTTGATCTCGTTGATGCAGGCGTAGAGCGAGGTCGTTTTCCCCGAGCCGGTCGGCCCGGTGACCAGGAGCATGCCGTAGGGCTCGCGAATGTAGCGGCGCAGGCGGCGCAGGTCGCTCTCGTCGAAACCGACGACGTCCAGGGTCAGATGGCGGAATTTCTCGCTCAGGCTCTCCTTGTCCAGCACGCGGAGCACGGCGTCCTCGCCGTAGATCGAGGGCATGATCGATACCCGGAAATCGACGAAGCGGCCCTTGTAGCGAACGCGGAAGCGGCCGTCCTGCGGCACGCGCCGCTCGGCGATGTCGAGCTCGCTCATTACCTTGACCCGGCTGATGATCGTCGAATGCCATTCGCGGGCCAGCGGCGTCATCGCCTCCTGGAGCACGCCGTCGATCCTGTACTTGACGACGACTTCGTTGTCCCGGCTCTCGATATGGATATCGCTCGCGCGCCGTTCGAGGGCGGTGAAGATGAACGTATCGACCAAGCGCACCACCGGATTGACGGCGGTATCCTCGGTGAGCCGGTCGATCGAGATATTCTCGTCGCCCGCCTCCTCGTCGATGACCTGCAGCGTCGTAAAGCCCTCGGTGGCCTGCTCGAGCACGCGCTGGGATTGCTCGGTCCGCTTCAGCAGGTCGCTGATCTGCGACGCCGTCGCGACCTTCAGCACCAGCTTGTAGCCGAGCAGGAGTGCCAGCTCATCGCTTTGCACGAGCGGGCTCGGATCCGCCACGGCGACCACCAGAGAGCCGTCTTTCGACTCCAAGGGAACGAAGCTGTAGCGGAACATCAACTCGGCCGGAATCCGGCGGAACAGATCGGGGTCGATCCGCTGTTCCCGCAGGTCCACGAACGGGCAGCGGTAGCGTTCGGCCAGCCGGCAGGCGCGGTCGTGTTCCTCGCGCTCGTCAGGGCGTCCTTCTCGCAAGGTATCGCGATTGGTGGCCATCCGCGGCTCAGCCTCCCATATTCCCGACGCTGAAACTGAATAGAGGCAGATAAAGGGCTATCAAAATAAAGGCTATCACGGCCCCCATGAACACCAAAATTGCCGGTTCTATAAATGAGATGAGGGTTGTGAGCTTGACGTTAACCTCTTCATCGAAGAATTCGGAGACGCTCGCCAGCATCGCCGGCAGCGCTCCCGAGGCTTCTCCCACCTCGATCATGTCCACGGCCAGGCTTGGCATCAGATTTGTGGCGGCCAGGCTCGCGGCCAGCGGCTGCCCCTCCCGGACGCGTTGCGCGGCCTGGTTCACGGCGTCGGCCATCAATTTGCTCGTCAGCGAACTGGCCGCCGTATCGAGCGCCGGCACCAGGGGCGTCCCGCCCATCAGCAACGTCGAAAGGGTGCGCGTGAACTGCGTTACCTGGAATTTCACCCACACGTCGCCCACGACCGGCAGTTTCAGCTTCAGGCGATCGATCGTCATACCGCCCGTTTCGGTCCGCGACCATAAGAGCCCGCCGACAATGCCGACCACGAGTACACCGACAATCAGCGCGATATAGCTTTTCAGTCCCGTCACCAGGGCGATCAGCAGCACGGTCGGACCGGGCAGGGCGACATTCATGTCTTTGTAGAGGGTGACGAATTGCGGGATGACGTAGGTCACGAGGTAAGAAAGGATTCCCGTCGCCACAACCACCAGGACCATCGGGTAGATCAGCACCCCGGTCAGGCGCTTACGCAGCCCGCTCGAAGTTCGCTGATAGGCGATATATTGATCGAGAACGCCGGCCAGATTGCCGCTCTTTTCCCCCGCCAACACGGAACTGGCGTACACGCTCGGGAAAATCCCTTGCGCCTGAATCGCTTCGGAAAGCAGCGCGCCCTCGCGAACCTGTTGCCGCACGTCGGACAGGATCGGCCGCAGACGGGGCGCCGCAGTGCGCTCGGCGAGAAGATCAAGAGCCTGCAGGATCGGCAATCCGGCCTTGATCAGCGTATTGAACTGCTGGTTGAATATGAGGAAATCGTTGCCCCGCACGGCGCGATCGCGCCGTTGCGATAATCCCTGCCAGCTCAGCGCGCGCCGCTGCCGCACCCAATAGATAAACAGGCCCCGGTCGGTCAGCTTGGTCCGGGCTTCATCCTCCGATTGGGCGGTTTCCACCTGCTGGAAGACGTGACCGGCGGGATCGGCTACCTTGCAGACGAATTCACCCATACTACCCGCTATTCCCCTCCGGGGCAGAAAATCTCGCTAAAGTGTAACACTGCAAATTTCCGCTTAAAAGTATTCGGTAGTAGAGGTTTCGTGCCAGGAGACAGTCTCCTGCATGGTCAATGCCAGCAAAAATAGGGGCATCAGCCGCTGGGTGGACTGTTTTGCCATCGGGCCGGCTGTATGGCTTCGCCGGCCAGACGGTACGCGGCCGGGGCGACCCTGCGGCCGCCCCGCCTGATTACGATTGCGGTTGGGCTTCCTGTGGCTGTTCGCCGGGCTGTTTGTCCCGCTGCTCGCGCAATACCGCCTTGCGCGACAGGCGAATCCGGTTGCCTTCGATCGAAAGCACCTTCACCAGAATCTGGTCGCCTTCCTTCAATTCATCGCGAACGTTGCGGATTCTCTGCTCGGCCACTTCGCTGATGTGCAGCAGCCCGTCGGTGCCCGGGAAAATCTCAACGAACGCCCCGAATTCGGCCAGCCGCACGACCTTGCCCAGGTAGGTTTTCCCCGGTTCCGGCACGGCCGTCACGTCGCTGACCATCCGGAAAGCGGCTTCGCCGGAGGTTGAGTCGCTCGAATAGATGTGCACGGTGCCGTCTTCCAGCACGTCGATCTTCGCCCCGGTCGCTTCGGTGATCGAGCGAATCTTCTTTCCGCCCGGCCCGATCAGGTCGCGGATCTTGTCGGTCGGAATGTTCAGGGTGTAGAGGCGCGGCGCGTAGGGGGAAACATCCTTGCGCGGCTCGCTGAGGGTCCGGTCCATGATGTCCAGGATATGCATGCGCGCCCGGCGTGCCTGGTCGAGTGCCTCCCGCATCATGGCGATGCTCACGTTGGTCACCTTGATGTCCATCTGCAACGCGGTGATTCCCTCACGTGTTCCGGCCACCTTGAAGTCCATGTCTCCGTAGTGGTCCTCGGCGCCCGCGATGTCGGTGAGAATGGCATACTCGCCCTTCTCGCCGGTCACCAGGCCCATCGCGATGCCGGCGCAGGTCGAGCGCAATGGCACGCCCGCGTCCATCAGCGCCAGCGCCCCGCCGCAGACCGTCGCCATCGAGGAAGAGCCGTTCGATTCCAGGATGTCCGATACCACGCGGACCGCGTAGGGGAAATCGGCGCCGGAGGGCAACAGGTTCAGCAGCGCCCGCTCGGCCAGGGCCCCGTGGCCCACCTCGCGGCGTCCGGCACTGCGCAGTGGTTTCACCTCCCCGACGCTGAACGGCGGGAAGTTGTAGTGCAGCATGAACCGCTTGAAGGCATCTTCTTCGAAGAGCAGGTCCAGCCGCTGCATATCCTCTTTCGTGCCCAGCGTTGCCGTTGCCAGCGCCTGCGTCTCGCCGCGCGTAAAGATCGCCGAGCCGTGCACCCGGGGCAGTACGCCCACCTCGCAGGTGATCGGGCGGACCTGATCGAACGCCCGGCGGTCGGGCCGCCGGCGATGAACCAGAACGTCGTCGCGGAAGATATTCTCGCGGAGGGTTTCAAAAGCCCGCTCGGCCAGTTTGCGCTGCTCCGGCTCGCCTTCCGGGGTCGTCGCCAGCCACTCGGACTTGACCGTCCCGGCCAGCGTGTGGCTTTCCCGCTTCGGATATTTCGACGTATCCAGGTAATCTTCGAGCTTGGCCCGGTAGCCGTCGGCCAGCCGTTTGTACATGGCCTCATCGAAGGGCACAACGGGGGGCGGCAACTTTTCGACGCCCACCTTGGCCTGCAACTCCTTGATCGCAGCCACGATCTTCCGGATTTCCGCGTGGGCGAATTCGAGCGCCTCGATGATCGTTCCCTCGGAAACCTCCTGCGCGCCCGCCTCCACCATCGCGATTCCCTGCTCGGTGCCCGCGACGACGATGTTCAGCTGGCTCGTCTTCTGCTCCGCGACCGTGGGATTCGCCACCAGTCGCCCGTCCAGCAAACCGACCCGGACGGCGCCAATCGGGCCCGCAAATGGGATCAGGGAGATCGAGAGGGCCGCCGACGCGCCCACCAGGCTGATTACATCGGGGTCGTTTTCGCTGTCGGCCGACATGACCATCGTGATGATCTGCGTTTCGTGCGACCATCCCGACGGTAACAAGGGTCGGATGGGCCGGTCGGTGAGCCGCGAAACCAGAACTTCGCGCTCCGAGGGGCGTCCTTCCCGCTTGAAAAAGCCGCCGGGAATCTTCCCGGCCGAATAGGTGTATTCCCGATAGTCCACAGTCAGAGGGATAAAATCCTTCACGGTCGGATTTCTGTCCATGCAGGCTGTCGCCAGCACAACCGTATCGCCGTAGCGCAACCACACCGCGCCATCCGCCTGCCGGGCGACACGCCCGGTCTCCAATAGCAGGTCCCGTCCGCCAATCTCCACTTTCACTTCATTTGACATCGTTGTTTCCTCGTATGCACATGGCGTTCAATCCCGCCGCAACGGACGGAATGGGAAAAGGAAGGAAAAACAGAAAGACGCCAGCCACCGCTCGCGTCTGGACAGCGGACCGCACCGATCAATTGTTTGGGAGGCTCCGGCCAGTGCCGGACCAGGACAGGTATATTCCCGAAATGCCGGGACGCTACTTGCGCAAACTGAGTCGTTCCACAATCTCGCGGTACCGTTGCGGAGCGCGTCGATTCAGATAATCCAGCAGGCGACGACGCCGGCTGACCATCATAATCAAGCCGCGGCGCGAGGCGTAGTCCTTGCGGTGGATTTTCATGTGCTCGGTCAGATAGCTAATCCGCTCGCTCAAGAGAGCGATCTGGACTTCCGGCGAACCGGTGTCTGCCGTACTTTGTCGGTACTGCTCGATGACGGTTGCTTTGATATCGTCGAGTCGGTTGCTAGATGCCATCTTCCGTCGCGCGCCCGCTCCTTTAGTTTCTCTTCTCTTTTCAGTCGCTGATACTACCAGATAACTTGCCGAAGGAACAAATGATTTCGTCCTTCACCGCCCCGAGCGCGCGCCGTTGTGGATCAAAGAGAGGAACTCTTCCCGCGTTTGCGCGTGCTCGCGAAAGACCCCCAGCATGGCGCTGGTGACCGCGCGCGAGTGCTGTTTCTCGACCCCGCGCATCACCATGCACAAGTGCCGCGCCTCGATGACCACGCCCACGCCATGCGGATCGCTATATTCCATCAGGGCTTCGGCGATCTGCCGGGTCAAGCGCTCCTGCAGCTGCAGCCGCCTCGCATACAGGTTCACCAGCCGCGCCACCTTGCTCAGTCCGATCACCCGATTCCGCGGGATGTATCCGACGTGGCACTTACCGAAAAACGGCAGCAGGTGATGCTCGCACAAGCTGTACAGCTCGATATCCCGCACGACCACCATTTGATCGTAGGCGACCTCGAACATCGCCCCGCTCAATAATTTCTGGGCGTCCTGCCGATAGCCGCTCGTCAGGAAAGAGATCGCTTTCTCGAAGCGCTCGGGGGTTTTCCGCAGCCCTTCCCGGTCGGGATCTTCGCCGATCGCCTCGAGCATCTGCCGCACGAGGGGGGCGATGGCCCCCGGCCGCACGGGAGAGCCCACCGCGGAATCGGTTTTCTCGCTCACGTTGCGCTCCTTATCCGTCGCGAACGTTCGCCGGTCAATATCCAGGGATCATGATCCAGGAATCTTCGGCGGATTCGCCTGACGGGTCACAGCCGTTTTATTATAGGTGCGCGATGTGGAAGAGGCGAATTCTCCCATACCTGGTTCTGGTGGCCGCCGCCGTTCTGGTCGCCATATTTTCAGTTCCCAACTTCCGCGCCGGCCAAGCCAGCATTGCGGGCCGCACGGCGCACTCTTTTTCGTTCAGCCTCGACGGCCATCCGACCAGCCTCAGCGCGTTCCGCGGCAAGATCGTCGTCCTCAACTTCTGGGCCACCTGGTGCCCGCCGTGCGTGGATGAAACGGCCTCGCTCGAGCGGATGTACACCGAGCTGCACCCGCTTGGCATCACCGTCCTGGGAATCAGCGTCGATGATGACTCCGCCGCCTATCACAAGTTCCTCATCGACCATCACATCACGTTCCCCACCTATCGGGACGCCAGCAAGAAGATCCCGCTCTCCTATGGCACGGCCATGTATCCGGAAACCTACGTCATCGGCCGCAACGGGAAGATCGATCGCAAGCTGATCGGCGAGCAGACCTGGGACAGTCCCCACATGATCGACTACTTCCGCGCCATCGCCAAGGGACAAACCCCGACAAAGTTTTAGTATCCCGAGCGAAGCGCTTTTACCCTTTCCCGCGGCAATCAACCCTGTCCTATAGGGAGAGCGTAGACGCAGCTAGCCCCTATTCGGAGCCAGCTGCCAAGGAGTAAGGAGTGAAGTAACGAAGAAACCAGATATGGAGGCTCCCGGCTGTTAAAGCCGGAAGCCCCCAGCGAGATGCACGGTTTGCCCGGTTAAGGCCAACCGGGCGTCGGGGTCATCCATCCTAGCTTCCCTCTCAGAGGCAGGTGGGAGAAGTCCCCCGCTTCCAGAAGCACGAGCCCCTTCCCTCTCATGCTTTCCAAAACCGGGGAGACGGCATCCGTGCATCTCGGCTTTCCCTAATGCACGCATCTTGCCAGCGTGAAACTTTGTGCCATTCCTAAATCCTTATTTTTCCTAACATTAGAAATTAAAAAAATCGCCTGCGATTCGCGCCATTTTGACACTGGACCAATCTGGAATTTCCGAGCCATTTCGGACCGTTACAGCCCTGCTCTCCCCTTCTGCCGGCCTTATTTGTCAGGAGAACTCCATGCTGGAACCGCGTCCTTGTTGGAGGATTGCTTTCTCGTCATAATGAAACTATGGAAGAGAAGCAAAGGAAGCCCCTCTTGTTCCTGGCCCGGTGGCTGGCCATTGCCACCGTCGCCGTGGGAATCGGGGTTGTCGCCGGCAAGAGCATTCCTCGCCAGTCACATGCCTCGCTGGCTTCGATTGTCCACGCTTTTCGCAAGCAATCGGCTCCCTCCAGCCAGAAGCAGGGAGTCCTATTGAAATTCGTCAAGGATCCCGAACCGGTGCCTTCCTTCAGCGTTCGCTCCCTGACCGGCCAGACCCTCGACCCTGCCGAATGGAAGGGCAAGGTCGTTATCCTGAATTTCTGGGCGACCTGGTGCACCCCGTGCCGGTTTGAAATCCCCGAGCTCGAGTCGTTACAGAAACGGTTCCAGGGGTCGCTGCAGGTCGTCGGCCTCTCGGTGGACGACGGGTCTGCCTCTCAGGTGCAGGCATTCGTCAAAAGCATCGGCTTCGACTACCCGGTGGCCATGGCGAGCGAGCAACTGCAAGACGAGTTCGGCGGCATTCTGGCGCTTCCCACCTCTTTCGTCATCAACCGCGATGGCCGCGTCGTACAGAAGCACGTGGGACTGGTTCCTGCCGATTACTACGCCGCGGAGATCTCCTACCTGGCCGGCAAGCCACCGGCAGGCGTGCAGGTGAAAACGTTCGTCGACGAGGGACAGGTTTTCCCCTCAAATGTCACCAAGGCCAAGTCGCTTCCCGGCGTGGACATGTCTCATCTGAACGCCGCGCAACGCAAGGCGGCCCTGACCCAGATGAACAAGATGAACTGCACGTGCGGATGCGGTTACACCGTCGCGCAGTGCCGCTTGCTCGATCCTTCCTGCCAGAATTCCAAGAGCCAGGCCCAAGCGATCGTCGCGCAATCCTCTCACCCTGCCAGCTCCCCGAGCGCCGCCACCGGCAAGGCAGCCGCCTCGCTCTAGCGACAACGTCATTCGTTGACTCCTTTGGTTCGACCCGGTAGGCTCAGGCGGGTATTCCATTGCCATCCCGAATCGACGACTGACCCTTATCCAAGAGAGTCGCCTTGCCAGCCGAAACAGGAACAGGCGATCGAACGACGTTAGCCCAGGAAAGGTTTGACGCGGGACGCGTCATTCCCCTGTGGGTAAAAATTGCGGTGACGGTCTGGGTTGCGGCGTGGTTCCCAATCTACGGGGTCTACTACGGCTGGGCCAATTTCATCCATCTGAGCGACATCGCCATCGCCCTGACGGCGATTGGGTTGTGGACCTCGAGCCGGTTGCTGATTTCCAGCCAGGCGGTCTCGGTTCTGCTCGGCGAGACGCTATGGATTGTGGACGTGCTCTGGACGGTGGGATTCGGGCATCACCTCATCGGCGGTACCGGCTATATGTGGGACCGCGAGTATCCGCTCTGGTTGCGGCTGATGTCGCTCTACCACTTCGTTTTGCCGGTGTTGCTCTTCTGGGCCGTCGCCCGGCTGGGCTACGATCGGCGCGCCTTGAAGCTGCAAACCGGAATCGGCGCCGCGGCTCTGGTGGCGGGCCGTTTGTGGGGACGAAAAGACAATATCAATTTCGCGTTTCGCGATCCGCTCTTTCACTGGGGCTGGGGTCCGGCGCCGGCGCACCTCGCCGTGATGTTCGGGGGAATGATTTTGTTCGTCTACCTGCCGACGCATTGGCTGCTGAGCAGCCTGTTCGCCGGGCGCGCGAGGGATGATTACCCGCCATCGAGCCGAAGCTCATGAAGCGTTTTAGCGCTGCCTCGCCGCTCATTGCCGTTCTGTAGCGGCACCGCGATTGGCCGACCCGTTTTTTCCCAACTGGCCCGCGCCGGGCGCGAGCAACGCCAAAAAACCAATCCCCGCCCATAGAATCGTGCGAATTTGACGAATAATGCCGAAGGCGACTCCGGTCGCCACGGTGTAGCCCATGGCGTGAAGGATCAACCCGCTGCCGCCTTGATAGAGGCCAACGTCGCCGGGAACCAGCAAGCCGCCAAGACCCACCAGTTTCGTCAACGTCTCGGCGACGATGCCTGCCCGGTAGTTCAGGCCCAGACGCAGCAGCCAGAGGATCAGCATCGCCTCGAAGGCCAAAAGAAAATGCGCAACGAAATCCAGGGCCAGAATCCCGCCGAAAGCCGCGGGATGACGCCGGTAAAAATCGAACATTTGCGTGTCGATGTCGCCCGCCCCTTCGATGGTTTCCCTCCGGCGAATCAGGCCCCAGCGGGCCAGCAGGCCAACCAGCCGGCCGGCGCGAAGCCAACGCCGGTGGAAAGCGACCCCTCCCGCGACAATAGCCCCCGCGACCACCGCCGCGCAGACCAGACCCGCTTCGCGCACGCCGAGTGAGGTCGGGTAGGAGGCGAAGAACAGACCGATGCCGCCCAGAACGAACAGCGAGGCAGTCAGGTAAAACAGCAGCAGGTCGACCATCACCGTCGATACGGCGCGCGGCCCGGAAACGCGCCGGGCGAGCAGCCAGCCCTTTGTCGTTTGGCCGAAGAGGAGGCCGGCGACGGCCACGTATTGGACCGCGTCGCTGACCATGACCACCAGGTACATGGCCCCGAGGGAAAATTGGCGCCGATCCTCGCCCAGGGCCAGACGCACGGCCGCGGCGCGAAACAGATTTCGCAGGGCGGCGATGGCCAGCAGCGCAACCATCCACCAGCCGACATCGAGCAGATCTCTGGCCAGGAGCCGCGGGCCCGACCGCATCACGAGCCAGGCCAGCAGTCCCAGCCCTGCCGCGAGCATGATCAGACGAAACTTTCGCAATCCCTCCGCCCCCTGGCGAGGATTCTCTTGTCAGCCAACCGCGGCCTGTTTGTCAACCAACCATGGCGGACGCGAGGCGGTGCGGACGCCGGCAATGGCGTTGCAAAAGGTTGCGAAGGCCGGCGATGGAACGCGAAGGCTGGCGAAAAAATGCTCAGTGCGCGGCCATCGGGCCCCGCCGGCGTGGCCGGCGAAGTAGAAATACCAGCGGGATCATGCTGATAAAAACCACCGTCATAATTCCGAACACATAGTTGTAGGAGAGCATCGCCGACTGCCGCTGCACCAGGCCGAAGATCGCCGCGTAGGCCTGGCGGGTCGCCGTGACCGGATCGAATCCCCGCAAAATGAAGGCCTGCCGAAGGGCGGCGACGGCCTGCTGCGTCCGGCCGCTGAAGGGCGTAACGTTCGCGCCGAGCAGGGCGGAATGGCTCTGCGTGGCGCGGGCCACCAGGGTTGTCGCCATGGCGATGCCGACGCTGCCTCCGACATTCCGCATCAGGTTGAATATGCTCGTCGCATTGCCCATCCCCTCGAGGGAGATGGCATCCATCGTGATGGTTGTCAGCGGCACGAAGACGAGCGCCATGGACAGCCCCTGCAGGAACTGCGGCCAAAAGATATTCCAATAGCCCAGATTCAGATTGAGCACCGAAAGCAGATACATGCTGAGGGCAGTGCCGATCGTGCCGATGAAAAGGAGCTTGCGGGCGTCGATCTTTGCCATGAGGAGGCCGACCAGCGGCATCATCAGGAACGATCCCAGGCCGCGCGGAAACATGGCCAGCCCCGCATCCAATGCCGGATATCCCAGAAGGGTCTGCAACAGAAGCGGCAGAATTACCAGCGCGCCGTAGAGCCCGAACCCGAGCAGCGTCATCAGGAAGACGCCCGTGGCATAGGTGCGCTCCTTGAAAATCCGAAGATCGATCACGGGATGCCGTGCGACCAACTCATGAATCAGGAACGCCGCGAGCGTCACCGCCGCGATAATCGCGAAATCCACCACCCAGCGGGAGCCAAACCAATCGGCTTCCTGCCCCTTGTCCAGAATCACCTGCATCGTTCCGATGCCCACCGCGAGCAGGCCCAGGCCCCAGTAATCGATGCTTTCGCCAATTCGTCGGCGGATGTAGGGCGGATCGAAGAGGAACAGGCTCGACATCACCACGGAGATGACGCCCACCGGGATGTTGATGTAGAAAACCCACCGCCAGCTATAATTCTGCGTCAGCCAGCCGCCGATCACGGGTCCCAGCATCGGCGCCACAACGATTCCCAGCCCCCAGAACGCCATCGCCTTGCCACGATCCTCGGGCGGGAAGGCCTCGAGCAAAACCGCCTGCGAAATCGGCTGCAGCACGCCGCCTGTCGCGCCCTGAACGACCCGAAAGAAAATCAGCACGGTTAGCGACGGGGCCAGGCCGCAGAGAAACGACGCGGTTGTGAAGCCGATCACGGCGGCAATCAACAGCCGTTTTCTGCCGAAATAGTTCGCGAGCCAGCCCGTGATGGGAAGAACGATCGCATTGGCGACCAGATAGGAGGTCAGCGTCCAGGTCGCTTCGTCGGGCGTAACGGAAAGGCTGCCGGCGATATGCGGCAGAGAGACATTGACGACGGTGGTGTCGAGCACCTCCATGAACGTCGCAACCATCACGGCAGTTGCGACAATCCATGGACTGACCTGCGGGATACCCGGGAGTGCGCCGGTGGCCGGCGGCTGGCTGTCCATGTCGATTCTTTATCGGCAGTCGCGGCGCAGAACGCCTTATCCGCCAGAACTCATTTTACCTGTTCTTGGATGAGCACACGGGCAAATGGGACGCATTGTGTTTCGCCGCTCGTTCCGAATAATCCGCGCCCCGCAATCGGGGGCGTGAACCGGCCCGGACTTGAAAAAGGCCGTCGAAGTCCTGTCGAAGGAGAAGAAACGGATTTCGGAATGCGGTTTTTCGCGGTCCCGGAAAGCTGCCGTCGTCAATCAGTCCATAAATAAAAAAGACGCTGCGTTCCCGGCAGGCAGCTCAGCCGGAACCGCAGCGCCTTCAAGGCCCACCGCAATCCTCTCCAGGAAAGCGGCGTACAACCGCCCTGTTTGTTTCTTTCACTCGGTCAACCCAAGCGCCCCACGCTTTTGACCGAGGACCTACTCCGGTCCGTCGGGTGCCCGTTCGCCCTGTACCCCATTGGCACCCGGAACGTTTATGCCCGGAACATTGTCATAGCGATTCATATGCCAAACACAGAGCGTTCTGTAATTCACTCGAAATACAGACGATAGCGTCCAGCAAGGAGTTATGCGAAATTAGGAATATACCATATACCATATATTTATATGACGATGCATACAGAAGATGCGGCAGATCGAAAAAACTGTTTTAGGAAGAAGAACCCGTCGGAGCATTAACGAAGCTGCGACCTCGGCGTTCCTTACCGAGCAGGAGGGTGACCGCCAGAACGACAATGGTGATGATCTCAAATCCGGCCAGTGCCCAGTGATAGCCGATACGATCGCGCAACAGGTATTCGATGGTGGGCGTGGGCGCGGCAAAAAGAATACCAAGCTGATAGGCGAGCCCCGGCACCAAGCCGCGCGTCGAATCGTTCGACATTTCGGTCAGATGGGCGGGAATCACTCCCCAGGCGCCTTGGACTCCTACCTGCATCAGAAACGCGCCTACCGTCAGAGTGGCCAGCGTTCCACCGAACGCCCACCACGGGATTACCGCAATCGACAGAACCAAGGCACCGACCATGGCAAAACGACGGCCCAACCGTTGCGAAAGGGCACCAAATAGGATCGCGCCCACGATCGCTCCGATATTGAATAGAATCGCGATGTAAGCCACGGCCGAATTGGAGGCGCCGTGGGTGCTACGCAGGAAATCCGGATACAAGTCCTGGGTTCCGTGAGACAGGAACATCATGAACACCATCATGAAGACCAGATAAGCGAATTGCTTCCACTCCTGGCCGACGATCCGGAGCACAGCCACCATGCTAGGGGCGCGATGTTGCTTCCACGCTTCGGATTCGGGGGCTCCAAAGCTGACAAGCAGTGTGACCAGCCCCAAGATACCGCCCATCCAAAACATCCATCGCCAGCCGAGTGTTGGCAGCACGAAACGAGCTGCGATCGCCGCGATGATATAACCGACCGAGTAGCCGCTTTGCAAAACGCCGGAGAGCAAGCCGCGCCAACGCTGCGGTACAGCTTCCATGGATAGAGATGCCCCGACGCCCCACATCCCGCCAAACCCCATTCCGTAAATCACGCCGGCGATCAGGAAAAACTTATAGCTCGAGGAAAAGCCCAACAGCAGTTCCATCAGGATGAAGTAGCTGACATTCAACATGAGTACCGCTCGGCGACCGTAGCGGTCTGTCAGCAGCCCAAAGACGAATGCGCCAACTGGCCTGGCCGCAAGCATTGCCGTCAGCGTCACGATAATGAGGGCTTTGCCGACGTGAAAGGCAGTCGATAATGTGCCGACAAGGAAGACAACCACAAAAAAGCCGTAGGCGTCGAGCGTCCAACCCATGAAGCTCGCGGCAAAGGCGTTGACCTGGTTTCTACGGGCGGATTGAGCCACTTCAGCCATAAGGTTTCCCAATTCCTCCCAGTCCGTTTTGAGCTTTCGCCGTCCCGCCACCACCAGCCCGCGCTAGGCGACTCGATGTCCGACATCGAGATCCGGCCGGCGACTACGGGCCAAACTTGAAGGCAGCCATTACCGAGGCCCTACTCCTACACCCTTAAGCACTTTCCGTTCGCTTGCGAAATCGTGGAATTCCTATTGGGCCGAATCGGGAATCAGGATGGTTCCCTTCCCGTCCTTGATTTCGATCTTCGTGCCAAAGGGCGCGCTGAGTTTCTGCAGCCGCTGCAGAATCCGGGTCCCCGCGGCCGCATCCGCCAGCCGGGGAATGCCGCGGTCGGGCCGCGTCAGGCCGAATCCCAGCGTGATCGGCGTCAAATGGACCTGGGCCGGAACGGCATTGCGGAATACCACGTCCGCAACGACGGACTGCCAATCGTGGGGCGCCGCCGGCCAATGTTCCCTCGAAATTGATGACGGCCTCATCTCCCTAGCGCACGGCCTTCACCACTCCCATGAATGCGGGATCGTTCTCGTGAACTTTTGTCGGCGTCACGATGATCGCGTCGCCCACCGCGGTCAACTGGAAACTTGGATATAGCGAGACGAAGTGGGGCCGCTTGCCGGGAGGTGGCGCGGGTTTCCGCTGCTGGGCTCCAAGGGGTAGCACAAGAAGGAAGCACCCGCCGGCCACACACATCCGCAGCACGGCGCGGCCAGATCGGCGGCTTGTCCACTCAGCCGCCCTCATGAATTCCCGCATGGCCTTGCCCATGATGTCCATGCCCTCTTTAACACACAAACCGAAGCTGCCCAACCTCACAACCGGTTCTTCGCCGCTGATTCGGCGATAACCATACCAGGAGCCCAAGCTCGATAGCAACCCTTAACAGGTTGCTGAAAAACGATTTTGAGCGCTGTCATTCCGAGCGAAGCGAGGAATCTCGCCTCGAAAAGAAAGTACTTACGAAATTTCTCGTCGCCTTCGGCTCCTCGGAATGACATCTGCGGCGAGTTCTTCAGCAGACTGTTAAAGCGCGCGGCGGCGATCTGCTGCGGGCACCCTGCCGATCACAAACACAATGCAATTACGCCGGATCGTCCGCCGGGAGATGGTCACGCGACAGGTGGAACGTGAATGGGCGCCCTCAGGCGAAAACAGGGGAAGCTTCGATTACGATCCACACTCGTGCAGACCGCCACCAACTGCCAGGGAGACAACGAACAGGAAGGAATCAATCGCCGGGCCGGAAGCGGAGCAGCCGGGCGTCCCGAGCGCCCTTCCTGACCGGCTGACATTGAGGTGCCCGACCCGAGACATAGGTGACAGATCGTACCGGACACATAGGTTACACTTCCTCCCCTTTTGAGGGAGGGAGCGATGCCTTGGAAGGAGTGTTCGGTGATGAACGAGAGACTGCAGTTTTGGCTCGCCAGCTAGCCGGCGAGCCACTGGCCGAGTTGTGCCGGGAATTTGGCGTCTCCCGCAAGACCGGCTACTAAATCTTCGATCGCTACCAAGAGTGCGGGGTGCAAGGGCTCACCGATCGCAGCCGGCGCCCCTACCGCTACGCCAATCAGCTTCCCTTTCAGGTGGAGAATTCCATCCTGAACGTGAAGCGCGAGCACCCCAGCTGGGGTGCTCGCAAAATTCGCGAGCGCCTGCTCCGCCGTTTCTCCGGCATCCCCATTCCTGCCAAAAGCCCCATCCATGCCGTGCTGGATCGTCACGGCCTGCTCCAGCGCCGCGGGCGGCCGCGTCGCCGCGCGGAAGGAACCGCCTTGTCCTGGGGGCAGCGCCCCAACGACCTCTGGTGCGCCGGCTACAAGGGCGAGTTCCTGCCGGGCAACCGCCAATACTGCTATCCGTTGACCGTCACCGATCATGCCAGCCGTTACCTGCTCGCCTGTGAAGCGCTCTCCTCGACCCGGGAAGGCTGCACATTGGGCGCGTATGCGCTGGCGTGGAATACGCTGCGGGCGGGCTGGCAGGCACGATGCCGAGCAGCTTTCCGCAAGCAGTTCCCTTCACCGGCCCGTTCGAAGCCGCGCTCATCGCGCGGCGTGTCAGAGAGAAAACTTCTCGAGGTAGATGCGCGCCGGCGGGATTTGCAGGACGCCAAGATCTTCGGCAACGGATTTCATCATCGCCGGCGGCCCGCAAACGTAGTAGGCGGCTCCACGTTCCTCCTCGACGAATCGGCTCAGGAATTCACGTGATATTCTTCCGCGTTCTCCCCGCCAACCCGGCGAAGGCCGCGAAAGTACGTGAACCACGCGCAGGCCAATCTCGCTTTGCATTTGCTCGAGTTCATCTCGAAAAATAATGTCAGCTTCCGTCTGGTTGCCATAGAGAAGCCGAATCGGTCTGGAGTCTTTCGTATCCAGGAGGAAACGCATCATGCTCATCAGGGGGGTGATTCCGACCCCGGCCGCGATGAAAACCAGCCGAGCGGCGGAAGGATGGAGGAGGTAACTGAATTTTCCGTGCGGACCGTCTACGAGGATATGCTCGCCGCTCCGCCAGTTCCTGACGTGCGCCGTAAAATCTCCCACGGACTTGATCGTGACGCAGAGAATGCCCCTCCGCGTGGGACTGGAAGAGATAGTAAAGGGGTGTTCCTCAAGGGGGAGGTTCGGATTGAGCGGCGTGAGGAATATGAACTGGCCAGGCAGGTAAGGAAACCGGCGGCCTGATTCCGGGGCCAGCACCAGAGTCGTCGTATCGTGGGTTTCATGGACCAGTTCCACGATTCGGTGGCGATTCCGGCGTAAAGCGCGCGGCCTGAGAAAATGCGCGTGGAAGGCCAGGAACCCGGCGCCGGTCAGAAGAAGGACCCACAGCACCTGCATCGCGTGCCGCTTCAAATCATCTCCCTCGGCGAAGCCGTGAAGGAAGCCCAGAGCAAAGATCAGGTAGGCAACTCGGTGGATTCGGCGCCACACGCCGTAGTCCATGCTGAACCTGGTTCTGAACACGGCCCAAAAGCTGTGCAGGATCAACAACAAGAGCGCGGCTTGGCCGATTCGAACTCCCCATGGGGCCCGGAACGGGTTCAGTAATTGCGGCTTTCCGTGGCCAATCGTGACCAGGAGCGGATGCGTCAGCAGGAGCGCAAGCACAAGAATGCCTATGAGCCGGTGCAACCGCAGGAGCTGTCCCAACCCTATCGGATCGCAGACGAGCCTGAGTCTCGATCCGATCACGATTTGGAGAGCCATCAATCCAAAGGCGAGGAGGGCCAAGGCCACGCCGATTCGAACGGCGAGGGGATCGTCCGATTCGACAAGGTTAGGGATGGCGAGTGCGAGAGGCAGGAGCGCGATCAGGACAAGAATCGAAACCGCCGCGGCACCAGCCCACCAGGAGCGCAAGGGTGAGGCAACATCCTCCTCGAATGCGCGATTGCGTTTCTGCATTGCACGTTCCCGCCAGGGTCGCAGGGCCTTCCAGCCGCTGGCACGAATCGCCGGCGTGCTTTCCCCCTTGGGACTGCGCGTTCATCCCAGGGCACCTCGTTCAGGGAGCGCCAAGCCAAGGGGATGCCTGGGCGTCTCTGCATCTCTAGGCTCGACACGTTCGTGCCCCCGCGCGCGGTGCATACATCGCGAATATGGCATGCGCGCGGCGCCGCGAACAACCCGCCTATGGACTCTTCACGGGAGCCCATTTTGAAACCCCCGAGTCGGGACTTCAGGACCGCTTTAGCCAGGATTTACATTTTGGCATCCTGAGCACGGATGCCAGGAGCCAGTCCGAGAAACCATTTTGCGGCCTATATTTTGTGGCCCTCTCCTGGCGAAACGACTAAGCCTTGTGGCCGGAACCGACGCATTTCGAATACTCGAACAGGCTCCTAGCCGGTTCATTCTGTCCCCTATGTCTCCGGGCAGGACAGTTGAGAATCTGGAGCCGAGGGGCGGGGTCGAACCGCCGACCTGACGATTACGAATCGTCTGCTCTACCAGCTGAGCTACCTCGGCACTGTGATACGAGCCGTTGAATGCGAGCTGATTTCCCCGCATCGCCATACGGCGCAAGGCAGACACATCGCATAATCTCACAGGTGAAGCGAGGCGCGCCAGCCAGCGATGGCCCATATCAACGGAAGATAGCCCGGGTTCCGGGGAACAAAATGTCCGCGGCTACAACCCTCACCGCTTAGCGGGAAAAGGGGAACATCAACCAGGCGATGGCAATCGACACCGCCATGAACGCCACAAACGACAGGGCCGCGTACTTGATCCGGCCAGCCACCGTGTTCCGGCTCAAAAGACCGAGCACCACCGAAATGATGAGGGCAAACCAGGACATATCGATAAACTGGCTCATCGGCGGGTCCTATCCCCGTACTCAACCCCGTACTCAATCTTGCTCCGCACCTTAGTCTCTTTCCCCGATCGCGACGGCGTAGGCGTCGAAAGCAGCCAGCAAATTCAGCATGCCCGCGGTGGCAATGAATCTGGTTCCGTAATCCCCGGCGGCCCGGGCAATGTTCGGCCCGTTGGTCTCGAATACCTTCGAAACAAAATAGAACAGTCCCGTGCTCGCATCCGCCAGGAACCCGAGCATGCCGAACGGTTCGCCAAACTGGTGGGCAAAGACAAATCCGCGCTGGAAATATCCCGTCAGGACCAGACTCGCCACCGCGCAGAAAAACACAATTCCCCGGCCCCAGCGCCCGGCCAATACCTGCCCCAGACCGGGGATGAACCAGCCGGCAAGCGCGAAACCGAAGGCAGTGCCGCGGCTCCGGACCACGCGCGCTTGCCCCTTATTGCGAACCGAGTTCCCGACCTCCGCCATACTCACCTTCCCTGCCTTTGCCCGGCGCCGGTTGCCAGCAAGGGAATCATCGCCTGCTGTACCGCGCCGGTGACGCGGGCGCTTTGCCCGTCGATATACACATCCACTTCACTGCGAATGCCGAATTCCGCCAGATAAATCCCCGGCTCGATCGAAAAACAGGTCCGTGGGACAAGGCGGCGCGTATCGTGCGTTTCGAAATCGTCGATATTGGCGCCATTGCCGTGCACTTCCCGCCCGATGCTGTGACCCGAGCGATGCGTAAACCGACGGCCGTAGCCGGCCTTCTCGATCACCGAACGACAGGCGCGATCCACCTGCCAGCCTTGCAACTGGCGGCCTTCGGCGACCGCGCGGCGAACCAGGTCCACGGCCGCGTCACGAGCCTGCCGAACGACGCCAAAAATCTTCTCCACGGCGGGCGGAATCCGCGCCCCGCCGAAAGCCGTCCACGTAACGTCATAATAGACCGCATTCGGGGCCTTTGTCTTTCCCCAGACATCGAGCAGAAGCACCTTCCCGGGGCGAATCGCCGCCGTCCGGCGCGGGCTCGGCTCGTAGTGCGGATTGCCGCTATTGGCCCCGCAGGCGACGACCGGAGGGTTATCGGCGACGATATCTTCCTCGGCGAAGCGGTCGCACATCCACTGCTGCAGGTCGTACTCGGTCAGCCGCCGCCCCCGCCGAAGAAAATCCGCGGCCCGACGGAACGCCGCGGAAACGATCCGGTCGATGACCCGCCCGGCGGCCAAATGGCTGCGCCACTGGCCCGGAGTCCAGCGCGCCTCGAAGTTTTGCACGAGGTCGGCGGAACTCACGACCTTGACCCCGTGTTCCCGAACCAGCTCGACCGTGCCGGCGTCGACGGTGCCCACATAGGGATTCTCGCTGCGAGGCGAATATTGCATGGCGACCATGCGAAAACCTTTGAGCAGGCGGGCGAGTCCCTCTTCGAGCTCCCCGCGAGCCGAGTATACCGACTTGGTTCCCGGCAGCGCGTCCAGCGTGCCCGCCTCGATCCGGTGAACGAGCTTGCGCGGGGTCCCGCGCGCCGGAATCAGATAGAACCAGCGGCGCTTGGCGAGGCCTTCTTCCAGTCCGAGAATCCGATAGGCGATGGGATCGCGATGGAAAATGTCGTAGAAGAGCCAGGCATCGGTTCCGCCCGCGCGCAATTCCTCTTGGATCGCTCGAATATCCGCCACGTTGGAGAAGACCACCCGAACGGTGGCCGCACGAAAAAACCTTCGTCTTGCCGGCGGACTAGGGTGGAAAGGTCCGGGACAAGCCGAGGACGGCATCGAGCGCCGGCCCTCGTACCTCCACTTGCTTGAGCCGGCCGTGCCGGCCACGGATAATTTTAACAGCCGCCTGTGGGATGTTCAAACGCTCGGCCAGGAACTCGCACAGCGCCTCGTTCGCGCGATCTTCGGCGGGAGGGGCGGCCACGCGGATGCGAAGCGCGCCGGAAACCACGCCGGTGATCGAATTTTCCCGCGCCCGGGGCGAAACGCGAACCGAGAAAATCACCGTCCCGGCGGGCGTGCGTTTGGCCTCGAACATGGAAACCCTCAGTCCGCCTCGGCAGCTGGCCCGGCGCGCGGACCAAAAATCCCCGTTCCGACGCGAACCTCCGTGGCGCCTTCTTCGATGGCGATTTCGAAATCATGCGTCATGCCCATCGAGAGAACCGGCAGAGGGTGTGCCAGGCGGCCGGCGATTTCGTCGCGCAGTTCCCGCAGGCGGCGAAAATAGGGGCGGGCGAAATCGGCCTGCTCCGACCACGGCGGGATCGTCATCAGGCCACGCAGGCTCAAGTGGGAGCAGCGGGCGACCTCTTGCGCGAGCGGGAAAAGCGATCCCGGTTCGACACCGGTCTTATCCGGCTCCTCCGACAACCGCACCTCGATCAATACGGGCAGAATCCGCTCGGCTTGGGCGGCGAACTCGTCGAGCTTGCGGGCCAGGGCAAGGTTATCGACCGAATCGATTCGCTGAAAAAGCGCAACAGCGCGCCGGGCCTTATTGCGTTGCAGATGGCCGATCATATGGAAAGCGGCGCCAGGCAGGTCACCCACCTGCGCCCTTTTTGCCTCCCACTCCTGCACCCGGTTCTCCCCAAAATGACGGACCCCGGCGGCATAGGCGGCGCAAATGGCTTCGGCGGGGCAGGTCTTCGTGACGGCGATCAGGCAAACGCTGTCCGCCGGACGGCCAAGGCGAAGGGCTGCGGCGCTCACCCGATCGAGCACCTGCTTCACAGCGGCGGCGATCGACGGTTCACTCGATGCGTCAAGCGATGGGTCAAGCGATGGGTCAGGGGCCGTCACGGCCGGATTCTAGCATGCGAGGGTCGAACGTCGGGCAGCCACGCTCCGCCCCACCGGCCGGTTGCGGCTGCGCAAAGTGAAAGCTAAACTGAGCGACCGATGCCCCCGCGTGGAAAATTGCTGGCCGTCGAAGGCATCGACGGGGCCGGCAAACACACTCAGGTCGAATTGCTGGCCCGCGCCCTCGAGCGCCGCGGCATCGCCCATTTGCCCCTCAGCTTTCCGCACTACCAGTCCTTTTTCGGACAGGCCGTGGGACAGTACTTGAGCGGAGACTTCGGCCGGCTCGATCAGGTGGACCCCCATTTCTCCGCGCTTCTTTACGCGGGAGACCGTCTGGAAGCAAAGGGAGAGCTGGAATCGGCCCTCGCGGCAGGCCGCCTGGTGCTGGCCGACCGCTACGTCGGATCGAATCTGGCGCATCAAGGCGCGCGCGTCGGGCCCGCGCACCGGGCGGAATTTCTGAGTTGGGTGCGCCGGCTGGAATATGAGATTTTCGGGCTTCCCCGCGAGAATATGGTTATCTATTTGCGCATACCGGCCGAGGAGGCCATCGAGCGGATGGCGTCCCGGGCGAAAAAACTTTCCCGGGACATCCAGGAAGGCGACCGGCAGCATCTGGAAGATGCGGCAGCCGTCTACGACTCCCTGGCCAAATCGGAAGCGTGGGCCGTCGTTGAAAGCTTCGATCCCGGCGCAAAGCGCCCGCGCCCGCCCGGCGAGATCCACCGGGAGATCCTGGCGCTCTGTAGAAGTCGTCTGGGAGTGGACGGCGGGACGGCAGCCTCAGCAGAACCGCCCGACGAAACAGCCAGGGAAACCGGCGGCCATTGAGCAGTGGAAAAACGGGAAGAAATCGGAAAAGGGTGAGAAATGGGCTTCGACCAGTTCGCCGGTAACCCGCGCATCGTCACGGCCCTGCGGCGAATGCTCGAGCGGGAACGCGTGCCGCATGCCATGCTGTTCACCGGTCACCGTGGGGTGGGCCGCTATACCCTGGCCGTGCTGTTCGCGCAAGCGGCGAACTGCGAGCGTCTGCAGGATGATTCATGCGGGGAATGCGACACGTGCCGAAGGATCGGACGCCTGGCCGACCCCGAGCCGCTCGTCGAGCAGGGCCTCGCCGAGCGCGGCGAGAATCCGGATTCGGGCATGATCGAGCGCGTTCCCCTCATCCTAGAAACTCACCCCGATGTCTGGGCGCTCGTCCCCGACCCGGTACGGCGCAACCGGCCCGCGGCGCGTCCGGTGATCCGCATGGGCCAACTGCGGGCTGCCCAGCGAGCCGCCTATTTCGTGCCGGTGGCGCGGCGCCGGGTCTTTATTCTCGATTCGGCGGAAACGATGCGCTGGGATTACGCCAATATTTTCCTCAAGATTCTCGAAGAGCCGCCGGAGACGGCGACTTTTATCCTTCTGGCGCCGCGGCCCGAGGATATGCTGCCGACGATCCGTTCCCGGGCGGTGACCTTCCGGTTCGCGCCGCTCCCGACCGCTGAAGTCGAAGAATTTCTAGAGAAACGCAGCTCGCTCGAACCCGGCGAGCGAAAGCTGGCCGCCGCGCTCTCGGAAGGAAGTCCCGGAGAAGCGCTGCGGATCGACCTGAAAGAATCCGTCCGGCTCCGCGAAGAGGTGGTCCAACTCCTGGCATTGTCTTTCGAAAACAGGTCGTGGAGCGAGGTGCTGGCGCTTTGCAATCAGTTGACAAAGTCCGGCGCGGCGCGGTTTGAAAACGTTTTGGAATTACTATATAGTGTGCTTACCGACCTGCTCTATATTCGCTGTGGTTTCAAAGGTCGTTTTCCACATTACTCCGACCCGCAGGGTCGACTCGAGGGACTATCACGGCGGGTTACCTTAGGCCAGGTACGGACGATGATGGAATCACTGGACCGGCTCTCAGCCGGCTTGAGGCGCAATATCAATCGAGAACTTAGCTTGGAAGCGGCCCTGGTTGGGTGGGCGAATGCGGAAAAGCGCGTTCAGCCCGATCGGCGGTCGGCTCCCAGGCAGTAGGGGGAACTTGTCGTGTCCCGCTTCGAACCCCGAGGCGACTATCCTAGAGGAACAGGAACAGCGCATCGGAAGCTTATACGTCCACCACTGAACAGCACCAAAGAGCCTTACAACGGTCAAGCCTCACCAGCCCCAGCCAATTCCACTCGCAAGAAGCCCGCGCCACCCGATCAAACACACGCTGAAAATTTCTATTTCCTAAAACAAATGCAGGCGCGCACCCCCATGACGGTGGTGCTGACGGATGGGGAATTGCTGAATGGCACCGTTGAATGGTACGACCGCGACTGTATCAAGCTGACCCGCAACGGCAGCCCTAATCTAATGGTATATAAGCACTCTATCAAATATTTGTACAAGGCCGGTGAAGAAGCCGCCAGCGGCGGATCGAATGGATCCCCCGACGGCAACGGAAACGGCAGCGGTCCAAACGGGCGCTAGCAGTTCGGCTTAAGGTAATGGAATCGTTTCGAGTCCGCAATCCTGGCGGAGAAGGCGCTAATTGTGTGAGCGCCGCTCCGCCAATATAAGAACAGCGGCCTCTCCCGTCGGGCCTTTCCCCCAAGGTATTGCAGCCCCAACCTGATTAACCCTCTCTCCCGAATAAAATCTTCCGGAAATGGATTTGTGTCCACGGAGGCCTGCCCCATGCGCCTGCTTGCTGCCGGAGCCTGATGTTTGTTTTGGAGAAAGCGGCCGAGGCTCAATCGCTCAGACGGGCCGAACGGTCCGGGAAAGCGAGGGCGTGAGTTGCGGGATGTCGATGCGGATGCGCGTGCCTTCACCCGGACGCGTGGCGATGTCGAGGTGAAAGTCGTTGGCGTAGATGAGCTGAAGGCGTTCGCGAACATTGCGAAAGCCGATGCCGCCGCCATAGATGTCCGGGAGCCGGTTCTCCGGTATGCCGGCGCCGTTGTCTTCGACTTCGATGACCAGCCGGTCGTCGCTGCGCCGGGTGCGCAGGTGGATCGTGCCGCCTTCGAGTTTGGGCGCGATGCCGTGCTTGATGGCGTTCTCGACGATCGGCTGCAGAAGCATGCTCGGCACAAACGCCTCGAGCGTTTCCGGGTCGACTTCGGAGAAAAACTGCAGCTGGTCGGGGCCGAAGCGGGCGACCTCGATATCCAGGTAATCGTCGATGAACTCCAGCTCCTCGCGCAGCGGAACGAAGGTTTCGTGCTGGCGCAGCAGCCGCCGGAGAATGCTGGAAAGTTTCCGAACGACCTCCCGGGCGCGCTCCGGATCGAGACGAATCAGGGATGAAACCGTATTGAGCGTATTGAAGAGGAAATGGGGATTGATCTGGCTCGCCAGGGCGTCCATGCGGGCCTTAAGGAGAATGCGCTGGCTCTCTTCGAGGTTCAGCTCGAGCCGGATGCTGTTCCATATCTTGATCGGAAGCGAAACGGCGAAGATGGCGGCAAACACGTCGAGCGCCATGAGCCAGGGGCCCTTGGCCGGGAAATAAAACATCCATCCCGCGGGAACGGCATGACCCAGGGCCAGGCGGCCCAGCTCGAGCAGGACGCAGGCCGCCAGGGGCAAAAGCTGCCACGAGGGCACGCGGTCCAGGACCCAGCGCCAGATGCGGCGAGGCACGCTGAGGAACGTGAAGGGACCGAAATCCCAGATAGCCTCGTTGCTCGGGATGAAGTCACGGATCAGGCCGCCAATCAAGCCGCACGTCGTCGCGACCGGCATCGCCAGCCATTCGTGATGGGCATAGGCAGGCAGGGAAAGCAGCGCGGCCCCCAGCAGCCCCGTCAGCCGGCCCCCGACCAGGCCAATCAGCAACGACCCTTCGAGCGACATATCGGCAAAGCGGTAGCCAAAAAACCGGAGTACGACGCCGAGGGCGAACGGGAGCGCCAGCATCAGCATCAGTTGCGCATTCTGCCGGGGGGTCCGACGGGCGGCGAAGAGTGCGCGGCGAAACACGGCCAGGCGCGCCAGCAGGGCCGCCAGCGACGCCGCCGCGGCCACGCGCATCATCTGGGTGAAAAGCAGGTCTTGCGTGGACGCCTGAAGATTCATCGGCT
>Ga0307373_10003431_pt1 | contig 27588 bp, 25 predicted proteins | sample OX2MG_FD_202534 | JGI IMG/M metagenome (GOLD analysis project Ga0307373, IMG submission 202534) | Soil microbial communities from Risofladan, Vaasa, Finland - OX-2 | ecosystem: Environmental > Terrestrial > Soil > Coastal area > Acid sulfate soil | place: Finland: Risofladan, Vaasa | collected... | reverse complement strand
GACGATGACCGACGTCACCCCGAGACGTGACAGCATGCCCACGCTGACCTCGCCGGTGTGAGCTCCGTGGTCGTGCGCGTTCACGTGCTGGGCGCCCACGGCGAGCGGGATCCGTTCGGACTCGACGACCGAGACCACGCTGCGCAGGTCGACGAACGGCGGGGCCACCACCACGTCGGTGTGCTCGGCGGGGGTCGCACGAAGAAGCACTCCGAGCTGCTGGATGAGGTGCACCGCGGCCACGTGGTCGTGGTTCATCTTCCAGTTCCCGATGACCAGGGGACGGCCCGACCGACTTATCACGGGAACGGGCTCTCGCGAAGGGCCCGCAGGCCCGGCAGGTCGCCGAACTCGACGAACTCCAGTGAGGCACCGCCCCCGGTGGAGACGAAGCTCACCTGGTCGGTGAGCCCGAACTGTTCCAGCGCAGCGACCGAGTCGCCACCCCCGACCACCGAGGTCGCGCTCGAAGCGGCCACCGCCCGCGCCACGGCTTCGGTGCCCGCCGCGAAGCGCGGGTCCTCGAAGACGCCCATCGGCCCGTTCCACAGGATGGTCGCGGCTCGTGAGATCACGTCGCAGAAGGCGTCGATCGTCGCGGGGCCGATGTCGAGTCCCACGACGCCGTCGGGAATCTCCTCGCCGAACTGTTGGGCGGCATCAGCACCCCCCCGACCGAAGGTCGAGCCGGCGGGCAGACCGAGCGCGTCGACCGGAATGAGTACTCGGCCCGACGCCAGGAGGTCGCGACACTCATCGAGTCGCGTCGCGTCCAGCAGCGACGACCCCACGCCGTGACCCTGGGCGGCCAGGAAGGTGTAGGCCATGGCGCCACCGACGATGACCGTGTCCGCGCGTTCGACGAGCACTCGCACGATGCCCAGCTTGTCGGCGACCTTGGCGCCACCGACGATGGCCACGAAGGGCCGCGCCGTCGCGTCCAGGTGGGTGCCCAGCGCGGCGACCTCACGCTGGAGCGCGGGTCCGGCGGCGCTGGGCACGACGCTCGGCGGGACCATGATCGACGCGTGCGCACGGTGCGACGCGCTGAACGCCTCGTTGACGTAGTAGTCGAAGCCCGCAACCAAGGCCTCGCCGAACGCGCGGTCGTTCGCCTCCTCGCCCGGGTCAAAGCGCAGGTTCTCCAACAGTTCAACGCCAGGGCAGAGTTGCGCCAGCCTGCGTCGCACCGGTTCGACGCTGAAGTCGGCGACGACCTGGCCGTGGGGTCGGCCAAAGTGTGTGGCGGCCACGACGCGCGCACCGCGCGCGAGCAGGTCCGTCAGCACCGGCTCCACCGAGCGGATTCGAAAGTCGTCGGTCACTTCGAGTCGACCGTCCACCTCGGCCACCGGGGTGTTCAGGTCGACGCGCACGAGCACGCTCCTGCCGGTGAGGTCGCCCCAGCGAGCGAGGTTCGGTAGGCCCGTCACCCCGATCGTCCGACGAAGCGCGTCAGATCGACCAGGCGGCAGGCGTAACCCCACTCGTTGTCGTACCAGCCGAAGACCTTGACCAGGCTCTTTTCGTCGTCGATGCGCTGGACCATCGTGAGCGCCGAGTCGAACGTGCAGCTGGCTGAACTGCCCACGATGTCCGAAGAGACGAGGGGCTCCTCGGAGTAGACCATGATCGACTTCATCGGCCCGTCGGCCGCCACGCGGAACGCCTCGTTGATCTCCGCGACGGTCGTCGAGCGCACGATCGCCGTGAAGTCAGTGAGTGATCCGTCGGGGACCGGTACGCGCAGCGCCGAGCCGTCCAGGCGTCCCTTCATCGACGACAACACCACGCTGGTGGCCCGCGCCGCGCCCGTCGAGGCCGGCACGATGTTGATGGCCGCGGCGCGCGCCCGACGCAGGTCCTGGCGCTCGAGGTCCAGCAGGCTCTGGTCGTTGGTGTAGGCGTGGATGGTCGTCATGAGTCCCGCGTCGATCCCGAAGGCGTCGTCCAGGACCTTGACCATCGGCACGAAGCAGTTGGTGGTGCACGAGGCGTTGGAGACCACCTGGTGACTCTCGGGGTCGTAGGTCTGCTCGTTGACCCCCATGACGATGGTGGCGTCGGCGTCACCGGCCGGCGCGGAGATGATCACCCGCTGAGCCCCGGCGCTCAGATGCGCGGCGGCGGCGGCGCGGGTGGTGAACCGGCCCGTCGACTCGATGACCACGTCCACGCCCAGCTCGCGCCAGGGCAGGGCCGACGGGTCGCGTTCGGCCAGGACCCTGATGACCTCGGTGCCCACGGTCATGCCGTCCTCACCCACTGAGACCGGAATGTCCAGGCGACCGTGCGTCGAGTCGTACTTCAGCAGGTGGGCGTTGAACTCCGGCGAGGTCAGGTCGTTGACCGCCACCACCTCGACATCAGCGGCCGACAGTGACGCGCGAAGGTAGCAGCGTCCGATCCGCCCGAAACCGTTGATCCCTACGCGTACCGCCATTCGCTCTCCTCGAGTCAGGCCTCAGGTCGGCGCCAACGCGGCGACGGCCTGCGCCAATTTTTGCACATCGTGCACCAGGTGATTTTCACCGGCCAGGTCGGCGAGTCGAACGGGCACCGAGCACGAATTCCTCGCGAAGGTGCCGCCTTCGTCGACCAGTACGACGTCGGGCGTGACGCCGTGGCGCATCAGCGCGTCGACGTGGTCCTGCAGGTCGAATCCCGCGGTCTCGGGAACCTGGGGTCGCAGGTTCGCCACGTAGATGGTCGTGGCGCGGCTGCCGGCGAGGGCCTGGAGGATGCCCGGCACCACGCACGCCGCCAGGACGCTCGTGAAGAGCGACCCCGGTCCGATGAGGATCAGGTCGGCGCGCTCGATCGCCTCGACGGCGACGGTGGGCGCGGCCGCGTTCGCCGGTTCCACGCTGAGGTGGCGGATCGACGTGGAGCGCGCGATCTCGGTCTGACCCCGGGTCGAGCCGTCGGGCGTGCTCGCCACCAGCACCACCCCCTCGCGGCTGGCCGGCACGATGGTGCCGCGCACGCCCATGACCTGGGCAACGGCGCGAACTGACTCCTCCAAGTCCCCGGTCGCGTCGATCAGGCCCACCAGCAGCAGATTGCCCACCGCGTGACCAGCCAGCTCGCCCACCGCGAAGCGGTGCTCGAAGGAGGCCGTCAATGGGTTATCCGGGTCGGCCAGCGCCCCCAGGCACTTGCGCAGGTCCCCCACCGCGGCGACGTCGAACATCGCGCGCAGGCGCCCGGTCGAACCTCCGTCGTCGGCCACGGAGACAACGCCGGTCACGTCACTCGACACGAGCGCCAGCGCCCGCAGCGACACGGCGGTCCCGTGGCCCCCGCCCACGGCGACGGCCCTCATCGAGCGATGTCGCGGTGGAAGACGGCGTGGGTCAGGTCGAGACGCCGACGCAGCTCCTCGGCGATGGCCACCGAGCGGTGTCGTCCCCCGGTGCAGCCCACGGCTACCGAGAGGTAGGACTTGCCCTCCTTGGCGAACGCCGGGATCTGCCAGTCCAGCAGCGAGACCACGTCGGCCAGGAAGTGCTGGGCGGGCTCCTGTTCCAGCACGTACTCGGCGACGGCCGGGTCCAGTCCCGAGAGGGGACGCAGCTCCTCGATCCAGTAGGGGTTGGGCAGGAAGCGACAGTCAAAGACCAGGTCGACGTCGCGCGGGATGCCGTTGGCGTAGCCGAAGGAGACCAGTGATACGCGCAGCGAGTCGTGCGAGTCGCTCGCGGAGAATGTCTCGACGATGCGCGCGCGCAGTTGGTTGGTGTTGAGCGGCCCCGTGTCGAAGATCAGGTCGGCCGCGTCACGGATCGAGGCCAGCAGCGCGCGCTCAGTCGCAATCGAGTCAATCAACGTGGCCCCCGGGAAGGGGTGACGACGACGGTTTCCCTCGAAGCGGTGGATGAGGACCTCGTCGGGCGCGTCCAGGAACAGGATCTTGACGCTGTCGTGCAGGGTTGAGAGTTCCTTCTCCACCGCCAGCAGCTGGTCTGGCTGGATCTTGCCCGAGCGCCCGACGATGAAGGCGACGCCCGCGTAGTCGAGGGAGCCGCCCGAGGCGAGCTCGCTGACGCGCACCAGCAGCTCGACCGGCAGGTTGTCGATGACGAACCACCCGAGGTCCTCCAACGCGGCCGAGACGGTGGAGCGACCCGCGCCGGACATTCCGGTCACGAGCAGGATCTCACTCATCGTCACTCCCCTTACGCGGCGCCACCGGAGCCGGCGCACGCAAGTGATCGTAGAGCCTCACCGCGACGTCACGAGGCAGCCAGGCCAGCGCGTCGAGCTCCTCGAAGGACGCGTGGCGCAGTGCGTCGAGCGACCCGAACGTCTCGAGCAGACGCTCACGACGAGCCGGACCCAGTCCGTCGACGCCTTCGAGCGTCGAGGCCACCATCGAGCGACCACGCTTGGAGCGATGGAAGGTGACCGCGAAGCGGTGCGCCTCGTCACGAATACGCTGGACCAGGTAGAGACTTTCGGATCCTCGCTCCAGGGCGATCGGCGTGGAGCTGCCGGGGCGGTACAGCAGCTCCTCGCGCTTGGCCAGGGCCGCGAACTCCACGCCCCCGACCTCGGCCTCCTGGGCCGCGCGCTGGGCCGCGTGCAGCTGCGGCAGTCCCCCGTCGAGGATGATCAGGTCGGGACGGCGCGCCGCGACCGACGAACCCTCCTCGTTCCAGTGGCTCAGACGCCGGCGCACCACCTCGGTCATCGCGCCGACGTCGTCGTTGCCCAGGGCCTCGCGCACGTTGAAGTGCCGGTAGTCGCTCTTCTTGGCCAGCGCGTCCTCGAAGACCACCATGGACCCGACGTAGTTCGTGCCCTGGAGGTGGCTCATGTCGAAGCACTCAACGCGAAAGGGCGGCTGGGGCAGGTCCAGAGCCACCCCGAGCTCCTGCAGGGCTCGGCTGCGCACGTTGTGGTCGCTCTGGCGGCGAAGAGAGTCGCGCCCGATGACCGCCAGGGCGTCGGCGCGCGCGAGCTCGAGCACCCTGCGGCGTCGGCCGCGTTGGGGCGCCAGGACCTGGACGGGCCGGCCGCGCCGCTCGGTCAGGAAGTCCACGGCCAGCGCCGTCGCGACCTCGGGATCCTCCACGACGAGCACCGGCGGAACGTCGCTGGCGTCCGGGTAGAGGTCGGGCAGGACCGCCTCAAGCATCTGCGCGGCGTCCTCGTCCATCGAGCGGTCGATGAGGTGCACGGTGCGTCCGATGACGCGCCCGTGGCGCACCCGGAATCGCACGATCGCCGCGCGGCCACCGTTGGTGCCGACCGCGATGACGTCGAGGTCGGAGTGGTCGTCGAGCACGACGCTCTGGTCGCTGGCGGCGCGCTCCAGCGCGGCCAGGGCGTCACGGGCGCGCGCGGCGGCCTCGTAGTTCTGGTCCTTGGCCGCGGTCGTCATCTGCTCGTCCAACAGCCGGCGCAGCGGTCGCACGTCGCCTTCGAAGAAGTGCACCCACGAATCGAGCAGCCCGCGGTACTGCTCGCGGGTGACCGCCTCGATGCAGGGTCCCGAGCACTTGCCGATGTCAAAGAGCAGGCACGGTCGGCCGATGCGCTGCTGGTAGTCGAACTTGTGGCGCGTGCAGGTGCGAAGGGGGAAGGCCTGGACCAGTTCGTCCATCGTCGCGCGCAGGGCCCGCACGTTCACGAACGGTCCGAAGTAGCGCACGCCCTTGACGTGGCGCGCGCGCGTCAGGTACGGCGCGGGGAAGTCCGAGCGCACGTCGAGCGCGACGTACGGGAAGCTCTTGTCGTCCTTGAGCATCATGTTGTAACGCGGCTGATTCTGCTTGATCAGCTCGTTCTCCAGGATCAGCGCGTCAATCTCGTTGGGCGTGACGATCCACTCGAGCGACGTCGCGTCGTTCATCAGCGCCCTCGTTTTGTCCGTCAGCGACTCGGGGCGCGCGAAGTAGTTGGACACGCGCGACGCCAGCGACAGTGCCTTACCCACGTAGATGATGGCCCCGGCGGAGTTTCGAAACAGGTAACAGCCGCTCTGACGCGGTATGCCCGAAGGCTTGACCAGCACTACGCGCTCCTGCGGGCCCTCTCGAGCACCTCGCGCAGCACCGTTCCCGTCGCCGTGGGCAGCGTGGCCACCGTCTCGGGCGTCCCCTCACCCACCACCAAGCCCCCGCGCCGACCACCCTCGGGGCCTAGGTCGATGATCCAGTCGGCGGTCTTGACGACGTCCAGGTTGTGCTCGATGACGAGCACCGTATTGCCCTGGTCGACCAGGCGGTGCAGCACCTCGAGCAGGCGCGAGACGTCCTCGAAGTGCAGCCCCGTCGTGGGTTCGTCGAGCACGTAGAACGTGTGTCCGGTGGGCCGGCGCGCCAGCTCGGTGGCCAGCTTCACGCGCTGGGCCTCGCCACCGGACAGCGTCGGCGCGGGCTGGCCGAGTCGCACGTAGCCCAGACCCACGTCGGCCAGCGTCTTCACGTGGCGCAGGATGGTCGGCTGGCGGTCGAAGAAGTCGAGAGCCTCGGTGACCGGCATGTCCAAGACGTCGGCGATGGACTTGCCGCGGTAGAGGATCTCCAACGTCTCGCGGTTGTAGCGCGCGCCTTCGCACACCTCGCAGTTGACGTACACGTCGGGCAGGAAGTGCATCTCGATCTTGATGGTCCCGTCACCAGCGCAGGTCTCGCACCGGCCGCCCTTGACGTTGAAGGAGAACCGGCCCGGCTGGTACCCGCGGACCTTGGACTCGGGGACCTGGGCGAAGAGCCGGCGGATCTTGTCGAACACCCCCGTATAGGTCGCCGGGTTCGAGCGCGGCGTACGTCCGATGGGCTGCTGGTCGACCGCCACCACCTTGTCGACGTGGTTGACCCCCAGGATCGTGTCGTGCTCGGCGGCGACGGACTTGGCCCCGTTGACCTGGCGCTCGAGCGAGTTGAGCAAGATGGCGTTGACCAGGGTCGACTTACCCGATCCGGAGACGCCCGTCACCGCGACGAACTTGCCCAAGGGGATGCTGACCGTGACGTCCTGGAGGTTGTTGGCGCGCGCGCCCTTGACGGTCAGTCGTTGACCGTCGCCCGAGCGACGCGACGTGGGCACGGGGATCGAGCGGCGGCCGGACAGGTACTGGCCGGTCAGCGACTCGGGGTTGGCGATGAGCTGCTCGTAGGTTCCGGCGTGCACGACGCGACCCCCGAACTCACCGGCGCCCGGTCCGATGTCGACGATGAAGTCGGCCAGACGGATCGTCTCCTCGTCGTGTTCGACCACGATGACCGAGTTGCCCAGGTCGCGCAGGCGCTCCAGCGTGGCGATGAGACGACGGTTGTCGCGCTGGTGCAGACCGATGGACGGCTCGTCGAGCACGTACAGCACGCCGACCAGGTAGCTGCCGATCTGACTGGCCAGTCGGATCCGCTGGGCCTCGCCGCCCGAGAGAGAGGCTGACGCGCGGCTCAGCGTCAGGTAGTCCAGACCCACGTCCATCAGGAAGTTGAGACGCTCGCCGATCTCCTTGATCACCTGGCGCGCGATGGTCTCCTCGCGCGCCGTGAGGGTGAGTGTTCGAAAGAGAGCGACCGCCTCGTCGATGGTGAGCGAGCTCACGTCGGCGATGTTGCGGTCGCCGACCCTGACCGCGAGCACCTCAGGCTTGAGGCGCTGGCCCCGACACGTCGTGCACTCCACCTCGCGCATGTACTGCTCGGCCTGCTCGCGCGACCAGTCACCGTCGGCCTCGCTGCGCTTGCGCTCGAGCCATTCGACGATCCCGTTGTAGGTCGTCTCGTAGGTGCGCACGCGCCCGTAGCGGTTGCGGTAGCGCACCGGCACCGATCGCTTCTCAACCCCGTAGAGCACGAGCTTGCGGTCCTTGGCGCGCAGTTTCTTCCACGGTTTGCCCAGGTCGAAGTCGCCGAGTTCGGCGATTCCGGCGATGAGTCGCTCGAAGTACTTGAATCGCGCGCCGGCCCACGGAGCCAACGCCCCCTCGCTGAGCGAGAGCGACGCGTCGGGCACCACGAGCTCGGGGTCGACCTCGAATCGCGTGCCCAAACCCGTGCACACCGGACACGCGCCGTAAGGAGAGTTGAAGGAGAAGTCACGCGGGGCCAGCTCGGAGAAGCTGATCCCGCAGTCCACACAGGCCAACCTCTCGGAGAACTGCTCGAGCTCGTCGGTGTCGGTGAAGAGGAACGAGACCACACCCTTGGTGAGTTTGAGCGCGCTCTCGACCGACTCGGTCAGGCGCTGGCGGTTCGAGGCCTTCACGGTCAAGCGGTCCAGGACCACGTCGATAGTGTGCTGCTCGTAGCGCGCCAGGTTCAGGTTCTCGCGGTCGGCCAACTCCATCACGTTGCCATCGACGCGCGCGCGCGAAAAACCCTGTCCGGCCAGGTCGCTCAGCAGGGTCGAGTACTCACCCTTTCGACCCTCCACGACCGTGGCCAGCACCATGAACTTCTGACCGGAGGGTCGACTCAGGACCTGGTCGACGATCTGTTGGGGCGTCTGACGGGTCACGGGCTTGCCGCAGTTGGGACAGTGCGGCACGCCGATGCGCGCGAAGAGCAGCCGCAGGTAGTCGTGGATCTCAGTGATCGTCCCGACGGTCGAACGCGGATTGCGCGAGGCCGTCTTCTGGTCAATCGAGATCGCCGGGCTGAGTCCCTCGATGAAGTCGACGTCGGGCTTGTCCATCTGGCCCAGGAACTGGCGCGCGTAGGCGGACAGACTCTCGACGTAGCGGCGCTGACCTTCGGCGTAGATGGTGTCGAAAGCCAATGAGGACTTGCCGGATCCGGAGAGCCCAGTAAAGACCACCAGTCGGTCCCGCGGCAGCTCCACGGATAGGTTTTTCAGGTTGTGAACCCGGGCGCCCTGGACGCGAATCGACTGAGACATAGGGCGAATCTACCGGTCAGGTGTCGCTGAGCAGTTCGTCGAGGGACTGTTCGAGACCCTGACGAAGGAGACTGTGGAGCAGGTCGCGCAAGGTCGCGGCCTCCTCGAAGCGAAGCTCGCGCGCCGCCTCCAACATGGCCTCCTCCACCCGGGTGATCTCGAGATTCAGGTCGTCTGACAGCGGCTCTTCAAGCGAGGTGACCCCGTGGACCTTGTTGCTGGGCTCGGGGGCGGACTCGCTGCGCAATCGACCCAGGATGTCGGCGACGTTCTTCATGATGGTCTGCGGCTCGATGCCGTTCTCGAGGTTGTAGGCGACCTGGACCCGTCGACGGCGTTCGGTGAGCGAGATCGCCTCGCGCATCGAGTCGGTGACGCGGTCGGCGTACAGCACGGCCTCGCCGTTGACGTTGCGCGCGGCGCGTCCGATGGTCTGGATGAGGGCGCTGCGCGAGCGCAGGAAGCCCTCCTTGTCGGCGTCCAGGATGGCAACCAGGGAGACCTCGGGCAGGTCCAGGCCCTCACGCAGCAGGTTGATGCCCACCAGCACGTCGAACTCGCCCAGGCGCAGCGACCGCAGGATCTCGATGCGCTGGATGGTGTCGATGTCGCTGTGCAGGTACTGCACGCGGTACCCGGCCTTGGTGAGGAACTGGGTCAGGTCCTCGGCCATCTTCTTCGTGAGCGTGGTGATCAGACACCGTTCGCCCCGCGCCACCACGACGTCGAGTCGCCCGCGTAGGTCGTCGATCTGGTTCTTCGTGGGCATCACGGTCACCATTGGGTCCACCAGCCCCGTGGGACGGATGACCTGCTCGGCGACCTGGTCGCTGTGTTCCAGCTCGTAGGGTCCCGGGGTCGCCGACACGAAGATCATCTGGGGCACCAGCTCCATGAACTCGTCGAAGTTGAGGGGCCGGTTATCCATGGCGCTGGGCAAGCGGAAACCGTGCTCCACCAGGATCTCCTTGCGCGAACGGTCGCCGGCGTACTGGCCGCGCACCTGGGGCACCGCCACGTGGCTCTCGTCGACCACGACGAGGAAGTCCGCCGGGAAGTAGTCGAGCAGGGTGAAGGGACGCTCGCCGGGCTTGCGACCGTCGAGGTGAGCCGAGTAGTTCTCGATGCCCGAGCAGAAACCCGTCTGCTCGAGCATCTCCAGGTCGTGCTCGGTGCGCGAGCGCAGCCGCTGGGCCTCGAGGAGCTTGCCCTCGCGCGCGAACGTGGCCAACTGGACCTGTAACTCCTCTTCGATCGAGCGAATGGCCCGTTGCAGGGTCGCGGTACTGGTGGCGTAGTGCGACGCGGCGAAGAGCGTGAACTCCTTGACCTTGGCGCGGACCTCGTGGGTCATCGGGTTAAAGAAAGCAATCTCTTCGATCTCGTCGCCGAAGAACGAGACCCGCACCGCCTCCTGGCTGTAGGCCGGCTGGACCTCCAGGGTGTCACCCTTCATGCGGAAGTGCCCACGATCGAGCACCAGCTCGTTTCGGCTGTACTGCATCTCGACCAGGCGGCGCAGCAGTCCACGTTGGTCCATGGTCGTGCCGACCTCCAACTGCAGCATGCGCTGGCGGTACTCGATCGGCGAGCCCAAGCCGTAGATGCACGACACCGAGGCCACGACGATCGTGTCGCGATGCAAGAGCAGCGACGACGTCGCGGCGTGGCGCAACCGGTCGATCTCCTCATTGACCGAGCTGTCCTTCTCGATGAACGTGTCGGTACGAGGGAGGTACGCCTCAGGTTGGTAGTAGTCGTAGTACGAGACGAAGAACTCCACGCGATTCTGTGGGAGCATCTCCTTCAGCTCCGAGGCGAGCTGTGCGGCCAATGACTTGTTCGGCTCAAGGATGAGCGTGGGACGCTGCACCCGTTCGACCAGCCAGGCGATCGTGGCCGTCTTGCCGCTGCCCGTGATCCCCTCGAGCGTCTGGTATCGCAAACCGTCCTGTACTCCGGCGGCCAGTGTCTCGATGGCGCGCGGTTGGTCGCCCGAAGGCTGAAACAGCGATTCGACGAGGAACCTATCCATAGGCCAGCCCCTCGTCGCGTAGCGCGAGGTCAATCGCGGTGTACAGCTCATCGAGTGTCCCCTCGTTCCAGATCACCCGATCGACGATCTCTGCGCGCCGTTCGTTGGTCATCTGAGCGGCCAACCTCGCCCGCGCGTCCGCCTCGCTGAGACCACGCAGAGTGCACAGGCGCTCCAGCGCGGTCGCGGGCTCGACCATCACTGCCCACACGGCGTCCAAGGACAGGAGCGAGCGGTGTTCAGGACGAAACAGCGGCAGCACGACGAACGCCGCGGCCCCATCGAGTTCGTTCAGTTCACGTACTATCTCCTCGCCGATCGGCCCGTGCGTGATCCGGTTCAGCCGGGCCAACGCCGAGGAGTCGTGAAAGACCACGTCGGCCAGGAACGGCCGGTCGATCTCGCCGTCGGCGTCCAAGACCGCGTCGCCGAAGGCATCACGCAACGCACTCCACGCGGGTTGACCAGAAATTGTCACGCGCCGCGCGATCACGTCCGCGTCGACCACGGGCCAGCCCCGAGCGCTCAGACGCGCGCTCAACTCCGACTTACCGGCACCAATTCCGCCGACGACGGCGATTCGTTTCACTCGAACACGCTAGTCAGGGCCTGTCACACGGCCTTCGACGCGCGAGCGTGTCCCGAGGGCCACGAGAGGGTCAACTAATCTCGCTACAGACCGTTGGGGGATTTGAGTGCTCAAGTACGTCGCGAGACGTCTGGTGATGATGATCGCGATCACCTTCGTCATCTCCATCGGCAGCTTCTACCTCCTTCACCTCTTGCCGGGTGACCCCGCGTCGGTGATCCTGGGGCTGGGTAACACCCCGGCCGCCCGGGCGGCTCTGTACCACCAGCTGGGCCTCGACAAGCCGATCTACGAGCAGTACTTCATCTGGATCGGCCACGTCCTGAGCGGGCATCTGGGCAACTCGTTCATCACCCACACGTCGGTCCTGTCCACGATCCGCGCCGCCTTGCCAATCGACTTGGAGCTGATTGGTCTCAGCCAGATCCTGGCCTTCGCCGTGGCCATCCCGACGGCGATGCGCTCGGCGCGCAAGCCCGACGGCGTCCTAGACCGAATTCTTGGGGCCGGGAGCTTCACGCTGCTCTCGGTGCCCCCGTTCATCGTCATCGTGCTGCTGGTGTTGCTTCTCTCTATCAAGCTGGGCATCCCTAACACCGGCCCGGCGTCGTACGTGACACTGTCGACCAACTGGATCGCCAACCTCGAAAGCCTGGCCCTGCCGGCTTTCACCCTGGCGATCGGCAGCTTCGTCGTCTACTACCGGGTGCTGCGCAGTGACCTCATCTCCACGCTCCAGGAGGAGTTCATCACCATGGCCCGCTCCAAGGGATTGAGCCAGCGGCGCATCATGTGGATCCACGCGTTTCGACCATCGTCGGTCGCCCTGTGCGGAGCGGCGGGGGTCAACATCGGCGGGTTGCTCGCCGGCGGCTTCGTCGTCCAGTACCTCCTGCAGATCCCCGGGCTCGGCTACACACTCATCTCGGCGATCAATTCCAGTGACTACCTTCTGGTCCAGGACATCGTGCTGGTGGTGTCGGTGGGCGTGGTATTTGTCAACTTCCTCTTCGACTTCACCGTCAACCTGATCGATCCGAGGATCAGTCGTGAGTAGCGCCCTCGACGAGGTGCTCACCGAGGTGCAAACCGATAAGCGCGGACCATTGGGGCCGCTCTTCTGGGTTTGCGTCGGGTGGCTCGGACTCAACGTCTTTGGAGCGATCTTCGCCAACATTCTGCCCCTGCACGACCCGCTCTTCGGCAACTACAACGCCATCAGCCAGGGCCCCAGCGCGCGGTACTGGCTCGGCACCGACGACCTAGGTCGTGACATCTTTTCGCGCATCGTCTACGGGTCGCGTATCTCGATTGCCGTCGGAACCGGCGCGATGGTCATCGGCTTCGGCGTCGGCGCGCCCCTGGGCATGTTGGCCGCCTATCGGCGCGGCCGATTCGACTCGATCCTCACCTCGTTCATGTACATCCTGTTGGCTTTCCCGGCCATCGTGGCGGTGATCGCCGTGCTGTCATTCTGGACGCCACGCTCCATGTTCAAGATCATCGTGGTCATTGGCCTCGCTTCGATCCCCCTCGTCTACCGGGTGATCCGCACCGCCACCATGGCCGTGGCAACCAAGGACTACATCATCGCGGCCAAGGTGCAAGGGGCGACCGACCGGCGCATCTTGATGAAGGAGCTGTTGCCAAACATCGCCCCAATCGGGATCTCCTTCCTCCTCATCGGGGTTGCGACCGTGGTCACGCTCGAAGGCGCCCTCGCCTTCCTGGGGCTGTCGGTGAATCCGCCGACGCCGTCGTGGGGCAACATGATCAACGAGGCGCGCACGGTCCTGGCGCAGAACCCGTGGCTGGTGTTCTTCCCGTCGCTCGCGCTGTGCCTCTTCCTGCTGTGCCTCAACTTCATCGGCGACCGCTTGCGCTCGCACTACGACGTCACCGAGACGAAGCTGTGAGCGAGACCGACCGCCTGCTCGTCGTCGAGGACCTCTCGACGACCTTCACCACCCCGAGCGGGCGGCTCCCGGCCGTCTCGCACATCTCGCTGTCGCTGGACCAGAACGAGACGCTCGGCATCGTGGGCGAGTCCGGATCGGGCAAGACCGTGCTCGCACGCACCATCATGGGCCTGCAGCCGCGGACCAACGTCGAGGTCACCGGGTCGGTACTGCTCAACGGCCACCAGATGGTCGGCGTCAGTGAGGCCGAGAAGCGCAACTACTGGGGCACCGATGTCGCCATGGTCTTCCAGGACCCGATGACCTCGCTCAACCCGGTGATGCGCGTCGGCCGCCAGATCGACGAGGCCCTGCGGGTGAGGATGAACATGCCCAAGGACGCCGCCAGGGCGCGCGCCATCGAGCTCCTAGAGCTCGTGGGGATCCCCTCGCCCGAACGTCGCTACCGCGCGTATCCCGGACAGCTCTCCGGTGGGATGCGCCAGCGCGTGGTCATCGCGACGGCCCTGGCGTGCTCGCCTCAGCTGCTGATCGCCGACGAACCGACCACGGGTCTCGACGTGACGATTCAGGCGCAGATCCTGAACCTCATCGACGAGCTCAAGGAGCGGCTCCACATGTCGGTCGTCCTCATCACCCACGACCTCGGAGTGGTGGCCACCCGGACTTCGCGCATCATCGTCATGTACGCCGGGCGCGTCGTGGAGACCGGCTCGACGCGCGACGTCTTCCACCGTATGCGCATGCCCTACACCCGAGCACTGCTGGAGAGCTCGCCGAAGGTGACCAGTCCGTCACACACGCGACTGCACGCCATCCCCGGACGCCCGCCCAACTTGGTCAACCTGCCCCCGGGTTGCAGCTTCGCGCCGCGGTGCGCCTCGGCAACCCAGCGCTGTCACGAGGAGCGGCCCGAGCTCGAGGTCGACAGCACCCCGGGTCACGCCTTCGCCTGCTGGAACCCCCTGCCCATTCGACCGGAGCGCGTCGCGTGACCATCGAACGAACTCCCCTGCTCAAGGTCCGCGACCTGACCGTGACGTTCGGCAAGGGCCACCACGCCGTCAGCGCGGTGGCTGGCGTCAGCTTCGACATCTACGAAGGTGAGACGCTGGGCCTCGTCGGTGAGTCGGGCTGCGGCAAGTCCACCACCGGCAAAGCGCTCATGAAGATCGTCGAACCGACCAGCGGCACGATCGACCTCGAGGGCGTCGAGGTCACGAAGCTGCGGGGCCGGGACCTGCGCAACGCGCGAACCCGCATGCAGATGATCTTCCAGGATCCGATCAGCTCACTGAATCCGCGGCGGCGCGTTAAGGACATCGTCGCCGAACCCCTCGACTGTTGGAAGAGCGTCGCTGGCGACGAGCGCGCCGCCATCGTCTCCAAGCTGCTCAACGAGGTCGGTATCGACCCCTTCGTCTACGGCAACCGCTTCGCGCGTCAGTTCTCCGGGGGCCAGTGTCAGCGCATCTCGATCGCGCGGTCCCTGGCCATGCGGCCCAAGATGCTGATCTGCGACGAGATGGTCTCGGCGCTGGACGTCTCGGTGCAGGCCCAGATTCTCAACTTGCTGTCCGACCTCAAGGACGAGTACGGACTGACCCTGCTCTTCATCGCCCACGACCTGGCGGTGGTGAAGAACGTGAGCGATCGCGTCGCGGTCATGTACCTGGGCAAGATCTGCGAGGTCGGGCCCTCCGACGTCCTCTACGACGCCCCGGCCCACCCGTACACCAAGTTCCTGCTGGGCGCGGCGCTCGAAGCCGACCCCGACGCCCCGACGCACGGCGAGGTCCTCCAGGGAGAGCCGCCCAGCCCGATCAATCCGCCGAGCGGGTGTCGGTTCCGCACGCGTTGCCCCTTGGCCCAGGAGCGGTGCGCGTCCGAAGAGCCCGTGCTCTCCGACATCGCGCCGGGTCATCAGGTCGCCTGTCACTTCCCCCTCATTTCCCGGCGCGACTGAATCGTTCGACGCACGCGCCGTACCCTGGGACGGTGAATGTGCTGCCCGAGACCGTGACATCGGCGCGACTGACGATGCGGGTGTGGCGCCACGAGGACGCGCCCGCCCTATCGCGCGCCGTCAACGAGAGCCTCGAGCACCTGCACGAGTGGATGCCTTGGGCCTCTGCGGACACTGACGTCGAGCACTACGAGGGGTTCATCGAGGAACGACGCGTCCAGTGGCGCGACGGCGGCGACGCCACGTACGGAGTCTTCGCCGGCGACCTGGCGGTGGGGGGCACCGGGTTGCACCGGCGCGCTGGACCCGGGATCCTCGAGATCGGCTACTGGATCCACGTCGACCACGTGCGCCGCGGCTACGCGACCGAGCTGTCGTCCGCGCTGACCGACGCCGCCTTCGGCGTGGAGGGCATCGATCGCGTCGAGATTCGTCACGACCGGGCCAACGTCCGGAGCCGGGCCGTGCCCGAGCGACTGGGCTTCACGCTGGTCGACGAGCGGCCCGGCGAGCGCAAGACCTCCGGCGACGTAGGGGTGGACTGCACCTGGGCGGTCGAGCGCGACGCCTGGCTGGCTCGGCCGCGTCTCGAAGCTTCGTGACCCTCAGCCCCGCCCCGGCCGTCGCCGATCGATCGACGTTGGACCAGTGGCGCGGCTGGATCGTGCTCGCGGCGCTGCTCACCGGGCTCGGGGCTGTCGTACTCATCCACCACCGGCCCCAGCACTCCTTTGACGAGAGCGCACACCTGGGCGCCTGGCGGTCTGACCTCGCGACGGTCCTCCCGGCGCACGCAATCGGCTGCCCGTTCGGGTACAAGGTTGGCGTCACCAACGTGCCCGGTGTGGGCGCGATCGACCACGTCTGCGTGACGCGCGGTACGCCGGCGGCACCGCCGCTGGTCGAGTTCTTTCCCGTGAAGGGCACGTACCAGCTAGCCCACGCCACGAGGGCGTCGCTACCGGCGGGCCAGTGCTCGCAACGTCTCGGCCACGGGTGGTGGCAGGTTGTGACGATGAGTCAGACCGCACTCGGCTGTCCGCGCGGATTCAGCGTCGATCCGGCTCGCTAAGCGCGACCGCGTAACTGACTCGAAAATCTCCGTGCGACAACCAGTGCCGTCGCGGTGTGACTACGACGCGTCGGCAGCGTCGTCCGTGGCCGCGTCGTCGGGAGCGACGTCGACACTCGTCGTCTCGGGCGCCGCAACTTCCGCGACGGCTGGCCCCGCCGCGACCGCGTCGTCCACCACCTGCGGCGTCGCGTCGGCGTCGGTAGCGGACTCGTCGTCGGCTGGCTTGCCACCGGTCTCGACGGCGAACTCGGCCCACGCCGCCTGCGACTCGGTCTCGGGCGTGAACTCGCCGTACTCGAGGCCCCCGATGTAGTTGCCCTCGGTGTCGTAGGCGTGCGAGCCGAAGGCCTCGCGGTACTCCTCGGAGACCTCACCGCCCTCGGCGGCCTGCTTGATCGACAGGCTGATGCGGCGGCGCGCGGTGTCGAGCTCGATGATCTTGACCCACAACTCCTCGCCGGGGGTCACGACCTGGTCGGGCGACTCCACGTGATGCGCCGCCATCTCCGAGATGTGCACCAGACCCTCGATCCCGTCGCCGACCTGAATGAAGGCACCGAAGGGCACGAGCTTGGTGACGCGACCGTAGACGAGCTGGTCGACGGCGTGGCTGTCGGCGAAGATCTGCCAGGGGTCCGACTGCGTGGCCTTGAGCGACAGCGAGATGCGCTCCTTGGCGAAGTCGACGTCGAGCACCTCCACGTCGACCTCGTCGCCCACCGAGACCACTTGGCTGGGGTGGTCGATGTGCTTCCAGCTGAGTTCGGACACGTGGATAAGCCCGTCCATCCCGCCCAGGTCCACGAACGCGCCGAAGTTGACGACCGAGGAGATGACCCCGTGGCGGCGCTCGCCCGGCTTGAGGTTGGAGAGGAAGTCGCCGCGCTGCTCCTTCTGGGTCTCTTCGAGCCAGGCGCGCCGTGACAGGACGACGTTGTTGCGGTTGCGGTCGAGTTCGATGATCTTGGCCTCGACGGTCTTTCCGATGTACGGCTGGAGCTCGCGCACCCGGCGCAACTCGACCAGCGATGCGGGCAGGAAGCCGCGCAGGCCGATGTCGACGATCAGGCCGCCCTTGACGACCTCGATGACGACACCCTTGACGACCTCGTCGCGACCCTTGAGGTCCTCGATGTTGCTCCAGGCCTTCTCGTACTGCGCACGCTTTTTGGACAGGACGAGGCGACCCTCCTTGTCCTCCTTCTGCAGGACCAGGCACTCCACGCGCTCGCCGAGCGAGACGATGTCGGAGGGGTCCGCGTCGTTGCGGATGGACAGCTCACGCGCCGGGATCACGCCCTCGGACTTGAAGCCGATGTCGAGCAGGACCTCGTCGTGGTCGATCTTGACAACGGTGCCGGTGACCAGGTCACCATCTTCGAACTCCAGGACGCTGTCGCCGACCAGGGTGGCGAGGTCGGTGCCGACCATGTTGTCCTCGGTGATGACGCGCGGGATGTACACGCCCTGCTCATCAAAGGTGCCCATGGGCTGGGGGGAAAGGAGGCTGATGCCGTCCGACATTCGTTACTACCTTGGCGACCGCACCGGGGCCAACTAGGCGACAGGGACTGGGTTTCCGGTGCAAACCCAGGTTTCGATGCTAGCACTGCGTCCGCTCAGCCCTTCGCGGCCGCCCAGTTCTCGCCCCACGCCAGCGATACCTCGAGGTTGACGGACAGGTCGGCCGCGTGCGTCAGCGCATCGACGATGATGCCTTCGACTTGATCGCGCTCTTCGGGCGGCGCCTCAACGAGGACCTCGTCGTGCACCTGAAGGATGAGACGTGCGGCCAAGCCCTCACTGGCCAAGCGCCGGTCCAGTCGCACCAAGCCCGACTTGAACACGTCAGCCGCGAGACCTTGGATGCCCGCGTTCATGGCCTGGCGCTCGGCGGCCTGGCGCTGCGGTCCCACCGCGGTGGCCAGGTCGGGGAACGGACGGATGCGTCCGAACTCGGTGCGCGAATAACCCTGGGCGCGCACCTTGGCCAACGTGTCGTCCATGTAGGCGCGCAGGCTGGGGAAACTGGCGAAGTAGCGGTCCATGACCTCCTTGGCCTGCGCCACCGGCACGCCGAGGCGTTGGCTGAGCCCGAAGGCCTCCATGCCGTAGGCGAGTCCGTAGGAGACGGCCTTGGCCTGCTCGCGCTGCTCGTGGGTGACCTCGGCGGGCGGCACCGAGAACACTGACGCGGCAATGGTGCGGTGCACGTCCTCACCGGTCGCGAACGCCGACACCAGTCCGGGGTCTTGGGAGAGGTGGGCCAGAATGCGCAGCTCGATCTGGTTGTAGTCCGCCACCGCGAGCAGCCAACCCTCCGACGGTAGGAACGCGTAGCGCAGACGCCGGCCCTCGCTGGTGCGCACCGGGATGTTGTGCAGGTTGGGACTGTCCGAGGACAGTCGCCCGGTGCGCGCGACGGTCTGTTGGAACGTCGCGTGGATCCGTCCGTCCGGCGCCACCGCGTCGATGAGATTCGAGCCGTACGTGCTGCGCAGCTTCTCCACCTCGCGGTAGCGCAGGATGAGCGCCACGATCGGGTGCTCGTCGACCAGCGACTCCAGCGTGGTGGCGTCGGTCGAGTAGCCCGTCTTGCCCTTCTTACCGGGCTTGAGACCGAGCTCGTCGAAGAGCACGGTGCGCAGCTGCGCCGACGAGTTCACTTTGAACTGGTGGCCCGCGACGCGCTGGATCTCGGCGTCGAGGCGGGTGGCCTCGGCGGCGAACTCCGCCGAGATCGATCGCAGCAACTCGACGTCGACGCGTACACCGCGCGACTCCATTCGCCCGAGCACCTTGACCAATGGCAGTTCGACCTGCTCGTAGACAAAGCCCAGCTCCCAGTTCACGATCTCGGTACGCAGGTGCTCGCGCAACCGCGCCACCAGCTGAGCGTCGTCCACCAGGGCGTCGTCGTCGCCAGCGTCGTCGAAGAGCGACGGATTCGCATTCGTCGGAGTCTCACCGAGGAATCGCTGGGCGACGTCGGCCAGCTCGTAGTGCCCACTGGTGGCGTCGACCAGGAAGGCCATGATCGACGTGTCGTCGGAGGGTTCGCGGAGGTCTCGCCCGTGCGCGTCGGCGTAGCGGTAGAGCGACTTCACGTCGTGTCCGGCCGGCGCCAGGTCACCCAGCGCCTCGACGACCTCGCCGATTGCGGCCACGCTCACGTGGCCCGACGCAGGGTCGTAGGCGGCGACACGCTCGTGACGGTGCGCCAGGACCGCGCCGGACGACGCGAGCACCGATGCGAGCTCGCCCACCTGCGTGCGGGGTCCGGCCGGGCGCGCGGCGGGTTCCGGGGCGCTCGAGGATGCGCTGGGCGCGCCCAGCAGTCCTTCACTCATCAACTTGTCGAAGCGCAGGCGCATCGAGTTCATCTCGAAGCGTTCGAAGAAGGCCATCACCTCGGAGCGGTCCCAGCCCCCCAGCTGCAGGTCGTCGGGTGTCATCGAGAGGGGAACGTCGCGCACCAGACGCATCATCATCTCGTTGTTGCGCGCTCGCTCTTCGTACTGGGCGAGGTTCTCGCGCAGCTTGGGGGTCAGTTCGCCCAAATGGGCGTAGAGGTCGTCCATGTCGCGGTACTGGGCGAAGAGCTTGGCCGCGGTCTTCTCCCCCACGCCGGGCACGCCGGGCAGGTTGTCGGATTGGTCACCGCGTAGAGCGGCCAGCAGTGGGTAGCGCTCCGGCTCGATGCCGCAGCGCTCCACGATGCCGGCGTCGTCGTAGAGCGAGTAGTCCGAAACCCCGCGTCGGTTGTAGAGGACCTTGACGTAGGGGTCCTGGACCAACTGGAACGTGTCGCGGTCCCCCGAGACGATGATGACGGGGACTTGAGCGTCGCGCCCCTCCGTGGCCAGGGTCGCCAGCACGTCGTCGGCCTCGAAGCCGGGAACGCCGATCACCGGGATATGCAGCACCTCGCACATGGCCCGGATCAGGTCGAACTGGTGCTCGATCTCCACCGGCGTCTCCGCGCGCCCGCCCTTGTAGTCCTCGGTCATCGCGTCGCGGAAGGTCCCGCCCGGCAGGTCGAAGGCGACGACGGCCCCGCGCGGTCGGTTCGAGCGGATGAGTAGGTCGAGCATGCCGGCGAAGCCGTGCAGGGCGTTGGTGACCACGCCCTCGGAGGTCGCGATCTCCACCGGCAGGGCGAAGAAGGCGCGGAATGCCAGCGACATCCCGTCCAACAGCACCAGGGGCCGTTGGGTGTCGGTGTCCTTAGCCAACGAACTCGCCCCTCAGGACCTGCTGGGCCACGTCGCGCATACGCGTACGCGCTCGCATCGCCGACTGCTGGATGACCTCGAAGGCCGTCGGCTCGTCGAGTCCGCGATTCTCCATCAGCCACTCCTTGGCGCGCTGGACGATCTCGCGGGTCTCGATCTTGTCGTCGGCGTGGCCCGCACTGGCCACCGGGCCGGTCTCAGCCACCGACGGGTCGAGGATCGCGGCCAGCTTGGGCAGGATTTCACTGGACCGGAACGGCTTGACCAGGTAGGCCACGACGCCCGCGTCGCGGGCGCTCTCGATCAGCGATCGCTGGCTGAACGCCGTCAAGATGACAACGACGGTGTCCGAACCTTTGAGCTCGCGGGCCACTTCGAGTCCGTCCATCCCGGGCATCTTGATATCCAGCAATGCAAGGTCGGGATGGTGCTCTTGGATCAGTGCGAGCGCGTCGTCTCCTCGCGCGGCCTCACCCACCACGAGGTAGCCGTCGCCCTCGAGCATCTCTTTAAGGTCGAGACGAATGATGGACTCGTCGTCAGCAATCACCACTCGCTTGTCCATCGTCATCCTTCGGGGGTCCACTCGCGCAGCAGCTCGTCACGCTCGGCGGTCAATCCTCGCACCTCCGCGCCGCGGCGCTGCAATTCGGCGTTCGCGGCCATCACGTGCTTGGACAGTTCGCTATATTCTGCCGCCTGGAGCGGGGTCTCGGAGACCAACGAGCGGATCCGCGCGTCATCGAGGGCGTCGTTCCACACCACGACCTGCTCTTCGAGGATCTTGAGGCTCTCACGTGCGGCACTCAGTCGGCGCTGAATGTCCTCCAGGTGCCGCTTCTGGGTCCGTGATCCCACGTTCGAAAGTGTAAGACCGTCACTTTCACAGTGTCACAACGCGCCGCGCATGGTCCAACACGGCTTGGGACGGCGTGACGCCGAGTCCGAAGGACGTCTCGATCGCCTCGGGCTCCGTGAGATCCCCACGCGGCACCGGCGCGATGTCGCTCGGTTCGCTCACCGCGTGCTGGGCCAGGCGTCGGTGCACCGCGCGCGCGAAGTCGGACTCGAAAAAGCCGCCAAGATAGACAGCCAGTCCGAGCTCGTTGGCCCGCGCGATCATGGCGAGCGACATGGCCAGTCCCCCGACGCGCGCGGGCTTCACGCAGACCATTGCCCCCGTGAGGTGACGCGCAATGTGATCGAGGTCACTGCGGGTGCGCACGCCTTCGTCGAGGCTCACGGGCACGGACATGCGCGCGGCCAAGGCCGCGTGGTCGAGCACGTTGCCCACGTCGAAGGGCTGCTCGACCGCCACGACCTGTGTCACGGCGCTCACGCGCTTGACCTGCTCAAGGACCTCCTCGGCCATCCGCGCCGACGCGTTGAAGTCCAACAGCACGGGCTTGTTCAGTTCGGCCAGACGCGAGAGTGCGTCGTCGGTCAGCGCGCCAGGGCGCGTCTTGACCCGCAGGCGGGCCGCAGCGGACCTAACGGTCCACGCAGCCCCGTCGAGCACCGAGACGGTCGCGAGCGCGGGCGTGGCGAAGTTGGCCGGCCACTCCTCCGCCAGGGAACGCGACTGGGAACGCAGTCCGAAGTCGAGCACCGCCATCTCGATGAGGGCCACCGCGAAACGGCTCGACGTGTGCGCCCCGCGCCAACGCGCGATTCGGGCCCAGTCGGGCGGCGCACCCTCCCGATGGGTGACCTCGGCGACCAGCGGCAACAGCCGTGTACTCAACGTCTCGACGACCTCTCCCACGGACGGGTCTCCGTTCAGCGCGCTCGGTTGCGCGGCGACTTCGCCGTAGCCTCGCTGTTCGTCGTGCTCGACCTCCAGGTACAACCGCGGACGCAACGCGTGACGCTCGCTAGCGGCCTCGATCGGGTGCGCGAGCGTCGCGTCGTCGCGCCACAGGGTGAGCCTCACATCGGTCACATTAGGGACCCTGCTACCGTGGACGGCTCAGCCCGGATGGCGGAATCGGCAGACGCGGAGGCCTCAAAAGCCTTTACTCGAAAGGGTGTGTGGGTTCAAGTCCCACTCCGGGCACCACTCCGGGCACCGCGGGCGCGGTTACCGTGGAGTCGTGTCCGACTGGCCGGTGCTCCCCTTCAGCGATCACGCGGTCGCCCTCTTCCCTGGTCAGGGCTCGCTGAGTGCTGGCGCGGGCATCCCCTGGCATACCTCGCGCCACTGGGACTTCGTCGGTCGCGTCAGTCAGGTCAGCGGCGTCGACGTCGAACACCTGTTGCTCGGCGCGTCCGACGCCGAGGTCGTGCGGACCGATAACGCGCAGCTCGCGACCTTCGCGCTGTCCATGGTCGGTTACGGCGAACTGCTCGACGACGACGTGCGACCGCGTTACCTTCTCGGCCACAGCCTCGGCGAGTTCTCGGCCCTGGTGGCCTCGGGCCTGCTCAGCCTCGACGAGGGGGCACGCCTCATCGCCGTGCGCGGGTCGGCCATGGCGCGGGCCGCGTCGGCCGAGGAGGGTTCCATGGTGGCCCTGATGGGGGGCGACGAGGGGGCCCGTGACGCACTCAGGGACCTTGAGGGAGTGTGGCTGGCCAACGTCAACGGCACCGGCCAACTCGTGGTCAGCGGCACGCGCCGCGGCCTGGATGACTTGATCAGTCGCCACCGCGAACTGGGGTGGCGTCGCGCGACGCCGCTACCGGTCGGCGGGGCGTTCCATTCGCCCCTCATGGCGCCGGCCCAGGCCGAGCTCGACCAAGCGCTGGCCACGACAAAGTGGGCCAGCACTGACGCCACGCTGATCGCCAACGTTGACGGGCAAATTCACACCGAGGCCAGTGAGTGGCGCGACCTGCTCTCTCGCCAACTGACCTCGCCCGTGCAGTTCCTTGACGCGACCCTGACGCTGCCCGACAGCGTGGTCACGACCATCGAGATGCCGCCGGGCGGCGTGCTCACCGGGCTCACGAAACGGATCCGCGACTTTGACGAGCAGTACAGCCCGGCGTCGCCGCTGGCCCTGCGAGAGATTGTCCTGTGAGCCGCCTGGTCGTGGTCACCGGAGCCAGTCGCGGGATCGGCGCCGCGATCGCCGAGCACTTCGCCGCGCGCGGCGACCAGGTCGTGGCGCTATCGCGCTCGGGTGAGGCACCGAGCTCGTGCGCTCGCTCGGTGCGCGTCGACGTGACCAACTCCAGCGAGGTCACCGACGCCATCAAGGCCGCGACGACCGATTTCGGCCCCGTCGCGGTGGCCGTGGCCAACGCGGGAATCACCCGTGACGGTCTCGCGCTGCGCATGAGCGACGAGCAGTGGCGTGACGTGCTGTCCACCAATCTCGACGGCGCCTTCTACACCGCTCGCGCAGTCCTGGCCTCGATGGTGCGGGCCCGCGCGGGATCGATCATCTTCATCGGATCCATAAGTCCCTTCGTGGGGGTGCCGGGCCAGGCCAACTACGCCGCCGCCAAGGCCGGCCTCGTCGGGCTCGCGCGGTCCCTGGCCAAGGAGGTCGCCACGCGCGGCATTACCGTCAACGTCGTGGCCCCCGGCCTGATCGAGACCGATATGACGAGCGAACTGGGTGAGTCGCGCGAGCAGATGGCCGCCCAGATACCAATGGGTCGCGTGGGCCAGCCCTCCGATATCGCGGGCGTGGTCGGGTTTCTCGCGAGTGACGACGCTCGCTACCTCACCGGTGCGGTGATCGCGCCCGACGGCGGTCTGTCGCTGGGAATGTAGGCGACGGGTCTCGCGACCGGTTGACTACCATGGAACGAGATAAAAGCCAAGGGGTACCACGATGGACCGCAACGAAGCGCTCGCCAAATTCACGGACAACGCGGTGGAGGTCCTCGCCGTCGACCCCGCCCAGGTCACTCTGGGGGCTTCGTTCGCCGATGACCTCGGTGCGGACAGCCTGGACCTCGTCGAGTTGGTGATGGCGCTCGAGGAGACATTCGACATCGAGGTCGCCGAGGATGAACTCAAGGACATTCGCACCGTCGGCGAGGCCTTCGAACTGATCTACGCAAAGTTGTAGTGCGGGCGGCCGTCACTCCCAGCGGGCCGGTCGAGGGACGTCGAGTAGCCGTCACCGGTCTCGGCGCGCTGACGTGTGCCGGCGTCGGCGTCGACGCGCTGTGGAGCGCGCTCGAGATGGACGTGGCGCCACCCTCGAAGCGTGTGGCCCCCTTCGACGCCACGCACCTGGGCGGGCCTAAGGAGTTGCGGCGCCTGGATCCCTTCACGCTGTACGCGCTGACCGCGGCCGACGAAGCCTGGCGCCAGAGTGGACTTGAGGGTCCACTCGTGGACGCCGGCAGTATCGTCACGACCGGCATCGGCGGGCTGCAGACAATCCTCGAGCAGTACGCCGTCCTCACCGACCGCGGTCCGGACCGCGTCTCGCCGTTCATGATCCCGATGATGATGCCCAACGCGGCGACGGCCGCGATCTCGATGCGATTCGGACTGGGCGGTCCGTGCGAGACGGTCACCACGGCGTGCGCCGCCGGCACCCACGCGATCGGCAACGCCGCGCGCCTGGTCGCCCAAGGTCGATGCCCAGTCGCGGTGGCCGGAGGGGCCGAGGCGGTCATGGTCCCCATGGCCGAAGCGGGGTTCCGCAACATGACGGCCCTCAGCGCCCAGGACCTGTCGCGGCCCTTCGACACCGATCGCGACGGCTTCGTGATGGGTGAGGGCGCCGGCGTCCTGATCCTGGAGGAGTGGGAGCACGCGCTGGCGCGCGGGGCGACGATCCTGGCCGAAGTCGTCGGCGCGGCCTCCACCGCCGACGCCCACCACATCACCGCTCCGGACCCCGCCGGCAACGGCGCGGTGCGCTGCATGGAACTCGCGCTCGACGACGCGGGGCTGGCCGCTCACGATCTGTCGCACATCAACGCCCACGGCACGTCGACACCCCTCAACGACCTCGCCGAGGCGGTCGCGGTCCACCGCGTCTTCGGTTCCGACGCGCCACCGGTCACCTCGATCAAGGGACACCTGGGGCACTCGTTGGCCGCGGCGGGCGCGCTCGAGGGCGTCACGTCGGTCATGACGTTGCTGCGTCAGTTGATCCCGCCAACGGCCGGAACGCGCAACATCGATCCCCAGATCGACCTCGACGTGGTACTCGGCAAGCCGCGCCACGCGACGATCGACACCGTCCTGTCGAACTCCTTCGGGTTCGGCGGTCACAACGGCTCGGTCGTCTTTCGTCGCTACGCCGCCTAGAGCGCATCGACCCGTCACCTGCGCGCTGTGCGGAGGTTTGGGACCGGCTTTAGGAGTCCTGCACCAGCCCGAGGACGTTGCCGTCAGGGTCCGTGAAACTGGCCACGAGACGTCCACCACCGACGTCGCGCGCGGGATCCTTCGCGGTCGCACCCGCGGCGGTCACCTCGGCCAACTTCGCCTCAATGTCTGACACCTGCCAGTACGCGACGGGCGACGTCATCCCCTGAGGACCGCCGCCTGGCACCAGACCGATGTGCTGGCCCTCGACGTCGTAGCCCACGTAGTACGGCCCGTCTGCCTGCGGCTCCACGCCGAGCAGGGCGGTGTAGACGGCCTTGGAGGCCGCGAGGTCCGACACGGGATGGAGCACGATCTTGATGCCCTGAGTTGACGATTCGCTCATGGTCTTCCCTTCTTCCTTGGTCACGCCGACCTAGCCAAGGGCATTCGAGCCGACGGCAATGCGTTTTGGCGCCCAACCTAGTGGCGGCACCATCTGCGCGACCCGAACTGCTCCGAACCGCTAGAGACCAAACCAATCGTCGCGGTGGCGGTCCACCAGCGAGTTCTCGTACGCCCAGCGCGCGTTGGCGATGAAGTCGCCCAACAGCACCGGGTCCTTGAGGCCCGGCGCGGTCTCGACGCCCGCGCGCACGTCGACGCCCCACACGGGGTAGTTCTGCACCACGTCCACCACGTTGGAGGCGGTCAAACCTCCGGAGGCCACCAGCGGAGTGCGGATCGACTCGTCGAGAAACACACTGAGGCAGTCGACCAGCGAGTCGTGGTCGTCGGACTCGGGCAGCACCAGGTAGTCCACCCCGGATGTCTGCAGCTCCGTGTCGATAACACCCGTGCTCGGAATGGTCCGAAAGACCGTGTTGACCCGTTCGGCCACGTAGCGCAGCTGATCGAGTGACATCGCGCCGTCGATCTGGACCGCGCTGAGCCCGAGGGTGTTGGCAACCTCGACGACCCGCTGGGGCAGTTCGTTGCGAAAGACCCCGACGGTGATCGCCCCGTGCGGCAGCCGACGTATCACGTCGTGCACGGTCTCGGGTGAGACACGCCGCGGGGTGGGTCCGAACTCGAAGCCCACCGCGGTGGCCCCGAGCCCGATCGAGAAGAGCGCGTCCTCCTCGGAGGTGACCCCAGAGATCTTTATGAACAGGTCATCGACGAACAGCCGCACAGGTCCTCCCGGCGACCACGCTAATTCACCGTCGCGGCGCGGCTTTAGAGAGTGGTGACGAGAACTCCGTCGACGACGCCATCGACCAGGGTGCGGTGCGCCACACCGAGTGCACGCACTCCCTCGTCGGCGGGAACCACGGTCGTCACGCCCTGGGGTCCGTCCGGCCCCCTCGAGCGCAGCACCGCGTCGACCTCCTTCAGCGTGGCTCCGGTCGCGCGTACGAGACGCCACGGCACCTTGGCCCCGCGCGCGTCCAACCGTCCGACCAACTCCTGGCCCGTGTAGCAGCCCTTGGTGAACGAGATCGTGGCCGCGACGACGGCCGAGCCGAAACTGTGCGGACTAAGTTCGCGCGCGGTCTCGTTAGCCCCGGGCCAGCCCGCGGTCACTAGATCCGACGTGGTGGCGAACGGGCCGTCCATTGCATCGGCGACGTCCAGTGTGCAGTCGACGCGAAGAAGAAAACGCCGCAGCCGTGACGCGGCGTC
>Ga0307373_10003430_pt1 | contig 27604 bp, 29 predicted proteins | sample OX2MG_FD_202534 | JGI IMG/M metagenome (GOLD analysis project Ga0307373, IMG submission 202534) | Soil microbial communities from Risofladan, Vaasa, Finland - OX-2 | ecosystem: Environmental > Terrestrial > Soil > Coastal area > Acid sulfate soil | place: Finland: Risofladan, Vaasa | collected... | reverse complement strand
GCGATTCCGGCGGCACGAACACGCCGGCCGGCGAGACCGAATAGGCGTCGGCATAAAGCTTGCCGTGGCCCGACGAGGCCGCGACGTTCACGGTCCAGTGGCAGGCGCCGCTCACATCGCAGGTGCGTCCGCTTTCGAAGCTCTGATAGGCGCCCACCTTGGGCCCCATCTGATGCCCGCCCGAGCGAGCCGAATCCATCGTCTCCCGAAATTCGTAATCGAGTCCTTCGGCCGCGAAATAGTCCTTCTCCTCGGCCACCCATTCCTGCAGCCGGAAATGCGGCGCGATGATGAACTTCGCCATTGTTTCCTCCTCTAGCAACGGATGCGGTCGTTCGCCTGATCGTCGGCTTCGACAATGCGCCCGGCCGCGATCGTCCCCATGGCGGCAACTTGGATCGGACGAAGAATGCCTAAAGATACGGCAAGCTCCGCGGGAAAGCCATGGCCGCACATGTCGGGGTCATGCTCGCCGGCGACCGGCAGGTGCCGCCATCGGGTCGCAATAGGTGCCGCCTATCGACGCGCGACGGCAGAATTCTAGACGCCTGTCGCCGCGCGTTCGAGCGCTTCGCTGGCCTCGAGCCAGCGCGCTTCGGCAGCGGCGAGCTGGCGTTCAACTTCGGCGCGCTTGCGCAGCAATTCGCCGATACCGGCATCCGTGGGGTTCAGCAGCGCTTGGTCGATCACGCTGCGCTGCGCCGAGAGGCGCGTTATCTCCGCCTCCGCTTCCTTGATCGCATCGCGCAGGGGCTGCGTGCGTTCGCGTTCCTGAGCGGCGAGGCGTCTTGCATCCTTCCGGGTCGCACGCTTCGGAACGCTTGGCGGATTTGCGTCGGCCGGATCCTCTTCGCTCAGCACGAGATCGCGGTAATCATCGAGGCTGCCGGAGAACTCCGTCGCCGTCCCTTTTCCGACCACCACCAGCCGATCCGCCGTCAGCTCCAGCAGATGGCGGTCGTGACTGACGATGATGACGGCACCGGCATAGTCGTTGAGCGCCTCCACCAGCGCCTCCCGCGCGTCGATATCGAGATGGTTGGTGGGCTCGTCCAGGATGATCATGTGCGGCGCGTCGCGCGTCAGAAGCGCGAGCGCCAGCCGCGCCCGCTCGCCGCCGGAGAGATACCGGACCGCGACCGTGGCTTTGTCGCCGGAAAAGCCGAAACGGGCAAGCTGCGCCCGAACCGCTTCGGGCGTTGCGGCCGGCAGCACACGGCTCATGTGCTGCAGCGGCGTGTCCTCGGACACCAGCTCCTCGATCTGGTGCTGGGCGAAATAGCCGACGCGAAGACGGCCGCTCGCGCTCATATATCCAGCCATGAGGGGAAGCTCGCGCGCGAGCAGCCGTGCCAGCGTCGTCTTGCCGCTGCCGTTGCGCCCGAGGAGGGCAATGCGATCATCGGGGTCGATGCGCAGCGTGAGGCGCGACAGCACAGGCTTTCCCGGCGCATAGCCGACGACGGCGGCATCGAGCGTCACCAGCGGCGGCCGCAGATCGTCCGGGTTGGGGAAGTCGAACGTCAACTCGGCCTGTTCAGTCGCTTCCGGTGTCGGCTCCATGCGCGCCAGCGCCTTCATCCGGCTTTGCGCCTGGCGCGCGGTGTGGGCCTTGTAGCGCCAGCGGTCGATATAGGCCTGCAGCTTGCGCCGCTTCGCCTCCTGCCGCTGCGCCTGCGCTTCGACCTGCGCGCGGCGCTCGCGTCGCTGCCGCACAAACCCGTCGTAATCGCCGCTGTAGAGCGTGGTCTTGCCGCTCTCGAGATGCAGCACGTGATCGACCACGTTGTTGAGGAGGTCACGCTCATGGCTGACTACCACGAGGGTACCGCGATAGGTCTTGAGAAAGGATTCGAGCCAGATCGCCGCCTCGAGATCGAGGTGGTTCGACGGCTCGTCCAGCAGCAATAGATCCGGTTCGGAGAACAGCACGGCAGCGAGCGCGACCCGCATTCGCCAGCCGCCCGAGAAGGACTGAAGCGGCTGCTCCTGCGCCGCAGCATCGAACCCAAGCCCGGCAAGAATCCGCGCCGCGCGCGCCGGGGCGGCGTAGGCGTCGATCGTCTCGAGGCGCTCCTGGACCTCGGCGAGGCGATCGTGCCCCATCGCGCGTTCGGCCTCCGCGAGGAGTTGGGCGCGCTCGCTGTCGGCGGCGAGGACGTGCGCCAGTGGCGTCGTGGCGCCGCCCGGCGCATCCTGGACGAGATAGCCGATGCGAGTGCCGCGCGGCGTTTCGACAGTCCCCTCATCGGTTTCGACGAGGCCTGCGATGACCCTGAGCAAGGTCGATTTGCCGGACCCATTGCGGCCGACGAGACCGACCCGGCACCGCCACGGGACGGCAGCGGTGGCGCGGTCCAGCACGACGCGGCCGCCGAGCCTCACCGTCACCGCCTTCAGCACCAGCATATCGGCCTCATAGCAAAAGCCGCGCCCCTTGTCAGCGTGGCTTGCAGGATGTTGATGGCCTCAGTCCGCTCGACCGCCGAGATACGCGGCGGCAGGTTCCTCGCGCTTCCCGCTCATGTAAGGAAGGACTTCAAGCGGCTCGCGGCATTACTCCTTCGTCTCTGTCGGCGAAGCCGGCCCGGCCGTCGTGCCCCGAGCCGCTGCCGGCATCGCCAGGGCCGAGAGGTGGGCCCGCGCGATGGCGGCACTTGGGGGAAGATGCGCGGCCATCGCGCAGACTCCTCTGCATGTGATTGGCCGGAAATCGCGGATCGCGGGTCTCGCGGCTGGTTCGTGATTCGACCCTTCGGGATTCCCGGCACGAAGGCGGACGACGTGGCCCTCAAAGAACCATGTCTATGCGAGGCGCGCGGCGTCCTCATGGCCAATGGACCCGCGCCCAAAAGTTTCATCGCCGCGACCTGCTCGGCGAGCGAAAGAGCGCTGATCGCGTGGAAGTTCGGGCAATGACCGAAGGGCTGGAGAGACAATTCGAGCCGGTAGAGCAGACCGATCGGTCGCGCCCACACCGGCGGGCGGATTTGGAGCCCATCGCCATTCGCCTGATCGATGAATGGCAGCAGGTGCTGCCATTTGTCCTTGGGCCAGGTATCGACCTGCGCGAGTTGGAAGGAAATCAGCCGGCCGCAGGCTTCGACTACCTTGCCCATCACATCAATGCGTATCGGTCCGTGCGGAACCTGCGCCGCAACGTCGATATGGTACGAACGCTGCGCCAGCGCATCGGGATACTCCAGGAACGTCTTCCAGCTCCATGGTATCCCCTCGCCCATGACGACGCCGGGGATGTCTTCCACCCCCTTCATCACCTCGATCAGTCATTCACGCTCGTCGGGTCGGCATGGCGCGAATCCGACGCCGCAATTGCCCATGAGCACCCTGGTCACGCCGTGATTCGACGACGCCGGCAACCGGTTTTCCCACGTCACCTGACCGTCGTAATGGGTATGGATATCGACGAAACCCGGCGTCACGATCCGACCATCGCGTACGACAAGGTCGATGTCACGTGCCGTGATCGTCCTCGTAGGCCGAAGCATCTGCAGGCTCGGTGCGACGGACGGTCGTGGCTGATGCCGAAGAATCCATCTTGCACGCCACCGATTTCATTGACACGCTGCAACGAGTCACTCGCAACGAGTCAAATGCAGAAGTAAACCCAATAGTCGTGCCATCGCCTAAATGTCGGACATGACCGAATTCGCACGCGCAGGGAAGCCAAGCCACGCGCCGCTTGCACCGACACCACGCAGGCCGCGTTGATCGCCATGCCCAAGCGGGGCCAAGGGCACGACGATCGAGGAGATCGCCGAGGCGCTCGCCGGCGCGGCCCACGCGACAATCGCAATCCGACTCGCGGGGAACGCGAATATGCTTCGCCGCATCTCGCCCGGCCGGCGCGCGGAGCCCGGGTTCATCGGCCGCGATTCGTCGGGAGCCGACCTTGGCGAGCCGCTCGTCGGCGAAGGATTCAGCCTTCGCGGACAGCCGAATCGCCGATGATCACTTTGGCGCGGAAGGCGTTGCACGGGCCGCGCGCCAAGGACTGTGGCATTATCGCCGAACATCGCGTCCCACGTTTGATTCACCACTCGTGCCGTGTAAAGTGGTGTGGTCTCTCAAACGTCCCGCGCAGGGGCGCGATGGTTTGACACGGCGTGCTTGGGGATGCCTCTCGATATGACGGTCAATCGCGTCGAAGGCGGCATCTTCACCGCCATGGTGATTGGAATCGGCGATCCTTACGATCCCGCGCTCCCGGCGATGCTCGAGGAGCGGGTGAGCGGCAGCCCCGGCTTTTTCTCCGACGCGCCCGTGGTGCTCGATCTTAGGGACTGCATCGGCTGCACCGCGGCCGAGGATTTCGCCGCGCTCAAGGACACGCTGCGGCAACATCGTCTGGTTGCGGTCGGGGTGCAGAATGCGACCGCGCTGCAGCAGCGCGCCGCCGCCGCCGCCGACCTCGCGCGCTTTCCCGCGACCGGCGGCGCTGGGCGACGGAGCGCCACGCCGGCCGCTGAGGCTCCCAATCCCTCCCGGCTGGTTACCCAGCCGGTACGCTCCGGCACGCAAATCTACGCCAAGAACGGCGACCTCGTCGTGGTCGCGCCGGTGAGCGCCGGGGCCGAGCTCATCGCCGATGGACATGTCCATGTCTATGGCACGCTCAGGGGCCGCGCCATCGCCGGTGCCAAGGGCGATGTCTCGGCCCGCATTTTCGTGCAGCAGTTCGAGGCCGAGCTCGTCGCCATTGCCGGACGCTATCTCGTCAGCGAAGCGATCGCGCCCGAGCATCTGAAGCGGCCAGTGCAGGTGGCGCTGATCGAGGATCGTCTGCGCATCACGCCGGGCTGGAATTTCAGCCCCGTCAACGCATGAAGCACGTGAGTAAGGAGAGACCATTGGCAACCGTGATCGTGGTAACCTCCGGCAAGGGCGGCGTCGGCAAGACGACGACCTCGGCGGCAATGGCGACCGGCCTCGCGCTACGCGGGCACAAGACGGTGGTGATCGACTTCGATGTGGGCCTGCGCAATCTTGACCTGGTGATGGGGTGCGAGCGCCGCGTCGTGTTCGACTTCATCAATGTCATCAACGGCGACGCCAAGCTCAACCAGGCGCTCATCCGCGACAAGCGCATCGAGAAGCTCTATGTCTTCCCGACCTCGCAGACCCGTGACAAGGACGCGCTCAGGCGCGAGGGGGTCGACCGGGTGATGGGCGAGCTGCGCAACGAATTTGACTACATCATCTGCGACAGCCCCGCCGGCATCGAGCATGGCGCGCTGAGCGCGCTCTACCACGCGGATCAGGCGATCATCGTCACCAACCCCGAGGTCTCCTCGGTGCGCGATAGCGACCGCATCATCGGCATCCTCGCCGCAAAGTCGCGCCGTGCCGAGCGCAAGGAGGACCCGGTCGGCGTGCATCTCCTGCTGACGCGCTATTCGCCCGCGCGGGTCCAGCGTGGCGAGATGCTGTCGATCGAGGACGTAAAGGAGATACTGTCGGTACCGCTCCTGGGCATCATCCCCGAATCGGAATCGGTGCTGCGCGCCTCCAACACCGGCATGCCGGTCATCCTCGATCCGGCGAGCCCTGCCGGCCGCGCCTACGAAGACGCAGTCGCGCGGTTCCTCGGCGAGCAGCGCGAGCTTCGCTTCGCCCGGCCCGAACGCCGCGGCTTCATTCGCACACTCTTCGGCAGGGCATGATGCGGCTCTTCGAATTCCTTCTCCCGCGGCGCCCAACGAGCGCCACCGTCGCCAAGGAGCGGCTGCAGCTCGTTCTCGCCCACGAGCGCGCCAGCCGCACCGGCCCCGACTTCCTGCCTGCGCTCCAGCGCGACCTCCTCGCCATCGTTCGCAAATATGTCCAGGCCGACGAAGACGCGATCGAAGTGCGGCTCGACCGCACCGGCAACGCCTCGGTGCTCGAGATCAATGTCGAGCTGCCGATCGGCGCTGCGGCGCGCGCGGCGGTGTGAGTGCGTCCATCGACGCTTTGAACGTTCACGCAGAGCGTGTAACGCCTGTGCGTGTGCGTTGCCGCGGTCTCGGGCCGACGCCCACGTTCTGCTTCGGCGGCGCCAAGCCCCGGCGGCGGCTTTGTCGAGAGGATGCTGAGGCGTGCTCGACACGAGTTCCGCATAGATCGGCTTGAACGTCGCCGGTCCACCTTCGACGAGACCGACAAATTCCAGGCGCATCGCCGCGACCTCGACGAGAATGGCCGCGTGCGCCTTGATATCGCTCCATTCGCCGAGCAGACGATGGTATTGAAGAACTCGAACGGCGCGTTGTCGAGCGGCGCCGTCGTCGGCGCGTCGATGTTGATGGTCGAGCGCGCGACGATCTGGCCGTTGCCGTCGAGCCCGAAGGTGATCGAGGCCGCGGAACATTTGGCGTTGCCGCCAGTGCGCTTGCAGACGATCTGTGCTTGCTCGCCATTGCGGGACGAGCCCACCGTCAATTCTGCGACGCCGCGCAATTGCACATTCCAATGCTGCGCGGCTGTCATCAGCCACGACGGGGCCGTGAGGTTGAACTGGTAGAGATCGCGCTGCCGCTTCTGCTCTTGCTCCTGCCGGCGCCGCTGTTCGTCGCGGGCCGCGCGCACTTGCGCCGCCGATTCGGCTTGGCGCTGGGCAATAATAGATTGAGGGTCGTCGGCAGCCATCGCCGCCCCCTCTCCGTCAGGCTGGCCAAGGATGTAGGTCGCCGCCTTGTGTGGTACAAGGGGGCGACCCACGAGATCTTGTGGATCGCCGGCCGTAATCGCTTTGCCCACACAGTGCCCACATAAGGCGTTTTCGAGGTTTGGGCCGGATGGGGCTAAGACGATACGGCGGATCGGACCTGCGGCATGGCCGTCTCGACCGCCAAGCCATCCCGCGGCCGGTCCCGGGCTACCCACGCCGGCTACCCAGCCCATCCCCTTCCCGACGCTCCCGAACAGTTCCCCAGGCGGGCTACCCGTGCCGGCTACCCAGCCGGATCCCTCATGGGTAGCCCGGTGGGTAGCCCGGAACGCAAAACGGTTCCCCGCCGTCCCGCGGTTTTCTCATTTTTTCTGCTATTTCAGTGAGTTAGCTGGTGCCCAGGGGCGGAATTGAACCACCGACACCGTGATTTTCAGTCACGTCCGGCGCCTCCTCTGGTCTACGCCCTCTTTCGCCCACCTTCGTTAAACCATTGAATTAACGTTGTTTTCTCTCATCGAACGCTTGCTCTCTTGCGTCTATCTACGCCATACTTTGCTTCCAGTTGCTTCCACTGTGCTTCCACCTGGAGAGCGGCGCAATGGCGGAACAGCGCAAGGCACTCACCAAAATCGTCGTCGAGAAAGCGCGCCCTGAGCCAGGCAGCCAGCTCTTCCTATGGGACTCGAAGGTGCCGGGCTTCGGTGTGCGCATCTTCCCGTCGGGGCGGCGAAAATACATCTTTCAATATCGAACGCAAGGTCGCAAGCAGCGCCGCATGGTACTCGGCGTGCATGGTCCCCTCACGCCGGAGAAGGCGCGCAGCCTCGCCGCCGATCTATACGAGGTGGTGCGCAAGGGCGGCGATCCAATGCACGATCAGCAATTGGCCGCGCGGCGCAAGCCCGACACAATCGAGAACGTGATTGACCAGTTCGTTGACAAGTACCTCAAGCACAAGCGGCGCGCGCAAAGCTACGTCGATGCTACGCGCGCCATCTTCGATAATCACGTGATTCCGCATTGGCGCCGCCGAGACATCAAATCGATAACCCGCCGTGATCTGATCGAGCTGCTTGACCGCATTGTGGAGGAAGGCAAGCCAACGATGGCGAACAGGACGCTTGCCGCCGTTCGCAAGCTGTTCAATTGGGCACTTCAACGCGACATGATCGAGATGACGCCCTTTGCAATGATCGAGAAGCCAAGCGAGGAAACGAAGCGCGAGCGAACATTGGCCGCGGATGAACTTGAGTCGCTATGGCCTGAATTCGACGCGCTCGGCTACCCCTTCGGCCCGTTTTTCAAGCTGGCGCTGCTTGCCGGGCAACGGCGTTCCGAGATTGCGGGGATGCGTTGGGCGGATGTCAATGAAGGCGAGCGCACCTGGACGTTGCCCAGCGAGTTGACCAAGGCAGGGAGAACGCATGTCGTGCCGCTCTCGCCGCTCGCGATGGACATCTTGGCCGAGGCGAAGGAAGCGCAGAAGGCATTGTTGACAGAAAGAGACGATCCGCAGATCAGCAATGCGGCGACTACCGAACTGCCCAAGCTCGGACCATACGTCTTCACAACGAATGGAGAGCGACCGATCAGTGGCTACGGCAAAACGAAGGTTCGCCTGGATAAGGCAATCGCGAAGGCGCGCAGCAAAGCGAAGCAAGACCCGCTACCGGCATGGACCATCCACGATCTGCGGCGTACGACTGCGACGGGGCTCGGGCGTCTCGGTATCTCACGCTTCGTCATTGCCCGCATATTGAATCATGCCGACCGAAGCGTCACAGGCATCTACGATAAATATGAGTACCTGGCCGAGAAGCGGCACGCGCTTGGGGCATGGGAGCAATATGTCCGGACGCTCATTGCCCTGCCGGGAGAAAATGTGGAGGCACTTCGAACGGCGGCAGAATGAGGAGCGGACAAGCGGGCGCCCAACACGCAGTTTCCGCCGGCTACCGTTGACTGGGCCGTAAAGAGGATCGGTGATCTCCAGATATCGTAGCTCCCGCTCCCCAATCCCCCAGTAAAAGGGCCTTGACGCGCTCCGTATCGTGAATTATATGATTCACGTCATTCAGGAGGCGCGAAATGGTAGCAGTTCGGATGAACCTACGGGACCTGGCAGGGTCGAGCACTCTGACGGGTGCGATCAGTGGCAGGAGCCTGTTGTGTACCCTGCTTAAAGCGACTCCGCCCGAACCAGCCAGTCCGGAACCGATATTTTTGGATTTTTCCAACGTCGAAATCGCCACTGCGAGCTTTCTGCGCGAAAGCCTACTTGCCTTCCGTGATGTCATCCGAGGGAGACGGTCCAATTTCTATCCCGTGCTCGCAAATCCAAACGATACCGTGCGCGATGAATTGATCGAGCTTATGTATTCGCGGAAGGATATCTTTATGAGTTGCACGCTCAACGACAGCGGAAGCGTCACCGACGCGATGCCAATCGGTGATCTCGATCCCAAACAACGCATGACGTTCAATTTGGTATGTGAGCGTGGCGAGACGGATGCTGCCGATTTGATGCGCAACTATGGTGAGAGCCAGGGCATTACAACACAGACGGCATGGAATCATCGCCTAACATCGCTTGCCACTCTTGGGCTGGTAGTCGAAATCAGTCAAGGCCGCACGAAACGATACAAACCTCTGTTCCAAGGGGCTTGAAGCATGGGAACTGACTTCATCCAAAAGGCCGCGAAGAGCTTTGAAAAGTCCTGGGACCGCGGACGCGTGGCGTTGGGCACGGCTAACCTATTCACACAGACGCCAGAATGCGCGGCGCGTACCGCTGCGGCGGAAATGCTCGGCAATGTCAGCTTGAAACCTGGCGAGCATGTCACCGTGGAGAAGTCCGGTACGAGCCTAATCGCGAGGAAGGGACTAACTCCGGTAGCACAATTCAACAGCCCTTCCGCCGATATCGTCACAGCCGTAGAGGCGTCGTGTGGCATCGCGAAAGGTACTATCGAACAAGTCCATGAACTGGCCCGCGTAGTGGAAATATCTCTATGCTGAAGCGCTCCTCTACCGATGCTCTCGTTGTACCGCGTAATCTCCGTCGCGAGCGCAAGCTGTGGCATGATGGCTCGCGCCATACGCCGTCCCTCGGATGCCAGGGTTGTCCCGAACTGGCGATATGCGGCGGCTTGAGCATCGGAACACCGCTCTACGATTGTTTAAAATTCTGCTGTGGAAATCCAGCTTCCTGTAGCAGGGTCTGCCGAAACCATCCGAACTTTGCCGATCGCGTCCGCGAAATTGGCGGCTTTGCCTTCAAAGCCGTGACGCAGATGGCGCTTGGCCTCGCGCCAGCTCTTCCGCCTTACATTCCAATCATATTTCACGGCGACTCCCGAGAGGGAACTATCGCCCCCGCCGCCGCAGCGCTCTCGCTATACAGCATGTTCAATAAGCGAGATGGCCGTTTGCGTCATGCTGACCGCGACACGTTGCACAGCCGTTACGGCATCGCACATAGAACCTCAATCGTTCTCACTGGCACGGACGAAGATCCTCCGCTGGAACGCTGGTGGGAGTTGGGGGAACCCGCGCGCCGAAGACTCATACGGGGTCTGCGCGATCTTGGCATCGTACTGGCGACAACGCCCAACTACAGCCTGTTCTCGGACGCGACGCGCTGGGATGACATGCATTCCATGAAGCGCATCCAGATCGTGCACCGCGAGTTTCTCGATGAGGGTTTGGCCACCGCCTTGCACGTCAACGGTCGCACCGATACCGACTTCAAACGCTGGACAGATTACATCGTCAAGCAGACCGACATAACTCATTTGGCATACGAATTCACAACCGGCACTGGTTGGCCCGGACGACGTGAACAGCATGCATCTTGGCTCATTGAGTTGGTCGCCAATGTCGGGCGACCGCTTGATCTCTTGGTGCGTGGAGGCATTGAACTCCTACCACGTCTTGCCGCTGCATTCTCGCGCGTAAGCTTCCTGGACACATCGGCCTTCGTAAAAACAATGATGCGGCGCCGTACCGTGCTCAAAGAGGACGGTTGCATTGTCTGGCGTGCATCGCCAACTGCAGTTGGTGCGCCTCTCGATCTTCTTTTCAGTGAAAACATCGCCACTGTCGAAAACTTGGTCAGTGCGCTGATTTAATGCAATACATTTGCGGCACGGGATGTATCGCACGCATGAGTGTCATTGCTCAACAGCCACTTAGCTTCGCCAATGTTGACGGCCTAGCCTTCGCAGAGGAGCGCGGCCGCTTGAGCGCCAGCACGTTCGAAGCGCCGTTCTCAGCGCGCGATCTCGGCCCGATCCTTGAGCTAATGCACCTTGCAGCTACCAAGTCTATATTGAGCCCTAATCGATCACGGTGGATCGCTCTCGGTAATTTGGATGCCTTATGCTCGGCGCTCAATTCAACACAATCACAATGGCTTTCCCCGCAAGATCGTCTGTCGGGGTTTTATCGGACACAAGCGCCGATTCCACGCGATGACACTTCATGGATTGCATTCCGATTTGCCGCGCAACAAGCAGCTATCGCATGCGGATTTCGCAAACAAGTGGCTGCTCAGCTCATCGGTGCAATTGGAGAAATGCAAAGCAATATCTACGAGCATTCTGACGCGTCAGCCACGGGATTGATTGCCTTCAATGCAGCGCCGGGAATCTTCGAATTCGTCATTGCCGATCGCGGCATCGGAATTCTAAAGAGCCTCAAGACTTCCTCGCGATACGCCAGCCTTTCGGATCACGGGAATGCGCTTCAGTTGGTGCTGCAAGATGGGGTGTCGCGGCATGCACCAGGGACAGGGCACGGTAACGGGTTTCGCCCACTGTTCATTGGGCTTGCAAACCTGAATGGCTCGCTACGTTTCCGATCTGGAGATTGCGCACTTACTATTGACGGAATGAATCCGACGCTCATGACGCATAAGCTTTCTCAAAAGCCGCCTATTGCTGGGTTCTTCGCCTCAATTGCGTGCCGCTTCGATGATGGCGGGGCGCGGCAATAGCGTATCCGTGCTACGCCGCCACAAATCTCGCCGCCAAGCCCGCCAGCGTCGCATTCCCTGCGATCTGATCGTCGGGGACAAGCATGTATCCCCACGGCTTGCCGCCGTTCGTCTTGGCGTGATCGCTTGCGGCCTTGCACCATTTGGTCGCTGCGCTCGCCTTGGCCTGGACGATCGGGTCGGAAAGCTCGCGCTCCGCCTTCACCTCGCAGATCAGTTTGCGGTCGCTCGTCTCGACGACGAAATCGGGTTCATAGTTTTCGCCCGAATGATACTCGATCTTGAATTGCGCACGGCCCGGCTTGAGCCATTTCTCCACCGTGCCGTCGGAATCGATCAGCACGGCGAGCCGGCGCTCCGGATCGGAATCGAATTTTTGATAGAGATAGCAGCACTTCTTGAACCCGCCGAAGATTTGCCGCTTGGTCTCCGAGAGCGGCGTTATGGGCTGTCGGAAATCGCGGACCCGCTGGCCGGGCACCATGTTGAACGGCTGGGGTTCAAATGACGTGAAGCCGCGCGTGACCTGCACTTTGTAGTCGTCTTCGCCCAAGGGTGTCTCGCGATAGTGCTGCATCATCTGCGCGAACACGAAGTCGGCAAGCTGCCGCCCATGGTACAAGAGCGCATTCTCCACTTCCGAGTCCGATGCCAGGTACGAATGGAGCCGCGCGACCACTTGACTCGCAAGCTTGTAAAGCAGGTCCGCATGGGCGTCGTAGTCAATCTCGTCTCGTTCGATTAATTTGCCGACCACATAATCCTCGGCACGGCTTTCGCGCGGATCGTCGATCGCCTTCGCGAGATAGATGCGCGCCTCGGTGCGGAGGTTCTGAATCACCAAGCCGTCATCGATCGGCCGGACGTTGATCGTCTCAAGATTCGTCAGGTCGAAATCGCCGAACTGAAACGTTACCTGCCGTTTGGGAATCACGACGATCTGCGGAATCGAAATTGTCCCCTCCGCCACGGCCGCGGCGACCGTCTGGACGACCTGCTCGATCCGCGGCGCTTTCGTTACGCCCTCAAGCGTGCCTTGCATGGGCCGGACCAGCTCGCGCACCTCGGCCGCGATCTCCCGTTGCACGGTTTCGTCGCGCAACGCCTCGACCCCACCAAGCTTTCGCTCGTAGCGACGGATCACGGTCAAGGTTACCTCGGCCGCCTGCCGCTCTTCGGGCGTCTCATAAATGAAAGGCGCCTGCGGCGCCTCCGATAGGCCGGGGATATCGGGCTGGATGCCCGTCACCATGATCTGTGCGACGGATGGCACCTCGATCAGCTTGGCGCCAGCCGGCGAGATATCGCCGCCCTCGCCGATCTCGACATGATGCATGACGATGGAACCGGGCTCGCGGGCCTTCTGGATGATCTCGTCAAAGCGGTCGTGCGCGATGACCGTAAGCCGGTCCACCGCCGCGAACTCATCATCGTCGCCGCGCGATACGCGCTCGCCATAGGGCAGCCGCAGGCCGCGACCAAGTGTCTGTTCCGTCAAAATCTCCGAAGCCGAGGCGCGTAGCGGGACGATCGTATAGAGGTTGGTCACATCCCAGCCTTCCTTGAGCTTGTTGACGTGGATGACGATCTCCGTCCGCCCGTCATGCTCCAGCGCGACGAGTCGCTCCATCGCCTCCTCGCTCTCCTCGCCGCGTAGCGCCGAATGCACCTCGGCAACCTTGTCCTTGAAGCGGCCCCTGAAGAAATCCTCCGACTCGATGAAGGCGCGGAGGCGCCGGGCATGATCCGTGTCCTGTGCCACGACCAGGATGAAAGGACGCACTAATGGGCGCCCGGTCACGCGGTGATAGCGATCAAGCTCCACGGCGACGTGATCGTGATAGTGGACTGCATCCTCCAGCTTGATCGTCTCCAGCCGCTCCGCAGGGACGGAATGCGGGTCGAAGTCCTTGCGCGTAGCGACCGCCGGCTCCTTCACGAAGCCGTCCGCCATCGCCTGGCCGAGCCCGTAGCTGTAAATGACGTTGCGGAAGGCGGTGGAGCGCGCGCCGACGGTCTTGGGCGTCGCGGTCAGCTCGAGCCCGAGGATCGGGCGAAGCTCGCTGATCGCTCTTGCTCCGGCGCTCGCGCGGTAGCGGTGCGCTTCGTCCATGATCAGCACCAGATCGCCGAGCTGCGCCAAATAATCGTAATAGCTCTCGCCGATCGTCTCCTGGAGTCGCTTCATGCGCGGCCGGCCCCGCGGGCTCTCTTCCTTGTTGATCAGATCGATATTGAAGATGTTAACGTGAACATCCGCGCCGAACAGATCGGACGATCGCCCGCCGTCAAGCCGTACCCCAAAGCCGCTTTCATAGTTGTCGCCGGTGATGATAAGCGGCGGCCGTTGGGCTAACTCCGCGATGCCGCGAAAGACGTATTTGGGGCTTTGCTGGGAAAAGTCGCCGATCAGCTTGTCGTAGATGGTCTTGTTGGGAGCAAGAACGAAGAAATGGCGGCTCCGCCCTGTGAGATAAAAATAGGCGATGAAAGCGCCCATGAGTCGCGTCTTGCCCACGCCCGTCGCAAGCGCGAAGCAAAGGGAGGGAAAATCGCGCTCGAAATCCTCAACTCCCGGATAGGCGTCGCGAATCGCGGCGAGCGCAACCGCCGGATCGCCACGCTTGCCGAGACTGATCCGATCGAGAACGTCGGCAAGGATTTCAAGCGACGCTGCTTGCGGCGGCCGAAGCGAGAGCCGCTGAATGATTGTCCGCACTTCCCGGCTCGACAAGCCTCAAGCCCCTTCGAAAAGGTCGGGCTGCGGTACGGCTCGTACGCGACCGTTGCCCTTCCGCGCCTTATCTTCCGTTGCTGATTCCTCCGGCTGGGCCGGCGGAAGGCTCGCGACCTTGAGGCTGTAATCGTCCTTTCCCCATTCGCATTTGCGGAGCACGGCCTGCGGAATCTTGCGAACTGTGAGATTGGCGAACGCGTCCGGATTCGATCGGAACGCCTTGCAGCAAATGAGGAGCGTGCGTTCGTTTCCTACCTCTTCGGATATGGCCTTGAGCTGGCTATGCGTGAGGCTTTGCGTCGTGACATATATGAAGTCACACTCGGAGGAGCGGCCATGCATCCAATAATGAGCGTCACTCGGCGCGTACGTGAATCCCATGAGCTTGCAGACCGCTTCTGCAAGCATCGCGGCGTTGTAGCCGCTACTGATTACCCAATTGCCCCAGCGATCTTTCTCCAGCAGCGACGGTGCAAGCCGGTAGTAACGGAATCCTCCGCCGCCTTTCCATTTGACCGCTTCGCTGATTCCGCCGCGGTCTTCGCCATCAATGACCTTCTTCATACGCGGGAGGATATACGTTTTACAATGCTCCCCAAGCTCTACCATGATCCATCTGCGGCCCATTTTGTGAGCAACGGCACCTGTCGTGCCTGAGCCCGCGAAAGAGTCCAAAACGATATCTCCGGGGCGACTTGAAATCTGGATTATCCGCTGGAGAAGCCTTTCAGGTTTCGGCGTATCAAACGGGATTATTCCAGGAAAGAGAGCTTGGATTTCGCGCTTCGCCTCCTGTGTGTGTCCCACTTCGCCATGCGGCCACCAACTTCTAGGAACTAAGCCTGCCTGAACCTCATTTAGATAAAGCTTCAAGGCCGGAATGTTATCCCCACGTGGACCGAAACTGATGCGGCCCTCCTCAACAAGCCTCCAGAAGTCACTTTCCACCATTCGCCAGTGACTCCCTTTTGGTGGTTTGACGACGCGACCCGAGGGCGTAGTGACGGTATACATAAGTCCTTCGTGGCGTTCCTCAGCGGCAAAAATAGGTCCGAGCCGCCATGGTCCACGCGGGTCGTCGTCGGGATTTGAATATTTGCTTTTCCCGTTCTCCTCACGGGGAAGAAGGTTACGCACGCGTCTCCATTCCAGCCCCATAGGGGAATATACCAGCAAAAAATTATGGCATGGAGAAATGGCCGCGGCGTTGCTCCGGCCATAAAAATTCTCCCAAACTACCCGTCGATACGAATCCTTCCCGGCCAAATATCTCATCGCAAAGCACCTTCAGGTAGTGGCCTTCATTATCATCGATGCTGATCCATAACGCGCCATCATGGCTCAGTAATCTCCACAACAGTTCCAACCGATCGCGCATTAGGGAAAGCCAAAGCGAATGTTCTACGCCGTCGTCATAGTGCTCATACGCGCTTCCCGTATTGTAGGGCGGATCGATAAACACGCATTTCACTTTACCGATGAATTCCGCGTCTAGCGCCTTCAATGCCAGCAGATTGTCGCCAAAGATCAGGCTGTTGTTGAAAATATCACTTTCGCTCACCCGATGCCGAGCATGATGGGACCGCTCGCGGTCTTCGATCAGGATACGTGGCTCTATCTGCGGCCGGTGATCTTTGCCAATCCACGTCAGCTCCAATCGCTGCTTGTGCGTCACAGGAGCTGCCCTTTGAGCAAGCCGGCATAGGTAGTCGGCGCAATTGCACGATACCAGTTGGCCGCGGCGCATTTGTTTGCCGATTTCATGCCGGATGCGTTCCCATGTATCCTATCCTTCATTAGCGCAAGGCACCGTTTGATCAGATCAAGCTCTCCATCCCACTGTTGAGATTTTTCGCCCTCGCCAATTTCGAAAAAGCGGCGGAAAATGAAAGCGAAGATATCCGCCACCTGTACCACCCCCGAATGGTGCGATTTGATCGCGAAGGCCGTGTCGATAATCTGATCAAGCGCTGCTTGCTTCCTGCCACGGCCATAGTAAGCGTCACACCAACTCGGCGGCGACCAAAGCAGCTCACACAGCGTTCCTACCTTGAGCTTGTTATCATCGTAAAACAGAAATGTGTGCCCCTTATTGCCACTTAGACTTTGATTCTTGATCTGAACTTGCAAAGCGATGTTTAGCGCGGCAGCCAACCACATATCTTTACAACAATCCGGAAGCGATTTTGAATCCGCCGCCCGAAAGTTCTTCTGGTCGATGGCTGAAACGAGCAAGTCGTGCTTTCGCTCGACGATCCAGGAGCAAAAGTCGAGGAAAATGTGCTTCCGCTCTTCTGCATCCACTTGGCGCCATCCCCCCTTACCGTAGAGAATGCGCGAACTTTTTAGCTCTTTTAAATCCTCCGGGAACAAAGACGCGATTTCCCGAAATTTCTGAGCGAACTCGCGTGATGTCTTATTGAGACGCACCGCATCCGTAAGAATGCCGACCATGACAAAGTATGAGTCGGAAGAGGCGTCGCCGCTCTCGTCCACGTAGCAAACCTTCACGACACCTCCCACCGAATAGCGAAAAGTGGTGTGAGGCTCGGCGCGATCTTCAAACTGTCCTGAATCTGATCGAGCATTTCCTCGGTCTCGGCACGGATGCGGGCGCGGCGCTCGAAATGCTCCACCTTCAACCGATCTCGATTGGCTTCTAGCCCTCCTATGCGCCGTTTCTCGGCAACCTTGTCCGCCATCGCGAGATTTGACCCGCGCAACGCCTTCTTGGCCGCACGGATATCCGCCTCGATCGCCTTGATATCACCGTCGAACGCTCGCTCCAAATCGTCGGCGTAGGCGTCCAGCTTCTCACTTTCGGCGTCAAGCCATTCGGCGTTCTGCCGCTCGGCCTCTTGTAGTAGCGCTTCGCGCCGCGCCGCTTCGGCCTTCAGCAGTTTCGGAAGCGGAATGTCATCGGCGGATGCGTCCGTCTGGCTCGCGGGAATCCGGAGCATTCGCTCCATCGTGTCGCCATGAACCGAGGCGCCATCATCGTCAAGAGCAGCGAGGATCAGAAATTCCCGCGTGACACTCGGCGTCACGACGCGCAGCTTGGAGACACGCAACCAGCCTGAGCGTCCGCGCAGCAACACGACATCCGCGAGTTGCCCGCCTCGATACGAGGATAAATCGAATCGCAGTGATGCGGGGGAGTCATAGGGCCGTGCCTTCGCCTTTGTGATCACCTCAGGCGCAAGCGTGCCGTCCATGAGACGGAAGAACTTCCAACCCTTTGCATCGGCGAGCGGCCATTCCGTCGTATAGGTCTCGCCGCGATAATCGAAACGCCGCTCGTCATCGTCATGGAAACGCGCATCCGGTAGCTCGGCTCGGGCGACCAGGATGAGCTGGCGCTCGAAATCCGAAAGGGTCCGCGCGATCTCGCCCTTGCGCGTCTTGAGATTGGAGACGATGCGCTCGTCTACCGTCTCCAGAAGGCGCTTGCGCGCATCAAGGACTTGATCATCGATCTGCGCCTGCAACTCTTCCTGAAGTTTATCGAAGGCAGCGTTGATCTCAGTCTCGGTGCGGGAGCTTTGGACGATATCGAGGATGCGCCGCTCTATATCCACGCCGCGCTCGATCGCCCCCAAGACCTCATCGCTCGCACCGAACACGCCCTGGAACAGCCGGAACTTGTAACTCAGAAGCTCGTAGACGCGGCGCTCGGCATGGTTCTTGAGGTTGAGGAAGTTGACCACCGTCACGTCGATATTCTGTCCATAGCGATGGCAGCGACCAATGCGCTGTTCCACGCGCTGCGGGTTCCAAGGCAGATCGAAGTTGACGACGAGAGAGCAAAACTGAAGATTGATACCTTCCGCGCCCGACTCGGTCGCGATCAGAATCGTCTTTCGCTCCCGGAAGGCGTCAACGATGGCCGCCTTCATATCAGCCGTGCGCGAACCCGACACGGCGTCCGTTCCCTTGTGCCGAGCGAGCCAATCTTCGTAGATCGCGCGGCTCTCCGCGTCGCCGTTCTGACCGTTCATCAGCGCGATGTCATCGGCATAGCCGCGAGCCGAAAGCAGATCGGCGAGATAGCGTTGCGTGCGAACCGATTCTGTGAAGATGACGGCCTTGCGTCGCCCGCCTTTTGCGACAATCTCATCAAGGACGTTGGGAAGGGCCTTTACGAGTTCGATCCCCTTGGCGTTTTCGCCGATGCCAAGCGCAAGGCTACGGTAGCCTTCGAGCTCGGAGATTTCCGCTTCAAGCTTCTTCGGATCGATCGGCGGTTCTTCGCTACTAGCGGCGGTCTCGGTTCCCTCCGATGCCAGTTCCTCCGCCGTCTCCTCTACCATATCGTAATCGGCAAGCGTCTCGATCGAGGGGCGTTGCTTGGCCTTGAGGCGGTCAATGATCCGTCCCAGCGTCTCGGCGACCGCGAAGGTCGAAGAGCCCAAGATTTTGCGTACCACCAAGGTAACGAGCGCATTGGGCTTATCGCCGAAGACAATGGTATCGGGCCGTTGGAGATAGGCGGAAACCCCCGTATAGAGGCGCATTTCGTCTTGGGATGGCTCGAATTCGAGGGTCAACGGACAGCGCTCGGTGAAGCGGATCAAGCCCGCGTCCTGGACCTGCCGGCGAAGCGTTCGTTTGCAAATGGCGGCGAGTCGCTTGCGGAGGTGGAGAAGCGCCGTTTGGTTTCCCCCGCCCGTGACATAGGCGGTGCGGAACGCGCCGTCATCACCGAAGAATTTTTCATCAAGGACCGAGACCAGCCCGTATAACTCCATAAGCGAGTTCTGGAGTGGCGTCGCGGTCAGAAGGACCTTGTAGAAAGGCTTGGTCGCGTCACGAAGCTTCTTGGCGCGCGCGGCCGTCCCCTGCTTGTAGACGTTCCGCAGGCGATGCGCCTCGTCATAGATCACCAGGTCCCAATTGATGCCGAGGATGTCATCGGCCTTTGTCGCGGCGAATTCGTAGGAGGTGATGACGACTCGATCCTCATGGGCGAAGGGCCGGGCAACACCGCGCTTCCTGGCTTCGTTATAGGCGCGGCTTTCGAGGATGACCGAGGGAAGGGAGAACTTGTCGAATAGCTCCTGACTCCATTGCTTGCGCAGCGACGCGGGAACGATCAGGAGCACGCGCCGCTTGCGCTCGGCCCAACGCTGGGCGATGACTAGACTCGCCTCGATCGTCTTGCCGAGCCCGACTTCATCGGCAAGCAACACCCCCTTGGAGAGCGGCGAGCCGAGGGCGAAGAGCGCGGCGTCCACTTGGTGCGGGTTCATGTCCACGCGGGCGGAGGCGAGCGATTGCGCGAACGCGTCGTCCCCCAGCCCCTCCAGCGTGATCCGGTGGGCAAAGAAGGTGCCTTGCTGGGCCGTGTAGGTCGCCGCGGCAGGTTTGGTCTGAACGGTTGTCGTGTTGTCCCCTTCGAGTATGTGCGGCCGGCTCACGCGCCGCGGCTCTGCTCCGTAATAATGGCCGGCAGACGTTCTATCACAACGTCGATCTCCTGAGTCGCGGTCGCATAGAGCACCTGCGCGCTCACGCCTTCATATTGGTGGATCAGGATGTCGCGCATCCCTGCCATCTTGCGCCAGGGAATCTCGGGATAGCGGTCGCGGAACTCGGTTGGAACGCGCTTTGTCGCCTCTCCGATCACCTCCGCCGCCCGCATGACCGCGTATTGTGTCTTCTCGTCCGCTTGGAAGGCTGCGAAGGACAGCCCCTCCACGAAGGATTTCAGCTTCCGGGCGTTATCGAGGATGTCGTTGAGGTAATCGAGAAAGTCGCGCTCCACCGGGTTCACAGTATCACCACCTCGGACATGATCCGCCGGCCGATGCGCCGCTTCAGAGCTTCCTTCATGACCAGATCGACTTTGACGCCCAAGGCGTCGCTCAAGTCCTGTTGCAGCCCGGCAAGCCCGAATAGACCGATCCCCTCCCCAAGCTCCACCAACACGTCCAGGTCGCTGGCCTCGGTCTGTTGCCCATGGACATACGAGCCGAAGACGCCCATCTCGCGAATCGGATAACGGCGCCGCAGGGCCGGCTGCATGCGGCGCAATTGGCCTATGATGTCGTCAAGCGTGCGCATGGTACGGGCGTTCTTTCGATGTTCAGAAGTATATGCCAAACGGCCGTGGAGTGCCAGTTGAGGTTGCTCGTTCCACTTATGGCGCCAGGCGCGACTAACCTACGTCAAAGGGGAGCGTTTGGACCCTTGCATACCTGAAATCAGAATTCTAATTCGGCCGTTGTAAAAACGGCCACTTTAAGCCATGTTCAAGACGCCAATTGAGCTTTTAATAGGACATGCCGAACTTCATTCGTCGGACGGTGCGCAGCATCAAGCGGCGCATCAAGGTGGGCTTACAAGAGCAGCGAACCTACCACCTCTATCAAGCCTGCGGGCGAATGCTTGCGTCGCAGGACTACGAGCAGATATCCGTTGCGAAGCTTGCCAAGGAAGCCGGCTGCTCAGTTGGCGCCTTCTATAGCCGCTTCCACAACAAGGACCGCTTCCTCCATTTCGTGATCACCTCGCGGTTTCGCAATGCGACCGACGCCCTCAATCGCGAGGTTGCCACCAAAGAACCGCGAAAGGAATCCGCGCAGAAGATCGTCCGCCGTATTGTCGAGCATGTCGTGGAGCGATTGAGCAGTAAGACGGCGGCGGGCGTGACACGCGCGGCATTGAAGCTGGCGACCACCAAGCCTGAGGCGCTGGAGCCCCTGCTACGCTATCGATCGGCAGTTACCGAGCGTGCAGTCGAATTGCTGGACGATTTGCCGCCGCGTTCCGTCCGCATGACGATGCAAACCGTACTGGCTACCGTGACAGATGCCGTCTTGCAGGATGCCGGCCCATTGCAAGCAGGCAGCACGCGGATGGTGGACGCCCTGACCGATCTCATGACCTGCAACCTGGCGATCACGCGCACCCGCCGTGCCGTATCCGCCAGCAAGCAAAAAGACGATGCGGACGAAGATGCAGATGATGGACCCGCCGAACGTCGAAAACAGGTTTGGGACCCTGAGTCACCGGAGCTTGAGGAAATCCCGATTCCCGCCGGAGAGCCACGCCGCTCTCGCCGGCGCCGGCAAGAGGAAGAGCCCACGCCCCGGATCAAGACGGAAGACCCTCGCCGCGCGCGTGCGCCGGAGCCGTCGAAGGATGAGAGTCCCCGGCGGAAGAGATTGCGGGCGATATAGCATTCACTCGCCGGGGTCGCAGGTATTGGCGCGGAGATTGCTTTCCGCAAAGGCGATCAGGTCGCGGCGCCGATAGCGAACCGCCTTACCGCCAATCTTCACGAAGCGCGGGCCGCCGCCCTTCACGCGCCAGCCCTGTAGGGCGCGGATGGAGAAGCCAAGGAAGCCGGCCGCCTGGACTTCGTTCAGCAAGCGATCGAGGTAATCCGGGTCGCGAGCCAGGTTCTCAGAAAGATTCTGAAACATCGTCGTCCACCATCCTTCATCGAGGGTGAACGTCATTGATAGTGAACCCTGCGGCGCATGCATCAATAAACGTCGGCAGGAAGTAGCTATCCGCGTCGGGCATCATTCCTGTGAGGGCGCCGACGCTCACAAGAATAGGCTCATTCGCGCAACACGGTTTCCTGTGAATGCCGGCCTCGCCATTCAATCTCGGTACGCATTGCCGTTATGATTTGCTCGGCCGCTACATCATCAAGCGGCGTTACGAGCGCCTTCACGAAATCGAATGCGAGCGTTATTCCCGCGCCCTCGTGATAATCGATGCTGAAGCGCCTCCCCAAATCGATCGTCCAGAATTCGGCGGCTTTCCGCGTCAGGTTCTCCAATCCGAGGTTCTTGTGCCGGCCGCGCGGAATTGCGAGCAATTTGGCCTGATCAGCGGCGCTTGCTCTCAGCAATTGCAGTAGGCGTATCAACTCGTGGTAATAGGCGTCGCCCCGCTGCTTTTGGTGTTCGCTCAAATTCGAGAACTCGGTTTGCGGCCTTGGCTCGCCCAATCTCGTGGCGGCCATCATTATGTCGGAAGCGATATCGCGATCTTCAAAGCTCGTCACCAGCCCGATGAATTGGCCGGCCGCTCTTTCCAGCTTTCGATATTCGGCGCGAATGCTCTTCCATTCCTCCGGTTGATCCTCGGCGCGGCGGCCACGGATGTAGCGGATACCGATATCCCTGAGTTGCTTTGCCATGTCCAATTGAAGCGCGTCGAAGCCAAACCTCTCCTTCAGCCCGGAGAGAAACGCCGCGTCATAGGCGGCAACGATGATTCGCCGCGCATCCTGTTCATCGCCGCTGTCAATGCGCGCTCGCATTCAATTTCGTCGCCAAATCGCGTCGAGACGGCCTTCCATAGCTCATCCGCCGCGATCCGTCAGGGGCCTTGAACGCGACCGCTCTCGTGCTTCCACCTTGCTTCCACTTAGGCTTGGCGGGCGAAGCAACTAACGGCTAAGTGCTTGATATAATGGTGCCCAGGGGCGGAATTGAACCACCGACACCGTGATTTTCAGTCACGTGCTCTACCAACTGAGCTACCTGGGCGCCGCGCGGGCGACGGTATAACGGCGAGCCCCTAATCTGTCCAGGAGATTGCGGCTCAGGCCTCGTCCGGCGCGTCGGGATCCCGGTCTTCCGGCGGCTCGTCGGTCCCGATGCGGTAGGTGCCGCCAAGCCACCGGCCGGGGTCAATCATGCGGCAGCGCTGCGAGCAGAACGGGCGATAGCGCGGCGCGGCCTTCTTGCCACAGATCGGGCAGGGCTTGGCGGGGCGGGGCGTCGGGGCATCCATGACCGTGACATAGGTTCAGATGGCGGCAATGTCGAACGCTGCGCGCTTGCGACCTGGCTCGGCCATGACGGCAACCGCCCGGCCGAGCCGCACCTCGAGCCCAAGCCGCGCCGGCCGGGCCGCACCTTCCTCGAGACAGGCCGCAACCTCGGGCGCGACGGCGAGGCGGAACGCGCACGCCGGCGCCGCATCGGCTTCGCGGGCGACCGCCTTCAGCGCCTCGAGCGCAACGGAGAGCGCGGTCTTGACGCGGCCGCCTTCGGCGCTGCGCTCGAACAGGATCTCATCGAGCGCGGCGTGGCGGCGCGCGCGCACCAGCTCGAAATGGCCGAGCCGGGTCCAGCCGAGGAGCTGCGGCCGCGCGGGATCGTCGGCGAGCGCCGCCGCCAGCGCCGCACGCACCGCGTCGCGCTCGCCCGGCCGGGACAAGGTGATGAAATCGATGACGATCGGTCCGGCGAGGTTGCGCAGCCGGATCTGCCGCGCCGCCTCGCGTGCGGCATCGAGATTGGCCGCCTTCGCCGCCGCGCCGCCGCTGTCGACGTCGATCGTCACGCAGGCCGCCGTGGCCTCGATGGTGATGGCGCCGCCGCCCGCGAGCGCGACGCGCGGTGAAAGCGCGGCCTCGATCGCCGCCGCCACGCCTTCGGTCTCGAACAGCGGCCCCGCCTCGGCGTGGAGCGCCAGCCGCGGCGCCAGACCGGGGCGATGGCGCAGCAGCCAATGCCGCGCTGCGGCAAAGGCGGCGCGGTCGTCGATGACGATGCGGTCGGGGGCGGCGCCGGCGAGCGCAGCGAGCAATTCCGCTACCGGCTCCGGCTCGGGCTCGAGCCGCGCCGGCGGCGTGGCACTGCGCCGCGCGGCTTCCACCGCCTGCCAGCGCGCGCGCAGGGACGCGGCATCGGCGGCGAGCGCGGCTTCGCTCGCCATCTCCGCGCCGGCGCGAAGGACGAAGCCTTCGCCCGGTGCGGCGATCGCCGCCAGCACCGCGGCGATGCGCGCGCGGTCCGACGCGTCGAGACCGCGCGCGGCAACGACGCCCGGCCGGCCCGGCCTGAGATCCAGCAGCGCGCCTTCAAGACGCGGGCGCAGCGTCAGGCCAACGGCCTTGTCGGCGCGCGCCTCCTTGGTCACCTGCACCACCACCGCCTCGCCCTCGTTGAGGCCGCCGATACCGGTGCGCGGCAATGCGTCCTCGGCGCTGAGGAAGCCCGGCCGGTCGGCACCGATATCGACGAGCGCCGCCGGCAGCGCCGGGTCGAGCGCGACGATGCGGCCGAGAAACAGCGTGCCGGCGCGCGGCCCCGCGCCGCTGCGCGCGATCCGCAGCGCGACCGGCGCGCCGTCCTCGCACAGCGCCGCCCATGCCTCGCCCGGTCCGACACTGATGAGCAGCGCGCGGCTCAAGCGCTCAGCGCGCGACGGCGATGAACCGCGCGGGCGCATAGCCGTTCCCCGCGAGCAGCGTCACCGTCTCGAACAACGGCAAGCCGACGACGTTGGAATAGGAGCCGCCAAGATAGCGCACGAAACGCGCGGCGATGCCCTGGATCGCATAGCCGCCGGCCTTGCCGCGCCATTCGCCGGTGGCGACGTAGGCGGCGATCTCGTCGCTGCCGAGGCGTTTGAAAGTGACCGCACTCTCGGCCCGCCGCGTCACCAGCCGACCCGTGGGCGTGACCAGCGCGATCGCGCCGTGGACGCGGTGGCGCCGCCCGGACAGCAAGGCGAGACAGGCGCACGCCGCGTCCTCGGTCGCGGGTTTGGGCAGGATGCGCCGGCCGCATGCGACGACCGTATCGGCCGCGAGCACGAAAGCGCCGGCATGGCGCGGCGCCACCGCCTGCGCCTTTGCCGCCGCAAGACGCAGTGCGTGGGGTACCGGCAATTCGCCCGGCAGCGGCGTTTCGTCGAGATCGGCCGGATCGACCCGGTCAGGGGTCAGCGCGATCTGCACCAGGAGCTCGAGGCGGCGCGGCGACGCGGACGCAAGGACGAGATTCTCACTGTTCAATGCGCGCGCCTTCGCCGGCCCTATTTGAAGCGGAAGGTGATGCGGCCCTTGCCGAGGTCGTGGGGCGTCATCGCGACGCTGACCCGGTCGCCGGCCAACACGCGGATGCGGTTCTTCCGCATCTTGCCCAAGGTATGCGCAAGCACCTCGTGCTCGTGGTCGAGCTTCATCCTGAACATCGCAATGGGCAGCAATTCGGTCACCGTTCCGGCAAATTCGATCGCGTCTTCCTTCGTCATCGCTCCGTCTCGTCCGCCGGCCGTTCCCGGCGGACGGCCACGGACAAGATCGGCATGGGCCGCGCCGCGGTCAAGACCCGGCCGCGCTCGGGCCCGCTTCGGCCGGTGGCGGGAAGCGCGCGCGGATGCGCTCGCTCAAATGATCGCGCAGCCGGCGATAGGCAGCGAGGCGCTCGGCGCGGCTGCCCTCGACCGCGGCGGGGTCGAGCACCGGCCAGAATTCGACCTCGCACGCCATCGTGCGGGTGAGCTCGACCGCCCGGTACTGCGCCTCGGGCGACAGCGAGACGACGAGGTCGAAGGACGTGTCCTCGAGCGCGGCAAAGGTCTTGGGCTGATGCGCGCTCACGTCGATGCCCAGCTCGGCCATCACCGCGACGACGAAGGGATCGACCGGCGTCCCGCGGACGCCCACGGAATCGACGAAGATGCGGTGGCCGTGCAGCCGCTTCATCAGCGCCGCCGCGATCGGCGAACGGACGGAATTGTAGCTGCAGGCGAACAGCACGCTCGACGGCAGACGCGCCATGGCCCGCGCTCAGCCCCTGATGTGCAGCACGCACAGGAGGGTGAACAGGCGCCGCGCAGTATTGAAATCCACCGCCACGCGCTCGGCGAGACGTTCGCGCAGCAGCTCCGAGCCCTCGTCGTGGAGCGCGCGCCGCCCCATGTCGATCGCCTCGATCCGCGTCGGGTTGGCAGTGCGCACGGCGTTGTAATAGCTCTCGCAGACGAGGAAATAGTCCTTGACGATGCTGCGGAACGGCGACAGCGGCAGCATCACCCGCTCGAGCGGTTGCCCGTCGCCGCTCTTGAGGTCGAGGGCGAGGCGGTTCTCCTCGATGCCGAGATGGAGATGGAACGGGCCGCGGAGGCCCGAGATCGGGGCGAAGCTGTTGTCGTCGAGGAGGTCGGCGATCGCCACCGCGCGCTCATGCTCGATATCGTCGTTGCGGCGAAGGACGGTGTGCTCGTCGAGCGTGATCTCGGTAATCCGCTGCTTGCTCGCCGGCATGATCGGTCAGCCCCGCGCGACGTTGAGCCGCACCGCGATCGACAGTGCGTGAGCATCGAGCCCTTCGGCGCGGGCGAGCGTCATCGCTGCCGGCCCGATCGCGCCGAGGCTCGCGGCATCACAGGAGAGGATCGAGGTGCGCTTCAGGAAATCGAGCACGCCGAGGCCCGAGGAAAAGCGCGCGCTGCGCGCCGTCGGCAGGACATGGTTCGGCCCCGCGACGTAATCGCCGATGGCCTCGGGCGTATAGCGGCCGAGGAAGATCGCACCGGCGTTGCGGATACGCCCGGCCAGCGCCTCGCTGTCCGCGAGCGCCAGCTCGACATGCTCGGGCGCGAGCCGGTCGATAATGGCCACCGCCTCGTCCCAGTCGCGCACCACGATGTGCGCACCGTGCCGATCCCAGCTCGCACGGGCGATGGCGCGGCGCGGCAGCGTTGCGAGCGCCGTTGCGACCGCTTCCTCGACCCGGCGGGCGAAGGCAGCATCGTCGGTGACGAGGATCGCCTGCGCCGCTTCGTCATGCTCGGCCTGCGACAGGAGATCGGCGGCAATCCAATCGGGATCGTTGGCGCCGTCGGCCACGACCAGGATCTCGGACGGGCCGGCGATCATGTCGATGCCGACCGTGCCGAAGACGCGCCGCTTGGCCGCGGCGACATAGGCGTTGCCGGGCCCGACGATCTTGTCCACCGCCGGCACGGTCGCAGTGCCATAGGCGAGCGCACCCACCGCCTGGGCGCCGCCGATGCGATAGACCTCGTCCACCCCCGCGAGCGACGCGGCGGCGAGCACCAGCGGATTGAGCACGCCGTCGGGCGCCGGCACCACCATGGCGAGGCGCGTCACGCCCGCGACTTTGGCCGGGACCGCGTTCATCAGCACTGTCGAGGGATAGGCCGCGGTGCCGCCGGGGACGTAAAGCCCCACCGCGGCGAGCGGCCGCCAGCGCCAGCCGAGCCGCACGCCGGCGGCGTCGCGCTCGTCGCAATCCTGCGGCAACTGCCGGCGGTGATAGGCGGCGATGCGGTCGGAAGCGAGCGTGAGCGCCGCCAGCGTCTCGGGCGCGCAGGACCGATGCGCCGCCGCGATCTCGTCCGGCGCCACGCGCATCGTCGCCGGGGTGAGCGCGAGCCGGTCGAAGCGGCGCGTGTACTCGAGAACGGCGGCGTCGCC
>Ga0307373_10003428_pt1 | contig 27615 bp, 33 predicted proteins | sample OX2MG_FD_202534 | JGI IMG/M metagenome (GOLD analysis project Ga0307373, IMG submission 202534) | Soil microbial communities from Risofladan, Vaasa, Finland - OX-2 | ecosystem: Environmental > Terrestrial > Soil > Coastal area > Acid sulfate soil | place: Finland: Risofladan, Vaasa | collected... | reverse complement strand
GCGTCGCTTCGACTTCTGGACCGCGCGCGCCGCGGCGATGCGGGAGCCGTCGAGCTAGGTCAACGACCAGTGTCGGTATAGCGTGTTATGATAGCGAGACTATCAAATACGCAGGATCACCGGGATGCTGCGACCACGGAGGACAGCACATGTCTGGTGAACAGGATCAGGTCGTCGGCAGGGCGAAGGAAGTCCAGGGCAAGCTCACCGGTGACGACGAGCGCGAGGCCGAGGGCAAGGGCCAGCGCGCCGCCGGCAAGGTTGAGCACGCGCTCGGAGAGGCCGCCGACAAGGTGAAGGGCGCCGCCGAGGGGGTCAAGAGCGGGCTCGACCGCAAGTAGTCATGCGGAGATCAAGCGTCTCGCTGTTACCGATCATCTGGATCGTCGTCGGGTTGGTCGTGGCCGCCACGCATCACTTCTTCGACCATGTCGGGACCATCGGGGCGATTCTGTCTGCGGTGCTGGCGGTGATCCTCTGGCCCCTCATCCTGCTCGGGGTGAAGCTCGCCATCGTCATCTGAGGTCGCTACGCGGCGGCCGCCAGCGCCTCGTCAACAAACTGCAGCAGCCGGCCCTTCGGCATGAGCCCGACCGCCTGCCGGAGGGGCCGGCCTGCGTTGAACAGCACCATCGTCGGCAGGGACATCACGCCATAGCGCGCCTGGGTCAGCGGATTCGCGTCGACATCGACGCTCACCACGAGAACCGCCCCGGCGCGCTCGGTGGCGATCTCCTCGAGGATCGGCGCCAGCATCCGGCACGGCGGGCACCAGGATGCGCCGAACTCGACGAGCACGGGAACATCGGCTCGGAGCACGTCGGTGTCGAAGCTGCGGTCGTCGACGGCATTCACCATTGGGGTCTCCTTGTTATCGGCGGGTGGTGACGGCTTTGTACGCGGCGCAACTGGACGAGGTGTGGGTCGCGATGCGGGCACGGGCGACACGGCCACGCGCCGGCCGCGGCGGGTCGCGGTCCTCGGCGGCGTAGCGGTCCCAGACGGACTGCCGCGACATCCCGAGGCGATCGGCGATGTCCCCCCAGCTCATCCCCTCGGAACGGGCGGTAAGGACCGCCGACGCGCGCTTGGAGCCGATCATCACCGCCAGTGACCGCAGGGCGAGCAGGCGGTCCCCGGTCGGGAGCGCGTTCAGCGCCTCCTGAATGGCCGCGACCGCCGCATCAGCGTCAGCGGTGGATGCGAGATAGGGCATATGTCAACTATAGCTGACATTCGCCATCCCACAGAGAAGACACCACGATGAGTAGACCTTTGGGGTTCGGGGGTTGCCCTAGATGGACTGACCGAGGCGGGTCCGGATGCCCTGGCCACCCCCGGCAACCCCGGCGGGCCGGGCCGGCACCGCGTCGACATGGGCGCTGAGCCATTTGCCCGGCGCGAAGATGCCGATCGCGTCGCCCTCGGCCTTGTCCTTGACGATGAGATGACCGTCGCTCACCTCGATGTGCCGGCCGCCCTGGTACTGATGCTTCTCGCCGGCGGGATCGATGACTATCACCATCGCAAAAGATGTCCTCTGGAGCCGTGGGGGAGCCTCTTGGTCCGGAGAATAGCATCGAGTTCGGCGCTGAAAACGCTTGTCACCACTCCACGTTGGTGACCGACCAGGTCGCGTCACCGTCGCCGAGCGGCGTCACGGTTCCGGCTGAGGTGACCAGGTACGAGCGCGGAGCCGACGGGTTGCTGAGGTCGATGCAGAGCAGCGTGTCGTCCGGCAGCCACGAGTCCGCCGCCAGGTAGGTGGGGGAGTTGACCACCTGGGCCGTGCCGGTCGACGTCGCGATGATGAACAGCTGATCGAAGCGCGCGGCGCTCGTCTGGCACCCCGCACTGACACTGATGTACTGACCGTCCGGCGAGAGAGCGAACCCTTCGAAATCCCTGAGCGTTCCGTGACCGGAACACACCGATGGGAGCGACGCGGCACTGAAGTTCCGCGCGGCCCCGTTCGACCCGACGAAGCGCCACGCGGTGGCCGTGGGTTTGTTCGTCTGCGCGACGCAGAGCATCGAGCCGTCGAGGCCGACGCCGGTGAGCGCGCACCCGGTCCCGAGCGCCGTCTGCACCGGCGTCAGGGTGGTGCCGCCCTCGTGGGCGATGAAGGCGGCGGTGGTCCCGCCGGTATTCGGGCAGCCCGTCTCCTCGACCATCCAGATGTCATCTCCCACCCAGCCGCCGAGCGCCCACTCGGTCTGGGCACCGCCCGCCGGAAGGGTCGCCACGACCGAGGGTTGCGACCCCGGTGTCTCGATGTCGACGGCGCCGCTGCTGACGCCGTTGTTGCAGAAGCTGGAGGCGAAGGTTCCATCAAGCCACGCCCACGCGTGGCCGTCGAGCGCGCCGACCGCACCCGTCGAACTCTCGGCCGCAGTGAGTGGCTGCAACGTCTGGAGGCTCCCGTCGGGTTGGATCGCCACGAGCGACGTTGCTTTGTTGTTGACGACCGGCGCGGCCAGGAATGCGTTGCCGAACGGGGAGAACAGGTCGAAGGCGTTCGATGACGGGAACGAGAAGGCGGTCGTCCCGTTCTCATGCAGCATGTCGAGCCCACTGCTGGTCAGTTCAGGGATCAGCGGGGTCACGTTCAGCGACGGCTGCGACGGCGATGGCGTTGCCGTCGCCGTCGGCGCGGGCGTTGCCGAGACGGTGGGAGTCACCGAGGGATGCACCGACGGCGACCCACATGCGGCCGTCATGAGTCCAAGGACGATGACGACCACGAAGGGCCGGTTCATGCGCGCAATGCTACGTCCAATTCGACGCGTTGTTGAAATCCTCGCCGATCATCGCCGCCAGCTGTGTGACGGCTGCGGTCCCATGCAGCACGATTCCCAGCTCGCGGTTGTAGCGAAGCGATTCGGTGGAGAAGTTCTGCGAGCGGACGAACGCCACCTGCGAGCCGGTTCCCGCGTCACTCACCAGGAGCTTGGCGTGGATGTACGGCGACGCGCTCGGCGCGTAGACCCTGATGTGCGCGCCCGCCGACGTCAGCTCGCGAAACGCGGCCGACCAGCTGCTCGAGTTCGTCATGCAGATGTCCACCACCACGCCGCGGTGCGCAGCGGCGATGAGCGCGTCGGTGATGCTCTCGGTGCCCATCTCCTCGTTCTCGACGAGGAGGTGATGCTTCGCGCCGTTGATCAGCTGGAGCAGGTCCTGCGACGACGTCGGCGGTATGCGGGACGGACTTCGCCGATCCCGTCACGCGTCTGCACCGAGGATGCGGGGTGTCCGCCGTCATCGGGCGCTCTGGCACAATCGCTCCATGCTCAGGATATGCGTGATCGGTGATTACGAACCGGGAAACGAGACCCACACCGCAACGACATCGGCGCTGCAGCACGCCGCGGTGGCCAGCGGTCGCGACGTCGAGGTCGATTGGGTGCCGACAGTCGACATCACTTCAGTGGACGCTCCGCGACTCCAGGATGCTGACGGTCTCCTGATCGCCCCTGGAAGCCCGTACCGGCACATGGACGGCGCGCTTGCGGCGGTCACATATGCGCGAACCCGGGACACGCCGCTGCTCGGCACGTGCGGGGGTTTCCAGCACCTCGTGGTGGAATTCGCGCGCAATGTCCTTGGTGTTCACGACGCTGAGCACGCCGAGTCGAAGCCCGACGCGACGACGCACGTGATCACGCCGTTGACCTGCTCGCTGTTCGGTCAACGGATGGACGTCGAGGTTCGTCGCGGAACAAAGGCGTTCTCGGCGTACGGCCGCACGCAGACGACCGAGCGCTACTACTGCAACTTCGGGCTCAATCCGGCGTACGCGACGCAGCTCGAACGCGGGGGGCTGGTCGTGAGCGCCGTCGACCGTGACGGCGAGGTCCGTATCCTCGAGCACCCAAGGCTGCGATTCTTCATGGGCACCCTGTTCGTGCCACAGACGTCGAGCACGCCCGACGCGCCCCACCCGCTGGTGGCCGCCCTCGTCGAGGCAGCCGCGAGCCGCCTCAGTGCGTCAAACGAGGCAATTGCACAATCGGTGGGGTTCTAGTCCTTCCACTGTGGGAATGCTCATCGGCCTGAGTCGTTAGCCCGCGCTACGCCGCGATGCAATCCTCGCGGGCGCGGAACCGAACGATCGCCGCAGAGATGTTGTCCTCGAGCATCTGATAGAAGAGCTGGCGCTGCGAGATGTCGATCGCCGCTTCCACCTCGACTCCCTGGGAGCGACGAGCGATCCACGGCGGCACGCTTTGGGCGACCATCTCCGCGCCAACACGGACGTGGATGCGGGACTCGTCGTCCTCCGCCATGTGCACGGTCACCGCGAGCACCGGGCCCGTGTGTTCCACGATGCGCCAGCTGCGCTCCCATCGCGCCTGGCGCCGGTGGTCGTGCTTGAGGCGTACCGCATCGTCGACGATGACACTCTCACCCGGCCGGAGGGTGCGGACGAGCAGCGTCCGGATGTCCTTGTCGAGGTCACGCGCGATCCAGTTGATGAGCGCGGGGCCGCGATCCGAGAGATCGGGGAGGCCGCTTGGGTTCTTCGCGAGCTCGCCGATGGCCTGCACCGTACCCGCGTGGCGACGGCAGTACGTGGCGCCTCCGACGGAAACGCTGTGCGCCGCGCAGAACGCCGTGGGGCACGAGCGCTCGCGCCGGTCACGGTAGGAACACGGCCTGGCGCTCATGCTCGTGCATCGACGCATCGAGCACGCGACCGTGCTCGGCGCCACGGCTTCAACGGCGTCGTCCTGTTTTCCACGGCGAAACAGGGTGCTGACACTCGGCACCCCCTGGTGCCATCGTCGCGCTCTCTCGCCGGCGGGACTATCCATCGTCACCACGGTTTCACCCCCAAGATCCCCATCTCATGCGTGCGTCCGTTGCACGCCTCTCTGGTGTCAATGGGAACGCACCGGAAGTTCGGCGCGCATGAGTGTGCGACGGTTTGCGAAGCGCCGTTACCCGCGAGTGACGGGGTGTCATACCGAGCGCGTCCGCTCGCATGATCCTGTCACCGCTGACGTCACGGAGAGGATTGCGTCGTCGATAATCGGACGCGGGAGGCCACCCGCATCACGGAGTCGTATCCATCGGCATGATCACGCGAGCGGTCTCGATTCCGACCCCGGAGGCCATGCTGAACGGCTACGTCGCACTGCCTGACGGCGCTGGGCCGCACCCGGGCGTCGTGGTGATCCATGAGGCGTACGGGCTCAACGACAACATCCGCGACGTCGCCGGGCGCTTTGCCCGGGAGGGATACGTCGCGCTGGCCGTCGATCTCTTCACCGGCCGCAGCCGCGTCGTCTGCATGGCACGCCTCTTCGGAGCCATGGTCTCGGGTCGCGAGCCCGCCGCTGTCCCGGAGTTGAGCGCTGCGCTCGACCACCTCGTCGCCATGCCCGAGGTCGACGCGAATCGGATCGGCGCGATCGGTTTCTGCATGGGTGGCGGCGTCGTCATCGTATGGGCGACGCGCGAGCGACGGCTGCGCGCGATCGCGCCGTTCTACGGCACCAACCCGCGGCCGATCGAGACGGTCCGCCGGCTCTGCCCGGTGGTCGGCAGCTACCCGGGGAAGGACTTCACGGCACGCTCGGGCCGGAAGCTCGAGGCGCAACTCACTGCGGCGGGCGTCACCCACGACATCAAGATCTACCCAGGCGCAAAGCACTCCTTCTTCAACGACCAGGGACGCGCCCACGATGCGTCCGCCTCCGCGGACGCCTGGCGGCGGACGCTGGACTTCTTCGCACGGCATCTCGCAGCGGAGGCGCCGGCATGACGGAGCTCATCGACGTCCGCGAGCGACGGGAGCTCTGCGATCTCCTCGTCGAGCTCGGCCCGGACGCGCCCACGCTCTGCGCGGGGTGGACGACCGCCGACCTCGCCGCGCATCTCGTGCTCCGCGAGCATTTCCACCGCTGGTCGGACGCGCAGCGGGCCGCGGAGAAGGCCAAGGGTTACCCGGCGATGATCGCGCGGCTGCGGGCGGGAGCGCCGCTCGTACCATGGCGTCTCCCGCGCCTTCGCAACGTCTTCAGCGGCCTCGAGTACTTCATCCACCACGAGGACGTGCGGCGCGCGAACGGCCTCGGTCCGCGGCCGAGGACGGACGATCTCGAAGCGCTGTACTGGCGGATGACCGGGTACACGGCACGCCGCATCGCACGTCGCATCCGGCCGTACGGTCTCGCGCTCGTGCTACCCGACGGCCGGCGGCGCACCTACGGCTCGGGAACGACGGCGACGCTGACGGGGCCCGCCAGCGAGCTCGGCCTCTACCTGAGCGGCAGGCGGGCAACCGCCGACGTGACGCTCACCGGCGACGCGCCCGCGATCGCCGCCGTGGAGCGCGCCGACCTGAAGGTGTGACTTCCGCCGTGCGGTCCGACCCGATACGCTCAACGGGATGACCGTCACCGCGACTCAACTGGCGGACGCCGCTGAGATCTCGAGGCGCTGGATCCGGTCGCGGGCGACCGCCGACGAAGTTCCGGGCATCTCCTTCGGGTTCAGCCACAACAACCGTATCGTGCTCTCGGACGCGCTCGGCTATGCGGACGTTGCGTCGAAGCGCGTGGCGACCGCCGCGGACACGAGCTATCGCTGCGCGTCCATCACGAAGACGATGACAGCCACGCTCGTCATGCAGCAGGTGGAGGCCGGCCGCCTCCGCCTGGACGAGCCCATCACGACCTATCTCGAGTGGACGCGCAAGCTGCCGCGCGCGAAGGACATCGACATCCGACACCTGCTGATCCATGGCGGCGGCGTCATCCGCGACGGCTCGAACCACTGGGGCGACGACGACTTCCCGGACCGCGACACCCTGCGCCGGGAGGCGCGGCAGCAGTTGACATTCGCCGAACCGTCCGCAGGGTTTCGCTACTCCAACGTCGCGTATGCGCTCCTCGGCGAGGCACTGGAGGCCGTGACCTCGACACCGTTCGAGGCGCTGCTGCAGCGCGATGTGCTGCGGCCGCTCGGGTTGAGCGGGAGTGCTCCGTCGCTGCTGCCGCGCGTGCGCAAGACGCTCGCCACCGGGTACTACTACCGCCGGCACGGCGAACCGCTGCGCCCGACCCGTCACGCCGAGGCGCGCGCGTTCGCGGCCGCGGGGGGACTCGTCTCGACGGTGCCGGACCTGCTTCGCTATCAACAGGCTCATTTCCCCGGCGCCGGCGGCCTGGTCTCGGATCTCTCGCGCCGCGAGATGCAACGGACGCAGTGGCAGCGCCACGAGGAACCGAATCACGGCCTCGGCTGGATGATCTGGCATGTCGAAGGCATCGGCATTCGCGGCCACAGCGGGGGATACCCCGGGTTCGTCACGAAGATCGGGTTCTCGCCCGAGCTTCGCATCGCGGCGGCGGTGCTCACCAATACCGCCGCCCCGACCGCGGCAGTGTCGCTCGACATGTTCTTTCACACGGTGTCGTGGGTGAGCAGGCGATGGGAGAGCGCCGCGGAAACCGCGCATGGTCACACCCGCACGAGTCTCGGACGCTTCATCGGGCAGTATCGCGGCGACTCCGGGGAGTTCATCGTCGGGCGTATCAACCGTGCGCTCTACCTGCTCGATCCGACCGACCCGGCGCCGCTCGCGTCAGCCGCACGGCTGCGTCCTGACGGCGCACGCCGTTTCACGATCGTCGAGGGCGACGACTACGGACACTATGGCGAGGAGGTGAGCTTCTCCGTGAACGCCGCGGGCAAGGCCACCTCGTTGAAGTACGGACCGCACACGCTGCGCAGGGACGACATCTAGTCCGATCGACCGGCAGCTGAACGTTTCAGGCCACCTCCCGAGTGGGCGGCGCAGCCCTACGTCCGGCGGTCGGCGGCGGACATCAACTCGTGGAGCCGTCGCAACCGGCTCTCGCGGTCGCGCACGAACCGCTCGATCCCGTCGAGGATGTACGGCGTCGTCAGGTGCGCCTCATCCATCACCTCGTCGACAGAACCTCCGGTGCGCCAGCGGTTGTCCCAGTCCGCGGCCATCGAATACTCGGCGGCGAGGGGGCCGTCAACCCAGTCGCGCATGAGCTTGAACGTCCGGTTGGTGATCGCCATCGCGTCAAGGCGGTCCGCTGGTGCGATGACGTCGTCGCGATATGCGGCCGGCTGCATGCGGAAGAGCTGTGGGCTGATCGCGGCGACGATCTTGACGTTGAGTCCCCGCGCGTCGAGCTCGGGCAGCGCCTTGACGAGATTCGCGGTCGATGTCGTGCCCTGCACGACAACGGTCCCCATCGGAGCGCTGCCGGCGCTGAACTGCCGGAGCACGTACGCTCCGCGCGCCGCCTCGAAGTGACTCGGCATGCCCAGCGCTTCGCGATCAGGAAGCTCGATCGCGGGCCGCGTGAGGTGGAGCGCGACGATCGGCACGTCGGTCGCGAGCGCCGCTGCGAGCACGACCGGCACCTCGTTGAACTCCCACGGGTGGAGGTCGATCACCTTGCCCTCGGGGAACAGCTGCGTGACACCGGGTTCGTAGATGCCGAAGTGCGTCCGCGAGTCCTCTGCTGTCTCGGGGCCGGAATGACCTGCCACCCAGAGCACCTTGCCCACCTTGAGCTCGCAATCCTGCGCGAGCTGGCTGAACAGGCGCATCTCGCCATACTTGAGGTAGCTGAACGAGCCGTAGGTCGAGCACGCGCCCCAGAATCCGTTGAAATCGTTGAACGGGTCGCGCGCCATGTTGACCGTCGCGAGCCCGACGATCATCCCGGCGTTGGTGAACTCGGTGATCTCGGTCGGCAGGAGCGCCCCGTGCGGGTTCGTGTCCCGTTGGTACCAGCCGCTGCCGGGCAGGTCTCCGAAGTCCCGCCCGAAGCCCGCAAGCGCCGTCGAGTCGGCGAGGTCAGCCGAGGCCGCGATGAACAGCGGGCGGCCGTAGTCGCGCTGCGCGGTCGCGTTCACCCACGAGGCCCAGGCGCCGAAGGCCGCGCGGTTCGGTTGCTTGTCTCCCGGCTTGCGATACAGCTCCGCAGGGTAGTTGCGGAAGTCGGTCAGGTGGGGATCGCCGAACACCTCCGCGCCGCGACCGGCGATCGTCACGCCGTCGATCTCGTCTGGCACCGAAGCAGCGAGGTTGATCAGCCGGTTCGACACGGAGTCGACGACCTTCGGGTGCTCAGCGAGGACCGCTGCCGCGCGTCGGAGATTCTCTGCGGCCTGCTCGCGTATCGCGGCAGGGTCCGACGGAGCCGGCGCGTCCACGCCGACATAGTTCATGCCGTACTTTGTCATGAACTCGCGGCGCAGCTCCCAGAACGGTCCGCTGTTCATCGCGTGCGGTGAGCCGTGACTCTTGTTGTCGTACTTGAGATACCCGCGGCCCTTGCGGGTGCGGAACCACGCGACGGACGGGACACGGTCCGGGTTGTCACCACGCGCGGCCTCGAGGACCGCTCGCGTCACCGGCGCCCACTCGCTGCCGTCCATCGTGCCGGTGACGCGCCAGTCGTACGCGCCGAACCATGTCGCGGGCGTGCCCGGCACGACCGACGATGCGGCGAAATCGTCGATGCCGTAGTCGTTCCAGTCGACGAGGAACACGAGGTTCGACAGGCCGAGCCCCCACGCCGCGTTGCGCGTCTCGTGACTCGCGCCGGCGGTGAGGCCCCCTTCCCCCTCGACGACGAAGACGCGGACATCACCAGCGCCGGCGAGCTTGAGGGCCAGCGCCTCTCCGGCGGACGGCGGCATGCCGTGCCCCGACGGCCCCGTGTTGAACTTGAAGAACAGCGTCTTGCCCGCCATCTCCGGGTGGCCGGCGAGGCCGTGGCGGCGGCGGAGCATGAGCAGGTCCTCGAATGTGAGCGCCCATCTGCCGGCGTCGGGAAAGGCGAATGCGGGATCGTCCTCGCGCGCGGCGCGCACGCGAAGCACCTCGTTCAGCGCGGCGAGCGCCGCGTAGACGACGGGCGCGGTGTGCCCGGCCGAGAGGACGAAGCGGTCGGCGTACGGGAGCCACGGCCGGCGGATGTCCCAGCGCATCGCCCCCGAGAGCATCGTCGCGAGCAGCAGGTGCACCTTCGAGCGCGACCCTCCCGGATGGCCGCTCTGGCGATAGTTGAGCGCGAGGTCGATGAACTCGTCGACGACGTCTTTGACGACTTCCCAGTCGGCGAAGGATGCCTCGGCGGCGGCGTACAGCTCGGGATCCACGCCCGGCAGGATAGCCGGGTGTCGATGCCGTGAGCGCCGACGGCGCATGCCTGACCGCTGCCGTTGGCGCGATCATGGGAGCTCTCACGAGCAGCCGAAGCGATCACACGAGGAGCGCCGCATGACCACGACTGCATCGGTGGATACCTACTCGGCGATCCACGACGGAGCGACAGCCTGCGCCGACGACCTTCTCACGACGTCGCGAGCGATCCACGCGCTCGCCGAGATCGGCTTCGAGGAAGTCGAGTCGTCACGCCTCCTCAGCGGCATCATCGAGCAGCACGGGTTCCAGCTCGAGCGAGGCGTGTCCGGGATGCCGACCGCCTTCGTCGCCCGGCATGGGAAGGGCGGACCGCACGTGGCGTTCCTGTGCGAGTACGACGCGTTGCGCGGCCTCGGGCATGCATGCGGGCACAACCTCATCGCGACCTCGTCGGCGGGCGCCGGCATCGCGCTGGCGAAGACACTCGACGGCCGCGGGGTCGAAGCGCGTGTGACCATCGTCGGTACCCCGGCGGAGGAGGGTGGCGGCGGCAAGATCCCGCTCTGTGCCGACGGCCTGTTCGACGACTGCGACGCCGTGCTGATCTTCCATCCGTCGGATCGGACGGCGTCGGTGCAGTACGCGCTCGCGTGCACTCACTGGGAATGGACGTTTCGCGGCAGGGCCGCGCACGCGGCCGGTCATCCCGATCAGGGCATCAACGCACTCGACGCCTTCGTGCACGCGTACAACGGCATCTCACTCTGGCGCCAGCAGCTGCGCGACGACGCCCGCGTGCACGGCTTCATCATCGAGGGTGGCACGGCGCCCAACATCATCCCGGAACGCACCCGCGGCGAGTACCTGACACGAGCGCGCGACGGCGAGTATCTGCGCGGTATGAACGCCCGGTTCCGCGCGATCTTCGAAGCCGCGGCGCGCGCGACGGGATGCGAGCTCCAACTCGACGAGAAGGAGACCTATCTCGATCTGCGCTCGAACGCCGTCCTCGCCGAGCGCACCAGCGTGCATCTGGCAGGTGTCGGACTCAAGGAAGATGCAATCGAGCCCTGGGCGCGGACGGGCTCCACCGACGTGGGTGATGTTTCCTACGCGGCACCCACGTTGCATCCGGAGTTCGCGATTGCAGACGAGGGCGTTGGGCCGCACACGCACGCGTTTCGGGAGGCGGCGGTGACGCCGCGAGCTGAGAAAGCGATGTTGCAGGCCGCAGAAGTCCTCGCACGTGTCGGCGCCGACGTGATCCTCGACGCGGCACTGCGTCGTCGCGTTCGCGATGCCTTTGCGACGCAACCGCACCGCAGGCAGCAGTGGACCGGGTCCGGCGCGTAACGTCGCGCGTCGCGCTCGGCTCAGCGATCGTGGATGGTGGTATACGCCAGCGCGCCACCGAATCCGACCAGCCCGACACCCGCGACACCGTCCGTGACACGGACCGCGCGTGCGCTCATCGACCGCCGCGCGAGCGCCACGCCCGTCGCGAGTAGGGATACCCAGGTCAGGCTGCCCACCGCCACGCCGGCGACGAGCAGGACCGCGGCGTTCGTGGTGTGCACGAGTCCGGCGGTGCTCGCCGCGGCGAAGATCGCTCCCCAGGAAGCGATGGTGGAGGGGTTCGACGCAGTGCTGCCGAGTGCCGTGAGAAACGCCCGCCCCGGCGTCGACGTCTCGAAGGACGTCTCAGTGCCCACGCGCACGCGAGCGGCGCTGTAGAGGGTTCGCGCTCCAAGCCAGATCAGGACTGTGGCGCCGATGAGTCCGAGCGTCAGGCGCACGGGCTGGATGCTGAGGAGGGGAGTGGCGCCGCCCGCACCGGCGGCGGCGTACAACCCGTCGATGCACGCGATGCCCGCGCCGATCGCGAGGCCGACCGTCCATCCGCTGCGCAGTGTCGAGCGAATGAGAAAGAGCGACATCGGGCCGAGTTGCAGGGCGACGAAGAAGCCGAGGCCGAATCCGATCGCTGCTGCATGCATGGTGCCCCGACTCTAGCCGAGGCGTGGGCGTCTGACGACGCGGCTTACGTTTCCTCGTCGAGGCGCATGAACGCGGTCCTGTGGGGGCTGCGCGGATCCCGCGCGGGAGCGACGCGGACAACCACCTGGTAGGTGATGACGGCCACCGCGACGTGCATGATCATCAACACGAGCACGCCACTCGGGGGCTGATGCCGCATCAGCAACCAGACATCGGGGAGGAACAGGACAAGCGAGATCAGCACGGCGAGCCGGCTGAACAGCCACCGCGGCGCTGACGTGATCCTGGTGACCACCGGCCAGCCGGCGCAACCGATCACCACGCCGATGACGGTGAGCTTGGCGTAATCGTCGAAACGGAAATGCTCATACCCGATTGTCGATGGGAAGATCGCGGTGCCGGCCTTCACCAGGAGCGCATCCGCGCTCAGCGCGCCGGCGACCGCAAGCACGGTTGCCACGACGACCCACTCGAGGCGGGGCTGCCGTCGCGATGGCGACCAATCCACTCGCGCGAGTTCCAGCGCACGCTCCACGAGCGCGATGTTGGTCTTCACGATGCGGACGCGCGGACGTATGTCACCAGTGCAGCCTACCCTGAGGTTCCTTGCGGAACGGTGAACGCCCATCGGTGAGAGTACGCTGCGTGGCATGGGTATTCCGGTCGTGCCTGCGATGATGTCGCTCGATGCGCCTGCTCGTTGCCGAGGATGACGCCACGCTCCGCGAGGTGCTCACGCGGGGCCTGAGTCAGGCGGGGTATGCGGTGGACGCGGTGTCAGGCGGCGATGACGCGTATGCATCCCTCACACGCGATGAATATGACGTCGCAGTCATCGATTGGCGCATGCCCGGACGAGACGGGATCGACGTTGTGACGTCGCTCCGCGCGCGAGGTGTTGCGGTGCCGGTGTTGATGCTCACCGCGCGCGATACGCCTCCCGACCGGATCAGAGGTCTCGATGCCGGGTGCGACGACTACCTCGTCAAACCATTCGACTTCGAGGAGTTGCTTGCACGGCTGCGCGCCCTGCTCCGGCGGCCTGTGGCGACGCTCGGCGTGCAGCTGCGCATCGGTGCGCTGATCATCGATCCAGCGGCAGGCTCAGCGTTCGTGAACGGACGGCCCATCGCATTGACGCCGACCGAGTACGCGCTCGTCGAAGTTCTCGCCCGGCGGAGCCCGGCGGTCGTTCGCCGCGACGCGATCGCCAATCACGCGTGGCCCGATTCGCTCGATGCGATCGGGTCGAACAACATCGATGTCCATATCGCGCGAGTGCGCGCCAAGCTCGTCGAGGCCGGGGTCCGCATCGAGGCCGTCCGCCGTGTCGGGTACCGGCTGGTGGAGCGATGAGCGTCAGCGCAGGTTTCGCGCGCCATGCCGTGCGCACCGCGGTCATCGCGACAGCCGTCGTCGCCGGGCTGATCCTCGTGCTGTGCGTCGCAGTTGACGTCGTGGTCGTGCATGCGCTGCGATCGTCCGCTGAGAAGCGCCTGTCAGCGGAATTGCTTCAGCTGATCCCTGGATCGGGCGGTCGCGCGCTTGATGAGCCGGACCTCGATGATCCGCTTCTCGTCTGGCGGCTCGACGATGCCGGGCACGTCGTCCAGGCGACACCCGGTGCTCCGGCGCTGCCGGCGCGCGCGCGGGCCGCGACGGCGCCCACGGAGATGCCGCTCGCCGGCGGCGAAGTGCTGGTTGACGGAGCCTCGTTCCAGGGCGGGCGGCTGATCGGCGCGATCAGCCTCGCCGCCGAGTCGAGCTCATTCACGACGCTGCTCGTCACCGAGGCGGTGATCGGCCCGATCCTCCTGGTCCTTGTGTTCGGTGGCGCGTTCTTCGTCGGGAGGCACGCGGCCGGGCCGATCGAGCGCGTCCGGCGCCGGCAGCTCGAGTTCACCGCCGACGCGTCGCACGAGCTGCGCACGCCGCTTGCCGTCATCGAGGCCGAGACCTCGCTCGCGCTCGCGAATGTGCGCCCCGGGGATACGGGCGTGGAGACCATCGAGCGCGTCGCCGCGGAGACACGCCGCATGCGCACGATCGTCGAGGATCTGCTCTGGCTGTCGCGATTCGACTCGATGCCTCCCGACCCGGCCGCGGAGGCCGTCGACATCGCAACCGCTGTCGATGTGGGCGTGCACCGGTTCGTGACGATCGCGGACCGGCAGGGGATCCGTCTCGACAACCTCTCGGATCCCACCGACCCCGCGCTCGTGGACGCTCCGGCCGAGTACATCGATCGTCTCGTCGGCGTCCTGCTCGACAACGCGTGTCGCTACACGCCGCGGGGAGGTCGCGTCACGGTTGCCGTGACGCGCGACCGCCAGCGCGTGCGCCTCCTGGTCGCGGACACCGGCCCAGGTTTTCCAAAAGATCGGCGCGAGCGCGTTTTCGACCGGTTTCACCGCGCGACGAGCGAGGGAGACGGCGCCGGGCTCGGTCTCGCCATCGCGAACGCGATCGTCGGCGCGACCCGTGGGCGCTGGGAGATCGACGACATGCCCGAAGGCGGAGCGTCAGTCGGGGTCGTCTGGCACGGCTCGCGCGCCAGATTCACCGACCGGGGCGATGGTCAGCGCGCCCCGAGGGCACGCGGCGACGGCTCGCCGGGCGTGGTCGACTAGGTCGGGGGACAGGACTCGCGGGTCGATGACCGGGTAACCCCAGTCGTCCATCCGGATGCGCTCGGGGATGAGCTCGTCGCACATGCCGTGCGCCTTGCATTTGATCGGATCAACGCGCAGGCGGTGCCTCACCACCATCCGTCCTCGGTTTCGGGAATGGGAAGCAACGGAGGCTCGCCGCTGTACCGGCACGCACCGTTGCGAAGATGGTGACGCAGGTCCGATCCGAAGACCTGCAGCGCGCTGATGAGGAAGCGCGCCGCTCCGTCGGGGTGCTGGCACGCGCCGCGGCCGAGCACGTCGCCCGACCATCGCGTCAGTGTGTCGAGCCCCGCCGGTCGCGCTCGACCGGTGGCCACACGATGAAAGGTGTCGGCAAGCGCAGGCAGACCGACGTGGCACGGGCCGCACTGCCGGGCCGTCTCGGACGCGAGGTAGGTCAGCACGCGGTCGGTCTCGACGATCCCACAAGCGTTCACCGGGAGGATCGCGATCACGCCGGCGCCTATCGAGGCACCTGCGGACCGGAGCGCGTCCGCGTCGATCGGAAGATCCATGATCGTGGCGGCGGGGACCCAACGGCCGGAGTAGCCGCCGATCAGCACGGCGCCGGGTTCGCCGATCACGCCACCTGCGCGTTCGGCAAGGTCCGCGACGGTCGCCGTCGCATCGGCCTCGAAGACCCCGGGGGATGCCACCGCACCGGTCATCGAGATCAGGGCTGTTCCGGGCGTGCTCCGGGTGCCCACCGAACGGAACCAACTCGCTCCATGACGCGCGATCAGCGCGGCGTGCGCCAGTGTCTCCACGTTCTGGACGAGGGTCGGTCTGCCGTCGACCCCGTAGGCATACGGGCGCGGCGGCACCACGCGCGGCTTCGCGAGCCGCCCTGAGATGCGGGCGATGAGCGCCGTCTCCTCGCCTGCGACGTAGCGATTCGGACCCGTCACGACCTCGATGAACACCTGCGCATCGACACTGCGACGGCGTTCGGTGATGGCGACCTGCAGCGTGCGGCGCACATCGTCATCCGCACGGGACGTGTAGACGATGGCGCGCCTGGCTCCGAGTGTCTCGGCGGCGTGCTCGAGGCCGTCGAGCACCAGATGCGGCCGGAGCAGCAACAGCGTTCGATCCTTGTCACTTGCGGGCTCGCGCTCGGCGGCATTCGCGATCACGACCGAGCCCGCGCCGTTGACGTGGTCCCTCACAGCGCGCCACTTGGTCGCGGTTGGGAACGCCGCGCCTCCACGCCCGCGAAGCCCGCTCTCGTCGAGCGCCCGGAGCAGCGTGGGCGGATCGACGAAGGGACGCGGTCCGAACGTGCTGATGTGCGCGTCCAGATTCTCGGGAGCGCCCGAGTCCGGGAGCAATCGTTCCGTGGCGGTGATCGCGGGCATCACGGCGTCACCGAAGCGCGGCTCGTCGTCATCGTGCCGCTGATCCCGGCTCCGTTGGTCGACAGTTGCAGGCTGACGACGACAGCGCCGCAGTTCGCCGTGACCACACTCGTGCCGATCGAGGCCGGCGCGACGCAGAGCGACGTCCCGGCGCGCGACACCGAGAGGCGGCCCGATCCGTCGGCATTCGCGACGACAATGACGGTGAGCGACCTGTCGCGCGTGTCGACCATGGTGGCCGTCACGCTCGTCTGAGATTGCGCCAGCTCTCCCTGCACGGCATCATCGATCCCGACCGTGAGCCCCTGGACCGGTGCCGGTGTGGAGTTCGTCGTGCGGGTCGTGGAGCCGGCAAGCAGGTCGGCCGGGGTCCCCGCCGCCTTCGCCCATCCCGGCTGCAGTGGACCGATCGCCATCCAGGCGATCAGTGCAACCGTCCCTGCCACCCCGGTCGCGATGCCGGCCCACCCCAGGGCTCTGAAGCGGGGGCCGATCTGGCTCAATCGCCAGACGAGAGCCCCGACGACGACCAGCACGCAGACGGTCACCAGCAGGAGCGCCCACACCGCTTTCGTGTCGCTCCCGGTGCCGATGCCGTGGACGACCGCGATCGGCCAGCTCATGTATGCGAGCAGGTGCACGATCCGCCACGTGCGCCAGCTCAAGCGCTGGCGGACCAGGCTCGTCGCGATGATCGCGATCAACAGCTCGATGCTCACCACGCCGAGGCCGAGCCACAAGGGGCGGTACGAGGCGATGAAGGGAACCACGGCGTCGATCACCGAGAGCTTCGCAAACGGGTCGAGCACGGACGTGACGATGTGCACGAGGAGGAAGAACACGACGAGCAGCGACAGGTCTCGATGAACGGACTGCACGACGAACCTCGGCCATTCGCGCGTGCTCGTGCGCGTGGACGTCAGGAGACCGATGGCGACCGTCGCGCTCAGGAGCAGCAGGGAGGTGTACCCGCTCGCACGCGTGGCGTACCACATCGGTGTCGGCCCCAACGCTGCGGCGATCACAGAACTGACGGGATCAGGACCCGCCGGACACCGCGATGGGGATCCCGCCGTTACCCGGGAGCGGCAGCTGGCCGGGCTGTGCGATATCCGGAGAGGTGACGCCGGTCGACGGATCCCCCGGGGAATTCGCCTGCGTTGACGCAGGGGCCGTCGCGAGGGAGCGCCCGGGGGCGGTCGTCGCGGCGACGAGCGCGATGACCGCCGTCAGGCCGGCCGCGCCGGCTCCGGCGTAGACGGTGATCTTCTTGGCACGAGCAAGGCCCAGGTCTCTGCGCCGGCGAGCCGAGTCGAGCTGCGAGTAACGGGGCATGGTCGTAGGGTACGGCGAGCACCCTTGCGGAATGGTGAAGGTGCGCAGCCAGCACCTCTCGGCGATGACTGCACACCCTCAGGCGGCGACTTAGGCGGCCCGAACCTGGGCGGCGCGGGGCCCCTTGTCGCTGCGCTCCACTTCAAAGCTCACACGCTCGTCGGCGGCCAGTGTGTCGAAGTTCAACGAACTGTCGACGCCGCTGCGATGGAAGAAATACTCCTGTCCATCCTCTGCGGAAATGAAGCCGAAGCCGCGATCGGCGACGACCTTCTTGACGGTACCAGTCACTCTGGTCTCTCCAATTCCTTCTCGAACGCAAGTTACAGACGCAGCGCGTCCGTTCGAGAAGGAATGACGACCACGAGCGATGCACCCCGTGAACCGGGGCGATACGCACATCCTACCCCATCGTCCGAGTCGACAAACCTTCCGTTCACAATCCGAGCACATGGCCGGTGCCTCGTCTCTCCTGGAATCGCCGCTGGTCCCCAAGCCCGGCGCCGGCCGCATCTTTCGCTCGCAACGCACGATCCGGCTCGCCGACGTGGCGGTTGACGGCCGTCTGCGTCTCGATGCCATGGCGCGGTACATGCAGGACGTCGCTTCCGACGACGTCGTGGACGCCGGAGCCGAGGAGGAATTGCTCACATGGGTCGTCCGGCGCACCGTGATCGACGTGGAGCGCCAGTTCGGCGCTGATCGATCCGCGTCGCTCTCCACGTGGGCGAGCGGCTCCGGATCGCACTGGGCCGCCCGCCGCACGTCGATAGCAGGCGATGCGGGCGGCCACGTGGAGGCGGAGAGCATCTGGGTGCTGATCAACCAGGCGACATCACGCCCGGCGCGCCTTCCGGCCACCTTCGACCATCTGTACGCGGCTTCCGGCCTCGGAAGAATCGTGTCGGCCAGGCTCGAGCTCGTACCCGAGCCCGCCGTCGGCGCGATTCGGGTTCGGTGGCCCATCCGAGTCTCCGATCTCGACACCCTCGGTCACGCGAACAACGCCGTGTACTGGGCGGCGATCGAGAGCGCGCTGGGGACCGGCCCGCACGGCGCCGCCATCGGCGGGCGTTTGCGAGGCGTTCTGGAGCACCGGCGTCCCCTCGACCTGACCTCCGATCTCGAGCTCGCGATCGCCGGCGATCGCTCGGAGACGGCTGTCTGGTTCGTCGACGGCGGCGCCACCGCGGCCGCCGCGGTGATCCGCCGCGTCGACTGACCCGGGCTGCTAGGCCTGGCGAAGGCCGAGGATATTCCCGTCCGGGTCGCGGAACCAGGCGACTCGGGCGGGACCGAGCTGGGCGATGTGCCCGGTCGTCTGCAGCGGGCCCTCGGCGTAGTCGATGAAGACGACGCCGCGCTCCTCGAGCCCGTGAACGATCGCCTCGATGTCCGTGACTTCGAAATGGGCGAGCGTGTGGTCAGCGAGGCTCGGCCCGCGCCTGAAGATGGAGAGCTGTGTCGCTTCGCCGCAGCCGAAGCGAACCGAGGCGGGGTTGTCCCAGAGGAACGTGAGCCCGAGCGTCTCCCCGTAGAAGGCTCTTCCGCGATCGAGATCCGTCACCGGCAGCGTGGCCACGACCATCGAGGTGTTCAGCATCCTGGGGCCCTCCGTTAGTTGATATGTCAAATACCGTAGCAGGGCGATATTTGGCATGTCAAGTATATGTGCGATATGCTGCCGGCATGGAGGCAGCCGATCCCGACAGCTGGATGCCGGCCTGGATGGCGCTGGTGCGCACGTACGGCCGGTACTGGGACTTCATCGAGGCGGCCATGCACCGTGAGCACGGGCTCACGATGGCACGCTACGACGTGCTCGCCCAACTCGATCTCGCCGGCGGGCGCCTCGGTCTCGGCGACCTCGCGACGCACGTCTGGCTGTCGCCGTCCGGCGTCTCCAAGCTGCTCGACCGCATGAGCGCGGCCGGCCTCGTGATGCGCGAGCCCGACCCCGACGACGCGCGCTCGTCGTTTGCGGTCATCACCCGGGCAGGGGAGGCGCTCGTCCGTCGAGCCCGGCGGACACACCACGCGCTGCTGGGGTCCACCTTCGGAACGCTGCTCAGCGACCGTGATCGTGCCGATGTCGTCCGCGCCATGGAGCGCCTGAGCGAGGCACTCGGGTCATCACCGCGAGCCTCGCGCGCGCGCACCGAATAGCCTTATTCCGCCTCGGGTTTGCGTGCCCGGCTCGGCGCCACCCTGGACGGCTCCCCGGGCATCTTCGGATACTGCGGCGGCCACGGCGCGTCCACGAGACCCGCAGCGGTGTCGCGCTCGTGCAAGGCGTACACGGACTCCAGCGATTGCGGCGCCGCCGACATGGCCAGCCAGGGGTCGCCGTCGCGCCCCACGCGCGGTGGCACTGTCGCGATGGTGAGCGCGTTGGGGTCGATGCCGTCGAGCTCGTCCCACGCAAACGGCGTCGAGACCTGCGCTCCCGGCCGGGCGCGCACCGACCACGCGCCGAAGATGGTCTTGTGCGGCGCGTTCTGGTTGAAATCGACAAATACTCGCGTGCCGCGTTCCTCTTTCCACCAGGCGCCGGTGATGAGGTCCGGACGCCGGCGCTCCAGCTCGCGCGCGACGGCGACTGCGGCCGAGCGCACCTCGTACGACGTCCAGAGCGGTTGCAGGCGCACGTAGACGTGGATTCCGCGGTTGCCGGTGGTCTTCGGCAGGCACATGACGCCGAGGCCGTCGAAGAGTGCTCGCACCTCGTGTGCCGCCTCCTGCACCATCGCGAACGTCACGCCGGGACCGGGGTCGAGATCGATGCGGAGCTCGTCGGCGTGTTCCGGGTCGGAGGCCTGCGACGGCCAGACGTGGAAGCCGAGGCAGCCCATGTTCACCGCCCAGAGCACGTGCGCGAGATCGGCCGCGACGAGCGCGCGTGACGTCGTGCCGTTCGGGGTGCTCACGATCGTCGTCTCCAGCCAGTCCGGTCGCGTGTCGGGCACCCGCTTCTGAAAGAACGAGGGTCCGCTCGCCCCGTTGGGAAACCGCTGCATCAGCACGGGACGGCCGCCCATCGCCCGGAGCAGCGGCTCCTCGACGCACTGGTAGTAGCGGACCAGGTCGAGCTTCGTCTCGCCCCGCTCATTGAAGTAGACCTTGCCCGGACTGGTGATCTGCACCTCGCGACCTGAGGCCTCGACCACCACGGCGTCATCACCCATCGAGGCCGAGCATAGACGCCGCGCCGCGTTGTGGAGCCACAATCTGCTGCGCGAGGAGGCACACACGTTGGCTGACGAATCCCAGGACTTCGGAGGTCTCATCGACTTCCATCCGTACCGTGACCGTTTCGAGACGCACCACCGGATCCCGGTGGAGCCGCGCTCTCACGAGAGCATCCTCGCGGAGCTCAGCGTCATGGCGGAGGAGGAGGACCGGATCGCCAACGCGGGACGGGTCTCAGGCTCGATCTATCACGGCGGGCACGACCACTACCGGTTCCTGATCGAGGCGTACGGGCTGTTCGCGCATGCCAACGTCCTGCAGCGCGACATGTATCCGAGCGCCACCAAGCTCGAGGGCGAGATCGTCGCGATGACCGCCTCGATGCTGCACGGGGATGCGGTTCCGTCGCACCACCCGGGCGAGGAGGTCTGCGGGGTCGTCACCTTCGGCGGCACCGAGAGCCTGATCGACCCGATGCTCGTCTACCGGGAGCGCGGCAGGATCGAGAAGGAGATCACCGAGCCCGAGGTGATCATTCCTGTGACCGCACACGTGGCGCTGCAGAAAGCGGCCTACATGCTCGGGATCAGGCTCATCATGGCGCCGGTCCGCGAGGACTGGCGTGCCGACGTCGCGTGGATGCGCGACCACGTGACGTCGAACACTGTGGCGATCGTCGGGTCCGCGGGCAACTATCCGCACGGGCTCATCGACCCCATCGAGGAGCTCTCGGAGCTGGCGCTCGAGTACGACCTCGGGCTCCACGTCGACGCATGCATGGGCGGCTTCATCCTCCCGTGGGCAGAGAAGCTGGGCTATCCCATCCCGGTCTTCGACTTCCGGCTGCCTGGGGTCACCAGCATCTCCGCCGACACCCACAAGTTCGGATACTCGCTCAAGGGCACGTCGGTGCTCCTCTATCGGAACAGCGCGCTGCGCCGCTATCAGTACTTCAGCTACCCGGACTGGCCCGGCGGCATCTACATGTCCCCGGGGCTGTCGGGGAGCCGTTCCGGTGGCGTGGTCGCAGCGGCGTGGGCCGCGATGCTCAGCCTCGGTGAGCAGGGCTACATGGAGATCGCCGAACGGATCTTCGCGACCGCGGCAACCATCCTCGCGGGGGTCTCGGCGATCCCCGAGCTGGAGGTGTTCGGCGATCCCACGTTCATCATCGCGTTTCGCGGCCGTGGCATCGACATCTACCACGTCAACGACGACCTGATCAGCAAGGGCTGGCGTCTGAATGGGCTGCAGCTCCCGCCGGGCCTGCATTTCTGTGTGACCCGTCCGAATACCGCCGAAGGGGTCGCCGAGGCATTCCTCGAGGATCTGCGCGCCGCCGTGGCGTACGCGAAAACGCCCGGCCTGGGGCCGGCGAGCAGCGGTGCCCTCTACGGGCTCGGCGGGTCACCCGAGGGCAACGAGGCGCTGGACCTCCTGTTCGCCGCCGCGCTCGACGCGATGTACGACGTGGTCCCCTGAGACGATGACCGAGCCCTGGATCCTCGCGGTCGACCTGGGGACCGGAGGGCCGAAGACGGGCGCGATCTCACTCGAAGGGAAGCTCCTCGCGGTGGCGCACCGCCGCGTCGAGACGGCGTTCAGCGATGACGGCGCCGCGATCCAGGACACGACCACCTGGTGGCAGGGCGTCCGCGAGGGCATCGCCGAGGTGCTGGCGAGTGGCGTGCCACCCGACGGTGCGGTGGGCGTCGGGATCACCGGCCAGTGGGGCTCGACCGTCCCCGTGGATGTCGGCGGCGAAGCGGTCGGACCGTGTCTGCTCTGGGCTGACACCCGCGGCAGGCCGCTCTCGGCACGCCGCATGGGCGGACCGATCAGCATCGTCGGCTACTCGCCGGGGAATCTCGTGAGCTGGCTGCGCCTTACCGGAGGGGCGCCATCGCCTCAGGGAGCGGACCCGCTTGGCCACGCGCTGCATCTGCGCGAGCGCGAACCAGAGGTGTACCGGCGCGCGCAGACCCTGCTGGAACCGCTCGACTACCTCGGCATGCGCTTCACCGGACGCCGAGCCGCCACCCCGGCATCGATGATCCTGTCCTGGCTCACCGACAACCGTCGCAGCGGCACCGACGGGTATCAGCCGGCCCTCGTGCGCCGCTCCGGCCGCGACGCGAGCAAGCTCCCCGAGCTTCTGCCGACGGGCAGCGTTCTCGGCGGGATCACGCCCGAGGTCGCGGCCGAGCTGGGGCTGCCTGTCGGGATCCCCGTGGTTGCCGGGGTTCCGGACCTGCACACCGGATACCTCGGATCGGGTGCGGTGGCGCCGTACGCCGGTCACATGACGATCAGCACCACATCGTGGATCGCCTGCGAGGTCCCCTTCAAGCGGACCGACGTGTTCCACCAGATCGCGTCGGTCCCCGGGGTGCGCCCCGGTGGGTACCTCGTTGCGAACAATCACGAGACCGCGGGCGTCTGCCTGCAATGGTTGCGTGACGCGGTGGGCGCGGGCGACGACACGACTGCGGCCGACTCCGGCTACACGCGTCTCACCGCGATTGCCGCGAGCGCGCCGGCCGGATCCGGTGGCGTGCTCTTCACGCCGTGGCTCAACGGCGAGCGCAGCCCCGTGGAGGACCGCACCCTTCGCGCGGCGTTCCTCAACATCTCGATGACCACCGAGCGCCCGCACCTCATTCGATCCGTCCTCGAAGGGGTCGCGTTCAACGCGCGGTGGCTGCTCGATGCGGTCGAGCGGTTCATCAAGCGCCCCATGCCGGTACTGCGCATCCTCGGAGGCGGGGCTCTCTCGGATCTGTGGTGCCAGATCCATGCCGACATCCTCAATCGACGCATCGAGCAGGTGGCCGATCCGATGTTCGCGAACCTCCGTGGCGCGGCCTTCTTCGCGGCGATATCACTTGGCAGGATGGACTTTGCCGACATCCCCGCGCGGGTGCGCGTCATCGGCACATTCGATCCGGATCCCTCGGCGCGCACGGTGTACGAGCCGATGTACGCCGAGTATCGCCGCCTGTACCATCGCCTCCACGGGATGTATGCGAAGTTGAACGCATGAGCGCCGGCACCACACGGGCTCCGGCGGTTCGCTGGGTGATCCTCGCCGTCTACGCATTGCTCGCGGCCTGCACGCAGCTGCTCTGGTTGACGTTCGCGGCCATCGACACCGACACCGCGAAGGTGTTGCATACCGACGTCGGAACCGTTGGCGACCTCGCAGCGATCTTCCCATTCGTCTACGTCGTGCTCGCGCTCCCGGTGGGCCGGCGGCTGGACTCACACTTCACCCAGTCGCTCGGTATTGGCGCGGTGCTCAGCGGCGGCGGCGCGCTGATCCGTCTCATCGCGCCGTCATCGTTCACGGTGCAACTGATCGGGCAGCTCGTGATCGCCGCGGGTCAACCGTTCGTGCTCAACAGCATCACGAAGGTCGCCGCGCGTTACTTCCCGCAGTCGCAGCGCGCGACCGCGATCTCGGTGGGGAGCGTCGCGTTGTTCATCGGCATCCTCGCCGCCGTGCTCATCGCGGGTCCGCTGTTCACCGCCGGCGGTCTCGGGCTCGTGCTCACCGTTGAAGCTGTTCCGTCAGTGGTCGCTATGGCTCTGATGGTGCTGCTGCTGCGCGTTCCGGCTGTCTACACGGACGACGCGTCGACGGCGGTGAGCCTGCGCTGGCTCATCAGGGATCGATTCATGTGGCTGCTCGCCGGCCTCATCTTCATCGGCATGGGTGTGTACAACGCCGTGGCGACCTGGTTGCAGCCGGTTCTCGCGAAGTTCGGTGAAGGGGGCGCCGCGGGGAATCTCATCGCTGTGCTCACCGCGGGCGGCATCGTCGGGGCTGCCGTGCTGCCGCCGCTCGTGGCGACGCGCGAACAGCGCCGCCCCATGCTGATCATCGCGCTCGCCTTCAGCGCGCTCGCCTTTGCGGCAACCGACATCCGTCACGATGTCGTGTGGCTCACGATCTGGCTGTTCGCCACCGGGTTCCTGCTGATGTCCTGCCTCCCCGTCGTGCTCGACTGGTCCGCGGTGCATGCCGGACCGGCGCACGAGGGATCGGCGGCGGGGTTCCTGCTGATGGCCGGCAACCTCGGCGGCGTCGTGCTCGTCCTGGTGATTCAAGCGGTGATGGGGAATGCGTATCTGCCGCTCGCCGCGCTTGCGGTCGTCGGCGTCCTGGGACTCCCGCTCGCGGTCGGGCTTCCCGGACGCGCCCCGTTGCGATCGATCGGTCAGGCGGTCCCGGACCAGGCGGTCAGCGCTGTTCCGGCGTCGCGTCGCGACGCTTGACGGCGAGCGCGGAGATCGCCTCAAGCAGGCAACGATGCGCGTTCTGCGCGGTGATCTCGGCCCAGTCGTATGGCGGGGACACCTCGACCACGTCCATCGCCACGACATCGGTGCGCAGCACGATCTGGCGAATGGCGCGGAGGAGATCCACCGGTTGCATGCCACCGGGTTCGGGCGTTCCCGTCCCGGGCGCGAACCCGGGATCCAGCACGTCGATGTCGACCGAGAGGTAGATGTGCGTCGGCCCGTCCAGCGCCTGCGCGATCGCGTCCTCGATGACCGGAACGACGCCGCGGTCACGAAGCTCGCCCATGAGATGCCAGCGCATGCCCTGCTCGCGCATCCAGTCGAAGACGTCCTTCGGCGGCCAGTAGCCCCGCAGCCCCACCTGCACGAAATTCCGGCCCGGCACCACACCGGATTCGATCAGCCGGCGCATCGGTGAACCGTGTGAGTAGAGGTTGCCGAACTGGTTGTCGCCGGTATCCGCGTGCGCATCGAAGTGCACGATGCCGAGGCTCCCGGGAGGGAACGCGGCGGCGACCGCCGTCGCGGACGGCCATGTGATGGAGTGATCCCCCCCGATCACCATCGGGATGATGCCCCGCCGGGCGATCTCACCGACGCGTTCACGGATCGCCTTGTGCGAGAGCTCCGCCATGCCGGGCAGGCACATCGCATCCCCGTAGTCGACGACGCGGAGGATGTCGAGCGGCGCCACCTCGAGCTCCAGGTGCCACTCAGCGGATTGATACGACGCGGTGCGGACGCTACGGGGTCCGAACCGAGCGCCCGGCCGGTAGGTGACCCCGTCGTCCCAGGGAGCGCCGACGACCGCGACGTCCGGACGAACCTCGTCGAGCTGATCGGTTGTCGTCAGCTGGGGAACCCGGCAGAAGGTCGTGGGCCCGAGGTACGCGGGCCCGCCGGCATATCGCTCCACGGTGGCCAAGCCTATTCCCCGTTCGGCCGTTCAGGGGCGGTTCACCGGGATGCGTCCACTTCGCTACCGTCGGCGGGTGCTCGCCCTCCACAGCGGTCCCGGGAAACGCAAGCGTGCAACGCCTCGCTGAGTTCGAGGCTCTGAGCTTCGACTGCTACGGCACCTTGATCGACTGGGAAGCCGGGATCGGCGCTGCGCTCGGTCCGTGGGCGACGCGCAACGGCCTTGCGATGAGCACCGAAGCCTTTCTCGAGCGATACGCCGTCGCGGAGGCACGCGAGGAGCGCGACGCGCCGTCCGCGCTCTATCCCGACATCCTCGCGGCGGCGATGCGAACCCTGGCCGCGACGGTCGGAGCTCCGGCGACGGATCGCGATTGCGAACGCCTTGCGCGCTCGGTCCCCGACTGGCCGGCGTTTTCCGACTCGGCGGCAGCGCTGGGACTGCTCGCGACACGGTACAAGCTGCTCATCCTCTCGAATGTCGATCGGGAGTCCTTCGCGGGCAGCAATGCGAGATTGCGCGTGCGCTTCGATGCGATCGTCACCGCGCAGGACGTGGGCTCGTACAAGCCCGCGGCGCGCAATTTCGAAGCCCTGCTCGATGCCGCGGACGAGCTCGGCGTCCAGCGCGGACGGTTGCTCCACGTGGCGCAGAGCCTGTTCCACGATCACATTCCTGCGCACCGCGCCGGCCTGCCGACGGTGTGGATCAACCGGCGCGAGGGCCGAGGCGGGTGGGGCGCCACGCCGCCGCCGGACGTCGACGTCCGTCCGGACTGGACCTTCGCGTCGATGGCGGCGTTTGCCGCTGCCGCCCTCGATGCCTGACGGCCGCTGCGCTACGCGCCGAGGTGGCGCTTGAAGAACGCGACGTAGTCCAGGCGCTCGTGCAGCGGAATGCCGAGATGTCCTCCCGGATGGACGTGCATGGTCTTGTCGGCTGAGCCCAGCGCGTCGAAGAGGCGGAGCCCGGCATCCCTCGCCACCAGCTCGTCATCCCACTGGAAGACGAACAGCACCGGCGCCGTCACGTCACGTGCCGCTGCCTCGAGCGGTCCAGGCTCCACAGGCAGCCCCGCGAGGCCCAGCACGGCGGCTTTCACCCTCGGCTCCGAGGCCAGCAGCGGTAATCCGATCATCGTCCCCATCGAGACTCCCCAGTAGCCGATGAGTCCGTCTCGCACCAGGCCTTCGGACTCGAGCATGTCGATCGTGGCGCGCCACTCTTTGACACCCTGGCCGAGGTGCTCGACCCAGCGGCGCGTGTCGTCCGCGCTCATATTCATCACCGATCCGCCGCCCGGCCCGGCGGCGATGCGGCGAGCGAGCTGCGCGCGACGCGCGTCCGACGCGGCGACGTCGGTGACCCTGTCCCCGTGACCCGGCGCGTCGATGGCCACGGCGGTGAACCCCAGGTCGCCGGCGAAGCGCCGCGCAAGTGCGAGCACGTTGGCGACACGCTTGTGCTGTGTCGCGCCGTGGCTGATGAGAACGACCGGCGTGGGACCGAGCGCGTCGGCTGGAGTCCAGACGATGCCGGGAACGACGTCGCCGTCCGCCGTCATGTCGAATCGACGCTCCACGACGATGTCGTCTGCGGCTTCGCTGATCACCTGCACGGCAGCGAGCACACTACCGGTTCCGGGCGCCACTCGAGAGTCGAAAGGGGATGCCGGCTCTCACCGGCATCCCC
>Ga0307373_10003427_pt1 | contig 27618 bp, 22 predicted proteins | sample OX2MG_FD_202534 | JGI IMG/M metagenome (GOLD analysis project Ga0307373, IMG submission 202534) | Soil microbial communities from Risofladan, Vaasa, Finland - OX-2 | ecosystem: Environmental > Terrestrial > Soil > Coastal area > Acid sulfate soil | place: Finland: Risofladan, Vaasa | collected... | reverse complement strand
AACTGTCGTCTGATTTCCACTCTGGTTCTCCGAGATCGAGCGAGCCAACTTCCCGGGAACGAACGACTACCAAGTAGCAGTCGGGATCTGCCACTGTGCGCACCAGGCTGCGGAAGAACACCTTGTTCTGTCCGTTGTACAAACACGGCTCGTGACACTCAAAGACCTTGCCAATCATCCGGTGGGAGTAATTGGGGTTGAAACCGCCCGCCCCATTGAACCGGACATGGCCAGCGATCTTGCGGTGGCGTACGATCCTCTCGTTGGCCATGACCCCGGTGGTGTTGAAGTAAGCCGCATTCCAAAACCGCCGCGGATCGGATAGACTCTCTTCCACTCGCCGCCGCCACACGCTGCCGAAACTGGTAACTGCCACGCGCATCATTATTAAGTCCCACCTTTGAGCCGCTTGTTCTTCTCCCGCTCAGAGTGCAACTGTTGCTGCAGCCGGTTGATGTGTTGCATGAGGTCAGCGTGGGTCGCGTCGCCCGCTGCGACAGTGCCCCCTCCATTTCCGCTGCCCTTGCCAGCCGAACCGGCCAGCCGCAGCGACAGATCCGCCATCGCTGCTGAGGTCTGGTGGAGTTCCGTCTGCAGCTTGTCGCGCTCCTGGATGGCGGCTTGCTTTTGGTTGCGCGCATCCTCCAACTCTCTCTTCAAGCTGTCCACGTCACTGTTCTCTGAACCGGCAAATGTCAGCCCTGACTCCTGCGCTTCAATGGCGCGGTTGCACTTCTCGATGTGCTCGTTGTAGCGGGCGACGGCCCGGAAGCGGTACAGTGGGGAATTCAAGGCGAAGGTGGTATGATGTACCTCTTACTTTTTCGATCGGCGGCTCCGCTCGCAAGGCAGCGCGCTACATCGTTAAAGTGGAGATTGGAGGAGTCGCCGGGTTAGTGGCACCGCTGGTAGGGAAGCAGCCCCAAGACAGTTACGTCTGGATTCCAGGCGGCACGGCTCCGGCCTTCGTCAAATCAGAAGGTCCGCTCTACGACGGTGGGCCTAGCTGGCGGATCGAGCTGGCGAGCCCCCTCTGGCCCCGAGGATCGGCCGCGGATCCTTCTAAGGACGGAACCGGTACGGAAAAAAGTCAGCGATAGCCACGAGCGGCCAGAGATAAAGTTGAAATCGGAAATTCCCGTCGACATGGATCTCAAAGAGGACATTTTCTAGAGTTATTTGTGACTCGCATCGAAGTCTCCGAAATTCATGAGCAGTCTTGGTTTCCCAATACCCTTCGAGACTATGTTACGGACGGCCTGCAGTTCATTTTGAGTTTTGGAAATATCTATCGACCCATTGCTTTGCGTCTCGGCAAAGCCATTAACGCTACTGGAGCCAATCGGCTCGTGGACCTTTGTTCGGGTGCAGGAGGGCCGTGGTTATGGTTATATCGGAACCTTGGAGCACAGAAGGAGGCCGATTTGGAAGTTTGGCTAACAGACAAATATCCGAACATCACCGCATTTGAACGTTTACAAGAGGCCTCCCACGGTAGGATTCGCTATTGCGCCGAATCGATCGAAGCAGCAAGGATTCCACCGCAGCTCAACGGATTTCGGACCATGTTTACTTCGTTTCATCACTTTGCTCCGAACGAGGCAGCTGCCATCCTCCAAAACGCAGTTGATAATCGACAAGGAATTGGAATCTTCGAAGCACCAAGACGGCGTCCTCTAAGCATCTTTCTCACTGTCTTCATGCCACTTTCAGCTCTCTTGTTGACGCCTTTCATTCGTCCATTTCGGCTGTGGCGTCTCGTTTGGACATACTTGTTTCCGGTGATCCCATTTGTTCTATGGTTCGATGGACTGCTCTCATGCTTGCGCGCGTATTCGCCAGCGGAACTCTCAGAATTGATTTCGGGGCTTAAGACGACCGGCTATAAGTGGGAAATCGGTGAAGAAATCGGATGGCTCGCACCCGTAACGTATATGCTCGGCTACCCAGCCCAGCGAGATAACCGCTAAGAAACTCTTCAACAGGGGCTGTAGTCGCAAATCGGGGAGTTGGGTGATGTATATCATTGGGCTCGGAACGGCCACGCCATTGCAGCGCTACACGCAGCGTGAGTGCTGGGACGCCTTACGGGCGTCGGATCATTTTCCCAACCTCAATTCCCGATCACGAGCGATCCTGAAGAAAGTGCTTGGGGGAGACAACGGCATCTGCACCAGGTATCTGGCGTTTGACAACCTGAGCGAGGCCTTTGTGGAAACGCCGGGCACGTTGCATGCGCGGTTTACTAAATATGCGCCCACCGTGGCGGCACAGGCTGGCGAAAACGCGTTGCGTGACGCGGGGAGTCAACCCGGTAACATCGACGCCGTCATCATCAGCACCTGCACGGGGTATCTGTGTCCGGGTCTGACCAGTTACGTCAGTGAACGGCTGGGACTGCGACCCGATGCACTTGCCCTGGATCTGGTCGGGCAGGGTTGTGGGGCCGCCTTGCCAAACATGCGCGTGGCCGAGGCGCTAACTGCCTCAGGGCGATGCCGACAGGTTTTGTCAATTTGCGTGGAGATCTGCAGCGCGGCCTTTTTCCTGGATGACGCTCCTGGCGTCCTGATCAGCGCGTGTCTGTTCGGTGATGGCGGAGGCGCAGCGGTGCTCGCCGCAGAGCCGATCGCCGGTAAACGAAGGATTCAGTGGAAGGCCGCCGGGACTACGCTGAGCGCTGTGGACAGAGAGTCTCTGCGTTTCGAACAAAAAGGTGGGATGCTCCGCAATATCCTCGGGCCGGGAGTTCCGGAGCTGGCCGCCAAGCATGCCGAGACGGTCCTGACGGAAGTGCTTGAGCGAACTAAGGTATCGCGGGGGCAGATTACCGGCTGGATTATGCATGCAGGCGGGCGGGAGATTCTACTGGCGATGCAAAGACGGCTGGGACTCACCGAACACGACCTGCGCTGGAGCGCAAGTGTTCTCCGCGACTATGGAAATGTGAGCAGTCCGTGCGTGTATTTTGTCCTGCAGGCGACGCTCGACGATCGGGTGGACGGCGGACTGTGGTGGATGTCTTCCTTTGGCGCGGGGTTCAGTTGCCATGGCGCGTTGCTGGAAGTGGAGTAGATCTACAAAATGAAACGCGAAGTCGTTGTGGCCGTCGACTAGAGTTGGCGATTGATGGAACGGCAAGCTGGGCTGTTCAGTCATTAGCTTTGTGGCGTAGCGCATCGGTGAGAGAAGGTCTTATGACGACTCCGACCTTTGACGCATTGATCATTGGCGGCGGGCCGGGTGGAGCGACGGTCGCACTGCTGCTGGCGAAGGCTGGCTGGTCGGTCGGGCTGGTGGAGAAGATGAGGTTCCCCCGTGGAAAGGTCTGCGGAGAATTTCTTTCGGTTACAAACTTGCCCTTGCTGAGGCATCTGGGCGTGGCCGAATCATTCCTTGAACTGGCGGGCCCGGATGTGAGCCAAGTCGGGCTGTTTTCGGGCGATGATGCCGTAACCTCGGACATGCCCCGTCCTCGGACTCGTGACGGGATGTGCGACGGGTGGGGCCGGGCGTTGGGGAGGGATCACCTGGACACGCTGTTGCTGGACCGGGCAGCGGCTGCCGGAGCGAGCGTGTGGCAGCCCTGGTCCGCAGTCGAGCTAATCAACAAGGGAAGCGGATACCTTTGTCACGTCGTCAGCAGGGAGCGTGGTCAGTCCGGGGAGTTGTTGGCGCGAATCGTGGTCGCCGCTCACGGCTCGTGGGAACCTGGCCCATTGCCCACGCAGCCGGCACGCCCGGCCTCGCGACCGTCCGATCTGTTTGGTTTCAAGGCGCATTTTCTGGACAGCCGGTTGCCAGCGGGCCTGATGCCGCTCCTGGCTTTTCCGGGCGGATACGCTGGGATGGTCCACAGCGACCATGGGCGTGTCAGCCTATCCTGTTGCATCCGCCGGGACCAGTTGGAGAGCGCGCGGCGCGGGGCAGGGCCGGTAAAGGCCGGCGAGGCCGTGCTCGCGCATATCAAACAGTCTTGTCGCGCGGCGCGCGAGGCTCTCGCGGGTGCCAGGCTCGAGGATCAGTGGCTGGCGGCGGGGCCGATTCGGCCCGGCATCCGGCGGTGCGGATTCGACGGCATTTTTCTTGTTGGCAACGCTGCCGGCGAAGCCCATCCCGTCGTTGCCGAGGGGATCGGCATGGCGATGCAGTCGGCGTGGCTGTTGTGCGAGTATCTCACCGCGGGACCGGTTGACGTCCTGTCGGGCCGGGTGGTTGATGCGGTGAGGGATTACTATTCGACTGCCTGGCGGCGAACTCTCGCGCCTCGCATTCATGCTGCGAGGCTGATCGCTCATTGGGCGATGAGGCCCGCGGCGGTGGCGTGTGTCTTGCCGTTGCTTCGCCTATTTCCAGGTGTTTTGACTGCAGGTGCCAGATTGAGCGGCAAAGCCACCTCAGTAAACCGTCCACTGGTGGCGGCGCGTTCGTTGACTTCATAGGCCGAAGCGAAAGACTCCTCAGACGCCCGCTCTGTCCGGATTTGCGATTACCGAAGAAGATTGCTCCAAGCGGCTAATTTCGCGGGTCGCGCACAACCTGATTTACGAAGCGCCTCACGTTGGGATTCTGGTTTCGGGGAACAACCATATCATCGAGTTAAATGAGATCCATAACGTTGCGCTCGAGACGTCAGATGTGGGAGCGATATACATGGGAAGACATTATACCCAACGGGGGAACATCATCCGCTACAATTACATTCACGACCTCCCTGTGGAAGGCCAGCCTAACGCCGTTTATTTGGATGATTGCTGGAGTGGCACTACCGTGTATGGCAATGTTTTTTATCGCGCGCACCGGGGTGTTTTGATTGGCGGAGGCCGAGATAATACGGTAGCCAACAACATCTTTGTCGAATGCCATCCGGCAGTTTACGTTGACGCGCGTGGCCTGACGTGGGCCAGGTTTTGGTTCGACGGCCGCGATCCGACGCTGCTGGACAGATTGAATGCGGTCCATTACAAACAGCCGCCCTATAGTGTTCAATATCCTCAACTCGTCACTCTGTGGCAGGATGAGCCAGCCTTGCCCAAGGGAAACTCCATCGTGCGTAACGTCTGCTATGGGGGGCGATGGCTCCACTTACAAGACGGCCTGACCGACAAAGGCATCAAGATCGAGAGGAATTACATCGGACCACATCCCGGCTTTGTGGGCTTTGCTCACAAGAACTTTCAGCTCCGCGAGGATTCTCCCGCATACAAACTCGGCTTCAAGCGCATCCCCATGGAAAAGATCGGCCCTTATTCGGATGAGTATCGGACCCTTTCTGCGTTGCGATCATCCGGCGGATGAAGTCCCGGCCGAAGTGGCGGCCACGCCCGTTCGAAGACCGCCCGGGTGGCGCAGACGCGATGTGGTTTGTCGTGTCTGTGACTCAACGGTAACGTCCTGCCATTTACCGTCTTTCCCACCTTCACGGCCACCTGCGGCAGGTTCCACCAGGGGCTCAGCTTTTTCTTGAGTTTGTTCTTCTGGTTCGCGGCCGTTTCCTGATGCGCAAAACGGTCGCGAACGAAGCGCGGAAACTTGTCGCCCTCGACCACGCACACCCAGTCGAAGTCGTAGTCCCCGCCGTTACGTTTTGCAGTTTCGGAATGAAGCATAAGCGTGCCTTCAAGGCGCAGTTGCCGCTCAACCACCCGGTCGAGGGCCTCCGCGTCTGTCATTCCGCATCCCACCCGCCGCAGTTCCTCCATGAGCAGCGTGACGGTCTCTCGCGTCCCCAGATTGAACAACGGCAAGAGGTCCTGCTTCATGCGGATCGGATATCGGACGACCAGCAGCTCGCGGCAGGTGAGATGTGCTGCTGCCGCTTCCTTCGGCATCCAGTCCGACCCGGAAAAGATTTCACCTTGATGACAGAAAAGATATCCGTCATCTGCCAGGGCGAAGGCCGCGAATTCCAGCCCGCCCGCTGTCGCCACCTTGAACGCCCAGTGCCCGAGGCGCCGCGCAAGCTGCGCGTTGACCCAGGGATGGCTCACCAGGAACCCCGTTGGGTCGGCCTTGAGCACTGCTTCGAGGATGGTGTTCTCAGTGCTGGTATACTCTCCGTCCGCCGGCTCTCCCTCTTCGTCAGCACGATAGACGCGCTGCGATTCGGAAGTGCCAAGCAACCGGAAGAGTTCCTCGAAGTTTCGCTCCTCAACCGCCGCCCGGAGCTTTCGCACCTGCTCAAGAGCGTGCGGTTTGATTTCCATCTCGATCGAGTCTTTGCCCGCATGCTCGATGAGCGTGTAGCTGGACTCGAAGGTGAGGGGCCGGGAGATTTCCCTGATCCCAAGCACGACCGGCCCGCGAAACGTTCTTGCGCCGCCCGTTAACCAGCGCAAGATTTTGGGCGCGGCTTTGTACTCAGGCTTGACGGAAGACTGGGGCAGGATGATCTCCGCCTCCAGCCGCTCCGCGCAGTCATCCTCCATCACCTTGAAGCTGCCCTTCGCCTGTGTCTTCTCAAACGCCAGGCGAAACTGGTAGAAACGGTGATCGGGGAGCTTCAGGCGGTTGAAGACCGAGCGCGCAATCCAGCCCCGGCAATCGTTGGTGCCAAGCTCGCCATCCTCGACCACCATGACGCGGCAGTCGGGAATCTCGATCCGCACCTGGCAGGGTGAGACCAGAATCCCGAAGTAGGTCATGGCGGCTTCCGGCCAATGCTGGAAACGCTCGGCGAGGGCGCGCTCGTAGCCGGCCTCAACGGCGTAATACTTGCCGTTTTTGGCCGACCCGCTCGCCCCGATCAGCGAGTAACGCACCCCGTCCATTTCGAGCTTGGCCAGGGACTGCTCAACCTGGCCCTGCTCGAAGGAGTCAAGCGGCTCCTGCGGGACGTTCGTGAGTAGCGAGAAGTTCATCGAGGCCCATAGCGGCAAGATTGGCGACATCTCCATTTACGGCCAGGAGTCCAACTACACCACGTGGCGCCTGGCCAAGATGAACCTCGCTATTACCGGTTCGGGCGGTTTCCTATACCCGGTTCTCGTACACGCTTCTTCCTAATCCGAAGTAAGAATCGAAAATGTGCTGATAGGTTAAATCACACTTCTGCTGAAAGAACTCAGGGGTATAGACCCGCGGCAGTTGATCGAGGGTCTCTTCGATGCATACACGCACTGCGGCTCTGGTTTGTTGCCGTTTGCGCCAATCCAAAACCAACTTCTCTGTTCCAAGCTTCTCAAGCAATTCCTTGACTACTTTCTTAACCTGCTGCTCATCTTTCTTGGTCAGTATCATGTCAGGCTTGGTGAGCAAGTCAAAGACTGCCAACTCTTCCTCGCTGAGGTTCTCGGTGATACCCCGTCGGTCTTCCTCGTTCAAATCCTTGGTGAAATTCACCAGACGCTTGAAAAACTCCTCGATATTCAAGCTTCCGGCGTTGTACTCCTCGATCATTTTCTGGAATTTGGCCAGGTAATCCATTCGCGTCCGATTGAACTTGATCATTTGTTCGAGCTTGCCGTTGACTGCGCCCCGGAGCCTCTCCGCCTCAATGCGCTTGCGGCCCTGCTCAAACTTGGCCCTCAGCTTTTCAACGTCGAGCTTGCTCAGGTCCAAGGGCTTTTCGGCTTCAATCACGTACCCCTCGGCAGCAATCGACTTATCCAGGACCTGTTCAACGTCTGCCATAACGCTTGAAATGTCCGCCGCCTTATTCTTAGAGCGAATCGTCTCATCGGTCACAGCCAGGAGCACGCACAGAGGCAGAAACTCGTTCACGGCCGGGTCCGGCTTAACTGCTTTTACCATCCTCACAACATCCTCTGTGAGTAGGTGATATTTTCGTTTGGTGTCGTCATTCACCAGAATTGCCGCCACCGCATCATCCAGTAGCTTCACTCGAGCAAAGCCCTGGGCCGCAATAATGCTATTCACATTGATTCCCAAACCCTCACAGAACGCGGTGGCCGCACCGGCGGCCTGCCGAAGCAACGCCACCAACTCCGCCTTGCCTTTCACCGGACGGTCAACGCCGCCGGCACTTGGGGCATAGATGGCCAGCGCCTTTTGCAGATCGCGGAAGACTCCCACATAGTCCACAATAAGCCCGTTCACTTTATCCCCAAACACGCGATTGGCCCTGGCGATGGTCTGCATCAGAGTGTGGTTCCGCATCGGCTTGTCGAGATAAATGGTGGAGCAGGATGGCACGTCAAACCCCGTCATCCACATCGCGCAGACAAAAACAATCCTGAATCGGTCGCTGGAATCCTTAAACTTCGTATCCAGGTCTTCTTTCCCCATCCGTCTTCGATGCGGCGCGATGTCCACTCCCTTCTTTTGCAGATCTTTGATTTCGTTCTGTGACTGCGACACGACCACGGCCATGTCGGTTTCCTTCATGTAACCGATTTTCTTTTCCAGAAGCGGCCGCTCGGTTTCTTCTGCCCGCGGCAGCTTTTTCTGGAGCGCAACGAGGTAACCCTTCCAGTACTTCTGCACTTTGTCGTACATCTTCACGGCGGTGGCCTTGTCAATCGACACCACCATGGCCTTGCCCATCTCGCCGCGACCCATAAAATGGTCCACCAGGTCGGCGGCGATTTTCTCCAGGCGGTCTTCGCGCGTGATCAAGTGGTATTGACGCGCGAATTCTCGTTCCAGCTTCTTCTGTTGGTCCTCGTTGAGGTCGGCGCCTTCAACAACCTCGTAAATGTCTTCGTTCAGGTCTTTATTGGTAAGCTGGAGTTCAGGAATGCGGTTCTCGTAGAACAGCGGGACTGTCGATCCATCCTCGGTAGACTGCTGATAATTGTAAACGCTCACATAGTCGCCGAACACCTGGCGGGTTTTCTCCTCGCCCGCCATCAGCGGGGTTCCCGTGAATCCGATAAATGCGGCGTTGGGGAGCGCGTTCCGCATGTTCAGCGCAAACGTGTCATACTGGCTGCGATGCGCCTCGTCAGTCATCACAATAATGTCTGAGCGGTCGGAGAGCTTCGGGTACGTCTGGTTTTTCTCAGTCCCAAACTTTTGGATAAGTGTAAAAACATAGCGGTGGTCCTCCCGGAGCAGGCGCTGCAAGTCATTCCCGCTCTCTGCGTGCGCTTCCTTTTCGGTAACGGCGCCCACGTTGGCAAAGTTCTTGTAGATTTGCTCGTCCAGGTCCTTGCGGTCGGTCACAATCACGAATGTCCAGTTGCCCGGCAGCTTCCTCAGCACTTTCTGAGCGAAGAAGATCATGGAAATACTTTTGCCGCTGCCTTGCGTATGCCAGAAGACGCCGAGTTTGCCCTGATTTTTTGCAATGGCCTGGAGCGCGCTGATCGCATTATTCACGCCCAGGTACTGATGGTTTTTGGCCACCTTCTTCAGCAGCCCGCCACCCGCTTCTTCAAACAGCGCAAAATTCTCCACCAAGTCGAGCAGTTTTTCCTTGTCGCACGTTCCCCGGATCATCGTTTCGAGCGACACGATTCCCTGTTCGCCCTCGTTGTTGATGCGCTTCCACTCGGCGAAGTGTTCCCATTCGGCCGTCATGCTGCCCAGCCGGCTTTCGCTTCCATTGGAGAGAATGGTGAAGCCGTTGTACCAGAAAATTTGCGAAATCGCGGCGCGGTAGTCGCACAAGTTCTTCTCGAAAGCGGTCTCAATGGCCTTGTGCGAGGCCTTGAGTTCGACAAAGACCAGTGGCAATCCGTTGACGAATCCGACCAAGTCCGCCCGGCGCTCGTACATCTCCCCCACAATCCAAAACTGCGAGGCAAGAAAGAAGTTGTTGTTCGCGGGCGTATCCCAGTCGATCACCCTCACCCTGCAGCTTGTATCTTCACTCTCGTCGTTCTTGAACGTTACCGGCACGCCGTCCTTGAGCAGCCGATAGACTTCGCGATTCGCTGCCGCCGCGCTCATCGTGCTGCGGCCACGCGTGATATCTTCAATGGCTGCATTAATTGCTTCGGAAGGAAGAGTAGGGTTGAGTATTTCGAGGGCCGCACGAAGCCGCTGAACTAGAACGACCTCACCTTTCGACTCGCGGCCCAGCGGGCTTCGGCCGCTGTCGAACTCCCGGAAACAATTCGCCGTCTCCCAGCGCAGCTTGCCAAACAACTCAATGGCGGGCTGCTCGATGAGGCCGTCTTCGGAATAATCGGCGGTTTTCATCTCGGGTGTGTAGGGGAACGGCTTGCCGCCCCCCTCCCTGTCGGGCCGTTGGCCCGGAGGGTAGGCAAGCCCTGCGCCTACTTGCTGGTTAGCTGATGGCTTGCCGTCTCCGCTGATGAAGGCTCGCGGCCGTTCGCGGCCCGCGAGCGATCTTCGAGGGCCTTCCACAACTTGCCGAAAGGGCCGGCGGCAACCTGGCGGCGGAAATACTCGATTTCCTCTTCGGGCGTCAGTCCTTTGATCTCCTGGTAAATCTCAGCCTGTGCCTGGCGCTTGAATTCGATACAGTCAAATCCTTTTTCCGGCTTAGGTCGCTTCATCGAAGCGCACCTCCTGCGGTGAAACTATCGACAGCAGGCCGAAGCCTGTCTGAAGGTTCACTTGATTATAAGCCCGCATCTTGTCGATCCGCACGATGTGTTTGAAATTCCAGGAAACAATGGCATCCGCGCGGGCGACGGTGGCGGCGGCCACGTGGGTAGCGTCATCCGTCCATTGGGGATCGAGAATCCCCGCAGCCAGGTAGGCATTACGTAGATCAATGACGTCGCGCGTCAGACTTACCTGTACCAAAGCACCGGCGGGCAACGATCCTAACAACCCATGCACTCGGGCCGGGGCCTTGGCCAATTCCCGCATCACCACCTCGCTAACCAGTATTTTGACCTTGCCGGCGCGTACCAGCTCAAAGAATCGGACCGATTCGGCCGCAAACTCGGTGTCGAAACACCCGCCAAACACTGAGGTGTCCACATAAACCCGGAGCGCTTTCATGGAGTCCTCACTCAGACGCGTTCCTTCTCAAGGGAGCTTACATCAATTTCGCCCAAGATTAGCTTGGGTAGCAGCAGGTCGCGGGTGCGGCGGAGGTTTGCATTTCGTTGCGTTAAGGTCTCGCATTGGACCAATATGTCCGCAGCGACGCTGTGAAAGTCGGCGACAACATTCGGTACTGGCAATAGGAAGTCCGCCCCCTCAAAATCACCGCCATTTACTGCCGGGTAGGCAGAGCCACGAGCGCGATTTGTAAGATAACCGACAAACTCGTCTGTTGTCAGCGCAAGATAAACGTAGCTGAAGGGGACGTCGTTGGGAGTTATGACGGCGAATCCTGTCGAGACAATCAGGTTAGGTAAAGGATCAAGAACGAGAGTGTATGAACGACGGTTTGGTCGTACCGTGGACCAGATAATATCTCCGTGACGTACGATTCTGCGGGCGCGCCCAGGGGCGTCTCTATAAGCCAAATGTTCCACCTTATCGATTCGTCCTGGAGACACCGAGGAAATGTCGATGTAGTTTACGTGCTCCGGCTGCTCGCCGTTCTTGATGCTTAATGCGTTTACATCGGCTACCGACCCCAACTTAACCATATGCCACCCCTGGGGAATCGGGCCGAGGGGCGACGGCACCATCTTGATCTTCTCATGGCCGGGGAAGCGGAAGTGGACGAACCACTCGCGGTAGAGCGCCTGCGCCATCTCTTCCAGAATCTTGATCCGCCGGGTGTTGTTTTCAATCAGGTCGTCGTAGGCGGAGAGGATGGAGGCGATTTTGCGCTGCGTTCCTATCGGTGGAACCGGCACCTTAAACTGCGAAAGGATGTCTTGGTTGAGATTAGATATGTTAGTCCCGCTACCTCGCGCGGAAAGATTCCTTCTGAATGTCGAGGACCGGAATAAGTACGCGTAAAAACGCGGCAGCGTAAGGTGTGAGGAGATACGCGCCCGGATGGTGAACGCCGAGTGGGTGACGGACTCCTTCATGCCCCTAATGAACAAGCTACGCCCGATCAAGTCGCGGTTACCGTTAGAGCGAACGAAGAGAATATCCCCATCTTGCAACAGACTCTCTTCACGGACTACGCCATGAGGATTGATTTCGTCGAGGTCATCATATGACGCAATACTATAATCTTGAAAATCCTTTACGTTAATTACTTTAATGCCTTTTCCAAAATTATTTTTGTTGTAGTTGACACCGTTACGAAATGCGGCTAAATCACCGAGGGCAGCATAATCCCACTGTTTAACATCGGTCGCGCTCACGGACTCACTCTCCAGTAATTCTCCGCCATTCTCGCCAATGGCCTGTAGGGGGACGGCTTGCCGTCCCCTTTTTGTTCGTTCATCCGGGCTAGCTGGCCCCTTGTTGTGCGTCGCCCTGGGGCTCGCCGTCCACGGGATTGTTATGCCGTTCCGTAGGGGGAGGGCTTGCCCTCCCCTCTGTGTTCGTTCATCGGGCGTGCCGCCCCCTGATCATGATGCCATTCATCGACGAGGCCGGGGCAAGCGAGGCACCCGTCATCGAACAAGGCCGGGGCAAGCCCCGGCCCTACTCGAGTAATTGGGCGACGTTTTCGGCGATTCTGTCTTCGAGCTCTCGCGCTTCGGCGTTTAACGTCTCCAATTCCTCGTTCAACTCTTCCAACCTCTCTTTGAAATCGAAATCATCCGGCGCGCGGTCGGTGACGCCAACATAACGTCCGGGATTCAGGCTCCATCCCTGCGCCTCGATTTCTTTGGCTGTCGCCACCTTGCACAAGCCCGCCACGTCGCGATATTTCCCCTTGGGAAAATGTTTTTTGGTGTCCTCATCGCGCAAGGCGGTCAACGGCTCCTCGCGGTATAGCCTCACGATGTTGGCAATGAACTGGACTTGCTGTTCGGTAAACTCACGGTGGGCTCGGTCAATCTGCGTAAACGTCTGCCGGGCGTCGATGAACAACACCGTATCTCTTGTAGGGCCGGGGCTTGCCCCGGCCTTTTTGTTCGCCGCCGAAGAGGCCGACCCAAGGGTCGGCCCTACCTTGCCTCGGTCCAAAAACCACAACGTACAGGGCAACGTAACCGTATAGAAAAAATTCGACCCAATAGAAATCATCACGTCCACCGCGCCCGATTCGATCAGCTTCTTGCGAATCTCAAGCTCCGTGCCGCGGGCATCAGCGGCGGAATTCGCCATCACGAAACCAGCCCGGCCTTTCGGGTTCAACGCGCTGTAAAAAATCTCGATCCAGAGATAATTGGCGTTATCCGCTTTAGGCATCCCGAAGGGGAAGCGAGGATCGTCCTTGATCTTCTCCTTATCCACCTTGTCCACATTGAAAGGCGGGTTGGCCATCGCGAAATCGAACTTGCCCACGCTTTGGTGGATGTCCTCGTAATAGGTGTTGGCCTGCCGAATGTCGCCGGAAAGGCCATGGACGGCCAGGTTCATTTTGCAGAGGCGGATGGTTTCCTCCACGCGCTCTTGCCCGTAGACCGAGATCTCCGCGTTGGGATTCTTCTTGTGGTTCTCTACAAACCGGGCGCTTTGCACAAACATGCCGCCCGAACCGCACGCCGGGTCGTAAATGCGCCCGTGGTAAGGCTCGATGACTTCGACGATGAGCTTGACCAACGAGGTGGGGGTAAAAAACTCGCCGCCCTTCTGGCCCTCAGTCATGGCGAACTTGCCGAGAAAGTATTCGTAAATCTTCCCGAACGCGTCGCCCTCAATATCCATGGGGATCGAGCTCATGGTCTTGAGCAGCTCTACCAGGGTCGCATTTTCCAGGCGGTTGTAGGTCTTGGGTAGAACGTCCTTCAGGTCTTCGTTGTCAGCCTCGATGGCTTTCATCGCTTCGTTGATGGCCTTGCCGGTATCGTGACCCTCGGGCAAGTTCAGCAAACGCCCAAAGCGCGCGTTAGGCGGGAGGTACATCACGCCGCGCGCTTGATAGTCCGATTTGTTTACAAAGCGCCGCTGCGTGCCCTTGCCCGCCAGATCTTTTTCAGCCTGACTGAATTTGTGGTCGGCGTAACGAAGAAAAATCAGCCCCAAAACCGGGACCGAGTACTCTGAAGACTTCAGCTTGGAATTGGCGCGTAGCTCATCTGCCGCGCTCCACAGGCGCTTCTCGATTTCGTTATGGTTTCCTGGCAATTCTATTCACCTTATTGTTCTGCCGGAGCATACGCTATTGTGAGCAGGTTTTCCAGCGTGGTCTGTCTTTGGATACGGCGAAGCGGCGCATCAAGCATTGAACTCGCTCGCGACGAAACGTGGTGCAATCGCGCCAATTTTCTGAACTGCTAGTGAATTCGATTCGCAAATACCAGAACAGGGCCATTGAGGCGGCGCAGGTGATTGAGGAGCATATCGGCCTCTATACCGCCCCCCGTAGCGCCGACCTTTAGGTCGGCATTTTGTACGTTCTCCCGACGTGCCGACCTAAAAGCTCGTAGCGCGGAGTTGTTTTGTAACTCCGCGGCGGTTGCTCCGGAATACTTGGAAAGGCCGAGAACTTAAAGGACAAGTCCGCGCTGCCTGCAACCGGGCGCTGCCGGAACGGCGGTGGAAAATTTCGGAACGAAGCCTAAGAGTGATTGAAGACAAAGGATCATTGATATTGCCGCATGAAAATGGCCATCCACCCGTCTGCGATATCAGTATAAGCTACTGAAAACAGGCAAGATAAGTGCTTTTCAGGGCCACCTTCGTTGTATCTATAAGATAACACAAGAGATAATTGGATTGCGACCGAACCCGTCGCGGCGAGGCGTTGATGCCGCCGCCCGGCAACGGCACGCCCACTCCGAACGAGCTGAACCAGGTCAGGAGCGGCTGGAGGGTGAGAAACACCACGCACCAGAACATCCACTTCGAGAAGCCGCCGCCCAGCACAAACGTGATCCCTCCGCCCTCGCGCCGCAGGCTGATCCCGCCAAGCACCAGACAGATCACCGCCGCCGCGGGGGCGAGCAGCAAGAGGACGTTGATGATGTCGTTCAGTAGTTGTGGGGTCTGCATTGGTTCCTCAAGACTTGGTGTATCGTCCGGCAGGCAGCCGGAATCAACTCCTGCCGCCTGCCGGGGTTCCTTCCACTCGCCTTGTTTTTCTCTAGGTCACACCTCCTGTTCCGTTGGCAATCCAGAATTCGAGCAGCCGCGTCAGGCCGGAGACGCCCAAGAGCGCCCCGGCTGCAAACAACCACCGCCCGAACCCCCGGCCGGTCAGCCATGCGATAATGGCTCCGACCACCGCCCCGCCGGCGCCGACCGGGGCGATGACGTTGCCGATCCAGTTAACAAAGTTCAGAAACGCGCCCTCGGGTTGCGCGCCCGTCTCACCTTGAACGGCCACGTTAGTCTGGGGTGATCCGCCGAGGTTCTGCGCCCAGGCGTGTGTCCCGCCCATGAGTAGCGCCATCCCGAGAAACGCCAGAGCTCGTTTCGATCTCGCCTCAAGCTTGATTCGCATGCAATTCTCCTTTCCGCCAGGCTGCCCGCCCGAGAATTTAGCGGACGCGCAACCCGGCTGAGTTTGTTGATAAACCCGAAGCGGATTTCTGTCAAAAATCCGTGCAAGGCGAATTGCGAGGGGAGGAGAGGCGGGGGTGGGAGCTGGGTTCGAAAGAACGCGGATCAGAGATTGAGGGCCGTTCCTCTTACCCGTTGGACGGCTTTCTCAAAGTCCGCCCAAATAAGAGGTGGAAGTTCAGAGCCATCGGGCGCACGGTTGAACGCGAAGCGCCTGGCGGCATTCGAAATAGCCTCAAGATCGGCAGGTGAAAGGTCATGGAGGCGTTCGGCCAGGACCGGAATCGCCGCGTCCGAGCCTAAGACCACGTTGTCAAGGTACTTCCGCAACAACCGCTCCCGTGAGGCACGGCTGGGCAGGCCGATTTCAATCTTCTCCGAAAATCGCCCGCCCCTGAGCACTCGTGCGTCGATGCGCTCGGGATGGTTCGTCGTGCCCACCAGAAACACGTTCTGTTCGGCCTGAAGGTTGCTGATTTCAATCATGAATTGCTCGGTTACTTGAATGTCGTGCTGGCCTACATGGCCGGACGAGCGGGGAAGGAGACCATCCATCTCGTCAATGAAGATCAGTGAAGGACTATTCTCCAGGGCGCGGGCGAAGATCTGCGACACCCTATTTTACCGAATCACCCACATGGCCGCCCAGAATATCCGCCGCCGTGAGCGGGTAAAAACTTCGCCGGGTTTGCGTGGCGAGGAGGCGCGCAAGCATAGTTTTGCCGGTTCCGGGCGGTCCCAAAATGAGTAACCCGGTAGGAATCGGCAGATTCATCCGGCGTGCGCCATTGGGATCATCAAGCAGGCGAGCCAGCGTCCGCAAATCGCGTTCGACGTCTTCTTCGAGAACGAGAGCTTCCCATTGAACCGGCTGCACCAGCGGACGGTCTTTGCCGCCCATCTCTTTGAGCGCCCGGTCGAGGTCTCCGCGCCCGATCTTACGCCTTTCACGAGCGGCCAGAGCAGCCGCGCGGTCGGCCAGCGCCTTGAGCTTCGCTGCGCTTGCCCCCGGCGTGCGCCGCGCGAATTCCTGCAAGTCGAACCGCTCGCAGGGCCTGTTGGCGAGCTGAGATTCGAGAATCTTCAGGCGAGCAGCTTCGTCGGGGAGGTCCACGCGGATTTTCAGGTCGAACCGGCCCTCACGAATGAGCGCGGGGTCCAGGCCGTCCAGGAGGTTGGTGGCGGCCATGAGCACGAACCCATCCATCGAGCGATACTGGTCGATGCACTGCATGAGTTGGACCACCGTGCTGTTACTCGACCTGCCCGCACCTCCTGGATCACCCTTTGTTTCCAGCAATCTGCCGAGCCACCCCGAGAGAGTCGAATTCATCCAGGAAAAGAAGCGCAGGCTTTCTTACTGTTGCCTCTCTGAAAAGGTCACGAACATTGCTTTCTGTCATTCCTTGCCACATGCTGACCAACGTCGGCATCGAAACGTAGTGATACCTCAACCGGAACTCTCCCGCCGTTGCTTCAGCGAGGAACGTTTTGCCGCTCCCTTGCGGGCCATAGAGCAGAATCCCGTTGCGGATCATGCCGTATTTCCGGTACTTGCTGGGATTCAGGCGGCTTTCAACCAATTCCCGAATCTGCTGCTTCGCTTCTTCCATTCCACCCACATCCGTGTAGCGCAACTTCCTTGACCCTCCCGCCCGCGGGACCAGGGCCTGCGACCGGTGACCGGCCATTGAGACGATCGCCTCCGGAAACAGAACCCACGCCACGGCGCCGCAAAACGTTGCGAGCCCGGCCAGCCATGGGTAGAATGTCTCTCTTCGCGAGACCCCCAGGCGGTGAAGCATTGGCTCCCAGCGCAGCAACAGGCTCCAGCCTGCAAGTAGACACACAGCAATGCCAAGTTTTACGAGCTTTCTGAGAAACGGTGGCGCTGCCGCAAGCGGTGACTTAAGCGCGCCATAGAGCGCCAGCGCCACTCCGAACATCGCTGGCCAGTTGTAAAACCACGAGGACGGTTCAATCAGGATAAGGACGGTAATCGGGATGAGTACAGCCAGAATGGCAAGCAGGCGGGAGGGCTTTTCGCGGATCGAGCCCCAGGTCCACAGAAGAGATTCCTGCAGCCCAAGCAGGATGTGCGCCAGACTGCGCACAGCCCACTTCAACGCTCGAAAATAGGCCATGAGGATAGCGAGGAAGAAATAGGCCAGCAAGTCCACCTGGGTGGCCTCCTGGCCTGAGTCTAAGGCAAGATTCCGAAGCGCGCCAGTCGTAAGGGGATTTTACTGCTGGGGCGCACCGTTGGAGGAGTTTGCGGCCGGTTCGGCCATCTGGCTCATCTCTCGCTTGAGTTCGAGCAACTGGCGTAACTCCTCAAGGCTCGGGACCGCAGTCGCAGTCGCCGATGATGAGGCAGAGTTTCCCCTGGCTCGCCGTGACGTCGCTGCGCTCCCCTTCTCAAGCACAAGGTAGAACCGCGTATTCCCCGGCACGGTCACCACAATATTTTGGGTCATCGCCATCTCGTTCAACTGGTTCTGTCCGGCCATGCCCATATTGGTTGCCAACTGCTCGCGCAGCAGGGCGCTTGATGAGAAAGGCGCGTTGAAGCCCGACCCGGCGTTCCCCACCGTGTACGCCGCGACCGTCCCAATGCCCGTCAGCGATTCGACCAGGAACCGCAACCCGCGCTTCCTTCCCGTCACGTAGCCCTTGAGGGGCTTGTAATCAAGTCCCATGGCGCCTGCGTCGGCCTTCTGGACGGTGCCGTCTGGCAGCTCGAACCGGTCGAAATGGAGTGCCATATACCCCTCGGCATTCGCGTTCTCAAGCTCGCCCAATGCAAGCGAACCCGCGGGCAGAATGATCTGGCCATCATCCTCGTAGTTGTATTCGACAACCGCCACCACCGGGGCTTTGACCGCGGTGCTGACCGGCGCTTCGAGACGGGCCACCAGGCGAGTCCCGGCGGGCAGCAGGTCGGCAACCGTGTCCGTCTCGATCGCCGGCTGCATTTGTACGCTCCGTGAGGCATGTGCCACGGCGGCGCGCACGAAAACCAATGACGGTTTCTTGAGATCGTCATCTTCGGAAACAACTGCTGCCGCCTTCGGTGTTTCAGCCGTGGGCGGGGGAGGGGCGGGAACATAGCCATGCAGGGCATACTGGCGCTGAAGGGCCGGATCCGAAAAGTCGATGCGGCCCAGAGAGTGCGAACTTCCTGCCGGGACCTTGGGGTTCCCGCGCCCTGGCTCGATGCGGCCGGTGCGGTCGATATCCGCTGCAGTGAGTTGATTTCCGTCAGCGCCTGCTCCGCTCCCAGTCCCCGTTACATTCATCAATGGGGTTACCGAACTCGTTTGAGCGCCGGGCACGGGCTGCCCGGGCGTCACCCGTCGCCCCAAATCCGGCGTCATCTGCCGCAACGCCACTTTCTGCGGTTTTTGGGGGGAAGAAAACACACCCAAAAACATCAGCACCATCCCTACCGCTGCTCCTGCCAGTAGCACCAGCGACTTCGTGCGGTCTTTGCCCATCTCCCGCCGCGCCGGTATCCTGGTTACCGAAGAACTTCGCCGTACTTCGGCCAAGGCCTTCTTGATTCGGTCTAAAGGCGTCTCGGGCTTTTCCGGCTCAGGCTCATCGACGCCCTGCTTGTGATCGAATTCTATGTTATCCAGCGGCTTATTTTCCTCGGCCATCTTCGTCCTCCGGTAATGTGTTTACCCCAAACCCAATCGGCGCGAGCGCAGGCCGGTCCACTGCCCCGGCTTCCGCCATTTGCAGAAACAGCGTCTCGTTCGATTGCTTGTACGGCGGCCGCTCAAACAGCACAACCCCGTCGGCACGCTCTCCAGGACCAACGCGGCGCTTGCTGAGGCGGAAGTCTTCAACCGGCAACTGCTCTGCCGTCGTCCAGCGCGCGCGATGTAACAGCCCATGCCGGGTCTTGCCCCCAAGTTGAATCTGCGGCGGCACCAGCAAGATAGCGTGTCGCGTGGGGTTTACCGCGCTGAAGAGCACGATGACCTGCTGCCCTCCGTCGATCACCTCACTCACTCCATCTTTGACAGGGTTGCCGCCCGCACCGTCTAATCCCGGATGCTCGCCATACAGGATCGGTAAAGGAGCGCGCTCCTGCCGCGCCAGCAACACTTTGAGGCTGCTATTTCGAAGCGGCTGGCTATCTGCCGCAGCGGCTCTGCTCATCGTTCGCAACGCTTCGGCCGATCTGCCGGTTGCCAGGCCTTCGAAGCCCTCCCGCATCAGCAGCCGCCGACGGTCCGATTCTGTCTTCGCAAGCAACGGCAGCAGCACATCCCGCAGATCGGCGGAGATTTCTTCAACGCCAAGAATTTCGAGAGCACTCGCCAGATCGAGCATCTCCGCGATCGAGGGCGGCTTTTCCATGTTCCAGCCGCGCAGTGCGTGTGCGCCCCCGCCGCTCGCTCTCGTATTTTTTAAACACATCCCTCATGCCTTCCTATCACCTGAATATCAACTTGGCAGGACGCTGGATATCCTTCTCAAATAGATGTACATTAAAGGGCCTAGAGTGAAAGAAGCCCAGGCGCCGCCGATCCTCTCGGGCAGTAAACCTGCCGCAGATGCGCCGTAACCCAGCGGCCGATCCAGGTATAAGGCGTGCCCCGACAACCGGAGCTCGGATAGACGGAAGGGCAAGGGTTTCGCGCGGTTCCCGAGCGAGCCGCGCGAATTCTTTTTAAGGAGGGAAAACTCCGTGCTCGCGCGTACCCTTCCTCGTTTGCAGGAACGCATCCAAGAGTTCCTTTCGCGCACCCGTATAGGAATTGATTTCGGCGAACATTTCGGTGGCATTGCTGTGGTTCGTGGCAATGAGATTCTGCACGCGGAAACATTCCTGGATTTCCACGAAGCCACGCTTGAACAGCGCCGTATCTTACGCCGTGGGCGGCGCAGCCGCCATGCGAAAAAGATGCGCATCAACCGGCTGCGCTCCTGGGTGTTACGCCAGAAACTCCCCAACGGCCAACGCCTACCTGATCCCCATGGGGTTATGCGTGATCTGCGCTACATGCCCCAACCCGGCGTTTACAAGCAGAAGGGCGTTGATCCGCGCACCGCGCCATCCTGGATCAAGCTAGCGAAGGACGGCAAAACCGACGCAGAGGGGTTCGTCCGCGCGCTGACGCTCATCTTTCAAAAGCGCGGCTACAAGTGGGATGGCGACGAACTGGAAGGGATGAGCGACGCAAAGCTTAAGGACTTCCTTCAGACGGCTCGCATTCCCAGTGATGACGCTTCGCTGGCAAGTGACATCCGGGAGAATATCGACCGCCGGAGGCAATCTCCGAACGATCCCGCCCGCGGCAGGACCAAGGTCAGCCCGGAGGAACTTGAAGCCTTTTTGCAGCTTGCCTGCGAGCGTGGCAAGCGAGGCCCGCTGCCGCGCCGAGCCGAGCACCGCAGCGTGAAGATAGAGGAGCTTAAGGCCGCGGTGGAAGGATTTACAACCTCACAAGGCATTCCGGCCGGGCAGAAAGAACGCTGGAAAAAGCAACTGTGTGGCCTGCTCAACAAGGTTCTTCGCCCTGCTCGCTTTGAAAACCGTTTGAAAACCGGGTGCGCGTGGTGCGGCAAAGCGACGCCGCGCAAAGCGAAGGTCAGGGAGATCGCTTACCGGGCTGCGGTGCAAAATCTTCGAGCCAGAGACGGTTTCCAACTACGGCCTCTCAATGACGATGAAAAGAAAATTTTCGTCGGCTGGTGGACTGACCGGTCAACAGCGCCTGGAGTAGACGCCATCGTTAAACGCATCGAAAAGCTAAACCGTGAACAAAAAAAGATGGCGCGCCAGTTTCACGACCTCCTCAAAAATGAAAAGCCGAAGGGCCGCACGAGCCTCTGCGTGGACCATCTCAAAATGGCTGCCCAAGGCAAGACGATGAAGGACGCGGGAGTGCACTTGCAAACCATCGCGCCGCGCAAGGCGCCCAATCCTTGCCGCGAGCGACGCGACGAGCGAGTGCTGCACCGGCTTGCGCAAATTCTGTTTAAGCCGGGCGCTCAATGTGAGGCGGCTTGGCGGTACGGTCCCATTCAATACATCAGCCTGGAAATTCCTGAGCCTGATACGGAGCGCACGCCGAAAGGAAAGCTGACTGAGCGCCAGGAAATGACCTTGAAGGAAAGGCTGGCGGAGGAAACGGAAGGCTGCGTTTATAAGGCGCTTGGCGGGTGCGGCGGCGAAATGGATAAAGACCATGTTTTCCCGCGCTCTCTGGGAGGACCGGATGTGCGCTTTAATCTAGCCGCCGCCTGTATGGCTCATAACAAGGAGAAGGGATCGAAGACCCCGTACCAATGGTTCGGTGACAGGAGTGGACAGTGGCAAGCTTTCGAAGCCCGCGTTCAAAAGCTGAAGATTCCCGAGCGTAAGAAGAAAATCCTGCTTAACCAGACAGACGAATACCCCGAAGGCGACCCCACGCCGCTTGCTCGCGTGGGATCGCGTCCGCGGCAATTCGTGGTGGCCCTGCGCAAGATGTTCGAAAAACACGGAGTAGCCCCGCCTCGTCTGGACTATCACTTGGGTGAGCCTCTGGTGCAGCGGATCGCGGGCAGAGAGACAAGCCACTTCCGTCTATCCTGGTGCAGGAAGCCGGACGGCTCGGAAAACTTCCCATATCCCAAAGACCGTTCGTCGCTCGCGAACCATGCTCAGGACGCGGCCATCCTTGCTGCTATTCCGCCTCACACATGGAGGGAGCGGACTCTGTGCCAAAAAGGCGAGCGGCCCAGCCGCAGTGGAGAATGGAAAGAGCGTCCCGGCCTTGCCTATCTTGAACTCGCCCCTGATTGGCCGGCATTTTACGCGGGGCGTGAAAAGCCGTTAATACGAATTCTGGGCAGCTACCCCGTCAACTGGAAAACTAAGTTTGCCGATCTTACGTTCTGGCGCGAGCCGGAGCACGATACACCAAGAGTGAAGCGCTATAAGTTGTTGAGGGACATCCAGCGCAAAGACTTCAAGAACATCGTTTCTGATTCTGTCGGGAAGATGGTTGAAGACATTGCCGCCGAAATTGAGCTTGGTGAAAAGGATACGGCCGTCACCGCCTTGGCGCGGCGGCTCGCTGAACCGGCCGTCAAACAAGCGATGTTGGAGTGGGACTCAAACCCCAAGAACGATGTCCAGAAACGCGACAAACAGATGAAGAAGGTATGGGGGGCCGAGACTGAGCGTGAAATACCCCGTGCTATGGAAGAGCTGGAGCGGAGGTATCCCAGCTTGAGACGCCTTCAGGTTTCGAGCCAAAAGGGCGGTACGCTGGCGCGGGTCGAGCCTGAGGATGGCCCGCTCCGCAAAGTTCAAATCAAGCCTGCCTCGGAAGGGGTGGTGGTCTGGCAGCAGCCCAGGAAGAAAGGAAAGCCGAAAGTGAACATCTCGATTCTGCGTCCGAAGCCACTACAGAAGTTCGGTCTTCCCAGAGTTGATCCGCCCATTCCTCCCGGCGTAACAATACTTGGCCAGCTTCAGCGCCACCAAATCATCTGGCTGGGTCAGGACTTGGAGCGCCTGGCAGGATTTTATCGGGTTGCGAAATGCCAGAAAACTGGCGTCACCGTCCAACCAGAAGAGGCGGTGCCAGCGGAAATTGCCCGGCGGGTGAACCTGAGACTCGACAGCAAGTCGGCTGACGAAGCGGAGGGCGATGAAAAGGCAACATGGACCTTAGGTAAACGGGCCCTCACCGAATACTTCGAGGAGAAGAGGCGTCCCAGTGTCCGCTGAGCCTGAACCCATTCCGCAGTCTGAGAGCGAAGAGCAAGCGCCATCAAGCGCTAGCGCGTCGGACGCGCCGCTGGCGGAAAATCACCGCGTCCAATTAGCCGCGTATGCCATGCTCGCGGAGCGCCAACTCCGCAAGCCTTGCCCCGCGGCTTTTGCGGTCTTCGCGGATCGGGGAGAGATCGAGGAAATCGCGGTAGATGACGAATTGCGCGGGCGCGTCACCGCCGCCTTAATCGAGATGCGACATATGCTGGAGGAACAGGACTTTCCACAACCCACTCCGGTGCGGGCTCGCTGCGCCCACTGTGAGTTCCGAAACTTCTGCGGGGATGTCTTTTGATGCCCCTGATACACGATTTCGCAAACCTCCCCCTGTTTTGCGCAGAAATGCGGCCTGCGAAAAAACTAGAGGGTCAAGCCTTCTATCGTGTTAAAAACAATGGGGTTCGGCGCGGATTATAAAGCCCGCGCCGAACAAAACCTAGAGTGAAAGTGCAGTACATTTCTGATTATGGGACCGGCGCACGCATTATAAAGCCCGCGCCGAACAAAACCTAGAGTGAAAGGACAACGTTCTGAGCGCGCTTGATGCCCGAATCATATTATAAAGCCCGCGCCGAACAAAACCTAGAGTGAAAGATAGGTGTTGGGGCCATTGACGTTGAAATCGATGCGATTATAAAGCCCGCGCCGAACAAAACCTAGAGTGAAAGGTTGTGATAGCGCCGGAACGCCCAACGTAGAAATCGATTATAAAGCCCGCGCCGAACAAAACCTAGAGTGAAAGATCCTTCCTGCCTGGGAGTAGAAATGGGGGACGGGCATTATAAAGCCCGCGCCGAACAAAACCTAGAGTGAAAGCTCGGTAAGCTGGCTGCTTGATCGCGAACTGATTCGATTATAAAGCCCGCGCCGAACAAAACCTAGAGTGAAAGTTGCTTCGGGCGATTTTCAGCCGGGCGCGAGAAGCATTAATTGGGGTTGTCGAAGCGGGGCGTGACGAGCATTATGGTGGGATAGTGGAGTCGAGGGCAAACGAAAGCCCGGAGCATGCGATTCTTGCGCAGGAGCGCCTGGAACAGATTTTGCGAGCGGGCCGCGGTCTTCCCAAACGGCAGACCGAAGTCTGGATCATGAGGGACGTGTATGAATGGACCTCGGAGGAAGTTTCAACCGCTCTCGCCCTCAGCCCGGCAAACCAGCGGATTTTGCTGCACCGCGCGCGGCAAAAGTTGAGAGCGGAGTTGCAGCGGTACTTCGGCGAGACGCTGCCCGCCCGGTCTGGTGGCACTCAATCTCATGACTTGCAAAAATCTTGAAGGCCTGATTACGGAGTATCTCGAAGAAGCCCTCTCGCCGCCTGCCCGGGCGGATTTTGAGGCGCACTTGGCGGCGTGTCCAGATTGCCGGAAACGCCTTGATGAGACGCGCGCCTTGATTGCGGCTTCGCATGACCTTGGCAGGAAGATAAATCAAGAGTGGCGCACGCACACTGCCGGAGAGAGTCCCGAACAATTCCTGGAAACATTACAGGCCAGAGCCCTTGGAGAACCACCTACCGCTAAGAAGCGATATCAGAAGCTGGCCCCTGCCGCTGCCGCAGTGGTGGTTATTGCAATTGCCGCCGGCGTCTGGTTCCATGTGCAAAGCGCCAGAAGGGCCGCACAGCCCCAAAATCTTACCATCGACCTCAGCCATTGGTTGGTTCTGCGCGGTGGCGAGCAACCCGTGCAGGCGCCCGTTGAACTGAAGCGCGCTCGACTGAATCTGAAAATCCTTCTGCCCATCGGCTCGAATCCCCACGAATATCAGGTGGCCATTTCGAACGGCAGCAGAGTGCTGGTGCAGGCAGCGGGCCCGGGAAAGCTCAAGAATGGAATCACGACAGTGCGGGTGCACATGGATTGCAGCAAGCTCCATCCAGGCAAATACACCCTGGCCATACGGCGCAACAACGAAAGCTGGGAGGAATACCCAGCGATCATCCGGTGACGGCTTTACATGGCCCAGGCGGCTCCACTTGCCCGTTTGATCTGAATGGCCCCTCTCTCCTCCCAGCGATTTATAACTCATTGTTCCTTCTGCTCACCGGGTGCGACTGCCTTGAACCAAGGCTCACCGAAGCGGGGAGGTCTCGACTCAATGTGAAGGTATCGTGTCTAATCGCACGGAAGCCCAAGGCTCCCACATTCCTGCGTCTCCGCTAACCATCCTGTAATCAATCCATTAATCGTCCTGCACCCCATTCCCAGGAAAAGGTTGCGCCACCGAAACTTCACTATATATACGCAGCCAAAGGCGCGCCTCACGGGGTGTTTCCAGTTGGCATCGCTGTCCTCTCAAACGGCCTATTTCAGAAATTTGACAGCAAATCCTTTCCTGCAGACCATTGAGTCTGTAGAGATCGGCAAGTTTCGCGATTTAAGGTTATGAGGTCGTACGCCCTGGAAGTGCCCACGCAACACGGGATAATCACAAAGTTTAAGGTATTTGGATGCGTACTCAGAATGTTGTCCAAATTGCATCCCAGCGGAGCTTGACGTTGAGTCGGGGGATCTGACCACAGTCATGGACCGAAATCAATCCCTTACCGCTTTGAACTTTTCCCGCTTAACTTGCTTCACAGAGTGGAGCTAGAAAAAAGCTCATGTGCGTTTTGAACCTAGCCGGAGAGCAGCTTTGAGTGGTGATGTTTACCCGCGATTAGGGGAACAGACGAGACCGGCAGTCTCCGGTCTATCAGGTGCCGGTCCCCAAGGACTTGAAAACTCGACCGAGTTCGAGCCGGTGGTTGATAGCGAGGAAGCGGCTAAGTTCCTTAACATCAACCCGAAGACGCTGCAAAAGATGGCACGCACAGGTGATGTCCCGGCCTACCGCATTGGGAAGCTCTGGAAGTTTCGCATCTCTGATCTGGACGGATGGCTCCGTTCCAGGGTAATCTCGAACTGCCACTCGTGCCGCGAAAACGAAAGGAGATGACCTTTGTTTACGCGGACACGATACCAATTCGGAAGTTTACGGAAAAAGAAGAGAGCCAAGGGGCCAGACGCATGGGAGTTTCGGCATTACGAGAGCGTCGGCGGAACACGACATCGCATACATATGACTGTTGGGACCGTCGGGTAGTATCGGAACGAAGCTGCTGCGCGCCAGGCCGTTGCTGCCCTTCTTCTAAAACTCAACTCGGAGGCTCCACAAGCCGGGCCTGTGACGTTTGCTGCGCTGGTGGACAGATACGTCGAAGGGGAGTTGCCTGAGCGCTTCTCGACGCGAATCTCCTACCTATCGTTGGTGAACACCCACATCCGGCCCAAGTGGGCCGATTTTCCCTTGGACAAGGTCAAACCGATGGCGGTTGAAGAGTGGTTACGGCAGTTGCCATTGGCGCCGAAGTCCAAGGCCAACACACGCAGCATCATGCACCTGATTTTTAAGTGCGCCGAGCGGTGGGAACTGATCGAGATGGGCAAAAACCCCATCGCCCTGGTTCGCGTGAAAGACTGTACAAAGCGCCTCACAAGGCCCCGGGTGTTGACGGTGACCGAGTTCGGCGGTCTCCTCCCGCACCTCAAGGAGCCGTATCGAACCATGGTCATCGTTGCGCAATGTCTCGGTCTGCGAGTTAGCGAGATCTTGGCATTGAAGTGGGGCGACTTTGATTTCCAAAATCTAACCCTCCTGGTGCAACGCAGCATTGTTCACGGTCGAATCGGTGCCGTGAAGACGGAATACTCGCGTGACTTCGTTCCGCTCGACCCGGGTTTGGCGTTCATTCTCCACAAGTGGCGAGAGCGAGATCTGCTCCAAGGGGAAGCAGACTGGTTGTTCGCGAACCCGCGGACAGGCAGGCCTTACCATCAAGAGGAGATCCAGAAAAAGCCACTCAGGAGAGCAGCGATCGCCGCTGGTATTGGGCCAGAGATAGGCTGGCACACGTTCCGGCACACCTATCGTTCGTGGCTCGACGCCACGGGTGCTCCGCTCAAAGTGCAACAGGAGCTCATGCGCCACGCGAGCATCACGACCACGATGAATATCTACGGCAGAGCAATGCCAGCGATCAAGCGAGAAGCGAACAGCAAAGTTGTCAGCTTGGTGTTGAAACAAGAAAAAAGGGAGCCGATTAGAACGGCTCCCCAAGCAGTTTCTTCTTAATGGGGGTTTTTGGGGGTTCGTGAGATTCCCCAAAATCCCGGTAACCTTATGATTCCATTGGTTGCGGGGGCTGGATTTGAACCAGCGACCTTTGGGTTATGAGCCCAACGAGCTACCTGACTGCTCCACCCCGCACTGCTATTATACGGGCACTGGCCTTGAAAGGCAAACAATCGTATCGCGCAGCAGCGATTCCGCATCCATTAAGGGAAGTGCTGAAAAGTGGTTGTGGTGGCGTGCATTCGGCGCCGGGGCCAGATTCGCATGGGATTATTCGCGTCGCCAGGAGCTGCGGGGGTGGTGCTGAGGGA
>Ga0307373_10003426_pt1 | contig 27628 bp, 20 predicted proteins | sample OX2MG_FD_202534 | JGI IMG/M metagenome (GOLD analysis project Ga0307373, IMG submission 202534) | Soil microbial communities from Risofladan, Vaasa, Finland - OX-2 | ecosystem: Environmental > Terrestrial > Soil > Coastal area > Acid sulfate soil | place: Finland: Risofladan, Vaasa | collected... | reverse complement strand
CGGGGCCTGGTGATGGTAGGGGGCAGCGGGTCGGGCACGAACGCGGCGGCCACAACGCCCACGGTAAGCCTGCTTCCGCTCATCTTCAGCCCGCTTCCGCTTCGGCGTGCCCGGCATCGGCTCGGGACGTGGCCTGCTGCTGTTCCAGGACCTGGCTGGAGGGGACGACCTCGGGGCGTGGCGGCTGGAGGATGGCGCCGCGTTCACGCCGGGCTTCGGCGGGCCAGGCAGGGCCGGGTGACAGGCCGTCTTCGCCCGCCGCAGGCAGGGGCGTGCTGGCGAGTTCGTCGAGTTTGGCCTGGGCGGTCCGGGCGTTCTCCCTGATCCGGGTGACCTGTTCGGGGACCGGTTCGTGCGCGGTTTCCGGTGTGAGCCTGAGCGCGAGCTGGCCGGCGGCTTCACGCTGCCTGCTGGGCGCCAGCGCGTTCGGCCCCGCCATGGGCGCGGCACTGGGGACGAGGTGCGGCGTGCCGTCGAGCGTGAGCTGCACCCACACCTGTTTCTCCCCGCCCGGCGCGGTCGGCGCGGCTGGCTCGGCCGGGGCGGGCCAGCCCAAACCGGCGGTTTCGGCGGGGTGGGGGCGCAGCGGCGGGATCACCATGCCGGGGTGGCGGCGGCGCAGTTCCAGGTCGGCGGCGACGGCGAGCCGCCGGGTGGTTTCGGTGAGGGCTTCCCATTGCCGCCGCGTGTCCTGGACGCCGGCGAACATGGCGGCCTCGCGCCCGGCTTTGACTTCCAGCGCCCGCCACACCTGGGCGAGCCGCCGGTGCCGGGCGGCGGCCCGCTCATCGGTCGCGGCGCGGGCTTCGTGGTCGGCGCGGACAGCGTTGACGTGGGCGTCGCGTTGCGCGGCTCGCATAAGGCGGAGTTGCTCGGCGACGTGTGGGGGCGCCCACGCGGTCTCGCGCTGGTAGGCGCCGCGGCGCAGCCACAGGTCGCCGTCGCTGGCGGCGCGCAGGTCGATGCCGTCCACGCGGGCGAGCGCGGCGAGCGCGCCGTGCCAGGCGGCGCGGGCCTCGGGGCTGGTGCGGCTGGGGGCGGGGCCGATCGGGTCAGCCGGGTGCTCATACCCGTAGCGTTCCCGGTAGGCGGCCAGAAGGCCCGCGCGGTGTTCCCAGTCCGCCCGTGCCGCCGCATCCGCTGGGAGAGGGCCAAGGCCCTGGATTACCCAGAACGGCTGCGTCTGGCCGGCGTGTTCGCCGAGCCGCCGGGTCCGGCCGTCCATAGCTTCGGCGAGTTCGCGCAGGTAGCGGGCCAGGTCCGGGTCGCTGGTCTCCGGCACGCGGGCGGCCCAGGGGCCGGGCGGCCGGGGCTGAACGCCGTCGAGGAAGCGGCGGATGCGGGCGTCGAGGACCCGCACCGGGTCGCGCGCCCCGGCCATGCTCCGCTCGGCGACTGCTTGCCGGAGGACGTGGCCGCCGTCGAGACCTGCGGTTTCGGCTTCGCGCAGGGTCCGCCACAGCCAGGTGCGTGCCGGGTCGGCGAGAGCCTGGCCGGCCCGGCCCAATGGGAGTGCATCGCGGAGCGCCTGCCCGAACCGTTCCTGCTGAACGCGGCGCACGAGGTCGTCCCAGATGCCGCCGAGGACAGCGAGATGGTCGGCGCGGGACAGCTCGCGCTGCAGGGTTTCGGTGGCCGGCAGCTCGCTGCCGTCACGGGCGAGGACCCCGGCGAGCACGGTCACCGGGTCCAGCGGCTCGTTATGGGCATCGTCAGCGGGTTCGGCGGGGAGTGGCTGGCCGGCGCGTTCGCGGTCGAGGCGGCGGGCGCGGGCGAGTTCGGGGGCGGGACGGGTGCCTTCAGCGACGTCGGCGAGGCGGGGATGCTGGGTGACGCAGTAGGCGTAGTTGGCGTCGCGGCCGCGGCTCATCGCCACATACAGGCCTTGCCGGTCGCCAAGCCCGTCGGCCAGCACATGGGCCGTGTCCACCGTGCGGCCCAGCGCGGCGTGCTGGGTGGTCGCATACGCCAGATGGGCGTGGGCGGCGAGGTAGCGGTGAGGGATGAGGAACGGCTCCGACCATTGAGGCTGGCCAGTAGCGGGGTCGCGGCCCACCAGCCGGCGGACCTCAGCCCGGGTGCCGCCCGGGCCCGCGGCGGTGGCGGTGATCTGAAGGACATCGCGGTTGGCAAGTTCGTGGCCGGGGTGGCCAGCAGGGATGGCGCGGGCATTGCGGCGGGCCATAACCAGATCCCCGGCGCTGGCCCGCTCCCCATGCGCCAGGCGCAGGCGCGGTCCAGCAGACACGATGCCGTAGCGGATGAGGTCATCGCGGGCGCGCCGGGATAGTTCCCGGGCCTGCTCTTCTGTACGGGCCATCAGCAGGGTGTCCTTGCCGTCGAGGAAGTCGGCCAGCCAGCCCCGGTACGCCTGCTCGATGGCGTCTTCGGGGGTGCCGCCGCGCAGCCGGCCGTGCTCGGCGTACTCGGTGAGCACGGTAACGTCGCCTGCGCGCAGCCGCAGGGTCGCGTCGCGTTCCCACGGCTGGCTAAACCGCTGGGGTTCGGCGAGCTGGACGTAGCCGTGGCGGCGGGCGAGCATCATCATCGCCCCGCCGCCCTCCACGGCGGCGAGCTGCTCGTGGTCGCCGGTCACCACCACCTTGCAGTCGCGGGCGTGGGCGATGGCCAGGATCGCGGCCATGTCCGCCAGCGACATCATGCTCGCCTCGTCCAGGATCAGCAGCGACCCGGGCGCGACGGGCAGCGCGCCGCGCGTCTCCCGGCGGGCCTCGGTGTGGCCGAGGAACCGGGCGGTGTTGTGCGCCCGGGTGACACCGGCTTGGGCCAGAACGTTCGCGGCGGTCTGGGAGGTGGCCAGCCCGATCACCTCGCCCGCGCCGCACTCGCGCCAGATCCGGGCCATCTCCGCGACGGTGCGGGTCTTGCCCGACCCGGCGGGCCCGGCCATCACCTCCGCGCGCCGGGCCGAGGTCAAGATGGCGAACGCGGCGGCGGCCTGGTCCAGGCGCAGACCGCAGCCGGTGCGCGCCGCGACCGCGTCCGGGCTGGTCGATTGCGCGTGAAGTTGCGCCTCCAGCTGCGCCTGATCTGCGCCCAGAAGTTGCGCCGCCGTGGCGGGGTCCAGGCGCGGCGCGCCGGTTTGGGCGGCGTGGGTGAGCAGGCGTTCTTCGAGGTCGAGCTGCGCGCCGGTGGTGTAGCGGGTCGCGCCGTGCGGGACATACAGGCTCTCCCCGTTGGCGCGGCGCAGGCAGTCCGGCACCTTCGGCCATTCCGGGGCCGACAGCATGACGGCCCCGGTGGTGAGGGCGCGGCGGGCCAGGACGGGCAGCAGCCCGGCGGCGTTCTGGGCGGACATGGCTGGAACGTGGCCCGGCAAGCGCTCGCCGAGGTGGCGGATCAGGTCGGCCTCGGTCCAGGTGGCCTGGGCGGACTGGACGGAGGCGACTGCCTCCCGGATGAGGCGTTCTGCCTGCTCCTCGGTGAGTGCAGCGGGCTGCGCCTGCGCCGGGCGGCGTGGCGATTGCGGCGCCGCCGGGACGGACAGGGGCTCGGCCGGGTCCATGGCCCGCGCATCAGGCGCGGGCTCGGGCGCGGCTGGGCTGGCGCTCGGCGCGACAGCTGGCGCACTGCGCGCTTCGGACCCTCCGCCGGGCGCGGCACCGTGGTCCGGTGGGGCGCCGCGAAGGAGGGCAGGCGCTAAAGGCTCAAGGGCGCCGGCTTCGCCAGCGCTGGCCTGCGCCGACCAGCGGCGCACCAGCGCCGCCAGATCCAGTGGCTCGCTGTCTTTCCCGCGCCGGGTGGCGTGGTTGGCCCACTGGCGCAAGCTCGCCAGCGCCCGCGCGTCCGGGGCGCGCCCGAACTGCGCCTCATACGCCTGCGCCAGGCGCGCCGTCAGCGGGCCGATGCTCTGGCGCCGGGAGGAGAACATGTCCATCAGCGCCTGGGTCACATCGGCGATCTCACGGCCGTGCCCGTCACGGCGCTGCACCCAGCAGACCCCGAACCGGCGGGTGAGCGCGTTCTCCATCGCCAAGGTCGCAATCGCCGAGGCGGCGGGCCGGTGCCGGTACAGCGACATCGAGTCCAGCGCCCGCCACGCCCCGTCGCTCTCCCGGCGGACCTTGTGCAAGATCAGGTTGTGGACGTGCAGCTGCGGGTCGCCGTCCCGGGAGGTGTGCTGGCGGAACGAGGCGACCACCCACTCGCGGGCGTCCTCCCACCGCCCGCCCGGGTGATACCCCGCCCGGGTCTGCCCAGCCTCGCTCTGCAGGTAGTCCAGGCCGGCGGCGTTACCTTCCATGATCGCGTCCCAGACGCCGTCCGCCACTTCCTCCCAGCTTTGAGCGGCTTCCAGGTCCCCGGACTGGGTGGCGGCGGCAGCGTTCGCCAGCGCGCTTGCGTGGAACAAAGACACCGACTTCGACACGCTGAACGTCGCGTCCCAGTACAAGTCCGGAGTCCGGACCTGGGCTTTCGCCTCGGCCATCAGCTGGTCGCGGCGCTCAGCCGTCGCGTGCGGCTCCGCCGCGAGCATCGCCGCGTAGATCTCCTCCGCCGGGCGGTACTTGCCGGGAGCGCGGCCCAGCCGGGTCTGACCGGCAGGGTCGCGCGGGTCGAGGTGCTGGCCATACAGCGGCTCGAACACCGCCCGGTCCACGACGGCCCCCGGCCGCAGGCCCAGCTCGGTGACGCCTTTGCCAGTCCAGATCCCCGGCGGCTCCCCGCCACGCTCCGCCGGGGACAGGTAGTACCCGGCGCCCACGTCGCCGGCACGTTCCTGACCTCGCTCCGACGCGCCGATCTGCTTCCACGGGTAGGAGGCGTCGTGGCCCTTGGAAATGGTGATGATCCCGGCCACCCACTCCCCTCCCCTCCGCGCCCCGGCTGCCCCGACTGCCCCGGCGGAGCTGACCATGATCATTAGTTAATGCGTAGGTGTGTGAGTTAAATCAGACAGCTAAGATGATGCGGGATCGGGTAGGCTGAGAGCAAGAGAGATTTGGCGGTGAGAGGCCAAGGCGGATCGGGAGGAAGGCGTGATGGGTCGAGAGATCGGCTCGGCGGCGCGAGGCGCCGGAAGTGCCGGGCAGCGTCAGCTACGCGAGCCCGCAGGCACAGCGGGACCGCGGTCTGCTACTGATGGGGGCATGGGTCCGGGCGAACGGCGGCTGCTGGCAGTGATGCCGCTACACGCGATCACCACGCTCCATGGCGAGGCCGGGCTACGGGAACGTTTCGCGATGGAGATCGCAAACTTCCTCGACACCGACCGGCAACGGCTGGAGCGGGCACTGGATCTGGCGGCGCGGCTGCATGCGGGCGACCGGCGCCAGCGCGAGCCCTACCTGAATCACCTGCTGCGGGTCGCCACCCGGATCATCGTCCGCTACGGCGTCCGCGACACCGACGTTGTGTGCGCGGCACTGCTGCACGACGCGGTCGAAGACCATGCCACAGACCTCGCCCCCGGCGGCGGCCAGCCGGAGGCACTCGCGGTGATCGGCGCGCGGTTCAGTGACCGGGTCGCCGAACTGGTAGAGGCGGTCACCAACCCTGAGTACGAGCCGGGGCGGGACAGGCATGAGCAGTACCGCGAACACGTCACGGCCAGCCTGGAGGCCAACCCGTGGGCCCGGGTCATCAAGGCCTCCGACTTCACGGATAACGGCGTCGGCTTGATCCACACGACCGGCCCCAAGATTGGCACGCTGGCCAGCAAGTACGCTCCGCTGGTCCCAGCACTGAAGGAACTCATCGCCCGGCCCGACACCCCTTTGAGCGACGAGGTCAAGGCGCACGTCTTAGGCCAACTCGACCAAGCCCAGCAGCGATTCGCCGCGATCGAGCCAGCTCGGGAGCCCGATACGCTCGACCCGAAGACGACACCGACGACTTTTGAAGATGCACATCGGTGTCGGCACACAGGCCAGGCCGTCGCACCGCAGGGACCCGAGCCCGGAAATATCACCGTCGCCGCAGGGCCCGATCGACAGCACCAAGTATCGCCTCGAAGTGCGATCGCTGAACGCCGCGTGAAAGGGTGGCCGTCATGACTGCTGCCGACCAACCACGCGGAGTGATCGGGGTCGGCTACGCAGGCCACAGGCTAGAAACCTTGTCCGCGCGAGTCGCGGTTCGTCGCGGTGTTCATGTTGTCCCGGTTGTCGATCCAGCTGAGCAGGAGATCGAGGGCCGAGTTGGAGGAGGTGGACGAGTGACAGCCTGGCCCGACGACCTCAGGCGGCCCGTAATCTCGTTCGCACCGAGAGGCTGGCCGTGGTTGTCTCGTCTCATGGCAAGGACCGCAGTTCCCCATGCCGGCGGCTGGCCGGCTGGCCAGCTCCGGCAGTTCGCACAAGCAGCGGCACAGAACGCCACGGATCTGGCCGCCGACGCCCGGCTCCTGCTCGACGCCGGCCGATTCCCGCGGGCGCACGCGCTCGCCACGCTTGCGCTTGAGGAACTGGGCAAGATGGAGCTGTGCCATGTGATGCTCGCCGGCGGGCTGGATGACAAGAGCTTTCGCCAAGAGTGGTTGAACCACCCGTCGAAGCTCGACCGCAGTCGCATCTTGGCCATACTCTCCGCGCCCACCGCCGACCGGGTCTTCGCGACAGTGGAAGACGACTCCGCGATAAAGTTCCGTGGCCTTTATGTCGACGTGAACCCCGCCGACCCGGGCGGCGCGCCGATGACACCATCCGATGTGGGACCCGTGCCTGCCAGGGAGATGGTCGAGACTGCGGAGGAGGCAGCCGCTCTCGTCCTACGGTCTCGTTCCTATGGGTCTCGACCGGCAGAGGGCCAGGCCCAGCACTCCGGGCGCGTGTAATCCAGTGTGACCGGGGAACTGGCCGGAGTCCTGCCGTGGAGCGCGGCCGGTCCGCCACCCGGAGACCACAGCCGGCCCCCTACTCCTCGCCGGGTGCGTCGGGGTCGCGCAGGGGCCGACGGCCGCCGCCGAGGTCGGGCAGGGCGAACGAGTAGTGGCCGTGGACGTTGATGTGGCGGTACTGGTAGGCCGAGAGACGGGCCGCGTCGGCGTCTGTCACGGGGTAACCCTGGACGCGCAGCGTGCTGAGGGCGTTGTCGATGTCCGAAGTCGTGCGCACGAATGTCTGAACTCCTGTGCACGCAGAGCGTCGAATTGTCGGGTGAGGGTGCTCATGTCCCTCTGCGAGATCCGGTCGGCTCCTACACCAGCAGATCGATTTGGCACGATCAGAAGAACAGCGTCTTGCTGATCTGCGTGCTCAGTTTCGCGTAGATGTCACGAGCGGAGTCGGGATCACCGTCGAATGCTCCGGCCGTCAGCAGTGGCCATCCTTGGGTGATCTCATCAAGGGCTGGGATGTTCCGCGTGCTGCCGGTACGGCCGACAAACTCGCCGAGGGCCGCGGCTGGCATCTGGCCGTAGGCGATTTCGAGCATTCCGCGGAGGAACTCATATCGGTCGAATGCGGCTGCGTACTCGCGTTCGTCGGTCACCTCCGCAAGCGCGGTCCGGCAGCTGGTTCTGAGGTAGCGGCTGGCCGGCCACCGCGGCCTACCGCCAGTGCTGGAGAACTGGGGCAGGACGGGCACCTCGCCGAACACTCGGCTCGGGTGCAGTACCCACACCAGCGAAACGTCGTCTCCGGAGTATTCGAGCGTGGAGGACTGAGTCTCGACCAGGGCACGGAACAGCAGGCCCTCGCGGCCAGCGGCGACGGCGGCCACGCCCACACAGGTCGCCAGCCGTAGCGCCGGATAACGTCGTGCGTATGCCAGCACGTCAATCGAAGCGCCGACAAGCCGGGATGGCTCGGCCAGACGGCGTACTGCGCGCAGGACGAGATCGTCGGTAGGCGCATCGTCAGTGTCGCCGCCATGGAAGATAGCGGCAGCGGCCAGGGCAGTGAGGGTGTCAGTGTCGGAGTCGTAGTCAGCCAATTGACGCCCGAGTTCGGCGACGCCCTGCTCACTCGTCAAGCCCGCGACGTAGACGGGATACCTGTCATCGGTGAACCGGCCGATGGCACGGCCGGTCACCGAATTGATCTGGTCGAAAAGTTCGACCCGCCGTCCCCGCCGCAGGTTGCGCTTCAGGGTTGCCACCGCGACGGCGCGCGTCGGCGGTGGATCCGCCAGGCGGGCCAGCGCGTTGACCTTGTCCCGCAGGTCGCTGCAGAAGGAATCGGCGCCATCGATGGGGATCAGGTGACCGGCTCGGGCGGCCAGCAGCCCGGCCGCGGCCGGAGACATCAGGCCCCGGTAGGCGGCCCAGTAGGTTGGGTAGCGGCGCGTCGGGCAGTTCTCGATGGCGTGGATGAGGGCGGTATCCCACTCACCGGACCAGCCGAGTGTGATCAAGCCGTATTCGGCCAGGATCCTTGCGAGCAGATCGTTCATTGCCGACTCGTAGGCGGCCAGCTCAGCCGGGGTGTTCCGGATTGCCTGGACATCGAGGTAGTCGCCATGCAGCTTGATCACGGTGGCACGGGCGTGCTGCAACGGAGCCATCCCGGCGATCGCCTCGGCCCGCGCGATCACCTGCGGGGGGACCCCGGCTTCGGCCAGCGCGGTCTCCATCAGATGGTCGAAGTTGGTGGTGAGGATCAGGCGAATCCGCCCGGAGCCCACCAGCTCTGCGATCGCGCGGTGCGCGGTCGTGGGCTGTTTGATCCCGGCCTCACGCTCGGCGTCATCGGCCGACTCGAAATAGGCATGGAGCAGATCTCGTCGCGCGTTCACTGACGGCGCCAGAGCTTCCAGCAGCGTGTCGTATCGAGGATCGCCGTACCCCTGTCCGAGCCACCAGCCTTCAGGGTCTGCCCGCGCTTCCTCGGCCGCGTCCTCACCTTGGAGCGCGGCGACCTTGTATATCAGGTCGAGAACGACCTCCCAGCCAGTCGGCACCTGCGCCGCGCGAGATACCCCCGAGCCCATCAACATGGCGTAGGCGCCCGGCGACGACGACAACCCCAAGGCGAGCGCAAGCGTGGGGTCCAAGCCCGGCCCGGGAGGCACCATCGGCGGTGTCGCCCCTGTGGAAGTCACCACAGCAGGCTAGTGGTGGACAGCCCCACACTGCACAGGCGGAGGAGGTCTTCGAGGCGCTTGCGGCGGCGTGCAAGGCATCGAGGCTGAGCGACTGGTCGGAGGGCTACCGCCCGGGCGCGGAAGCCCTCCGACTCGTAGCGGGAGCGATCGTTAAGGAGCGCGGTGCCCTGCGCCCGAGGTCCGGAATGACCTGATCGATGCTGGCCTGCATCGGGTCGCCGGCCAGTAGTGGGCTCACTGCGGAGCTGCCTGCAGGAGCGCGATGGCCAGTTGGATGACGTCTGCCTGTCCAAGCCCGGCGGCGTCCTGCCGGATGGGCATCCAGGCGCCGGGGGCCAGGCGCGCTATCGCGGAAAGCGGTGGACCCGCCCGCGGCGGCCGATGACATGTCTCGGTCTGTCGTGTCCGTGAGCACTCCGCACGACGTTGTCCCTCATCTGCATTTCGCGTCCCTCCGTCCGGGGCGTCACGGCTTGCCGGACAGTAGGGCGTAGTCCCTGTGCGCTTGGGCGACGGCTTCTGGGTATGCCTGGGCTTTCTCGTGTTCGGTGAGGGCCCGGTAGATGCTGGCGAGGCTAGGATTCCGGCCCTTACGTTTGCCCGCAGGGATGATCAGGTAGGGGCGGATGGCTTCGACGGATTCACCGGCGGCGCGGCGGCGCAAGACGGTGTGGATCATGTCGTCAGTGATGACCGGGGGCCGGCCGCCGCGATTGCCTTTGCGGGCGGCGGTGTCGAGACCTTCCAGGGTGGCCTCGCAGATGTTCTCGCGCTCGGTCTCGGCCATGGCGGCGAAGAACCCGAACAGGAGCCGGCCGGGGCCGGACGGGTCATAGAGGCCGGGCAGCGGCCCGGCGAGCATCTCCAGGACCAGGCCGTGTGCGGTGAGGTGGTCGGCCAGCGCGGTCAGCTCGGCGGCGTCTCGTCCCAGGCGCTTCATCTCGTACACGGTGAAGATGACCCGGCAGTGCGGGGCGTGGCCTTTGATCTCGCGTGCCAGGGCGAGCGCGGCCTCGAACTTGGGGCGCACCCTGATCCGGGTGGAGATCTTCTCCGAGAAGATCTTGTCCCGGGGGATGCCGTGCGCGGCGAGCGCGTCCAGCTGCGACCGCAGCTCCTGGGTGAGGGTGGAGCACCGCGCGTACCCGATGCGGATGTCGGCGGCCGGGCCGCCACGGCTGGCCGGGGCCGCGATCGACCGGGGTCGGGACGCGCACCATTTGTGAGAGCGCCCGCGGTGCGCGACGTGACAGCGCCTGCTGGCGGCACCTGGATCACAGGCCCCTACGGGAGGCGCCGCCAGAGGGCGAACTCGATGCCCAACGCCGCCTCGGCCCGGTCGACAGCGTCGGCCAGGGCGGTATCGGTCAGCAGCGGCGCGAAGGCGTGCCCAGCCTGAATGACACAGCGAGCGGTGTCGACCAGATAGGCGTACGAGTCGGTGACAGCGGTCGTCGACAGCTCGCCGGTCTCGGGGACGATGTAGGCCATGGCACCGATGTAGCTGGGATGCGCGTTGGCGGACTGCACCCGGTACGGCACGTATTGCTGGGGCCCGCCGTCGTAGAGCGCGCACATGGCTTTGAAGTTCTCGAACTCGTGCTCCAGCGCTCCACTCTTGGTCGGCCTGCCGCCGGGCTGCATGGAGAATCCGGCCGGAACCGGCCACCCAGTGTCGGTGAGTTCCTTGACGAGGTCGAAGGCGCGCCGATGTCCGTCTGCTTCGACGGCGGCGACGGCGGGGTCTCCGCCTTCGATCACCCACTGCACGGCGAGGGCGTGTTGCAGGACCAGGCGGGCATTGGCCGCGCACTCGTGGCGCAGGCCGTTCTCGTGCGCTAGCGCAACCAGCTGGCCGTTGCGGACGGCGGCGGCGAACCAACCGAAGGCGAGAGGGAAGACACGCGCCGTGGCGCTCGGCGCGCGGGTCACGGATCCAGACTCTCCGAGAGCGTCCAACCCGGCGGTGATGATGTGAATCGCCTCGGTAGCGCGGTCGGCGGTGACCTGATCGTCCTTGAAATCGTCAAGGCTGGGAGTGCTGGCACTATTCACGGAAGACGATCATTCCACTACCCGATGCCAGACCGCATCCGAGTTCGGGTGCCGCGAAGTACTAGCTCGGCGAAGAGACCTCCGCCCGGATCACCACGGACAACGGACCCGCTCGCCCGCCGCCGCACCCACTGACCCGGTAGCGACGGATCAGTTCAGGTCTTCTGTGATCGTCCAGCCCCGGTTGCGGCCAATCCTGGTCAGCTGCTGGCGCAGGCCGACGATACGTTCACGGGCGTCGGGTCCGGCGATCCCGATCGTGATGAACCGTGGCGCTTCCAGTGCCGTGCGCGGCGTCCGGGCCAGACCCGGCAGTTCGAGCTGACCGACATACCGGTCGATCTTTGCCTGCTCGCTCGGTGTCCAGCCCGGGTGTAACTCGATATCGAGACCCCACCACCCGGCTGGGCCGGATCGCAGCCAGCGACCTGGCAGGCGGGTTCTCCCGTACCCCAGTGAGCAGGCCGCACATCGACTCGGCAATGTGATCAGCAACGTATGGCTTACGACGGGCCCAGCCGGCGAGGTGGCCTTCCTTGGTCAGCGTCGTCATCTGCGGCCGCCAGCTCTCTCCGCGGGGATCGCCACGGCTCGGCCTGGCGTCCACGGACACGATGTCGTACTTCTTGAAACTGCTGTCGTCGTCAAGCTCCCGGAAGTTGATCGGATACAGCCGCACCCAGCCGAAACTCTCCGGATCCAGCCGAATGCCCGCAACGCAGACAGTCTCCCCGTAGCGCTCCGACGGATTCGGGGCGGCCTTGACCGTGATCAGCACGCGCAAGCGGGCCGGCTGATCGCTGGCAGGTTTTTCTGGAGCCGAACCCGGATCGGGGGCAAACAGCGATAACTCATCCATCGGCAGCGCGGTTCCTAACTCAGCGACACACCAGGTGTAACCCGGAAATTGGGCTAAGCCAAGGATGCTGAACGAAATATCTCGCCGCCCCGAGCCTGCTCGCTACAGCGGCACGAGCCGGCTACCGGCTAACAGCCACGCTTGATCTTCTGACTGAGCAGCCGTCCCCGCACACATGGGTCATCGCGCCCGCCAATTGCGGGCATGCGCCGCAGTCTGTCTCCAGGGATGCGGGTCGCCTGGGTCACTACGCTGGGCGCTTCTGGGTGACCGCGACTGCGGCGGCGAGCACCACGGCGTCTGCGCCGCTGTCGTCCGGCGAGGCGTGCGCGGCGTTCCGCACGCGATCTGCGAGGTCCGCACCGGCCCACGCTCGGGCGTACTCGCAGGCCGCCGACTGGATGACAGGATCGCTCCGCAGCTTGCTGGTGAGATCTCCCGCCCATGCGCGAAGGTACTCCCGCAGCAGGGCTGATTCACTGTCAGCCTGCGCCCCGGGGGCCATAAGCCGCGCTGCCAGCGACGCCGCGTACTGCGGGTCGTCAGCGGCCATCTTCAGGCTCACGGCGATCAGGACGTTCTGGAGCTTGCGGGTCTCGGCCTCGTGGTCGACATGGCTGCCATGCTGGTGAAGCTTCGTGTGCCGGTCGACTGCTTCCTGCCATTCGGCGCTGTCACGTTCGCTGGTGAAGCTCCCGTCCGGGCGCGGCAGAAGGCCGTCCGTGTGCTGGTAGGCGTAGATCCATGCCGGTGATATCCCAGCCGCTTCCAGCATGCCAACCGTCGCGTTCTCCACTCCGGGCAGCGACATCGGCTGCGGCTCGTCGGCGTCTGGGTCGAAGAACAACGGATCGTCGGGCCCGGGCGGCCGGCCGAACTTCTCCTCAAAGCGGCGGCGCTGCGCTTCAATCATCGCGGCACCGTCTTGACCGAGCCGGATGACCTTGCCCTCGCGAGTGATGACCTGCTGGTGACCGAGCTCAAAGGCGAGGCCAATCAAGGCGGTACCAGGTGAGCTGTGCCACCGGCGGTCCTCCGCCCGCACCTGCTCGCTGAAAGCCGGGATGCCGAACAGATGGCACAGTGCCGTAGCCACGTCAAGCCCGCGCTGCGGCGCCACCAGAAGCACATCGGTGACCGGCACCAGCGGGGAGTCATCGTTCAGCCCCAGCGCCCACGCCACCGCCCGCTCCCCCGCCTCCGAAAGGTCTTCGTTGTCGCCGGCCACCAGACCCGCGTAAAGAGCAGGCAGGAGCGCCAGGGAGTCGCCGTGGACATCTAGTCCCACGCTGGCCAGCATCTGCAGCCCCTCCCGCAAGGCATCGGCCGCCGTGCCATCGTTCGGCAACCCGGCCTCGGTGGCCGCCCACAGCTGGGCCACCCGCCCGGCCGCGTCCTGCGGAGGGTCCGGCAGTGCGAAGTCCCCAGCAGGACCGTAGGCGAGGCGCGCGCCTTCCAGCAGCTTCTCCGGCAGCAGGTGACGGGGAAGCTTGCGCTGATCCAGGCCCGCCGCCTCCAGCCGTCCCGCCAGCAGCATCATCAGCTCGCCGCTATCGACCGGAAGATCATGTTCCTCGCTGGCCGCAAGCGCCTCGCCGACGAAGCATTCGATTCCCCGCCAGTGCACCGTGCCGCGCAGCACGCGCAGCCACGACGAACGGGCATTACCGAATTCGTAGCCGTCACGCAACTCCTGTGGCCAGACAGTGCCAAAGAACAGGGCGTCAAGAGGGTCAAGCTCGTGATACCACTCCGGCTCGTCCCCTTCCTGCTGAGCCAGTCCCAGCGCGCCGTAGCCGAGCGCGTAGGCACCCGCCAGGCTGACCTTGCCAGGCGGATTCAGCCGGACAAGCCGCTCCAGCGCGGCTTCCGCCCTGGCCCTCAGGTCATCAGGCTGACCAGTGCCGGACAGCGGCCGACGACGGGGCGCCGAGGCACCTCGCTGCCTGCTGTCCTGCCGGCGGCGCCGTCCGCCTTTACCCACAGACAACCCCTCACGTTGGGCTGGTCCGAGGGTACAGCGGCCATCACCTGATGGCTGCAGCACACAGCACCAACGACCGGGGCACCTACGAGACGGCCCGCTCGCCCATGCCCAGCCCCGATTCAAGGCATGGGGATCACGTTGTCACCTATCTCCGCCACGTTTGACCTTCAGACTTATTTAAATAAGATCTACTAGACTGTCTCAGTGGGTGGCCCGGCCAACGGGCCGGCGTATGGCGCATCCGTGGTGAAGCCGCCATCGTCGTGCCGCCGACGGGGCACCTGGTTCGACCGGCACGAGCCTGGGCGATATCGCGGAGCGGCTGAACGGAAAGGGCACGGAGGCGTAAGCGACCGGGGGGACGGCGACCGCGCTGCGACGTGAGGAGGAAACCGTCATGGCTGATCAGCGGAAAGTCCGGGACACACACGAGAAGGCTGCCGCCACCGCCCGGAACCTGGTGCCGTGGGCCGTGGTCGGTATCGTCCACCAGATGGCCGCCCGGCGGCCAGCCCAGCGCGTAGGTGACAGGCGCGGGCGCCGCTGGGCAGCAGGCCCGCCGGGCATGCGGCGACTACCCGGCCGCAGGGCACGACGGTGACCCGGCGGCGCTCGCGGGAGCAGGTGGGCGAGCCGCTGTTCGGGGAGGAGTGGTGGCACCAGGACCAGCGGCTCTTCCAGGACAGCCTGACCCGCCAATCCAGCACCAGGACCCGCCCACGGCGCGCCCCCCGCCAGTCCGGCAAGCCCGATACCCTGCGAAGCCAGTTCGTGCAGGACGCATTGTTCTCCGGCGACGACCTGCTTCCGGCGCGAGGAGCCGAGGATGAATCGCTACGGCCTGATGGCCCAGAAGCACTGGGCGCGGTGGCTGCCCGGCCGCTACGCCCAGATCGAGGATCCGGGCAGCTTCTTCTCGGACTTGGGGAGGTTAACGGCGGAGAGGATCGACAGCCTGGCGCTGGACCTGGCTGGGGACGACCGGCCCGGGGAGGGGTACCTGGGCAAGGCCGGCCGTCTGGGCCAGGCGCGGCATCAGGCGGAGGAGATGGTGCTCGCGGAGCTGATCCTGCTGGAACCGGAACCCGGAGCGGAAGAAGAACCGGAGGATCCGGAGGATCTGGAGACAGATCTCCCCCAGCCCCGGAGCTAGCACCATTCCGCCCTGCCAGCCAGGATGATCTTGCGCCCTCGGGTGCGGTCAGCCGGGTCCGCGCCAACCTCGCCGCCCTGACCACGCTGCGCTCCATGCAGCGCGAAGGCCGCCCGGCCACCGCTGGCGAACAGCAGACAATGGCCCGCTGGTCGGGCTGGGGCGCGGTCCCCGAGGTATTCGACGACAGCCGCGGGGAGTTCGCCTGGGCCCGCGAGCAGCTCGCCAGCCTGCTGACCCCGCAGGAACTGGCCGCGGCCGCCCGCAGCACACTCAACGCCCACTACACCGACGCGGCTCTGGTGCAGGCTATGTGGGCGGCCGCCGGACAGCTCGGTTTCGAGGGCGGCAAGGTGCTGGAACCGGGCTGCGGATCGGGGCACTTCATCGGTTTCGCCCCCGCCAGCGCGCACATGACCGGGGTCGAGCTGGAGCCGGCCACCGCCGCGATCGCCGCAGCTCTCTACTCCGGAGCCACGATCCTCCCCGGCTCCTTCGCCGGCACCCGTGCCCCTGAGGCGTCCTTCGACCTGGTGATCGGCAACGTCCCGTTCGGCCAGGTCACCTTGCATGACCCGCGGCATAACCGGTCCGGGCACAGCATCCACAATCACTTCATCATCAAGTCCCTGCACCTGACCCGCCCCGGTGGCCTGGTCATGGTGCTGACCTCCCGGTACACGATGGACGCCCGCAACCCAGCGGCCCGCCGCGAGATCGCATCCCTCGCCGACCTGGCGGGTGCGCTGCGGCTGCCAGGCGGTGCCCACCAGCGGGCTGCGGGCACCAACGTCGTCTCCGACCTGCTGATCCTGCGCCGCCGAGAACCCAGCCGCGACCCGGATCCCACCGCCTGGGAGCAGGCCCGGATAACCGAGCTGGACGGCGCGCAGGTGCCGGTCAATGAGTACTTCCTCGACCACCCCGAGATGGTGCTCGGCACGCTGGGCGCGGCCAACGGCGCCTACCGCGCGGACGACCTGGTAGTCACACCGGCCGGGGACACCATCGGGGCTTTCCGCCGCGGCCTGGACCGCGTCACCACCGGCGCCCGCACCCGCAGCCTCAACTGGACCCCGCCGGCCGAGGCGACTACGACCCGGCCAGAACCGGCGCCCGCGTCCCAGCACCCGGACGGCTACCTGGAAGCCCGCGAGGACGCCGTGTTCACCGAGGTCGCCGACGGCGCGGCCCGGCCGTTCGAGGTGCCCCGCAGCCAGGCCGCCGAGCTACGCGCCCTGCTCCGGCTGAGGGATGCCGCCGTGCGCCTGCTGGAAGCAGAGGCCGCTGAACCGGAAGACACCCCACAGACCGAACGGCTTCGCGGCGAACTCGGCCGCCACTACGACGACTATGTACGCGCCTATGGGCCGCTGAACCGGTTCTCACTGCGCCGGACCGGGCGCACCGACCCGGTCACCGGCGACCAGCTGATGGCGCGGGTGGCTCCCGCGCAGGGTGGTTTCCGTGGTGACCCGTTCGCCCCGCTGGTGTACGCGCTGGAGGAGTTCGATCCGGCCGGGCAGCGCGCCGCGAAAACCGCCATCTTCACCCACCGGGTCGTCGCCCCGCGCACCCCGCGCCTGGGCGCCGACACCGCAACGGACGCTCTGGCGATCTGCCTCGACACCCACGGCGAAGCCAGGCTGGGTGAGATCGCCCGGCTGCTGGGCGTCAGCGAGGACCAGGCCCGCGACGACCTTGGCACGCTGGTATTCGACGACCCGGCCCCCGGCAGGCTGATCCCTGCGGCCGAGTACCTGTCCGGGAACGTCCGCAGCAAGCTCCGCGCAGCCGAGCACGCCGCCCAAGACGATCCGCGGTTCGAGGTGAGCGCCGCCGGGCTGCGCACAGTGATCCCGCCCGACCTGTCGCCCGGGGAAATCGACGCTCGCCTCGGGGCGGCGTGGATCGATGGCAGCTACGTCGAGCAGTTCCTGCAGGAGACCCTCGACGACTCCCGGGTGCGGGTCGAGCACCCCGGCGGCCAGATCTGGGCGGTCCGGGGAAACACCAGAACTGTCTTGTCCGCCTCCACTTGGGGCACGGACCGGTACCCGGCGCCGCAGCTTGCCCAGGCCATCCTGGAGCAGCGCAAGATCGAAGTCCGCGACCTCGTGCAGACCCCGGACGGGGAACGCAGCGTCCTTAACCCGGACGCGACCCTGGCGGCCCAGGAGAAGGCCACCGAACTTACCGAACGGTTCGCCGAGTGGGCCTGGGAAGACCCAGCTCGCGCCGAGGACCTGGCCCGCACTTACAACGAGCGGTTCAACAACCTGGTGCTGCGCAGCTACGACAACGCGGAACTGACATTGCCCGGGCTGTCGCTGGCATTTGAGCCCCGCCGGCACCAGGTGGCCGCGGTTGCCCGCATGATCTGCGAACCGGCCGTGCTCCTAGCGCACGAGGTCGGGGCGGGCAAGACCGCTGAAATGATCATTGGCGTAACGGAGCTGCGGCGACTCGGCCTGGTCCGCAAGCCGACGATCGTGGTGCCCAACCACATGCTGGAGCAGTTCGCCCGCGAATGGCTTGGCCTCTACCCCCAGGCCCGCGTCCTCGTCGCGCACCGCAGCGACCTTCAAAAAGACCGGCGCCGCCAGTTCGTCGCCCGGTGCGCGACCGGTGACTGGGACGGCATCGTTATGTCGCGGTCTGCTTTTGAGCGCATCCCGCTCAGCGCTGCCGAGCAGGCGGCGTACATGGAGCGGGAACTCGACCAGATGCGGCAGTGGATCGAGACCGCCAAGAAAAGCGAGGGCCTGACAGTCAAACGCCTGGAGGCCGCGCTGCTGCGGGCCGAGGAACGGCTGCGGGCCAGGCTGGACTCCGCCAAAGACCCGGGTATCACGTTCGAGGCGACCGGGGTGGACTACCTCTGTATCGACGAGGCACACGGGTATAAAAACCTACAAACCCCATCAAACATCTCAGATGCGGCTATCGACGGGTCCATGCGTGCCTCCGACCTGGACATGAAGATCGACTACCTGCGCCGCCGCAACGGCACCCGGGTGGTCACCTTCGCAACGGCCACGCCGATCGCCAACTCGGTCACCGAGGCCTACGTCATGCAGAGCTACCTTCGGCCCGACCTGCTGGAGGCGGCAGGGATCTCGGTGTTCGACACATGGGCGGCCACGTTCGGGCAGGTGGTCACCCAGGTGGAACTGGCACCCGAGGGCGGGGACAGCTTCCGGGTCAAAAGCCGGTTCGCCAGGTTCCGCAACGTGCCAGAGATGCTCCGCATGTGGCACGTGTTCGCCGACGTCAAGATCGCCGCCGACCTCGACCTGCCCGTGCCCGTCCTGGCCAAGCGTCCCGGCGATGGCCGCCGGGTACCCGAGACCGTCACCGTCGAGCCGTCCGGCGACCTGATCGACTACGTGGCCAGCCTGGGCAGGAGGGCCGAAGCGATCCGCAACCGGGCCGTCGGCCCCGAAGAAGACAACATGCTCAAGGTCTCCGGAGACGGCCGGCGCGCGGCCCTGGACCTACGCCTTGTCGGGCTGCCGCAAGCCGTCCCGGGCAAAGTCGCGGCGGCTGCCGACAGGATCGCCGCAACCTGGGAGGCTCACCACGACGATGAGTACCGGGCGCCTGATGGAACCGCGTACCCGGTGCGCGGGTCGTTGCAGCTCGTGTTCTGCGACCTGGGCACCCCCGGACCTGGCTGGAACGCGTACGACGAGCTCCGCGACCAACTGGTAGCACGCGGGCTGCCCCGGGACGCCGTCCGGTTCGTGCACGAAGCCAAGACCGACGCCGATCTGGCCCGGCTGTTCGCGGCCTGCCGGTCCGGGCACGTCGCCGTCCTGGTCGGCTCAACCGAGAAGATGGGCGTCGGCACCAATGTTCAGGACCGCGCTGTGGCTTTACATCACCTCGACGCCCCGTGGCGTCCCGCCGACGTCGCCCAGCGCGAAGGCCGCCTCGTCCGCCAGGGCAACCTGAACGAGGAAGTGCAGGTCATCCGCTATTTAGCTGCCCGGAGTTTCGACGGGTACATGTGGCAGACCCTCGAACGCAAGGCCAGATTCATCCACGACGTTATGTCCCCTGCCCTGGACACCCGGGAGCTCGGAGACATCGGCGACACCGTGCTGTCCTTTAGCGAAGCCAAAGCCCTCGCCACGAACAACCCGCTGCTGATGGACAAGGCGGAAGCCGACGCCGCGCTGGCCCGCCTCGTGCGCGCCGAGCGCGCCCACATCCGCAACCAGGACGCGTTGCGCCGGGCCGTCACCACGCTGGAGAAGCACATCGCCACCCAGACCGGGCTCGCCGACGACATCGACGCCGCCATCGCCCGACGGCAGGACACCCGGGGCGAGGCGTTCACCATGACCGTCGAGGGCCAGAGGTACCGCAAGCGCGCCGACGCAGGCCAGCACCTGTTGCACCGGCTCAGGGAGGAAGCGGCGAACCAATTGGGTCACCGGCAGCGAACCCTCCGCACCGGGGAACTCGGCGGCTTCCCGCTGACCGCGACCGTCTCCCGCGCCCTCGGCCAGGTCAACGTGACCCCAGCCCTCGATGGCGCCCCCGGCACCGAGATGCGCCTCACGCCGAGAGACCTCGCAGAGTCCGACCCGGTCGGCCTGGTCACCCGGCTGGAAAACCGGCTCACCCATCTCGAAGCGAACAAGGCCAAGGCCCTCGCCGAGATCGACCACGCCCGCAGCGAGATCGACCACGCCACCGCCAGCCTCGGAAAACCCTTCCCCCAAGCCACCGAACTCACCGCCGCCCGCGAACACTCCCGCCAGATCGACGAACAGATGGAAGCCGCAGCCACCCCTCCACCGCAGCCAGACGCAGGACCAGAGAGAGCCACCGCCGGGCCGCTGGCCCCCGGGGCATCGCCGGTCACGCCGCAGGGGGTCAATAGCCAGGTCACCGACCTGCCAGCTAATGACCCAATAGCCGATGATCAGGAACTCGTCCGTGAGAGCGGCCACGAGCACGCCCGTCCGCCATGGCCATCGGCCGCCGAGCGGCAGGCGGGCCCGACCCCGGCCAGTGGCCACTGTCAGGGTCCGGCCTGGGAGGCCCCAGGTCTCAGCCGGCACGTCTCTGCCCTGCCTCAGTACCGCGACAGCGGAAGGCCCCGCCACTACCCCAGGGCGCTTGCCGACCGCACAGGCGAAGAACGAGAAGCAGGCCAATAAATCCCGGCAAATCCCGGCTGCGTCAGCCATACTCCTTGCGCTAAGGCGTCTAGTTTAAATAAGATTACCTAGACTCTCTTCCGCGTAGTAATGGGGGCACATGCCAAGCCGCAGGGAACGGCGCGTCCACAGACCGCGATGGCGCCCGGTTCCGAATCCGCTGAGTCATCCACCGTCAAGTAGCAGGACGGCCCTGGCACCTAGCCGCCAAGCCCAGCGCCAGGGCCGCGTACTCCCGCCAACCAGGAAGCCGGACAGGAGCACGTCCATCATGGCCCGCACGATGTCTCTCGACGCAACCGCTCCCGAAATCAACCCCAACGAGAAGCTGACCGTCGGGGAGGTGTGCGCCGAATTAAAGGTCTCCCGGTCGACCTTCTACGAGTGGCGGCAGAAGCGCTGCGGCCCGCGCTGCATCCGGTTGCCCAACGGTGGCCTCCGGATCCGCCGCCGTGACCTGGACGCCTGGCTCGCAGCGCAGGAAGTCGCATGAATCGCCGCGACCCAGTCCCGCAGCCAAGCAGCGAAGGCCTACGGCGGCTCTCCTATGACGTGCGGATCTGGAAGACCCGTGTCGTCAACGGTGCCCGAGGACGCTCCTACCAGGTGCGCTGGAACGTTGCCGGGAAGGTCCAATATGCGACCTTCGTGACCAAGGCGCTCGCCGACAGCCACGAGGCGAAGCTCAGGACCGCGGTGCGCGAGGGTGAGGCATTCGACACCGCCACCGGGCTCCCGCTGGCGAAGGCCGATCAGGACCAGGTGCACGAAGTGAGCTGGTATGAGTTCGCCTGCGCATACGTGGACATGAAGTGGGAGGAAGCCTCCCCGAACTCACGGCGGGCGATCGCCGAAGCCCTCGCGACGGCCACCCCCGCCCTGCTGGCCACCGGCCGGGGAGCCCCCAAGCCCGCCCAGCTGAGGAAAGCGCTCTACGGATGGGCGTTCAACACCAAGCTCCGGGAAGCCGGCCCGCCCGCCGGCCTCGCCACGACTATCAAGTGGATCGAGCACAACACGATCCCCCTGGCGGATCTCGGCGACTCCGATACCCTCCGCCGTGTCCTCAACCAGCTCGCCCGCAAGCTCGACGGCGGCCCAGCCGCGGCAACCGTCGTGGCGCGCAAGCGTGCCGTGCTGTTCAACCTGCTGGGCTATGCGGTGGACAAGAAGCACTTCCCGATGAACCCGCTGATGTCGGTCCGGTGGAAATCACCCAAGGTCGCTGAGGCCATCGACCGCAGGCGAGTCGTCAACCCCCGCCAAGCCCAGGCGCTGCTGGAAGCGGTGGCCGGGCAGGGGCCGATGGGCCGCCACCTGGAAGCGTTCTTCGGATGCATGTACTACGCGGGCCTGCGCCCATCCGAGGCAGTCATGCTCACGCTGGACGAACTTGAGCTACCCGACCGCGACGGCGGGTGGGGGTGGCTCTACCTGGGCGACTCAGCCCCCTCCACCGGTGGTGCCTGGAACGAGACCGGCAACCGCAGGGAACGACGCCAGCTCAAGCACCGCGCCGCCAAGGAAATCCGCCCAGTCCCGCTCTCCCCGGCCCTCGCCCGGCTGCTGCGCAAGCACCTCGCCGAGTACGGCACTGCACCCGACGGCCGCCTGTTCCGCGGCGAGGCCGGCGGACTGCTCTCCGACACCGTCTACGGCCGCTCCTGGGAAAAGGCCCGCCAGGCCGCGCTCAGCCCAGCCGAAGCCGCATCGCCTCTCGGTGAACGGCCCTACGACCTCCGGCACGCCCGCCTATCCACCTGGCTCAACGCTGGAGTCGCCCCCGCCCAGGTCGCCGAATGGGCAGGTAACAGCGTCCCCGTCCTCCTCCGCGTCTACGCCAAATGCCTCGCCGACTCCGAGCAAACCGCCCTCCGCCGCATCGAAGAAGCCGAGCCCGTACTCGGCGGCGACCCGCAGGCCCAGTGATCAATTACGCAAGCGAGGGGACTGCCAGAGACCCGTCTGAACATGCCCCGCCACCCAGCCCCGGAGGACCTTCCTGCTACCCGTCCTCGCCGCTACGCGGCTCGCGCAGGAAGGCGCGAAGGTATTTGACTGGGGCATTCAAGCGCTGAATGCCGGGCATTGATGACCACACGGGCTAAGGTAGGGACCGGGTGAGGAGGGCCTGCCGTGGACAGGGACATACGTTTCAGCGTGCCGCTTTTCACGATCGCGGAAGCCGCCCACCATCTTGGGCTGGCCAGGTCGACCCTGCGGGACTGGACCCTACGCGAGGCTGGGCCCGCACCGATCGTTCACCGGCTTCAGCCCGAATCCCCGCACGCGCCGTCGCTGCCCTTCGTCGCCGTTGTCGAGGCACACATGGTCCGCGGTTTCCGCGAGCTTGGCCTCACGGCAGGAGAACTGCGGAAGTCCGTCTCCAGGCTCCGGCGCATCCTCGGCGACGAGTACGCACTTGCCACTAGGCGGGTGGGGACCGATGGCGTGAACCTGCTGATTGACATGGCCGACTCCATCGAGAACCCCAGCTGGGAACAAGCGCGAGACGGTCAGCAGGTAATCGGTGAGGTCATCGACCGTTACCTCAAGTTCGTGCACTGGGACCCACCGGACGTTCACGCGACGCGGCTGAAACTGAAGGCCTACCAGGGCGCAGATGTGATCATCGATCCCCGCTTCGCCTTCGGCCAGCCGGTCCTGGAACCGGAGAAGGTGCGAGTTGGAGACATCCTGGATGCCTTCTGGGCGGGCGAGGGGTACCGGTCGATCGCCAGCGAATTCGGAGTGAAACCCGGTGAAATCGAGGCGGTCATCCGGTCGGCGACGCGACGACGCGCCGCCTGAATTCCTCATTGACCGCAGCCTTGGCCGTCTCACGCTTCCGGCTGCCCTGCGTGCAGTCGAACTCACGGTGTGGACGCTCGCCGATGTCTACGGAGAGCAGGCGGCACAAGAGGTTCAGGACCATAACTGGATTGCCCTCGCAGCAGAGCGTGACTGGGTCGTGTTGTGCAAGGACGACAGGATCCGCAGGCGGCCCGCCGAGCGAGATGCGCTAATTACCGGGCGTGTGCGCGCGTTCTGCCTGACCAATGCCAACCTCACATTCACCGAGCAGGCAGAGTACTTCGTCCGCAATCGCTTCCGCATCATCCAGCGAAGCCGGAAGCCTGGGCCGTACGTGTACGGCGTCTACAAGGACGGGATTGAGAAGTTGTGGCCCAAGGAGTGACGCAGGCAGCTGTACCTTTCCCGGCAAGCGGGTCGGTCCCAGCTCCTTCGAGCCTAGCCGAACGCAGCCAGCTCGAGATCGCGGCACTCCGCCTCTTGGATTTCTTTGCCGACACCGTGTGCCCGGCGGACATCTACAATTGGCTTCGGCGAGCTGTTGCACGCCATCCGGGATGGTTCACCATCGCTATATCGCTAGCTGGGGCAACGCCACTGTCGTCCCCGGGGAGGGAGCACCTCATGACCGAAGCACGTGCCGAGGAAATCGAGGTGGTCGACGTTGACGAGAGGCCGGGCCGTCATGGAGGCGTCGAGCTCACCTACCGTCTCAGCTCCGAGCCCGACAAGGCTTGGGCCAAGGCGTTCGACACGACTTCGGTTAATTACTCGGGACCGGGGACGGTGAACTTCCTGGGGATCGCGCGACCGTACGTGGAGGGCACAACTGTCCGCTGGACGGTGCCGAAGGACCAGACGGAGCGAGCACGCGGATACGTCCAGCAGAGGATCGACCACGCGAACGCTGCCGCTGCGGAGTCTCAGATCCGGTAACGGCTGAGGTAACCCGAGCGTGAGCTGCGGTTTTGGCCGGGGGGCGTGGTCGGATTCCCCGCGTCTTTTGCAGTCGCGTGGCGCTGGGTCCGGCCGGCCCCGGAGCTTGCTGGCAGGGCCGGCCTTGCGCTGGGCGGCGGTTCCGGTGTGGCTGGCGCTTGTGCCGGGCAGGACGCGGGCGCGCCGGATGCCCGGCTGGGCGGCGGGTGCGGAGTCACCGGCGGGCGCCGCGGTGTCGGCGCGGGTGCGCGCCTGATCCGGGGGCGCGGGGAATGCGGCGTGCTGGCCGGCGGGTCAGGGGGCCAGGGCGTAGCTGATCGGCCGGGGGTCGCCGGGCATGCGCGGCGCGGTGGCGTTCAGCTGGCCGAGCAGGGCTTCCACGGCGGCTGCGGTGGGTGCGTGGTGCAGGCGGTCCAGCCGCACGGTGATGGCCCGCTCGGTCCAGGTGATGGTGCCGGGGGTCTGGCGGATCAGGTTCCTGGTGATGGAGCGGTATTCGTCGTTGTCGTTCAGGGTGGCGTTGAGCTGGGCGGCGAGCCAGTGCCCGGCGTTCGCGGCGGTCAGCCGGAGCAGCATCTGCAGGGCGCGGCGGCTGGTGGCGCGGATGGCGCGGACCGCTTCGGGGCCGGCCTGGTTCGCGGCGATCTCGGCCGGGATCGCGTCGCGGGCGCTCTCGGCGTGCCGTACCGTGCGTTCCGCCGCCGTGATGCGCTGCTGGTGTTCCCTGATCAGGGTCTTGTTCTTGTCCGCCGCCGGGATCGCCGGGTCGGACAGCGTCTGCGAGTAGCCGGCCCGGGCGGTGTCCAGGGCGGCGCGGGCGGCTCTGAGGGTGGTGTTCGCGGCCTTGCGGGCCGGGTTCTTGATGATCCGCTCGTCGGGGACGATTGTGAACGCGTAGTCGCAGATCAGGTCGGTGCCGTAATGCTCGGTGCCGTATTTGACCGCGTTCCCGGTGCCCCACCGGCCGATGAGCTCCTCCAGCAGCCGCTCAGCGCAGCTGCCCAGATCGGAGGTCAGGACCTGCAGCACGACCTCGCCGTGCTCGAACACGGTGAGCTGCCGGCACGCTCCGCTGCCGTCGCCGTTGCCGTAGCCGTCCAGGGTGACCAGCTCATCGGCGACGGGCACGCGGGCGCCTGAGCGGGTGATCGTGGTCAGTACCGGCAGCTGGGCGGTGGAGGCCAGCGGGGCGCGGCGGTAAGTGATCCAGTCAGCGTCCTGGGCGCGGATCTGGGTGAATACCCCGGGGTAGGCGCCGCCCCGGTCGAAGCCGAGCAGCAGCGGCCGGCCCGGCCCGGTGGCGGCGCGGAGCCGGGCCAGGGCGGGCGGCAGCGTCCTGGACAGCCCCGGCGGCTCGGTGGTCGCCCAGCCGGCCGTCGCGCCGCCGCGGCTGGTGACCAGGGTGTCGAACCGGCCTTTCTCGGCCCGGCCGCGGCGGTTGTTCCAGCCTTTCCCGGCCGGCTGCTCCCCGGTATAGGAGATGAAATGGTCATCGACGTAGAACACCCGCGAGGTCCCCGGGTCGGTCCTCATCATCGCGGCGAAGTAGCCGCCGAGCAGTTCCACCGGGCCGCAGGAGTCCGCGATGGCGGCCAGCCGGGGCCGCAGCGCCCGCGGGTGCGGCACCTTGTCCCAGCCGGCCAGCGGCCCGGCCTCCCGGGGCGAGAGGTACTTGAACTGCTCCACGGACACGAACCCCAGGCTGAACGCCGCCTGCACCGCGCACAGCACCCCGATGTCGTCATACCGCTGCCCGCCCGCGCCGCCCGGCACGTCCGCCACCGCCCGGCCGAGCAAGGCCGCCATTCCCAGCCGGTGGGTGCAGGCATGCACCAGCATCGCCCCGGCATACCGGGTGGCGAGCACGCCCTCGCTGATCCGGGCACCCGCCGCCGACACCACACCGCCATCGCCGTCACCAGGCTGACCTGCACCGGAGCCACTGTCACCGGACCGGCTGTCCGCCTGGCCGCTGTCCGCCTGGCCTGGCCCGGTGGCGTCGCCGGGTTCGAACAGCCCGGCGGTCTCCTCGATCGGGCCGCCGCTGCGGGCGAGGGTCTCGGTGACGACCGATCGCGGCACCCCGAGCCGCCTGCCGATCTCGGCGTGCGGGACGCGATGCCCGGCCCAGATCCGGGCCTGGCGGACCTGACCGGGGAAAAGATCGGGCGGGCGGCCCATCCGCTTCGGCGCCAGCGCCGCTGGCCCGCCCCGCGTATAGTCCGAGCGCAGCCGCGAGATGTGCTCGGGCCGTACCCCGAACAGCGGGCCGGCGTCCTTCCCGGTGATCAGCCCGGACTCCGTCAGGGACACCATCGCCAGGTTCCGCATGCCGGTGTCCGACCCGGCGACTGATCCCGGGGACATGCCTGAGCCCAACAGCCGCTGGCGCTCCAGTTGTCTCACCCTGCAAGGGCCGGGTCTCAGACGTCGAGTCCGGGTCGTGTAAGGGGCTTCCTGTCCACAGTCGCCCGGCGGACCTTCTCGCGCAGCCAAGTAACAACGTTGTCTTGACGTTCGAGGAGAACCACCAACTCCCGGAGCTCGCCGAGGACAATGACTCGCTGGGTGAGTGCCCTCTCGCACTCATCAATAGCCGGCAGCGCGAAGCCAGAGGCCGAGATGAACAAGCCTCGGACCTCGCCGCGCCCGTAGACGCGGACCAAATGCCTGGAGGCAGCATCCACGCCCAGGGCCGTTGCCCACCATTTCATCTCGACCAGGTACTGCGCGCCATCGAGTTCGATCACGCCGTCTATCTGCTCTGCGGCCTGGCCATCGTCCCGGCGCAGGACGAACGACTCACGTATGAGTAGCCCGTCCATGGCGAATACCTCGTTGAGGATCTTCTCGAGAGCGGTCCCTCTGCGGTGCGGGTCTGTTTCAGAGAACAAGGCGGAGAGGCGCGCGTGCAGGTCTTTGCACTGGTTGCGCCGTCGTACTACAAGAGCGCTCTCTACAAGCCTCCTGGCCCGTTCCTCCTGACGCTCGGCGTCCCGCTCCTGCTGGATCCGCGTGAAGGAATCCTTGACGTTCACGACTTTCCGGACGTCTGCGACTAGGCCTTTGGCCTTCAGTTGTCGGCAGGCCAGCACGTGGAGAAGTCCTCGAACTCGGTGACCCGGCGGAGTACGGCCCGCCGGGCGCCGAGACCCTGATCACCCTGTTCGTTGAGCTGGGTAAGGACTGTCCGCACGATCGCGTACTTCTTGACCGAGTCGCGGTCCACTGCCAACTGTCGGCGGAAGCCGACCAGCAGCGTCTCGGGAACGCCTGCCCCACGCAAGAAGCTGAGTACGTCCTCCTTGCTGCGGCACAGCAAAGGAATGACGTCGATCAGGAGTGCTAGAACCTCGGGAGGCCAGTGGTACGGATCGTCGCTCATCGCCAGCTCTAGTTCGATTCGCCAATCCCGCCCGGTTCGGCAGGATCCACGAGAAGGCCGAGCGGCGCTCAACCACCACTCAACCACGGACAGCCGTTGAAGCCCGGATCTGACCGGACGCAGCCGGACACCCACAAGATCAACCCCTGACCACGTGGCTGCAGGTCAGGGGTTGTTTTACGTGGTGGTGGCAGGTGTTGGGTTCGAACCAACGTAGGCTAAGCCGACGGTTTTACAGACCGCTCCCTTTGGCCGCTCG
>Ga0307373_10003423_pt1 | contig 27636 bp, 29 predicted proteins | sample OX2MG_FD_202534 | JGI IMG/M metagenome (GOLD analysis project Ga0307373, IMG submission 202534) | Soil microbial communities from Risofladan, Vaasa, Finland - OX-2 | ecosystem: Environmental > Terrestrial > Soil > Coastal area > Acid sulfate soil | place: Finland: Risofladan, Vaasa | collected... | reverse complement strand
ACAGGAGCGTGAGCTGCGGTCGTGGCTGTTCGACGGCAGGGCGCCTGGCTCGCTCGACGGCCTGGCCACCACTCTCGCGGGCGGGGTGCGGCTGATCCAGCAGGACGTCGAGGCTCAGCACGGCATAGTCGTGGAGGCGATCAGCGTCGGGGACTGTGAGCTCGACGCCGACCTGAGCGCGCTGCTGGCCGCCGCACGGGAGGCAACGGTCAACGCGGCCAAGTGGTCCGGCGCCAGCGCCGTCACGCTGTTCGCCGAGGTCGAGCCGGACGCGGTGTCGGTCTTCGTCAGGGACCGCGGCCGGGGCTTCGACCCGGACGCCGTGCCGGAGGACCGCAAGGGTCTTGCCGAGTCGGTGCATGCCAGGATGGCGCGCCGAGGCGGCTCGGCGACGGTTCGCAGCGCCCCTGGTAAGGGAACCGAGGTGGCCCTGACGATGCCGCGCACCGCCGGCCAGCGCGAGCCGAGCCCGGCGACGTGAGCGCCCAGGCAGCCGGCCGTCGGCCGAGGGTGTTCATCGTCGACGACCACGGCCTGTTCCGGTCCGGCGTCAGGTCCGAGCTTGGCGATCAGGTCGAGGTCGTCGGCGAGGCCGATGACGTCCAGCCAGCGATCACCGGGATCGCGCGATGTGAGCCCGACGTGGTGCTGCTCGACGTCCACCTGCCGGGGGGCGGGGGGCAGGATGTCGTTTCTGAGATAACGAAATCCCACCCGCAGGTGCGGTTCCTCGCGCTGAGCGCCTCCGACGCACCCGAAGACGTGATCGCGGTGATCAGGGCAGGCGCCAGGGGCTATGTGACCAAGACGATCTCCGGAGCCGAGCTTGTCGGTGCCATCCGCAGGGTGGCTGCCGGCGACGCAGTTTTCTCGCCCAGGCTGGCCGGGTTCGTGCTCGACGCCTTCGCCTCGGCGCAGCCCGACCAGCGGCTGCGGCCGGCGTTCGACACCGAACTCGACCAGCTGACCCCGCGCGAGCGCGATGTGCTGCGACTGATCGCCCGCGGTTACACCTACAAGGAGATCGGCCGCGAGCTGTTCATCTCGGCCAAGACCGTCGAGAGCCACGTCTCGTCCGTCCTGCGTAAGCTACAGCTCTCGACCCGGCATCAGCTGACCCGCTGGGCGGCCGAGCGCCGGCTGAACTAGGAGTACACCCCGCATGGCTGAACCGACGCCTGACCTGTGCGAGAACGACGCGGTGACGCTCGCCGGGCTGATCCGTGACCGCCAGGTGTCGGCCCGCGAGGTGATCGCCGCGCACGTCAAGCGGATCGAGGAAGCCGACCCGGTCGTCAACGCGGTCGTCACCAGGACGTTCGACCAGGCGCTGGCGAAGGCCGCTGCCGCGGACGACGCGCTCGCCCGCGGCGAGCCGCCCGGCCTGCTGCACGGGCTCCCGGTCGCACACAAGGACCTCGTCGACACCGCGGGAGTGCGCACCACCTACGGGTCACCGCTGTTCGCCGATCATGTGCCGGACCGGGACGCGCTCATCGTCAGCCGGATGTCCGCGGCCGGGGCGATCAGCCTGGGCAAGACGAACACGCCCGAGTTCGGGGCCGGATCGCACACGGTCAACCGGGTGTTCGGCGCGACGAGGAACCCGTATGACCCGGGCCGCAGCGCGGGCGGCAGCAGCGGCGGCGCCGCGGCCGCGCTGGCCGCCCGGATGGTGGCCCTCGCGGACGGCAGCGACCTGGGCGGGTCGCTGCGCAATCCGGCCAGCTTCTGCAACGTGGTCGGGCTGCGCCCCTCGCCCGGCCGGGTCCCGTCCTGGCCGGTCTCCGACGTCGCCGACTGGATGGGTGTCGAGGGGCCGATGGGGCGCACGGTCGCCGACATCGCGCTGCTGCTCGCGGTCATCTCGGGGCCCGATCCGCGGGTACCGCTGGCCCTGGACGCGGCGCCGCCCGCGCTGTCCGACCCGGCGCAGGTCACCGGGCTGCTCGCGCGGGACCTGCGCGGGGTCAGGGTGGGGTGGAGCGCTGACCTCGGCCTGCCCGTCGACCCGGCCGTACGGGCGGTGCTCGCCCCGGCCAGGCAGGTACTCGCGGACCTGGGCTGCGAGATCGTCGATGCTACCCCCGACCTGGCGGGCGCGGACGAGGGCTTCAGGACCTGGCGGGCGCTGCGATACGCGACGGCGTTCGGCCGGCTGCTCGCCGAGCACCCCGACGGCCTGGGCCCGAACGTCGCCTGGAACGTCCAGCGCGGGCTTGAGCTGACCGCTGCCGACCTGAGCCGGGCGACCACGCTGCTGGCCGGGCTGGCCGAGCGGGTCAGCGCCTTCTTCGCGACCGCGGACGTGCTGGCGTGCCCGGCGACGCAGGTCACGGCGTTCGATGTCGACCTTGACTGGGTGCACGAGATCGACGGCGTGCCGCAGCACACCTACCTGGACTGGATGGCCTCGGCCTACCTGATCTCGGCGACCGGGCTGCCGGCCATCTCGGTCCCGGCCGGGTTCACGCCGCAGGGCCTGCCGGCCGGGCTCCAGCTGGTCGGCCGCCGCAGGCAGGACTGGCCGCTGCTCGCGGTGGCGCACGCGTTCGAGTCAGCGACGCAGCACGGCAGAACCGCCCCGGCGGTGAGCGGCCGCTAGCGGCCGATCCGGTTCCTGATCAGCCTCGGCAGCGCGGCCGGGAAGGTGACCGGCGTGAAGCGGCTGGACTCATCGTTCAGCGTCTGGTACTCCTCGTCGGTCAGGTCGATCTCCGCGGCGGCGACATTGCTTTCCAGCTGCGCGACGGTTGACGCGCCCGGGATCGCCACCACGACCGGATCGCGGATCAGCCAGGCCAGCGCGACCTGCGACGGGGTGGCCGAGTGCGCGTCGGCGACCTCGCGCAGGGCAGCGATCAGGCCGGCCGCCCGGATCAGGTTCTCGGGCAGGAACAGCGCGCTGTTGGCCCTGACCCGGTTCGCCGGCCGGTTGTCCTGGTCATACCGACCGGAGAGCAGCCCCTGCGCCAGCGGGCTGTAGGCGATGATGATCCGGTCGTGCGCCTGGGCGTACGGCACGAGGTCACGCTCGGGCCTGCGGTCGGCCAGGCTGTAGCGGACCTGGTTGCTCAGCACCCGGCTGCCGAGCGCGTTCTCCGCGGCGATCCAGCGCTTGAGCGAGTAGTTGCTGACGCCGACCTCGTGGACCAGGCCGGTCCGCTGCAGCGCCCGCATGCCGCGCATGATCGTGCCGTCGCGGACCGCCGGGTTCGGCTGGTGGACCTGGTACAGGTCCAGCTTGCGCGCGCCAAGGCGGGCGGCACTGGCGACGCCGCGCTGCTCGACGACCGGCGCGACCGGCATGACGGGCAGGATCTTCGTGGCCAGGAAGATCGAGGGCAGGTCGTCGCCGAGCGCCTCGCCGAGTATCCGCTCGCTGCGGCCGAAGCCGTAGATCTCGGCGGTGTCGAACAGCGTGACGCCGAGGTCGAGGGCGCGGCGGACGATGGCCCTGGCCTCCGAGCCCGCGTACGCGTCGCCGTAGCCCCATTCCCGGGAGCCGAACTGCCAGGTGCCGAGTCCGATCCTGGAAATCTTCTTCGCCGTGTCAGTATCCAGATAGCGCATGTATCCAGTGTCCGCCTTCGCGGCCTGGGTGCTTAGCCGGGGAGGCAATACGGTCTGACTAGCCGGCCAGGATTACTGGTGGGTAAAGCATGGCGTGCGCTTCTCGAGGAAGGCGCTCACGCCTTCTGGCATGTCATCGCTGGCGGCCGCGGCGGCGAAGGCCGCAACCTCAACGTTGTAGCCGTCGGGGCGGCCGGCCGCCATTATGGCCCGTTTCGCTGCTTGTACGGCGACGCTCGGACGCTGCGCAATCTCCGCGGCCCACGCGATGGCGGAAGTGGCCGCATCCCCTGACGGGACAACCCGATCCAGGAGGCCGATCGAGCTCGCTTCCCGCGCAGTGATAATGCGGCCATTGAGCACGAGGTCGAGGGCTCAGCCCATCGGGACGCTGCCCGGCACGTACTCCGTGGCCAGGGCCGGCCCGCCGAGCACCTCCTCTTCCAGCACAAGCAGGACGTGGGGCGCCGGCACAGCCGCGAGCCTCCTCCCGCAGCGGCATCAGTTCCTCGGCGCTCGGCTCCCGTCCCTCCGCCCGAGCCAGGTCCTCCAGCGGGAGAACTCGGGTGGCGATCAGCTCGGCCGACTCGTCCCACCACGTCCGCACGGCGACTGACAGTTCGCGCTCGAAGATCGGGTGCAGCAATGGCCAGGTCACGCGCCCTCCTGGTTTATGACCGACCGGTCGGTACTAGACTAACGCCTCACCAGGCAATCAGTGGTGCGTTGCCAGCTCAAGGGAGGACACGTGCGGTTCGCAGGTGCGGTGGCGCTTGTCACCGGAGGAGCGTCCGGGCTCGGCGAGGGAACGGCTCGCGCGGTGGTGGAGGCGGGCGGCAGAGCCGGCATCGCCGACCTCCCTTCGAGCCGCGGCGAGGCACTGGCCGCCACTCTCGGCGACGCGGCCGCGTTCTTCCCCACCGACGTGACCAGTCCGGAGCAGGTCAAAGCCACGGTGGATGGCGTGGTGGAGCGATTCGGCCGCCTGGACCTGACGGCCAACTGCGCCGGCGTGGCTGACGCCGCTCGCGTGCTGGCCAGGGACGGGTCCATGTTCCCGCTCGAGACCTACGCGAAGGTCGTGAACATCAACCTGGTCGGCCTCTTCGATGTTGTGCGCAACAGCGCTCGCGTGATGAGCAGGAACGATCCCGATCCCGACGGCTGCCGCGGCGTCATCGTCAACGTGGCCTCGATCGCCGGCTACGAGGGCCAGGCGGGCCAGGCCGCGTACGCGGGCTCCAAGGCGGGTGTCATCGGCATGACCCTGCCGCTCGCGCGTGACCTCTCGTCGTATGGCATCCGGGTTGCCTGCATCTGCCCCGGCATCTTCGACACCGGAATGCTGGCGGCGGCGGACGACAAGCTACGGGAGCGCCTGATCGGCATCCACGTCTTCCCCAAGCGGCTAGGTACCCCCGCCGACTTCGCCGCCATGGTACGGGCCAGCTATGAGAACCCGATGCTGAATGGCGAAGTGATCAGGCTTGACGCGGCCACCAGGCTCTCGCACGGCTGAGGATTCAGGCTCGCATGACCCGCCTGATCGCGTCGCCGACCTGTGCGCGGCCTGGTAGCCAGGCACGCTCGGCTGCTGGCGCGTAAGGGGCGGGGCTGGTCCGCGCGCCAACCCGGACAATCGGCGCGTCAAGGCTCCAGACCGCGTCGTCGGCCACCGTCGCGGCGATCTCGGCGCCGACGCCGAACTCGGTCACCGCTTCCTGGGCGATGACGAGCCGGGTGGTGCGACGTACCGAAGCGAGTATTGTCGCTCGGTCAAGCGGCGTGATCGTCCGCAGATCGATAACCTCGGCATCGATGCCTTCTGCGGCGAGCTCGTCCGCTGCGGCGAGTGCCTCATCGCACATCCGCGACCACGAGACGACGGTCACGTCCGCGCCGGGCCTGACGATCTGAGCCTGCCCGAGCGGGACCACATGGTCGGGGGCCGGGCGCCGGCCCTTGCTGCCGTACAGCAGCCTGTGCTCGATGAAGACCACGGGTCCAGGGTCCGCGATCGCGGCGCGCAGCAGCCCGTAGGCGTCCGACGGCGTGCGCGGCATGACGACCTTGAGCCCGGGAATATGAGCAAGCAGCGCCTCCAGGCTCTGCGAGTGCTGGCTGCCCGATGACCGGCCGGCCCCGAACTGGGTGCGGATGGTGAGCCCAAGCGCGGCCGCACCACCGGTCATGAAGTGCAGCTTCGCGGCCTGGTTGAGTATCTGATCCAGGCAGACGCCGATGAAATCGAGGTACATCAGCTCGACCACTGGCCGCAGGCCGGACATCGCCGAGCCGACCGCCAGGCCGATGATGGCGGTCTCCGAGATCGGAGTGTCGAGCACCCGCCGCGGCCACCTGGCCTGGAGGCCGCGGGTAACCCCGAAGACGTTGCCCCCGGCGCCGACGTCGATCCCGGCGAGGAATACCCGGTCATCGCTCTCGAGCTCGCGGGCGAGTGCATCGTGCACGGCGTCCATCATCCGGAACGTCGCAGGTTCCCCGTCGTCGTCGCCAGCGCCAGCGTCGTTGCCTGGCGCGGCGGCCAGCGGAAGGCCGGATCGCACGGCGGGCATGAGGCCGGACGCGACGTCCCAGCCGGGCTCAGGCGCCCTGCGTGCCGCGATGGTCGCCTCATCAAGGACCCGCTCGATGCCTGCCCGGATCTCATCAAGTACTGCCTGGCCGATACCAGCGGCGCCAAGCCGGGCCTCATGGATGACGATCGGGTCGTGCTGGCGCCAGGACGCGATCTCCGGCGCCGTGCGGTAGCGCTGCGGGTCGCCCTCATAGTGTCCGTGCCAGCGGTAGGTCACTGCCTCGATGACGCGCGGCCCATCGCCGCGGCGCAGTGCGCCGCACGTGGCCGTCATCAGCTCGGCCACGGCGAGGACGTCGTTGCCGTCGACCTGGTCGAAGCCGGCTCCGTAGCCGGCGGCCCGCTGCGCGAGGGTCACCGGGTGCTGGTCAGCGGCACGGGAGAACTCGGCGTAGCCGTTGTTCTCGCAGAAGAAGATCACCGGTAGCCGCCATAGGGCCGCTAGGTTCACTGCCTCGTGGAATGCGCCCTGGGCGACGGCTCCGTCACCGAAGAAGGCGACGACGACCCCGTCGCCCTCCCTGATCCGGAACGCTGCCGCAGCGCCTGCCGCGATCGGCAGGCCAGCGGCCACGATGCCGTTGGCGCCGAAGACACCCGTGGCAGGGTCCGCGATATGCATGGACCCGCCCATGCCGCGATTGGTGCCGGTCACCTTGCCCATGAGCTCGGCGAGCATCGGCCCGACGTCCATGCCCTTGGCGATGCAGTGGCCGTGCCCCCGGTGCGTCGAGGTGATCACGTCCGATTGCCGCAGTGGCCAGCACGCCCCGACCGCCGACGCTTCCTGGCCGATGGACAAGTGGAGGAAGCCGGGGATGTCACCGTCGCGATAAAGGTCACCGGCCCGCTCCTCGAACCGCCGGATCAGCAGCATGCGCCGGTACATCTCGAGCACTGCCGCCGCCGGTGGCGCTGGTGCCATCGCCCGCACGGGGCCTTCGAACGCAGGCGGGTTCGCTCGCTGCATCCTGGTAGTGTACCGACCGTTCGATTGGTAGGCGATCGGAGCATGCGGGGGCGGATATGAGAGCGGCGGTATGGCACGCGGCCGGGGACCTCAGGGTGCAGGACGTCCCCGAGCCCGGTGAGCCCGGGCCGGGGCAGGCGGTGGTCGCGGTGAGCTTCTGCGGCATCTGCGGCACCGACCTGCATGAGTTCACCGAGGGGCCGGTGCTGATCAGGCCGGCCGAGCACCCGCTGACCGGGCACGCCCCGCCGGTCGTGCTCGGGCACGAGCTGAGCGGCACGGTCGTGGCGGTTGGCCCGGGCGGTCCGGGGGAACTGGAAGGCCGCCGCGTCGCTGTTGATCCGTGCTGGCGCTGCGGCACATGCTACTGGTGCGTCCGCGGCGACTACCACATCTGCCGGCAGGGCGGCTCCGTCGGACTGGCCTCTGACGGTGCTCTCGCGCCGCTGGTCACGGTCCCGGCCGATGGCCTGGTCCCGCTGCCTGATGTCGTTGACGACCAGATGGGCGCGCTGATCGAGCCGCTCGCCGTGGCGCTGCACGCGGTGCGCCGAGGCGGCGTGGGCACCGGTGATCGCGTGCTGGTGCTCGGCGCGGGGCCGATTGGCGCCGCAGTTACGCTCGCGGCGTGCGCGGCAGGTGCGGCCGAGGTCTTCGTCAGCGACCCGGTCGAGAGCCGGCGGGCACGGGTACTGCGGCTCGGTGCGAGCGAGGTGTTCGATCCGCAGGACACCGACGTCCGCCGCGAGGTATTCCTGCGCTGTGGCCGGGTCGGGCCGGACGTCGTCTTCGAGTGCACCGGCGTCCCCCGGCTGATCGCGCAGGCGGTGGATGCCGCTCGCCGGGGCGGCACGATCGTGCCGCTTGGCATCGGGCCCGGATCGGCCGAGCTGAGGCCCATCTCGGTGACGGCATTCGAGCGCACCATCGTCGGCTCCCTCGGGTACAACCGTGACCTGCCGCGGGTCGTCGACCTGGTGGCGGCCGGGCGGATCGATCCGCGCCCGCTGATCACCTCGATCGTGCCGCTAGCTGACGTCGTGAGGTCGGCCTTCGGCCCGCTCGCGGCCGGAGCACAGGACCAGCTCAAGATCCTTGTCGACGTCAGGGACCCGATGATCACCGGCTAGCCGCGGCCGGCGCCGCCTCCATTGACCATTACTGCTGGCTCAGGCATAATTTGGACCAACCGGTCGGTCGGGAAGGTGTGCGAGTGTGACTACGTCGGCGCAGGTCAAGGACGAGCAAGCGATCCAGCAGGTCGAGCCGTGGCAAGACCTCTCGGAGGATTACCGCAACGCGGCCACCCGGATGATCGAGTTCCACATGATGAGCGAGGTCATCGGTCCGGTGCACGAGTTCCGCTGGGTGCCGCGGGCTCCGTCGCTGCACGCCAAGCTCGTCTTCGCCGCGAAGTCCCAGGACGAGGTCGGCCATGGCCTGATGCTCATGCGGGTGTGCGAGGACCTCACCGGCAGGACGCGCGCCCAGTACATCGAGCAGATACTCGACGGCCCGCCACGGTTCATGAACATCTTTCACTACCCGTGGGACGAGTGGGTCGACCCGGCGATCGTCGCGTGGCTCATCGACGGCGCGGAGATCGAGCGGCAGGCCACGTTGCTGCGGAGCAGTTACGGGCCGTACGCCCGGGCGATGCGGAAGATCCTGAAGGAGGAGGGATTCCACCATCACTGCGGCCGCTATCTGATCGAGCAGATGATGGCAGGCACGCCCGACCAGCGCGCCGCGGTGCAGCGCGGGGTCGAGCGCTGGTGGCTGCGGACCGTCGCCATGTTCGGCCCGCGCGACGAGAACTCCAAGCACGGCCCCAAGCTGATGGCCTACGGGCTCAAGCTCGCCGGCAACGAGGCGCTGCGCCAGTCGTGGCTGACGAAGTTCGTGCCGCAGATCCGCGCCATGGGCGTGGAGATTCCCGACGACAATCTCTCCCGCGATGAGGAGACCGGCCAGTGGACCTACACCGAGCCCGACTGGGCGGAGTTCTCCTCGCTGCTGCGTGGCGGCAGCCCGGTCGGCGCCGAGCTGCAGCGTGAGCTCCGCAGCGCTCGCGGGCTCAACTCCTGGCTGCTTGAGGAGGACTGACCAGATGCCGATGTTGCGCACCTTCGAGGTCTTCAGGCAGAAGGCGCCCGGCGACGCGCACGTGCATGTCGGGGAGGTCGAGGCTCCGGATGCGGCCGCAGCCATTGTGCTCGCCAAGGAGCACTTCGCGCGGCGCGAGGTGTGCTGCAGCCTGTGGGTGGCCGACCGCGCCGACGTGCTGCGCAGTCAGTGGGAGCCCGAGGTCTTCGACTCCGGCCGGGCAAAGGCTTATCGCCGGTCCCGCGGGATCCGGGCGTCGGAGGCAGTGTCGTGACGGCAGCGACGGGGACGGCCGTGCCTGAAGCGTCGCGGCACGCCAGCGCCGCGGCGGATGTCCTGATCAGGCTGGCCGATGATGACCTGCTGACCGGTCACGTGCTGACGTCGGTCGCCGGCTGGGGACCCGAGCTGGAGATCAACATCGCGCTGTCGTCGATGGGCCAGGACGAGATCGGCCATGCGCGCAGGCTCTATGCCCTGGTGACGGCTGATCCCGACGAGGCGGAGCGGCTTGTCTACGAGCGGCCAGCTGCCGATTTCCGCGCGGCTCCGCTCGCTCGAACGTATCCGGCGCGGTGGGAGCTGCTGCTAGCGCGTCAGTTCCTGTACGAGACCGCTGACGCGGCCCGAGCGGCCGTCCTGGTGCGCACGCCCCACGCAGATATCGGGGCGCTCATGTCAGAGATGGCCCATGAGGAGAGCTACCACCTCGACTTCTGGACGACGTGGCTGCGAACGACGACCACCCGCTCGGTGGCCGCACGGGACCGGGTCCAGCGCGCCTTCGGCCTGATGTGGCCGCTCGCCCTGGCCTCGTTCCTGCCCGAGTTCCCCGACGCGGCGGCGGAGGCGCTCGGCCTGCCAGGCGGCGCGCTGGCGCAGGCACAGCAGGAGTGGATCTCGGCGACGTGCGCCGCCTGCGCTGAGCTCGGGATCGCGCTCGGTGGCGGTGAGCCAGACCCCGGCCTGGACCGGCTGGACGCGATGCTCGACGAGATGCGCTACGTGTACCGGACGGCACCGGGGCGGTGGTGACCGGCCGTGCGCACCGACGATGACATCAGCCGCGAGGTCGAGCAGGCGCTGACCTCGGTGGAAGATCCTGAGCTGCCGGTGAGCATCGCCGATCTCGGCATGGTGCGCGGGGTCACAGTCGCAGCGGGGGCCGCCGTCGTCGAGCTGGTGCCGACGTTCCTGGCCTGTCCCGCGCTGTGGCTGGTCGAGTCCGAGGTGAGACGGCGCGTCACGCTTGTGCCTGGCGTGGCCGGCTGCCGGGTGGTCTGGCTGCCCGGCGGCTGGTCAGGCGCGGACGTGACGGAGGCGGGTCGGCGGGCGCTGGCCGGCGCCGGCCTGGCCGTGCCCGCGGGCGATGGCAGCGTCAGCTGCCCGTTCTGCGGCTCGCCTGAACTCGAGGAGACGAGCCCGTTCGGATCGGCGGTGTGCCGGACAGCCGCTTACTGCCCGTCCTGCCAGACACCTGTCGAGGTGCTGAAATCCAAGCGGCGCCCAGGCGCCAGGCTGGCCACCGCGACTGGCCGTCACCCGGCCGGGGCGGCGATCCCGTTGACGAACAGCTCGTAGAACTCGCTGGCGAGCCGCGCGACGGTGAGGCTCTTGCTCGGCTGGAACCAGATGTAGGTGTAGTTGTGCATGCCGAGCCAGGCCAGGGCGGTGATCCGCACGTCGCGTATCGCGAACTCCCCGGACTCGACGCCGTCAGAGAGTATGCGCTCGATACAGCGCTCGTAGCGCCGCCTGCTCGCCGTGAACTGCTCCGCGCGCTCGCCGGTGAGCGCCTTGTACTCGTGCAGGAACACCCAGACGTGATCGGGGTACGTGGAGATGATCGAGATCTGCTCCTGGCCAAGCAGGCGAAGCCGGTCGGCTGCTGGCTCCGCGATGTCGGCGATGCGCGTCGCGAGGTCGAGCACCTGGGTCATGACCCGGTCGTGGATGAGGTAGAGCAGGTTCTCCTTGGATTCCACGTAGTAATACAGCGAGCCCTTGCCAAGGCCTACGGCCGCGCAGAGCTCGGCGGTGCCGGTAGCGTGATAGCCGCGCTCGGCGAACAGCTTCGCCGCCGCGTCCACGATCGAGGTCCGCCGGTCATGCCAGCGCTGGCCCCGGTGTTCAGGCACGCTGCTCCTTCAGTGGATTTCCCGGCACCGGAAAAGGTATCACCGGCGCGGCTACCCCAAAGTCAGGTGAGGCCGCGTGCGATCACCAGTTGCTGGATCTCGCTGGTGCCCTCGCCGATCTCGAGAACCTTGGCGTCGCAGTAGAAGCGCGCCACGTCGGAGTCGAGCATGTAGCCGTAGCCGCCATGGATCTGCACCGCCTCGCGCACGGCGTCGACAGCGGTCCTGCTCGCCTTCAGCTTCGCCATCGCCGCGGCGTGCTCGAAAGGTCTCCCCGCGTCACGCAGCGCCGCCGCATGGTAGGTCATGAGGCGAGACGCCGCGAGCTCGGTCGCCATGTCCGCTAGCTTGAAGGCGATCGCCTGGTTCTCGATCAGCGGCCGGCCAAATTGCCGTCGCTGGCGGGCGTACGTGGTCGACATCTCAAGTACGGCAGCCGCCAGGCTGACCGACAGTGCCGCCACCGTGATCCGCCCGACGGCAAGGATGGACAGGAACTGCGACAGTCCGCGCCCGGGGCTCCCCAGCAGGTGATCATCGGGTACCCAGACGTCATCGAAGCCGAGTTCCCTGGTGTCCAGGCCCTTCCAGCCGATGCCGCGCAACTTCGGCCCGAGCGAGAAGCCCGGCGTGTCCTTTTCCACGACGAAGTTCGCGTACCGCGCCTTGCCGCTCGCCGGATCGTCGTCCAGGCGGGCTAGGAGGGTAACGCCGAAGCTCATCGAGGTGCCAGCATTGGAGATGAACATCTTCCTGCCGTTGATGACCCAGCCGTCGTCGCGGCGCACGGCCCGGGTGCGGATGGCGCTCGCGTCGCTGCCCGCGTCCGGTTCGGTCAGCCCGAAGGCTCCGAGCGCCCGGCCCTGCGCCAGCGGCCGGAGCCAGCGATCGCGCTGCTCGTCGGTGCCGAAGGCCAGCAGCGGCAGGCTCCCGATCGTGGAGTGTGCCTGCCAGGCGGCGGCGACGGACTGATCGGCCCTTCCTATCTGCTCCATGGCGGCGACGAAGCCCACCGTCGTCGCAGCGCTGCCATCCCACTCCTGCGGGATCAGCAGCCCGAGCAGGCCGGCCTGGCCCATCCGCTGCAACACTTCAACTGGGCAGCGCTCGGCGGCCCAGGCGGCTGCTGCTACGGGCGCGATCTCGCGCCGGGCTATGGTCGCGGCCAGGTCGGCGAGCGCGGCCTCGTCATCGGAGAGCTCGAAGTCCATGACGCAAGTCTTGTACCGACCGGTCGAATACGTCAACTATCGCCAGGGGCCGGCCACCGCGGCTCCCGTTTCTCCTGATGCGCCGCCAGTCCCTCCGCGAGCTCCGGCCCATCGAAGGCGATGAGCATCTCGGCGGCCTCGGTGTCCAGCGCGGGTTCCAGGAACGTGCCGGCCCCCTCCAGCCGCAGCAGCTGCCGCTTCGTCGCGGCCAGGGCAGCGGCCGGCCGGCTGGCATAGGCGGCGGCTCGGTCGCTGGCTATCTCGGTAAGCCGGTCAGGCGGAACCACGTCGTCGGCGAGGCCGAGGTCCAGTGCCTCATCTGCCCCGACCACAGCGCCGCGGGCTAGCAGGTGCCAGGCCCGGCGGGCGCCAACCCGCCGCGAGAGCAGCCAGGTCGCCGCGCTGTCTCCGCCCGGCAGCCCGAGGCTGGTGAAGATGAGCCCCAGTCGCGCGTCCTGCGCCAGCACGACCTCGTCGCAGGCCAGCGCTATGCACGCACCACCGCCGAAAGCCGCTCCCTGCACGGCGGCCACGGTCGGCTTCGGGAACAGCGCGATCCGCCGGACGGCGGACGGCGCGAGCGTCAGGGCCGTGCGCCGCTCCTCCGCCGGACCCCGCCGGATCTCCTCGATGAATTCCAGGTCGGCTCCCGCGCAGAAGGACCGGCCACGGCCACGGATCATGACGCAGCTGACGTGGCGATCCGATTCGCACCGCTCAAGGGCGTCGTGCAGGTCCCGGAGGTCCTGGCGGTCAAACGCGTTCAGCCGCGCCGGCGTGTTCAGCGTGATGACAGCGACACCGGATCCCAGTCCGCTCACGTCGACCGGCATGACAGCCCCCTCACTGGATTTTTTGACCGACCAGTCGTACGATACGCGGAATCAGGGAAGGGAGCGGCCGATGCCACACCGCTTGCTCGACCAGTGGTTCGATGACCTCACGGTCGGCGACGAGGAGATCTCTCGCGGGCGCACCGTCACGGAGACGGATGTCGTCAGCTGGTGCATGTTCACGGGGGACTGGTTCCCCATCCACTCCGACGTCGTCTACTCCGAGGAGTCCATGTTCGGCGAGCGGCTGGCCCCAGGGCTGATGGTGATGGCCATCGCCGGCGGGCTGGTGGTTCCGGCCGAGAGCGCGGCGATCCTCGCTCAGTACGGAATCGACCGGGTGCGTTACCCGGCGCCCACCTTCATCGGCGACACCATCAAGGTACGGAACCGGGTCGTGAAGCTGGAACGGCGTGACGAGTCGACCGGGATCGTCGATCTCGACTGGGACGTGATGAACCAGAACGGCCGTACCACCTGCAATGTCCTGATCCGCGTGCTGCAAGCCTGCCGGCCGAAGGAGTGACGATGACGAGGTACGCGAGCTACGCCACGCTGCGGTGCGAGCTGGACGACGACGGCGTCCTGCTCGTGGCCCTGAACCGCCCTGACAAGATGAACAGCCTGGACGAGACCATGGTCACGGAACTACGCGACGCGATGACCTCGGCCGACACGGACCTGACCGTCCGGTGCGTGCTGATCACGGGGGAGGGCCGGGCGTTCTCGGCGGGCCGTGACATCTCCTCGGCGAAGCCGGACGAGGACGCCTACGACATCATCGCCAACCATGTGAACCCGATGCTCGCCACGATCTACCACTGCCGCAAGCCCACCGTCGCGGGCGTCAACGGCCCGGCAATGGGAGTCGGCCTCGGCATCGCCCTGGCCTGCGACATCGTGATCGCGGCCGACAACGCGCGGATGTCGTCTCCGTTCGCCCGCCTGGGCGTGGCACTCGACTCCGGCGGTCACTACTTCCTGCCGCGCCTGGTCGGCTACCACCGCGCGATGGAGATGGTCTACACCTCCGACATCATCAGGGGGAAGCAGGCCGCCGCATGGGGCCTGGTCAACCGCTCGGTGCCCGGCACCAGGTTGCGCGACCGGTCGCTTGAGCTGGCAGGACGGATCGCCCGCGGGCCGGTGAACGCGTTCATGGCCGAGAAGGCGTTCATGCGCAGGGCGGCGACGATGGGCTACGACCAGGTGTGTGCTGCCGAGGCCAAGCTGCAGGATTCGCTGATGGGCTCGACGGAGTACGACGAGGGCCTGGCGGCGTTCAGCGCCAAGCGCGTGCCTGACTTCACCGTCATCCCGCTGCGTGACGCCGTGGCGGGGGAGCAGGGGATCTGATGATCAGAACGGGGGACATCCCGAGGCTGAACGCGGCCAAGTACCCCGGTCAGTTCGCCGTGTCCCGCGAGGCCGCGGAGGCACGCACATGGCAGGAGCTGAACGGCCGGGTCAACCAGCTTGCGCGGGTCCTGCTTGAGCACGGCGCGGCCAAAGGCGACAAGGTGATGCTCTTGGCCAAGAACCGGATCGAGTGCGTGGAAGCGTTCTTCGCCTGCGCGAAGATCGGCGTGGTCTACTCCCCGATCAACTGGCGCTTCGTCCCGGCCGAGATCGAGTACGTGCTCGGCGACAGCGGCTGCGCCATCTTGCTCTGCGACACCGAGTACGCGGGCACCATCCGCGCGATGCGGGCAGAGGGCAGGACCGCCGGAGTACGGACCGTGATCGGCTTCGGGACCGATCACGGATTCGAGGGTGACTATGACACGCTGCTGAGCGGCCAGGCCTTGGACGAGCCTCCCGCGGCCGAAATCGCCGAAGACGATGTCTGCTGGATCTGCTACACCGGCGGCACCACCGGGATGAGCAAGGGTGTCATGCTCACCCACCGCAACAACTTCATCCAGTGCGTGCACCTGGGCATCGCCGATCGCGCGCGCCACGAGGACACCTATCTGGTGACAGGCGCCCTGTTCCATGTCGTGCTCAACATGGCGCTCGCCTACTGGTTCCTGGGCTGCCATGTCGTGATCATGGATTTCGCCCCCGGCCTCTGCCTCGACCTGATCGAGCGGCACCGGGTGACCAAGACCGTGCCGGTCGCGACGATGCTCAACCTGCTGATGCAGGAACAGCGCGAGCAGCCCCGTGACCTGTCCTCCCTCGTCTTGTGCGGCACCGGCGGTGCCCCGATCAACCCGGAGGTCGTGCGGAGGGCGTCCGCGGAATGGGAATGCGACTTCGTGCAGTACTTCGGGCAGACCGAGGCCGCGCATCACTTCACCTACCTCTCGGCCGAGGACTACCGTCGTGGCCTGTCACAGGACGCCACTGAGACGGAGAAGCGCAGGCTTGCCTCGGGCGGGCGCGTCCAGCACTGTGACCTGATGCGGATCGTCGACGACCACGACGACGACCTGCCGGTCGGAGCGATCGGGGAGATCTGCGCCCAGGGCCCGAACGTCATGGCGGGCTACTGGAACAAGCCGGAGCTCACCGAGCAGACGCTCCGGGGAGGCTGGCTGCACACCGGAGACATCGGCTACCTGGACGAGGACGGGTACGTGTACGTCGTCGATCGCAAGAAGGACATGATCGTCTCTGGTGGTGAGAACGTCTACAGCAGCGAGGTCGAAGCCGCGCTCTACCGCAGCCGTGACGTCCTGGAGTGTGCCGTCATCGGCGTGCCCGACGAGCGATGGGGTGAATCCGTGCAGGCGTTCGTGGTCAAGGTACGCGGCGTCGAGGGAAGCGACGCTGAGGTGCGCGCCAGGATCATCGCCACGGCCAGGGAGTACCTCGCCGCCTACAAGGTGCCCAAGGCCCTGCAGTTCATCGAGGCGCTTCCCAAGTCGGCGACCGGGAAGATCCAGAAGGCCGTACTGCGTGACGAGTTCTGGGGCGACCAGGAACGACGTGTGGGTGCGTCAGCCGGCGGGCTCACCCAGACCTGAGATGACCGCCATCGCCGGCCAGGCCATGCGCGGCGACCGCCACCACGGCGGCCTCGACAGACGAAGCGGAGTAGGAGCGCCCGCGCGGCTCGAACCACTCAACCACCCAGTTGACCAGGCCGAGGACGAGCCGGGCCAGCATGGCGGCCTCGATGTCGCCGCGAACCTCACCGGCCTTCTGCGCGGCCTCGATCAGGTCTGCGAATCGCTGCTCGTACTCGCGCCGCCAGGTGAGTACCCGCCGGGCGACATCGCTCTTGCCCTGGAGCCGGATGATGATGGCGGTGCCGCGAGGGTCGGCGAGTGCGGTCCGCGCCGCTCCGGCGAACGCGAGCAGCACTCGCTCTCCCGGGCCCGCGTCGCCGCTTCCAGACCGTTCCAGGCTCCCAGTCAGCTGGGCGAACGCACGGTTGCAGATGACCTCGAGTATCTCCTCCTTACCCCGGATATGGTGATAGAGGCTGGACTTATTGATCTTCGCCGCAGTTGCGATGTCTTGCATGGATGTCGCCTCGTAGCCCTGCCGGTAGAACAGCTCAGTGGCGATGTCCACGATGCTCTCGGCACTCTGCAACTCGCGGCGTGGTCTGGGCACGGGCCAGAAATCCTCTCCCTCGCAGCAAAGATCACATCGATCGTCCCACGGAGTGGCAGGAGAACAGGTCATGCCCGGAACCGGACCTGGCGGACTTCGCCGTGAATCTCGACGCCGTGTGCGCGCCTTTCTCGCTAGGTGACGGCGGCGTGACGGCGGCGTGACGGCGGCGCTGAGCCGGCTCACCCGGCTGGGCCGGGACATCGGGCCGCTGCCCACGTATAGCGATCTTGACGCCATCGCCGCACGGTGCGGGCGCGGCAATCCCCGGCTGGATCCGCGCCTCCTGCGCTGGCTCGCGCCGTACCTCGCTCGTGAGACTGACGGGCGGCACGCGTGGCGGGTAGATCCCGCACTCGTCGCTGGATGCGTCCCTGTGATCTTTCCGGCTCGCCGCCGCTAGGGTTCTCGCTCCGTGGTCAGTGCGCGGGACGCCCGTCCTCGATCAGTGGCTGCCGGCCGCGAACCGCACGGCCAGACCGCTCATCTGACCGGCCGGTGCGAGCTGCGGATCCGCGCTTGTCCGGTCGCTGGCCATGTGATAAAAACAAACGACCGGTCGGTCAAGAAAGGTGCTGAAGTGCTGCAGCCACTGCGAGACAACGATGCGGTCATCATCGAGGCGGTCAGGACTCCGGTCGGCAAGCGCAACGGCGCGTTGTCAGGCGTCCATCCCGCTGATCTGGCCGCGCCCGTGCTTCAGGCGGTGCTCGAGCGGCCGGGAGTGGACTCCGCGCTAGTCGGCGACCTGATTCTGGGCTGTGTCCTGCAGGTTGGTGAGCAGGCGCTGAACATTGCCCGCAGTGCGCTGCTTGGCGCGGGATGGTCGCAGGACGTCCCGGGTGTGACCGTTGACAGGCAGTGCGGCTCAGGACAGCAGGCAGTTAGCTTCGCGGCCCAGGGAGTGATGTCGGGGGTGCACGACATCCTCGTCGCTGGCGGGACCGAGTCCATGAGCCGAGTCCCGATGTTCTCGAACGTCACCTCCGGTCCCGGCCGCCCGTACGGCGAACTGTTCCGCGAGCGCTACCAGGTGACCAGCGATCTCGTGCATCAGGGCAACTCCGCCGAGATGGTGGCCCGTAAATGGGGACTGAGCCGGGAGCAACTCGATGAGTTCAGCCTGGAATCGCACCGCCGCGCCGCCCGGGCTCAGGCGGAGGGGCGATTCGGCCGGGAGATCGTTCCCGTCGTGGTTACCGGTGACGACGGGCCGCGAACGGTAGATCGCGACGAGGGTGTCAGGCCCGGCACGTCGCTGGAGGCACTCGCGCGGCTGAAGCCTGTGTTCGAGGCCGGAGGCGTCATCACCGCAGGGAACTCCTCGCAGATCTCCGATGCGGCGGCGGCCTTGCTCATAACCTCATACGCCGCGGCTAAGCGGCTCGGCCTGACGCCGCGGGCGCGCGTCGCCGCGATGAGTGTAACGGCGACCGACCCCATCCTGATGCTCACCGGCCCGATCCCGGCGACCGGGAAGGTGCTGGCCAGGGCCGGCCTGTCCATCGACGACATCGGCGTGTTCGAGGTCAACGAGGCCTTCGCGCCGGTCGTCGCGGCCTGGATGGTGGAGACAGGTGCACGGCATGACCGGGTGAACCCGAACGGCGGGGCCATCGCACTCGGTCATCCGCTGGGTGCCTCCGGCGCCCGGCTGATGGTGACTTTGCTGCACGAGATGGAGCGAAGTGGCTCGCAGTTCGGTCTTCAGACGATGTGCGAGGGCGGGGGGACGTCGAGCGCCACGGTGCTCGAGCTGATTGGCTAGGTCGCCGGCAACTTCTGCGGGCTAACCCGCGGCCGGGCAAGGCTGAGAAAATGGCAGCGGCAGACGCGTTCTGTTTGGGCTGCGCTCTTGACGCCGCGACATAGTAGTTGTCACGGTATCTATGGTTGCGCGATGTCCGGGAGATTCGTCAGCTAGGACCCTCACTGGAGGCATACATGCATCTGAAGACCAGGCGCGCCAGGCTGATCGCGGCCGCGTCAGCGACCGCCCTGGCTGCGGCCCTCTCGACCGGGCTGGCCGCGACGAGCGCGGCGGCCGCCGGGCAGCATCCGGCCGACCTCCATGGCCGAGTCCGGCTTGACCGCGTGTTCATCATCATGCTGGAGAACCATTCGCAGCAGAGCGTCATCGGCGACCCGAACGCTCCCTACATCACCTCGCTGGCCAAGCGGTACGGCCAGGCGACCAGTTACTACGGGGTCACGCACCCGAGCGAGCCGAACTACGTCGCCATGATCAGCGGGTCGAACTGGTGGACCAACAACGACAACCCGGCCAACCGGTTCGACCACACCAACCTGGTCGACGAGCTCGACGCCGCCCACATCCCCTGGGGCGCCTACATGGAGGCCATGCCAGCCGGCGACCCGCTGACCGACTTCTGGCCGTCGAGCGGCAACCCGCTCTACGCCTCCAAGCACAACCCGTTCGCGCTGTTCACCGACATCCGCAGCAACCCGGCCGACCTGGCCAGAATCAAGCCGTACACCTCGCTGGCGGGCGATCTCAACAGCTGGAACGCGCCCAGGTTCGTGTACATCGTCCCGGACCAGTGCAATGACATGCACGGCGGCGTCTACGGCGCGGTGACCGGCTACCCGGAGACTCCGTGCCCCTACAACACCACCAACGACGACCCCGCCGACGTCCAGCTGAAGAAGAACGCCGACGCGTTCGTGCAGTCTGCGGTCACCACGATCAGGTCGAGCCGGGCCTGGACGCCGCACAGCGCGATCTTCATCGTCTCGGACGAGGGCGACTACACCGGCGTGACGGCCAACGGCGGCTGGGACTCGCCGGCCGGCTGCTGTGACTCGCCGGTCCTGCCGGCCGGGGATCCCGACATCAACGCCGCCTGGCCCGGCGGGGTCTATGGCGGCGGCCTCGTTCCCGCGATCGTGATCGACCCGAGCGGGCCGCGGCACTTCACCGACGCCACGCCGTTCAACCACTACTCACTGCTCCGGACCATCGAGGACGCCTGGCACCTGCCCGAGCTGGGCTTCACCAGTGACCACGCGCAGGTCACGACGATGGACAGCTTCCTGGGGCACTGAACCGGGGGACCGAACCGCAGCTGGCCGGCCTGCCGCAGGGCACCGGCCAGCTGCGATTTGTTAACTCAATCGACGGCGATGCCCGCGTGCACCGAGTGCGCGTCGATGGCGGCTAGCTCCTCGGCGGTGAAGGGCGGCCCGTCGACCGCCCGCAGGTTCTCCTCGAGCTGCGCGACGCTGCTCGCGCCGACCAGCGCCGAGGTGACCCGCTGATCCCGCAGCACCCACGCCAGGGCCAGCTGCGCCAGGGTCTGGCCGCGTGCCTGCGCGATGTCGTTGAGCGCGCGCAGGTGGCTGACGGTTTTCTCGGTGAGCAGGTCAGGGGAGAGCGACCCGGCCCGGCTCGCCCGCGAGCCCTCGGGGATGCCATTCAGGTACCTGCTGGTCAGCAGGCCCTGGGCGAGCGGGGAGAACGCGATGCAGCCGATGCCGTCCCGCTCGAGCGCGGCCAGCAGGCCGTCCTGCACCCACCGGTCGAATAGCGAGTAGGACGGCTGGTGAATGAGCAGCCGTACGCCCATCTGGCGCAGCATCGCGGCGGCCTGGGCCGTTTGCTCCGGCGGGTACGACGAGATTCCCGCGTACAGGGCCCGGCCCGACTGCACCGCCGTGGCCAGCGCGCTCATCGTCTCCTCGAGCGGCGTTGCCGGGTCAGGGCGGTGACTGTAGAAGATGTCGACGTACTCCAGCCCCATCCGGCGCAGTGACTGATCCAGGCTCGCCAGCAGGTACTTGCGCGAGCCCAGGTCGCCGTACGGGCCTGGCCACATGTCCCACCCCGCCTTGGTGGAGATCAGCAGCTCGTCGCGGTACGGCCGCAGGTCCTCGCGCAGGATGCGGCCGAAGTTGGTCTCCGCCGAACCGTAGGGCTCGCCGTAGTCGTACGTTCCAAAGCTCTCCGCGGGCGCTGTCCCGCCATAGTTGTTTGCGAGGTCGAAGTGGGTCACACCAAGGTCAAAGGCGCGACGGACGATTACCCGCTGGGTGGCGAACGGCGTGGCGTCACCGAAGTTCTGCCACAGGCCGAGCGAGATTGCTGGCATATCGATCCCGCTCTGGCCGCAGCGGCGGTAGGGGATCTGCTCGTACCGGTCGGGCGCGGCGACGTAGGTCATGGCCGGTCCCGGTAGGTCTCGTTCCACTGCCGGATCTCCCAGGACCTGACCACGCCGTTGCGCACGAACGGATCTCCGCTCACGAAGTCCTCGGCACCCTGCCTGGTCGCGAAGACGGCCATCGAGCCCTCGGCCTGCGGGTCGCCGAAGGTGCCGACCATCAGCAGCTCGCCGCGGGCGTGAAAGTCGTCGAGCCTGACCTTGTGCGCGGGGAACTGGGCCGGCGCCTTGGCCGCCACGTCGTCGGCGGAGGTGTACAGCAGCACGAAGAGCGGCGCGGGCTGGGATGCGGCCTGCGGCTGGGCCGCGGGCCGCGGCTGGGATGCGGCGGGTGAGCTCATCGGCACCTTCCTGGATCGTCACTGGGCACGGGCACCAACCTACGGGTCGCCGCCGTAGGCTTGCCGCTATGGGTGACTACCTTCCGGTCAAGGGTTACGAAACGGTCAGCGCTTACCGGTGCGGCGGCGCCGTCAAGCTCGAGCTGAACCGGCCAGAGCGGATGAACGCGCTGAACAAGCAGCTCCGGATTGACCTGCTGGCCGCGGTCGAGCAGATCGGCGGCGACGACGAGATCAGGGCCGTGCTGCTGACCGGCGCTGGCCGGGCGTTCTCCAGCGGCGCCGACCTGAAGGACGAGCGGAATCTGACGCCGGAGGGCCATCCGGACGTCTACAGCGTGCTGACCGAGCACTACCACCCGATCATCACCGGCCTCAGGCAGATGCCCAAGCCGGTGATCGCCGCGGTGAACGGCGCGGCGGCGGGGATCGGGCTGTCGCTGGCGCTGGCCTGCGACCTCGTCCTGGCCGCGGAGTCCGCGTACTTCCTGCTCGCATTCGTCAACATCGGGCTGGTCCCGGACGGCGGGTCCTCGCTGCTGGTGCCGTCGCGGGTGGGGTTCGCCCGGGCCGCCGAGCTGGCACTGCTGGGCGAGCGGCTGGGCGCGGCGAGGGCACTCGACTGGGGCCTGATCAACCAGGTCTGGCCCGACGCCGAGCTGGCCGGCCAGGCCGAGGCCCTGTGCGCCAGGCTCGCGGCCGGCCCGACCGGCTCCTACGCCGGGACCAAGCGGCAGCTCAACAGGTGGCTGTACCAGCAGATGGCCGGCCAGCTGGAGTTCGAGGCTCAGATCCAGCAGGAAAGGGCGGGGTCGGCCGACTTCGCCGAAGGGGTCGCGGCGTTCGCCGAGAAGCGCGAGCCGCGGTTCAGCGGGAGCTAGCCCGTCGATGGCAGTGTCTTCCGAGAACTTCAGCCTCCGCCCGCTCACGCCCGCCACCTGGGTCGATCCGGAGGAGGTGTTCGGCCTGCCTGGCGGCTCGATCGTGCGCAGTTGCTGGCGACACGCCCGTCTGGTCGGTGGTGTGCAGCTATGTCGCTAAGCCTTACCGGGGCAAGGGCATGCAGCGCCGGCTGCTCGCGGCCGCCATCGAGTACGCGCGCGAGAACGGCGCGAAGGTCATGGAGGCGTACCCGGTCGACAAGGCCGGGCGCAGCCACGCGGACTTCATGTTCTTCGGCTCGCGCAGCCTTTACGAGCGGGCCGGATTCCGCGAGGTGGTCCGCCGCTCGCCGACCCGGGTAGTGATGAGGCGGGAGCTCAACAGTTCGCCGGCATAGGCTTGGGCGAGCGGATGCAACCGGTAGCTCCGGCCGTGCTTGCCGTCGCTGCTGACCCGGTGCAGCAGGCCCGCGCCGACGAGTTCGGGCGCCAGCTTGCCGGCGTCGGCGTCGTCAAGCAGCGTGACGATCACCGATCCCGGTGTCTCGCACGAGTCCGCCGCCGCTAGAAAGGCGAGCGCGCGCCTGGCCGGGTCGCTGACGCTCTGGGCGGCGGCCCCCAGCCTGGTGCGCACGCTGGCCCCGCCGACAGTGAGCTCGTCGAGGCGCCGGCTCTCATCCGACAGTAGAGCCGCCAGGTCGGTCACGGTCAGCTCAGGGTCATCGGCGAGACGGGCGCCGGCGATCCGCAGGGCCAGCGGCAGGTGCCCGCAGGCCGAGGCGATGGCCCTGGCCGCTTCCACCTCAGACTCAGCATGCTCAGCCTCAGGGTCCTGGCCGGCGTCCCAGCCGGCGTCCGCTATGTCCCGCCCGGAGATCCGGGCGAGCAGCAGGATCGAGTTGGCCGGGTGCAGGCCGCCGAGTTCGATGAACCGCGCGCCGTCGAGGTCGGGGAGGCGGGCGCGGCTGGTCACCAGGACCGCCGACCCGGCCGTGCCGGGCAGCAGCGGGCGGACCTGAGCCGCGCTGCTCGCGCCGTCGGCAAGGACAAGCACCCGCCGCCCGGCGAGCACCGACCGGTACAGCGCCTCCCGCTCGAACCTCGCCGCCGGGATGCCGCCGGCGGGCACGCCGAGGCCGCGGAGCAGCTCGCCGAGGACGACCTGCGGGTCGCGGGGCCGGCCGCCGTCGTCCAGGCACGCGTACAGCTGTCCGTCGGGGAACCCGGCGCTGGCCTGGTGCGCCGCGACGACCGCGAGGGCGGTCTTGCCGATGCCCAGCATGCCGGTCACGACGGTCACGGCCGGCCGCTGCCCCGACAGCCGCTTCAGCACGCATTCAAGCTCGGCCGCGCGGCCGGTGAAGTCCGCGACCGTCGCGGGAAGCTGGCAGGCCGGCTGCCAGGGGTCTGGCGACGCGGTGTCTGGTTCGGCTGGTGCTGGTTCGGCTGGTGCTGGTTCGGCTGGTGCTGGCTCGGTTAGCGCCGCCGGCCTAGGCGCCATCGTGATCATCAGCGCCGGGTCGTCGGCCAGCACCCGCCTGTGCAGGTCCTGAAGCTCAGGGCCCGGATCGATGCCCTGGGAGCTGATCAGCGTCACCCTGAGCCTGCCGAAGGCGCCGAGTGCCTCGGCTCTGGCCCCGGACCGGTAGAGCGCGATGATGAGCTGCGCCCAGGCGTGCTCATGCAGCGGGTCGGCCGCGACCACGCTGCGCAGCTCGGCCAGTACCTGCCGGTGCTCGCCGAGCGCCAGCCTTGCATCGTTGAGCGCGTCCTGGGTTTCCTTGCGCTGGTCGAGCAGGCGTTCCCTGGCCGGGACGGCGGGCAGGTCGGCGAGCGGCGGCTCCCGCCACAGGCTCAGGGCCTGGTTCAGCAGCGCCGCCGCTGCCTGGGCGTCGCCTCCGTCCATCGCCGCCCGGCCGCGGCTGGCGAGGTCGCGGAAATCGTCCAGATCGAACTCGCCTGGCTGGACCGAGATCAGGTAACCGGATGGATGAGTGCGCAGCCGCGAGGCGTCGGGCAGAGCCTTGCGGATCCCGTAGATGCAGCTGCGTAAGGACACCTCGGGACTCAGCGGCGGCTCGTCGCCCCAGAGCCCTGCGGACAGGCTGGCCACCGAGCATGGCTGGCCGGCGTTCAGCAGCAGCAGCGTCAGCGCCGAGCGATGCAGCCGCCTGCTGAAGGCGACGTGCTGGCCCGCCTCATCACTGATGTCTAACGGGCCCAGGATCCTGAAGCGCATCTGAGTCCTCCGTCCGTCACGGAGTTCGAAAGGATCGGCCAATCGTAATCACAGCCTGGGTGTTCTCCGCCGGGAAAGCCGCCAATTGGTGCGGCGCCGGCTCGGTCGCGGCAGTAGGTTCAACGATCCGGCGCCGGGTGGGGTGGACCGTTCTAGCTGCGGGTTCACGCCGCGATCACGGAATGGTCACGGGACTCCTCCTATAGTCGCCCCAATCGCTATAGCCCCGGGGAGTTGCATGCACATGGTCAGGTCCGGTCCCGGCCGCGGCAGGCGAGACGGCAGGCTTCTCGTCACCGGCCTAGCGGCGGTTGCCGCGGCCATGCTCACCGGGTGCGGGACCGGGGCCGCCGACGTCGCGCTGCCGGTCAAGCCCGGGCACGTGCACCTGGCTGGCGCCAAGGCAGCCCCGCCGTCCGCCCGCGACCTGGTGGTCGCCGCCTATGAGGGCTACTGGCGGGCGACGAACGAGGCGCTCGCCTCGCGCGACCCGGCAAGAGCCAGCGCGATCATGGCCAGCTACGTCCCTGGTGACGCCATCCCGGCCCTGGTCAAGGGCCTGAGAGCGCTGTGGGCGCGGAACGAGATCGGCTACGGCAGCCCGGTGTTCCACATCCTGAGCGTGAAGATCACCGGGCGGGGGACGGCGGCCGTCCACGACTGCGTCGACCTCAGCCATACGGGCTTTCAGAATCAGCAGACCGGCCAGGTTGCCGGCGGGTTCGGCCAGTCGCACGACTTCCTGATCACCACGCTCGCGCTCGAGCACGGACGGTGGCTGGTCACGGGCGCGATTCCGGTGGTGCAGACATGCGCGTACTGATCCGAGCTGGCCTGGTGCCGGCGATCCTGGTGCCGGCGATCCTGGTGCCGGCGATCCTGACGGCAGCTTTCCTGGTCGCGGGCACTGCGGCGAGCGCGGCGCCGACGGCTAGCGGCGCGAGCGCGGCGCCGGCTGCGGCGAACGGCAGCGGCAGCTGCTACCCCGTCAACTTCACCTGGATCTGCGTCTACAGCGGCGGTGGCGGCGGCGGATCCGGGTCCGGCGGCGGGTCGGGCACGGTCACCTGCACCTACACGAAGGCCCCGCCCGGCGTACTCGAGCGGACCGGCACCGGGCCGCCCGCGCCCGGCTACCAGTGGGACATCATGACCTGCCCGGGTTCGAACCCTGGCTCGATCGGCGGCCAGCTCGTGCAGGTGAACATCAAGTCGGGCACCCCGGCAATCAGCCCTTTTGACCTGCTGAAGATAGCGATCGGCGAGCTGTCCGTACCGACGCTGGCCGCCGCCACCGCGCCGCCACGCGGCAAGGACGGCCTGGTCGGCCTGCCCGAGTGGTTCTGGGTGCCGCGCGGTCAGTGGCACGCCGTCAGCGTCACCGTCAACGCCGGACCGGTGTGGGCGACGGCGACTGCCGCCCCCACGTCGCTCAGCTATGTCCCGGGAGGCGGCATGGGCTCCGTCAGCTGCACAGGACCAGGCACCGACTTCAACCGCGCGCTGCCCGCGGCGCAGCAGCATACGGGCTGCTCCTACACCTATACGCAGGCGTCGAAGGGCCAGCCCGGCAATGCCTTCCAGGCCGGGCTCTTCGTCACCTGGAAGGTCAGCTGGACCGGCTCGGGCGGCGCGGGCGGCCTCATCACCACCGGCTACACCACGGGGAACGCGTTCGCCGTCCGGGTCGCCCAGGCCGAGGCACTGGTGACCACGCCATGAGCGGCGGCAGGGGACCCGCGGTCGGCACGGCCTTCCACCCGGAGACCGACTCGGTCTTCAACGGGGCGAGCCGGCCCGCCAGCCAGCCCATCGCGCTTGCTCGGCTGCCGCGCCGCCGCCGGCCGGGAATGATCGCGCTGGCCGTTGCCCTGGTAGGCGCCGGCATCCTGGCGAGCACTGCCGTCTATTCCGCAGCCAACCTTCGCGTGCCCGTGCTGGTCGCCGAGGCGAGCGTGCCCGCCGGGGCACTGATCGCAGCCAGCGACGTGGGCACCACCAGCGTGTCCGTGGGCCCCGGCGTCCAGGTCATCCCCGCGAGCCAGCTCAAGCAGGTGGTCGGCCAGGTCGCCGGGACGGCGCTGCATCCCGGGATGCTGCTGACCGCCGCCGAGCTGGCCACGCAGCGGCCGCCCGCCCCCGGGCAGGTGCTCGTGCCGCTGCCGGTACGGCCGTCCGCGCTGCCCGCGAGCGGGCTGCAGCCCGGCGACCACGTGCTGGTGGTCGCGACACCGGGCGCGCAGGGCCAGTCCGGGTCGGCGACCGCGGCTCCGGCCCTGAGCGCCCCGGTCGCCGGGGTGGTCGAGGCGGTCAACACCGCGGCCAACACCGACGGGTTCGGCGTGGTGGACATCCTCGTGCCGGCCAGGAGCGGGCCCGACCTGGCCGCGCAGGCATCGACCGGCCAGTTCGCGCTGATCGTGACGCGCCGGAGCCCCTCATGAGCCTGTACGCGCTGGTCTCGCCAGGCGGGGCGGCCGGGGTCACGACGACGGCGCTGGCGCTGGCGCTGACCTGGCCGCGGCCGGTCATCCTGGCCGAGTGCGACCCGGCGGGCGGTGACGTACTCGCCGGGCTGTTCGCCGGGCACCTGCCCGCCCCCCGCGGCCTGCTCGGCCTCGCCTTCGAGGCCGGCCGCGGCACGGCCGCGATCTCCGCCGAGCCAGGCGGCCACCTCGCGCCGCTCGACGGCAGCGGCAGCCGGATGTTCCTGGCCGGCCTCAGCGATCCCCGGCAGGCACCTGGACTGGCCCCGGCCTGGCCGGCGATCGCGCGCATGCTGGCCAGCCAGGCCTGCGACGTGATCGCCGACTGCGGGCGGCTCGACGCCGGTGATGGTCAGCCGACCAGCGTCCTGGCCGAGGCCGAGGTGGCGGTCATGGTGATCCGGGCTTCCCTGCGGCAGGTCGCCGCCGCCCGGCCGAGGATCGAGCTGCTGCTCCAGTTGCGCGGCGGTGCGGGGCTGGCCGGCCCGGGGCGGCTCGGCTTGCTGCTGGT
>Ga0307373_10003422_pt1 | contig 27643 bp, 22 predicted proteins | sample OX2MG_FD_202534 | JGI IMG/M metagenome (GOLD analysis project Ga0307373, IMG submission 202534) | Soil microbial communities from Risofladan, Vaasa, Finland - OX-2 | ecosystem: Environmental > Terrestrial > Soil > Coastal area > Acid sulfate soil | place: Finland: Risofladan, Vaasa | collected... | reverse complement strand
GAGCGGATTGGTATATCTTCCCGACATCGGGAAGATACAAAAAATGAAAGGATAGGCGGCATGGATGATCAACCCAATTTTGTGAGTTCTCCCTTCGATGCGATTCGTTCTGTGGACGGGGATCGTGAGTACTGGAAGGCCAGAGAGCTTTTCAAGCTCCTGGGATATAGCCACTGGGACAACTTTGAGAAGGTGATCGCCAAGGCCAAAATTGCGTGTGAGTTTAATGGTCATCGGGTGGAACAGGAATTTCACGAGACGACGAAACAACGCAAGGTTGGCGGCAGGGGTGGCAAGGCTCCTATTCGAGACGTAGAACTGACACGCTATGCCTGTTATATGATCGTCCTCAGCTCGGATTCTGCCAAACCGATCGTCGGTCTCGCAAAAGACTATTTCGCCGAGCAAACCCGCCGACAGGAGCTAGCCGACGCTGATACTTTTGCCCAACTCTCGGAAGATGAAAAGCGTTTGATCTATCGCGCCCAGCTCGCCCTCTATAATCGAAGGCTGGCCCAAACCGCTCATGAAGCTGGCGTCAGAACCACACAGGAACATGCTGATTTTGCCAACTCCGGGTACAGGGGGCTCTATGGGGGACTCGTAGAGAACGACATCCACGCCTTGAAGCAACTCGCACCTGGTGAAGAGATTTCCAATTGGATGGAATCTGAAGAGCTTGGTGCGAACATCTTCCGTGCGACACAAACGGATGCCGCGATGAAACGTGGGAATGTGAAGGGGAAAGAGCAAGCGAACGCCACACACTTCACGGTGGGACGCAAGGTCCGAGAGTTTATCATCAACGAACTGGGGGGAACGCCGCCAGAGCAATTGCCTACTCCAGAGAAAAGTATCAAGCAACTTGAGCAGGAAGAACAATTTCGCCTCAAACAGAAAGACCAACCAAGTCTTTTTGATCAGCTCACTGAAGAGGGCGAGCCATAAGCATGACCCGGAGTGTTCGGGCGTGAGGTCACACGACCAAGGGGAAGAACGGTATGCCACATCGAAAAGCAACGGACCGGCAACTGGCTGCGCTCGTCAAAGCGCGGGCCGCACTCGCCCAAAAGCATACCTGTGAGCGCTGCGGCTGCGAAGACTCTGCGCGTGGGCTGCAGAAACACAGCGATGACCGAATCTATGATACCCTCCGCCATGACGAGAAGCATCGGTACTGCATTTCCTGCCGCATCTATTTCCGCTGGATCGACGCGAGGCTTCAGATAGAAGCGCAGTTGCTGGCGCTCTTTGAACAACGGACGCCTTTTTTACTGCTCGATACGGAAACAACAGGGAGTTGGAGTACCGAGGCTTTCAGGTCGTTGAAGTCGCTGTCATGAACCAGGACGGCCAGGTCCTCTATCAGTCGCTCTGCAAGCCCGATATCGTCATGCCCAGTGAGGCCTCGGAAATCTCCGGTTTGACCGATGCCCAGCTCGCTGATGCGCCAACGTTCACACGGATCTGGTCGAGCCTTGTGCAGCTGCTCACCTCGACAGATGTTCCTGTGTACAGCTGGAACGCCGACTTTGACCGCCAGGCGCTCAGGCTTTCCGCGAAACGCTTCCAGTTGCCTGTTCCGCCAGCGATCAGCGACAAGAATCGCTGGTTCTGCGCCATGAACCTCCACGCCAGGTGGTACGGGGAATGGAGCAACGGCAAGAACGACTATCGCTATCAGCCGCTCGAATGGGCCTGCACCGAACTGGGGATTGAAGAGGGCGGATATCAGCGGGCGGTCGGCGATGCGCAGAATACCCTCCGCGTCCTGCGAGCTATTGCTGCTCGTGCAGGGAAGCATCCACCGCCAGCCGACATGTCCTCCTTCCAACGCTATGATGGCGACTGATAGTGTGACCGTAGCACTGGCGTCACCATTATGGCTGTTCGCGGATGCTTCTGCGTCCGCGAACAGCCAGCATACTGATAGCGGGATACCGACCTCTTGCTCCTTCCATATCCCTGCTACAACTCAGGAGAGTTGATGATGTTCTAGAAAACCGCCGCGTAGCACTGGGAATGGGAAGAGAAGCGGGATGAATGAAGGACTTGCGTCGGAACGGAACCGGAAATTGGCAGAGGAATGTAGCCCCTGTTCATGTATAGCTTTACAAATAGCAGACATTTGGGTAGTATGTCTGGAATAGATCTTTAATGAGAAACAGCCCGAAAAACAGAGTTCTTCCTTAGAGAGTGAGAAAGTACATTGCCAGAGGACAAACCTACTTCGCGTAAACGATGCTCATCGTGCAGAACAGGAGGAACCTACGCAGCAGACCTACAGGCGTGTCCGTTGTGTGGTAGCAATTTCGAGACAGAAATAGCCGTCGCGGACGGCTCCCGCGTTGAGTTGCTCATCCCCTTTGCTGCTGCTCAATGCCCGGTCTGTGGAATGGTGACGCTCTTGCGACATGATCGACAGTGCGCTGGATGCGGCGCGACTCTTGATGACGAGGCGCGATCACGCGTCGATGAAGCGGTCAAACGACGACGGCGAGCGTTCAAGGTTCGCCTTGAGCGCCTCACGAAGCGGGTCCAGGAGAGTGGGATACTTCAGCCTTCTTTCACTCGCACAGGTCAAGGGGTTCCCCTCACTGAGTATGTTGCCCACGTCTTCAGATCGTCACTCGACGATGTCACTGCCATCACCGACACCATGCGAACAGAAATGCGAGCCGTCACATGGGACCCACAGGAAAAATCGCCATGCCTCACCAGCTTTCGGCAGGTTGTCGGCGCATTGGACCGTGGCATCACCCTCGTCACGACGCTTGCCAACCACTTACCGCCCATCGAGGCACGTGCGGCCCATCGCCTTCTCACGCGAACCATCGGTCAGCTGATCCATGGCTACGTCACGATCACGACGGCACTGATCGCCAACGATCCTGATGAGGCGCTCGAACGACAGCAAGCAGGCCAGCACCTATTCACGCAAGCGGCACGCACCCTCGGTTTGTTGCCCCGCATCATCACGCGTGCATCAAAACAGGCGTCCCCAGGGTGGTGGATGTCCGGAGACACGCTCGATCTGGCGGCGATTGCGTGGGAAGGCGTAGAGAACGTCCCCACGACCATTGACCATGCCGCAGACGTTGTGCGTGCGGCACTGGCGATGATTCCGGGCATTCCTGAACTCAGCGACGCCGAAGCCCTCCTTTTGCTTCCGGCAACGGTCTTTCCTGTGGCGGTCGCCGACCCGGTGCTACTCCAGGAACGAGCTGGTCTGCTCCGCGGGGTGCTGGATCGTGCAGACTCCACGACGCCTGACTGGATTCAAGACCCGGAGGAACTGGTTCTGCGGATCAACGAGGGTATTCGGGTCGTGAACGAGCAAGTCGAACGCCTGGGCTTCGCAGCCACCAGCCCAAACTCTCGACGCATGACCATCCTCCTGCTGGCTGACATGTATACGAAACTCGTGGAAGGCCCGTTGCGCGACCTGGGCGGTGTGGTCGTGATTGCGGCACGCGCTGCTGGAGGGGAGCCAAACGGAAGGTATATCCCTGCCATCGCTCGTGGCGTCCAGGCTGGAGACGCCGTCCAGGAGCTGGAACGTATGGGGCCGCTGTGGCATGAAGCAGTGCGCATGGTGGTGCGCAACGCCAGTGCGCATGGCGGTGTGCGCGTTCTGGACGAAGGTGTGGCACTGACGCAGCGCAGGATCGAAAACGGGGTCGTGGTGGATGAGTGGACCGTGGACATGCGTGATGCCGAGTTCGCCGAGGAGCTGGCGCGATTGAGCGAGACCTGCCTGGCGCTGCAACTCGGCATTGTCCCGTGGCTGCTCACGCACCAGTCAGAAGACATCAAGCGAGTACGACAGGCTGTATCGTTAACCCGGCAGGAATGTGAGGGCATAGTGCGCCTGCTTGCGGGACTGCAAGGGCTTCTGCACGTGGAAGTCGAGCGGACTGGGACGACGCTGAGCGTGCAGGCTCAAGCCGCCGCTGGTGCAGACGCAGCTTCCGTATCCATCCCCGCCTCGCTTGTGCCGGCAATTTTTCAGAGTTGGTCTGATGTGGATGTTGTCACGCTGCACATCAGCTCACGCGATCCCGTCACGTACGAGCGCACAGAACTCCCGGACGTTGATCCCCTGAGCGGCACACTGGATAGTGTAGCAGTTGGCCTTGTCGGGCGCCGCTGGCTCGGCAATCTGACCGGGGATGCGGCAATCGTGGCAGACATCACCTTTCTCGTGCGACCGCAGATTACTGTGATGATCGAGGCATTCAGACATACAAGTACGCAACCAGTGTCTGTGGTCCATGTCGCTGAGGCCTCTACACGGCTTGTCGCGCTCACCACCCGATTACGGTCTACCCAACTGCCACCACCTGGCACGCCGCTCGTTGCCGAAGTTCGAGAAGCGGCTCGCGATGCAGTTCGACGTCTTGATCGGCTCCGCTGGGCGTTTGTCGGGGCCGACATTCGCGAGCGACAGCGTCAGACGCGGTCTTGTGCCGCTCTTGTCAACCACCTGGGCGATATCGAGCAAAGAGCCATTGCTGAGTTCACTCAGGTCGAAGCGGCTGAAAAGATAAAACGCTTGATGCCCCATCAACCAGGTTCTTCCATCGGTCACGCTCATCTGTAGAAAGGATTTCAGGGGATAAGCAGAGCATGACCCCATGAGCAATATGTGGCCAAGCCCCCTTTGCATGATGGGAAAAACCAGACTTCGCCCCTGGAGCAGAAAGGATCAGAATCTATGGCACGTCAAACCGTTCATTCAGCTGAAGACCTTGAGGCAGAGGACCTTGTACGATTGGGTGAATGTGTCCGCGACATCGTCGCTCGTCTTGGTTACGGAAACGGCTCATCGCATGAAGCGATTCTGTTTCGCGAAGCTGTGGACGAGGCGATGTATCTCCTCACGCTGCGACAGGGTTCTCGTGCATCGCGCAATGAACTGTATGCACAACGAGGGTTCCCGCCCTCGAAGTCACCCCCGTTGGCAATGGAAGACCTGGCCCAGGATATCATCAATCGCTCCTTTGCCAGAAACGAGGAAGCCAGGCCTACTCAAGCAGCTTTACGGGAACGGGTACGGTTTGCACTCGCCCTCGATCCACGCTGTGCTGATGCCTATCACCTGCAAGGTGAAATAGAGGAACACACAGGACACTACCAGAAAGCGCAGGCCTCCTACGAGCAGGCGATGGAAATAGCCGCAGAGAAGCTTGGTCTGGACGCATTTCGCCGGGATGTGCAGACGGGACACCACCTCCACTTCTGGTATAGTGAGGGAACGCGCCCCTACATGCAGGCACGGGCAGCCCTGGCGCACCTCCTCTGGAGAAAGCTGAACAAGCTGGAGGAAGCGATCTCGCACTTCCAGGAGCTGTTGCGGCTCAACCCCGGTGACAACCAGGGCAACCGTCACGCGTTCCTGTGTTGTCTGTTAGAAAGCGGAGACGACAGCGCACTGGAAGCCGCGTTGGAGCAATGCCGCACCTATAGCGAAGCTGCCCTGGAACCGGTGGACATTACTGACACCTGCTGGTGGTACGCCTATGCGTGCTGGCAGTTCCGTCGGCATCGTTCTTCCACTGGAGAGAGCAGCACGCCAAAGGAAGCCACGAAGGCCTTACGCAAAGCATTCACGTACAACCGGCACGTCCCTCATCTCCTGCTGCACCCGGAGGACCTTCGCGCCATCCCCGACTCCTGGCACTATGCTCCTGGCGATATTCACGAAGCCGCCTGGGTGGTGGATTACTCGGTAAGTGCATGGCAACGAACGCCTGGCGCACTCACATGGCTCGAAACTGTGGCGCGTCGGGCAAAGCTTTTATCTACAAAGGCAAAAGGATGAGCAAGAGAACCGTATACAGGGGAAAAGAGGATGGCACTGGATAGTGTCAGCTCAGGTAAGCGACAGGGTACATGGTCGTTCGGGATAAGAGCAGAGGAGATGGTGAGCAGTGTCACGCCTGAGGAGAGGAACAGAGGGTAATCACCCATCCGGCCTATGCTCTCTCCCTTTCCCCGCGACACCTCGTTATAGTCTATGATTACCGTGAAAAGGATAGGATGAGAATGAACAAGAGGCAATCATCAAAGCGCACTCCATCATCAGGAAAGCAGTCTTCTTCGCGCTCCAGGAATCGGTTGACGCGAGCAGACCAGACTGCCCTGGAACAGCTTGACCATCTTCTGGAGTTACAACGTCGCCGCGAGCTGCTTGCGGCGAGTGTTCCGCCCGGGATCGAGACGACCCAGGAAGGGCTCGCGAACGGCACCGTCCTCTATCATTTTGCGCATCAGGAACTCGGCGCACTGGGCTTTCTGCGCATTGCACCTGTCCCCTACATGGTTCCTCCAGGAATGACGCACGTCAGCGCTGAAATGGAACCCTCTGATCCTGATGAGGATGAGCAATGGGACAAAAAGTACACGCTGTTCAAAGAGATGGTGGCGCTCTGTGTCTCCGCGCTCCCATCCTCGCACACGGTCTCATCGCCGCTCCCTTCGGTGGAAGAGGCCCGCGCAGGGCGTCGGCTTTACCTGCGCTTCCTTAATTGTGAGCATAGTATAGCGATGTTTGCTCTCGCGAAGGAGCTATCCGAGCCGGAGTACCAGCAGCTCCGTGCCGCCATCGAGAACGCACTTGTGACTGCTAGCCCTACTGACCGCATTGGCATCGGGCAGCGCTGGCAGGAACTCAAGCTGTATTGGAACGATTTACAAGCGCGACCAGAGATATGATGGTGCAATGAAAGACGTTATGGCAGCGTCATATCGCTCTCGCACTCGCAGACATGCGGAGCAGACCGAAAAGACAGAGTGTTCCGTAAGCTATCATGAAGGGGTGATATGCGCGAAGCTGACATGAAGTGCAAGGTAGCTGCCTGCTTGCTTTCTTCACCGCCTGACCATTTTCTCCTATTGGCCCCTTCCCACTTGCCTTTTCCCCGTCCCCCTGCTACACTGACTCGTAGCAGAAAAGATGTACCAGAAAGTAGTTTCTGGTACGGGCTTATCGGCAGGTATCCTTTCTCTCTTGCAGAAGGTGTACTCAAATACGGAACATGCTTGCCAACATCGTGTCATTTTTCTGAATCAATGGCACTGTTTTTGGGGGATTAAATGGCACCACTAACTACCTTTCATAGCCGCTCACATAACGCTACTCTTTTTAGGAAAACGTCATGTGTGGGGAAGTACCGGTTTATCGTTTAGGAAGTACCGGATTGTCGTTCAGTGATGCGAAATAGTCAAGAAGGAGGCGGTGGGGGAACATATAACTCCTACCTGTCTTATAGAGCAAAGTATGCTCGACAGCATAATCGAGGAAGTGTTTATACTTCCAAGGGGTAGCTCCTGTATGCCAGAAGAGCCAACGCTTGATGATGCTCTGGAAATCGAAAAGGCGAGTGATAAAGTATGCCGCGAGAAGAAGAATGATGAATATCGTAAGAAGAGGTAGCGCGAGGAGTATAAGCACCCAGAGCAAAAAAGTGGGTTTTACTTCGAGTAGACGCTCTAGAAATATTGTTAGGATACGAACAATCCGAAGAATAATTACAAAGCTACGTAGGCCTGCCATATGGAACATCGTAAATTGATCTAATAATCTATTTAACCAAATATTCATAGAATCGTTCGATAGCTTCTCACGGAACTCTTCTATAAATTGGGGATCCAAAGCTTTCTTCTCCATGGACCTTTTTATGTGCCTCACAAAGAATTCTCTATGCCTCACGAAGAATTCATACTGAAGTGCCACAATCTCCACGATAACGGAACGAAGTGCAGAAAAAAAGATGATAAGAGCCAGGAAAGCAACTAGGAGAAAAGCCGGGAACGTAAACGCGCCTCTGATCAGTCCGGTGCGCAACCCATAGATTAAAGCACCAACCAAGCCACCTACACAAATGCCTATCCAGATGAAGGATGCTCCATAGAAAATTCTGCGAGATCGGTGATCAGTCAACCAATTGAGACTCAACAGGCCGATGTGGAACTGTGTCAGGTTCCGTTCCGTTAACTGCTTCGCTAGCCAGGACAACCAGCGTATGGTCTGCTGCGAGCTATAGCGAGGATGGGGTCGCAGCATCCGCTTCACATAATCTTTAAATATCTGCCGTTGTAACGTCTCAGGAGAACTTCCGGTCGCCAGATCTTCCAGCGACTCTCCTTGATAGGCGAGGGTTAACACACTAAGCATGAGCGGCGTCGTGGCTAGCTCTTGTAGACCGGGATCTGTCTGGACTAAGGTGCGCATTTCCGCTAACTGCTTGCCTCCATTTGCGAGATAGTCGTCGATTTGCTGAATCGTAAGCGGTTGCACCAGAACTGCTTTCTGAAGCAAGACACGCCTCGATTGTGCTAGGTACTCAGCTCTACGGCTGCAAACCACCAGGGAGACGAGGGAATGTTCTCGATGATAGGCATTGATGGCTGTCACGCAGGCAGTGCGATGTGCTTGAGCTACCTCATCAAGGTCATCGAGTAGCAGGAGCAATCGGTCAGTGCTGATCCACTCCTGGCCGATTGCCAGGGGTACTTGATACTTGATCTTCAACTCGTTGATGAGCCATACAGCGAGGGGTAAGCGTTTCTGTGCCCAAGAGGACAGGTTAAGCACGACGGGAATAGGGTAGTTCTCATCACTCTCTGTGCGATCTAGAAGCGCACAGGCCAGTTCTAGAAGCAACGTCGTTTTGCCAGCCCCCGGTTCGCCCAAAATGAGGAGTTCGCCGTCAGCCTCATTGTATATCTGTAGAATATGGGTGCTGGGTGGCAAAGGGTACGGAGCTTGTTCCACGTCCTGGATTACCATATGCCAGGGATTTTCTAGGGCATCTGGCTGTTCATGCAATCCCAGAGTAATGGGGGCCGTATGGTAGAGAGATCGCTCAAGCACGCCCTTGATCCAGAAGTCTCGTACGTGTTTGAGCAGACGCTCCCGATGCTTACGTTCCTGTGTGGTAGGCACTTGGGTAGACTTCATCTTTCTGGCTAGTGGTAGCTGATCCTTCTTCGCAGGGCTATGCACCTCTTCGAGAGTACGACGAATGCCTCTGACAACAGCAAGAAACGCTTCATCTCGATTGGGCCAGCTCGTCACTGCTTTGGCATCAGGAGGTAGACTGTATAGATGAGCAAAGGGAGCCCCATCCCAATCCACCGGGCGCAGGAGAATGGGGATCACGTATGCCTTGCCGCTCTCATGTCGAACCATTGCACGTTGCATCTCAATCCCATAACAGTAGTCAGAGGCCAGAAAGTCGGGGCTGATGAGCAGCAGGATCAACGAGGCGGTGTTGAGGTGCTGGTCAATCTCTTGCGACCAATCCGAACCAGGTACAATCTGGCGATCATACCACATGCTGATGAGACCTTGCCGTTGCAACAGGCTTAGGTGCTTTTCTAACTCATCTCGCAGGAGTTCATCTTCATGAGCATAGGAATAAAAGACGGAAACGGCAGGTACTATTTCTTTTTGCTCATCCATAGGAGGACCATCCCTTTTTTCATTCCACTGCTTGCGCAGATCCGTCCTTGTCTCAAGAGGGCTATTAGAGTATACTAGAGTCATGACGAAATTACTAGAGGGAATGGCCCTTCTGAGAAGTGAATCGGTGAAATATGACCCAAAATTGTTATTTATCATGGTCAATGACCTTCTTTTCATCATGCTTGATGTCACTCTCTTGAATTTATCATATTCACAAAAGTTGGTGATCTTCCGCTACACCGTGGTGAGAGATGCACTGCCTATTGGAAGCCAGATTGTAGATCCTAGCGAGAGCATACCAAGACCCCACAGGGAGACCACCCAAAAGTTCTTTAACAGAGCAATGGCAAACAGGCTGGAGATTTGAGATTGGGGAAAAGGTTTGAAAGACAGATTCTTCCTATCACTTTTCAGCTAACTTACCAAGAAAGAAGATGGACTATAGCTCTGGAAGTAACCTAACTCTGTGCTATCAGTACAATCGAAGCGAAAACGAGAGCAAACCATCAAATTCGTCATAATCTGACAAAACATGTCTATTTGAAGTTTTCTAAATATCTGATGAATATAGAGCAGCTACAAGCAATCAAGTTTATTGATGCTCTAATCGCAATATATGAACTCGACCAGACCTTTCTCCAGCAAGAACTAACTCGCCATCAGGAGAAAAGTTGAAGTAATCAATATCAGACTCACCATAGAATTTCGTAATCAATTGACCTGTTGACAAATTCCATAATAACAAAGCAGAATCTCTCGTTGATATACCAAGATAACTGTCATCATCAGAAAGCGCGATATGCTTTATTTCAAATGTAAATCCCGTTAAAGTTTGTTCACATTGCCCTGAATTCAAATGCCAGATTTTGATAGTTCCATCATCTGAGACAGATAATACTCTCTCTCCATCTTTCAGCACTCGAACAAACTTTACAGTTCTTTCATGTCCTGCAAAATTGATAGGCGGAGCCGAAATTTTTAGATCCCATTTTAGCAAATAGCCATGTGTAAGTGCTGCCAGTAGGTATCTACCATCTCGTGTAACAGCTATATCCTGAACACCAGGTACCAGTTTTCCGTGATCTCCAAATATTTCCCTCTCAAAGCCTGCCTTAACCAATTCGGCTGAAGGCCTTCCTGCATTCCATTCTATTCTCTTACCAATTATTGGAAGAAAGTCGATGCCTTGATGAGTTCGCGATCTAATATCAACCCCCATAATTGTTTTGATAAAGTTAAAATAGAAGATAGCATGTCCCTCATCATGGGTAATTATCATTTTGCCAGAAGAAAGATTATGCACCTCATAAGCAACTGGTTCACCAAAACCCGCCATAATTCTGAACATCTCCCATTCATCATCTTCATAGCCAAAGTTCCCCGAATATACTAGTTCGCCACTTACCAGATTAAAAGATCTAATGCTCATCCATTTAGCACTTCTTACACAGATTACGAGAAGATTATCAGACGTTACTTCTATTCCTTCTATCTTTTGCACGTGATACTTATAACCAATGCTGGTGGTAAAGGTTTGAGCAGGTTGCCAAGTAGAAGCATCCCAAATTTTAATATAAGTTTCTGCAACAGATATCAGTCTGCCATCATCACAATTCACAAAGGCGGCTCCGAAATTTTCCAGAGTATGAACTGTAGCCCCTGTTGTCAGATCCCACAGCTTAGCTGAGCCTGTTTCATCTAGCGTAATGGCTAAACCAAGCTTTTTAAGAATGGCGGTTTGAATTACCGGAGCATCGTGTCCTATTGCTCTGTGAGGGAATCGTCTTAGTCGATTCAGATCGCTCACATCCCATACACGTATGTAATCTCCCGTGGCGGCGACCAAGCGCTTATCGGCAGTAAACAGTAGAGAATTTATGCTATATTCATTCCTTATTTGATAAATGGGAACTTCCTCAACTGAGTCCCAGATACAGATAACATTGTCTGATGAACCAAAAGCGATGTAGCGTCCATCTGGCGAAATAGCAAAGCAGCGAACTTTACTTTCATACCATTCGAGGGAACGTAGTTCTTGTCCGGTTTGTAAGTCCCAAATTTTTACTCCACCTCTATCGGAAGCCGATACCAAACGTTTTTCGTCAGGAAAGAGGGCAATACTGAGCACATAGCCAAAGCCATAAGCATCGATAGTCCTTATTTCCTGACCAGTATGAAAATCCCATATTTTAATCGTTCCATCGGAAGCACCTGAAATGATCAGCTTACCATCTGATGTCATGCATACGGTATTCAAGCCTTGTGTATGCCCTATAAGAGTGCGCATGAGAGCACCATCCTGTATCCTCCAAATTTTAATAGTTTGATCCCATGAAGCACTCACAATGTATTCCCCGTTTGGTGAGATAGCCAAACCACCAATCGGCTCTTCGTGGTAGTTTTCATCATGCGACAATATAAAAAAATCTGAACGTTTTTCATTACCACTCAGTGTAAGTATATTCTGTTCAGTTTCTATTTCCCAGACTCTGATGCTATTATCTGACCAGGTGCCTAATTCAGTACCTGCACCTGATACGATAAATCTCTCGTCGGGGGTTAACCTAATGGCTTGCACAGAATCAGTATGCCCTATAAGTCTCTTTAGCTCTTTACCTGTATTGAGATCCCATACACGAATTGTACTATCATGTGATGAAGAGATTATTCGGCGCTCGTCGCGTGTAAGTACCAGTTCGATGACCGTTCCCCAATGCCCTACCATAGTATGAATCAAAGGGCTTTCAGGAGATCGGAGATTGGGCTTAAGAGGTAATAAATACTGCCCTAAATTGGGCTTTGCTGGTAGCTCTATTGGAAGAGGATGACCTAGCTGTCCTAATCTCCCATATAGTTGGTGCCATAGTTGGTCTTTTTGCCTGATGAGAACATGAACGCTCAGCTGTAACGCACGTTGGATGAGTTCTAAATTGTCGTCTTGACCCTTCTTATGAGGGAGGCTACCAGCTAGGTTATAATCTGAAATAAGTGCGTGGATATCTGTAGTGCTGAGCTTGGCTGATATCCATGAAAAATCTTGCAGTAGGGCATGTAGTTCCTCGGCCAGTCCTGCTGCTTTCAAGTGCGTTGGCAGATAGCTGAAGAGGTATCGATCTGTAAACGTTTCCCAATCAACCTCTTTCCAAGTGGCCTTTCCCATACGGTAGTAGGTCGCTATCTGCGCATGATACTTCGGTCCATCTAACGGATAATCTCGGTTCTGACGACTATCAAGGAGATATTGACTAAACGAGGTGTGATAAAACTGATAAGCTACCTCTCGCTCATCTACCATCTCATCCAGAAATTGTTTAAGTTGCGCAAGAACTGAGTCAACGTAGACCACCTCTACTCGGGCGAACCCAGCGATTTGCTCGCGATACAGCGGTTCATATGCTACAGCCATAACCCCCAAAATAGGCAGGTATTTTTCTTCCCAGATACCAAGTTGCTCTGCTCTTTGCGTCTGAAATTTGATAATCTGAACTTGAGCAGATAGCAATAAAGGAAACAGTACGGGAGTAACTTGGTCACTGTCAATTGCAGTCAAGAGGAGATCACGATCAACAATTTCAATGGCAGAGACATTCGGAACAGTTTTTAATTGAGCAAGCAGAGAAACCGGTATTTCCTCCGCAACAGTGATACGTATAGTATCCTCTACGTTTCGCCGAATTTTCTCCAGTGCAAAGAAGCGGTAAATTTCACTTAATCCCTTGGGAATACCGAAATTATGCATATCTGTATATTTGATCTGAATACTCGCAACCAACTCATTAAAAAAGTGGTAGAGATAGAGAAAATTATTCTGGCTGTGCTCTACTACCTGAGTGGCGTAGTCATCGACTTCCTCACGTTTCCAGGTAGCAATCTTACTCGCTAATGGACCTTCGGCTAGTCGCTTGTCTATGTAGGCTCGTATATCCTGCTGGTTCGCTTGCCAGTACCCTTTCTTTTTATCGTCAAGATAGAGAAGATCACTCGGTTGAAATTTACTCAGGTGTTCTCCATTCCTAGAGGTCATTACTAGGCGCAAGTTCGGAGGGAATTCAGCATCAGTCGACTGAGGAAGAACATCCAGGGTGCTTGTTGTTCCTGCATGACGCATCGACTCATCCAAGGCATCTATGAGAATCACCACCTTTTCGTCCGGGTGCAATTGTTGTACCTTGCCAAGAGGGTTGATCAGAGCAACATGGAGAAGCGTCAAGGCATCCAAGGCTAGGGTGACGTCGATCAAGCGTCTGACTCGTTCGCCAAACACCTTGCTGCGTCCCGTAGCAACGCCGACCTTCACCTGTACTTCGTCTCCTTGCAATGGGAGAAAAGGTAAAGTATAGAGTTCATCAATAAAGCGTCCAACGACTTCTGCCTGATCCTTCGCCCATCCAACAGCAACTTGTATGTGGCCAGAAATACCTCGTTCAAAAATGTCCGGGCCATACTTCTCATAAAGTTGTGAACTAAGAGAGATGAGAAAGGCTCGTGCATCTACTCCCGTTACTCCACTCCGGTTATCCACACGGATGAAATGGCGTGGACAATTCCAGAACTCAGCCAGATAAGCTAAGAAGCTGGATTTCCCACTCCCCGGTTCACCTACGATAATCAAGGATCGCCTGTCTTTATCATCCCGAAAGCTGGTGGCTTCCTCAATCAACCACTTCCGTCCGACGAAATTTTGTGGATTATAATGGGCATTGATAATATCGTTATAGGCTGTGATTGTCTCGAAAACCTCAACCATGAGATTGCTCCTGCTGAGTAAGCATTCTATGAGCGCTCTCGATGAGGTTTTTTTGATTTTGTTGGCTCAGTTCTCGAAAAACCCGGGCGATATAACTGGTCTCATCGTTTAACTCATCTCCGTCACCATACTCTATTCCACTGATGCGAGCGCTGTCTTGGGCCCGATGGATGCGCACCCTTATAGCATTGGGTACGTTTCTATCCCTTGGTGCATTCACTACCCCACCTACGCGTGCCTGATCAGTAATTTTACCTGCTTTCACATCTATGCCTCTGTCTTTTCCATCCTTCACAATGGTCCTCTGTTGTTGCCAGAGGTAGGCAATCACGCCCAGAACAGGAAGAATATAGAAGAGATCCCGCAGTGTAGCAACAAGATTGGATCCGAATACGGCCAGCCCTATCAGAAGAATGAGATATGCAAGCAGGAAGAGAAAAACCTCTGACGTCAGTTTGTCAAATGCTTTGGTAAGAGGAATTTCATAAGGCGCGGTACGCGGCACCACAGCTGGCTGAGCTGTTCCGTGCTCTGCATGGTTACTCTGCTCAGGCTTCTCCTGAGGCAACTGTTCGCTCATAAAACCGTTCCTCTTTCATTGAGAACTCAAAGAATTACTCTTTAAATAGTACTGAGGCACTGAGCCGTTCAAATGGGTATTTTACAAAAAATCAGTATAGCACAAAAGGCGGGGAAATGGGCATTTCCCCGCCTTTTGTGCTATACTTGACCCGGAAGCCACGCTCAAAAGCACTTCGAAAAGAGGCACTAAGCCAGAAAAATAACAGCGAGAAATATTTTCGAGAGAGCAGACAAATATGCAACGAGTGACCACCTTGAAAATTGATCACCTGGAATGGACTCCCACCAGACTCCTGGAACACTGGCAACAGTATTTACAAGAGCATGATCATTCCCCTGGCACCGTCAAAAAATACACGCAGGCTGTCTCGCACTTCCTGGCTTGGTACAAACACGAGGAACACGTTCCACTTCAGCTTACCACTCTTACCCCGATTGCCCTCATTGGCTATCGCAACGAACTGCAACACGTGCAACACAAATCCATCAGTACTATCAACCTGCGCATCAGTGCGTTGCGTGCCTGGAGTGCCTGGCTAGTTGACCAGGGATACCTGCCACTGGACCCGGCAGCACGGGTGAAACTGATTGGTGGCGAAGCTGGCTCCAAACGGGAGGGGCTTTCCAGCTCCCAGGTCAATGCGCTGCTCCGCCAGGCGCAGGTCTCCCGCGATCCTACACGGAATTACGCTATTGTGCAGGTGTTGCTGCAGACGGGGATTCGCCTCAGCGAGTGCAGCCATCTGACCTTTGGCGACCTCACCTTTGGCGAACGCAGTGGCCTGCTCCTGGTCCGGGCGGGCAAGGGCAATAAAGTCCGGTCCGTGCCGATCAATAGTTCCGCCCGTGATGCGATTGCTACCTTAGTGGCTCCACGACTCGGCGTGCAGAAGCCATCGATCAAGGCAGTGGCTACCAAATGGCCCAAACCTGGCTCTGAGCAGGCCTTTGAACCCCTCTTCGAGAGTCAAAAAGGAGGAACCCTTAGCACCTCAGCGACGGGACAGATGATTGACGATCTGGTCAAAGCAGCAGGCGAGTTGGTTCCCCAAAAGACCAGTGCGCATACGCTGCGGCATACCTTTGCCCGCAATTACTTGGCGCAGTACCCCGGTGATGTCGTCGGGTTGGCAACGCTGCTCGGACATAGTTCTCTGGATACCACGCGGCTCTATAGCCAGCCCTCCGTCGAGCAGCTCTCGACGCGAGTGGAGCAACTGAATATGAATGCCTATACGCGTTAAACTGGGCGATCAGCATCTGCGACAAGAGGATGGAAGAGCGTGCAGCAACACACACAACTCACCGAGTTCACAGACGCTCAGCGAGCTGAAGCGCTGAGACAATTTCAAGTGATCCGACCATTTCTCGAAGACGGTGTTCCTCTCACACGTCTTGCGACTGAGCACAAACTCCAGCTCAGAACGCTCAGGCGTTGGGTTCAACGCTATCGCGCTGACGGTCTTGAGGTTCCCCCACTTTTGTGGAATGGTGAAAGTTTAGGATATACTATTCCAGAGGGAGAACCAGGATCATGCAAAAAGTGCAGAAGGGAGACCATTCCAGTCCGGGGGCTAGTTGGGGTACGACCCACATTCCGCAGTTTGGGACGGCATTTTTATGAATAACAAGATTCGTCAGCAAATCAATGACTTAATGCATGTAGTACATGTTCTACTTGACAGCCAGAATGAGCTTTCTCGAAGTGTCATTCTATTGTTGTGTTAATCATCCTCAAAATAGAGGTAAAAAACATGTATTACATGCAATTGTTAATATCTAAAAAATCGTTTTTCAAACTGCGGAATGTGGGGTACGACAACGATTTGTACAAATTTGGGCCAGTTGCTTAGAGCGATCCTCTGAACTGCGCTGACAAAACTTGGTGCAGTTATCTTTGACCTTCCGGTCTCATATTCGGAAAAGCACTTTTCGAGCCTGATGACTTACAGATTTTACGACATTCATTGGCTCTAATTGCTCCTGAATATAGAAAAGGTAAGACATTGGAGAAGAGCGTACTTTTTGCTTTCCTTCTTCTTGCATTTTTCGGATGACAGGAAAAATACTGCAAGCAAGTGCGCCTCCTCCTAAGATAACAGGATTAAGCGACGGGAAATGGAGGTAAGCTTCTCCAGCTGTGAGCACACTGGCTAAGAGAGGGGGAAGAGCTACTTGTATGCTCATAGCACTGGTGACAGTATCTATTCCCAAAGAATTGAGCATTTTTTTAAAATCATTTAGCTGAGGTTTCAGTTCTCTCTCATAGAGAGTCTCTATATGCATTTTAAAAGCTTCAATATCATTGATATCACTAAGGTCTGTTTTATCTGAAGATAAAATATGAATGGCATTTTGAAATGCAATCATCTCATCCCGATACTTTGTCCGAATCTGTACGATCTTTTTCGCTGGTATATTAGAAAGATCTCGAGGGATAACCGATCGCAACGCGACTGCTGCTATGTGTTGCTCAATCTCACTGCCTTGAGAGTATGATGGGGCAAAAAGTGTGTCTGGCCTTTCAAATGGGAGAAGAACTTGAACGAGTCGCTCTACAGTGTAGCCGCTCGTTGCTACATGGCTAAAAAGATCATCCGTTACCAGGTGAAGCTTTCGTTCTGATGCCATTATATCTGCCAAGACTTCCACATAGATAAAAGCTAGTTTAGGATGGATAAGGATAAGTTCTTCGGTTTCCCGGGAATCTGGAACATAGAGAGGACGACGTGTAATTTCTTCCTTTGATTGTTCTCTCCAAGCGGCCCTTCGACGAGCCTCCATACGAGCATAAAAAGTTGGTGTGTGCTGTTCTAGAATGCTGTTTTGAACCTTTGGGTTTTTAGCCTGTTTTATCGTTTTTATTAACTCTTTTGCTTCGAGGGCATTTGCTAATAGTGGACCAAGTTTGCCACCAGATCCCTTTGTTAATATGATAGATGACGCCTCCTCATACTTTAATAAAGCTTGAACATGCTCTTGCATATAACTTTCATACTCTAGTTGATAGACGTCATTTTCTACTGTAGAAGAATCAGACTTAATGCTATATCTTTGTCTGAGCTCCTGCTCATACTTCGTTAGCACTTCGAGGAACATTTTGCCAGCATGTTCTTTATTCCTTTCCGTAGGATAGAGGTTCTGAATGAAGCCAAGTTCGTCCGTAAGGAGCCGAACTGTGTCAGAATCTAGGGGTGATCTATAACGTTTGGGCACAATACGACCCAATTTTTCCCAGTAGAGAGCTGCGAGTTTGATCCAATTATCATTGTTAAATTCCATAAAAGGATAATACAGCCCTAAATAACTTTCCATATGTTTTTTCCTCTCGAGCGACCGCTCCCCAGTCTGCCAGTCCTCGTCACTTGAAATCGTTGTTAAATACCGAGCCAGACATTGTAATCGCTATTTTACTTTGAGTGATTTTCTCATTGAGAAAATCACAAAGCTCAAAACTGGTAAAGTGATCACCAGAAGTCAGGTTGTCGATACGGAAGAGTTTATCGAATAATGTTGTCTAGCCATACATCGCCTCTTTGCAGGAACCGGATTAATAAACGTCCTTTATCGCAGCTAATAACCCATTAGGTGCGATAGCTTGCCATCTTCCGACGAAAACGCTACACTGAACCCCAACAAAAGTATACTCTTTTTCCGCATTAGGTGCAATAACGTATGAAAACACACGCTTCTCCATCCCTGACTCTGGCACATGCATTTGAGCAGTTCTTGGAAATCTCCTCATTCGCACGAAGAACCCGCGAAAGTTATGCCGAAGATCTCACACCACTGTTGGCGGAGGCAGGCCAGCAACCAGTCACGGCACTGAACACCGACGTTCTCCACACCTTTCTCGCACGCCAGGAATCCCTCGCCCCTACCACGTACAATCGGCGCCTGGCTGCGTTGCGGAGTTTCACCCGCTGGCTTCGCGAGCAAGGATGGATAGCCGAGGCACTCCTGGATGGCATTGAACGGAAACCGGAGGGGAAACGGGTGGCTCGCGCCCTCGACGCACAGAAAGTCGAGTCGGTGTTGCGCAAAATCGAGGACCCGCGAGATCGCGCCCTGTTCTGGCTGATCTATGATGGTGGCCTGCGCTGTCAAGAAGCACTCTCCATCGACATCGACGACATTTCCTGGTCGGATCGCTCGATTCGTCTTCATGGCAAAGGCGACCGCCCACGCGAGATGTTCTTTTCTCGTGCCGTCGGGACCCTGCTCGACAAGTACCTGGCGACACGCGGATATCCGACGTCGGGACCACTCTTCGTGACGCACCGCAAGGCCCGTTTGCCGCGGCGGGCTGACCTCACCGCCGATGGGTACGCTCGTCTCTCCTACCGGCAGGCCGATACGCTCTGGAAAGGCTATACCCCCCACTGGGATCTCCACCAATTGCGCCACACGGCCATCAGTCTGCGCGCTGCCCATGATTACACCGAAGTGGACCTCAAACGCTTTAGCGGGCATACCTCTTTGCGCAGTCTGGAACGCTACATCGCCGATAATCGAGAAGCCGCTAAACGCAAAGCACGCGAGTGGGAACGCCGACAGCGCTTCCAGTAACGTGAGCAGAGAACGCTCTTCACGCTTCACCTCCACAGAAGCAGGAAGGGCCAAAAAAGATTCTCAGATACGGCTCAACTGGCAGCGAGCGCAGGTTCCTGTGGTGACTTGCCCGTTTCCATGCCAGGATACCAGCGCTGGAAGGTCGCCGTTAAGGTGTCATCCAGCACCCGCGTTCGGACTTGTAACAACAGATGAGCACCGCGCCTGGTCCAGCGCATTTGTTGCTTCTTCACAAATCGCTTACTGATCATCTGGTTGACGGAGGATTCGGCGACGGCTGAAGAGATGGCTTCTCCATTGCGATAGCGATCACCATAGTTGGGAATGGAAGATTGGTTGGTGTGAATATACTGGTCAAACTCGTGCAAGGTCCTCGCCAGCTTCCGTGCCTCTGGGCTTGCCTGGGCACCAATGTCCAGTTCCAGCCACTCCAACACTTGCAGTGCTTTATACACGTTGCTATGCCAGAGGAACCATTTGACCCGCTCCAGTTCTTCCTCGAATTTCTCTCCCTTGTGTTCAACCGGGACTCCTTTGGCCATCTGACTCAGCACCGTCAGGCGCATGGTAATATGGAACCAGTCTAATATATGGGAAGTAAGCGGGCTGTGACCTTCTGTCAGGTCGCGAACGGTGTCTCCCCCATCCGTGAGAAACGTGACGGCCTGGTTCATTCGCAATCCCTGAGCCTGCAAGACTTCAAACAGCCGTCGCCGAGGTTTGGTATCGTAGCCGGAGACCAGCCCAAAGCGAGTGGTGGCTCCGTCTCCTGTGGTGCTTTTTCCGACAATCACTTCAAACGATCCATCTTTGCGGCAATCCTTCGAGCGTGCGTGAACATAACCGCCGTCCAGGCTGACCACGAGTGGAGCCGCTGGCTCCGGCAGTTTGTGCCATTGGTCAGGGCAACCTTCGATAAACGAAGGTTGCTCGTCACCCAGTTCACCTTCAAGACGTTCGGCTATCTGGTGGACATGACGTGAAATAGTTGAGGTACTCAGTTGATGCTCCATCGGCAGAAGATCGCTCAGGAGCTTGACGGTCACGCCATAGGACAGCAGCGAAGCCCACCGGACCTCCTGACAGAGCAATTCTGGTGTACTGCGTTCGGAGAAAAGCACGGCGACAGGACTCCAACTGCGCTTCTGGTGGGATTGGCAGGAGCACGTATACAGGCGTGGACTGGAGAGTGTGAGCTTGCCAAAGAGGGTGCGCACGCCGATCTGGTGTTGTCCCTTGCACGCAAGAGGCTGCTGGCAATGTGGGCACTGGCGCTGGTGCTCCACATATTCTTCAACTTGTTGGGCGGTCATGGCTTGCTGGACGCCAGCCAACATCTGTTTGGCCTCATCCAGCCGTAACCCAAGCGTTTCTGGCGTGAGTTGATTTCGCTCGAAGCAGACCACTTCTTCAACATGGAGAGGAGCCGCCTCCTGGTCTGATTCAATGAGCACTTGTACTCGGATGCGCATCAGAGCTTCCTTTCTCTCCTACCTGCCCGGCGTTATATTCAGCCAGGCGGTGGTTGACGGTTTGTCGATCAAAGTCCTCATGAACTACCCAGTAAGCCAGTCGTCGCAGTTCATCTTGGTAGTCATCCAGCTCATCGCGATGATCGAGTAGAAGCTGCGCAAACTGCGGCAGAACTTCCCACTGAGGATACTTGTCTTGCAGTTCCATAAATGCCCACGGGCCGCCACAATCCTCGATGGGTCCGCGTCGTTTGCCTGCCACGCAGATGGGATAACGCTTCGCAGGATCAAGAGGGAGAATCTGCTCCAGACGAATCTCGTGTTGCCACCAGTCCGTCAGATCATATTCGTAGACCCACGTTTCTTTGCAGCGGAAGTGGAAGTCACGGAGTTGGACCTGACGCGGATTGTCGTCGAAGATCACTCCTCCAATTTTCTCGATCCCGTAAGGCTTCCCACGAATGAGGAACTGATGTAAGTGATCATCCCTCCAGCCAAACGCTATTTGCAGCGTGTCATGAAGTTCAGCAATTGTGCTGTCGCTGCGGACTAGCAGGCGACGCCAGATCTGCGGGCTGATCCTCCGTATCCAGATACGCAGTTGGTAGACTTCAATTGCCTTATCTGTGCTCTTCATCCTTCTCCCTTCTCCTCTGCGTAATCTCTCTTCTTGCACACCACTATAATCGCTTCATGCGTTTTTGCACAGCGGAGGGGGACTCTTTGCCTATATTTTAAATCCGATAATTAAGAAGCACAGCAATTAGCCCCCGAAATGGAATGGTCTCCATGAAGCGCACAAGAGCAAACAGGAAAGACTGTTCTAGCAAGGGGCAAAGAGGTTCTTTCCTTAAAGCAGGCTCTCGTAAGAGAAATTCTTGGAAGTGGTGTACTTTCTGCTCTTCTTTCACGTTCTACTCGGTCGCTCCTGTGCGCTTCATGATAGCTTACGGAACACAGGGCCATCTACGGCGGGTACGCCTTCAGCATATTTCCTATAGCCATAGACTATTCCACCCAACAACTACCAAGAAACAGAGACCAGACCGACAGTAGGGGAGTGAGCCGAGTTACGTATCCCTGGGTGTTCTGCCTCGAGCGGGTGGGAGGTCGATCAGTTCGTCGTTGGCGATCTCATTGCTGACGATATAGCCCAGGGGGGTGATCGGATTACTCCATCCACCAGCATCCTGGAGCGCCTTGATATTCACCCCTTTTTTACGGGCCTGCTCGGTGGCCCAGCTATGCCGCAGGTCATGTGGAGAGAGGTTGTCCAAGGACACTTGACTGCCATCCGGGAGCGTTTTCGTCAGATAGCGTCGGCCAAGTTCGCGGATGCGCACATAGATCGAGGACTCATCGTAGCCATCCTCTTTGCGCTTTCCGCGGTAGAGATGTCCATCCTCCCGCACCTTCACTGAGCGGGGATCCCCCTCAAAGAGCCGCTGCTGGTCTTTTCGCGGAGGAAAGCGCTTGAAATAGAGCCGTGCTGCCATCGCGGTATCATCAGAAAGCCAGTGTGTCTGCGTTTTGTGGACTTTATGGCGGTAAAAGGTAAAGGTACCCCGCTCCAGGTCAAGGCACTGCGCCGGTAACCCCACCACTTCCCCCTCGCGCAGCCCGTGATCGGCCAGGAAACAGACCAGCAGCAGATCGCGGATCGCCAGGTCGCTCCCATCGGCCAGCAGCGTGTCCTTGAGTCTGCGGTGCAGCAACGGATCCACCAGGTTCGGCGAGGCTTTCTTGCTCCCCTCCTTCCGTGTCCTCATCCCTCGCGCCTCGCGCTTCTCATCGATATTGCGTCCCTCGCTGGGACGGATCTTCCGCACCCGGTAAATGCGGGCATGCTCGACCGCATCGAGATAGTCGGCCTGCATGGCAAGCGTGCAGAACATCTTCACGCTATCGATGCGCACGTTAATCGTCCCGATGGTATACTCTTGCGCCTTCATCCACTCCCGGAAACCCTCCACCAGACCAAAGGAGATGTGGGTCCAGTATGCCAGGTCGTTAAACAGCCGGTGGAGCGGCGGCAGTACCCCGTAGGCCTCTCCCCTTTTCCTTACTTCCTCCAGGTACTGTTCAAAGAGTGCAATCGCCGCCTTATGACGGCGGATCGTTTGATCGGAACACGTCTCCAGATAGCGTTCCAGGATGCCTTCACGCGCCTTCTCGTTCGCGACGCGGGCCGCCTCAACTAGCCAGGTCGGACGTTGAGCGGCTCCAATTGGAACCAGGGCAGTCTCTTCGCGCTGCGTGCCTGTATCCTCCATACGTTCCTCACCTTCCTTGTGTGCAATATGTCGATCATTTAACTGTGTGAGTGTGTTTGTTATGCCCGTTGGTCGCGTGAGAAGCAGATTCTGTCCCAGTACCGGCTCACCCAGCCAGATCACCCAGGTCGCTGATGACATCATCAATCAAGGCTACTACTTGCCACCCCTGCCGGAAGATAAGATCATAGATACTGGCGTGCTTACGGTGAAAGATGTCCTGGTAGGTCATCGTAACCCGGCACACGCACCACGGCTCTTTTGAAACATTCGGACTCTCTAATGGGTGTTTCGGTGCATTAAACGTATACTTTTGCTGGTGATCCTGCGATTCGATGCACTTCTTTGCCTGAGAAAAGACTGTAGGACTCAAGGGACCGGCAAGGGTATACTGAAGTTCTTTTTCTTCTCCCTGGCTCACCACATCAACCACCCAGTGATACCAACGCTTCTCTCTTTCTTCTTCTGCTTTCACGCCGACCCAATACTGCCAGCTTCCGTTAGAAGTAGCCGCAGCAATAGCTTCTGGACCATAGATCACACTTCTGACGTTGAGTGCGGGTCCAGCGCCGGTATTATAGAGAGTGATGGTTGGTGGCGCTACTTCCCAGTCCAGGTACCAATCGCTTCCCTGGTGTACTGGAATGCTCTGAGGCGTGGACTTGATAATGAGTATCGGGCGTGCGTCATCGTAGCGAGTCCGTAAAGAACGTCGACCCTCCCTTATTCCTAACCACAATGCAATCCCAACTGCCAAAAAGGTTGCCATGGCGGCGGCGGCCTGTGCGATACCTCCTACAGCAGTCCAAAAGAGAGACCAATCCATATCATCCTCCGCAATTTTCCTGCAGGTTCATCCTCACGTACATGTATCAATCGAAGTCCCATCTATAAGCAATGGGACACGTAGCGGAGCATAGCGCTTTCCATCGTACCGCGCCACGATCCCCTGGCAGACCCGAAAAACCGGCTCCCAAACGGGCATTTTCGGGCCAATTCATGATTTCCTTTACAAATCATGAATTCGTGCCACCCTTAAAATACCCCAAAAAAGCACCCCTGTCAAGTCCCTCTCTTCCTTTTTCCAGACACCCAAAAACAACAAGCGATCAAGCAGGCGCGTGCTTTCCCATCGTTTCGTTGCGCAAGCACAGACGCATGTTCCACCGTGCTACTCAGCAGCGCTCGCCTGCTCGCGACACGTCCCCTTGGACTACAGAGAAAACAAATTGTGATGTACGGACAACATAACTACATGATATCATGTAGTTATCCATCAGAGCATCTCTGGCTAGATCCTCACCGCTAGCGCCTGCACACATCTCGGTACTGCTTCCCTGCGTGCTTTCCCGCACCCACAGAACCCAGGCATACAGGGCACACCATCTGCCTGACCCATGCGCCACCGGGCCCTGCGTTAAGGAAGGAGCTTCGTAGCCGCAAAGTAGATAAATGCGGCACAGTTTCAGATAGAACGAGATTCACTGCACTAATTGTTCAGTGTGTTTGGCCCTTGAGTATGAACGGAACGGGATACAACGATAAGCAATTTTTGTGCGTTTGCTTTTCCTGCTCGTTTGGCTCTACAGGCGCATGGATACGGAAAGACGTAGATCTTCTACGAGCATTACAGACTGTAACGTACTGAGTAACACATAGTGAAGGTATTTTATAAACCCGCTTGAGAAGGCACTTAACAGGCTTATCGTTGTATCCCGTTCCGTTCATACTCAAGGGCCTACTATAGGTGACAAGCAGCTTGAAAGAAACGGCTGCCTACAAATAGTTGGCGCGGGTATTCTTCAAGGAGATGCCCGCGTTTTGTAGTGCTGTAGTCAGTGACAGATGTCTATGGCACAAAGCACGGTTCATTGACACGTGACAATTTGAGGTAAGGCTAGGATCACTGTGAAAATAGCTTATAGCGTTGCGAAACCCCTTCCCAAGCCTCCTCAGACGATAGCAAAAGTGAGGGAAATGAGGAAGGAAGAGGAAGGAAAATGCATCAAATACTCACTCAAGCTGTTTTTACCTTCGTTCTACACCCCTGGAAAGGACGATATTTTTGCACCCGCGTTCGTTATGAGCTATTTTCGCAATGATCCTAGTCTTACCTCTAAAAGAACTCCCTGTCAAAATAATGCATGTATTGCCTCTCTCACAGCAAATAGAGACATGATAAGGAGTTATACCGTCGTGGTAGTGGCCTTAGCGTATAAATATCCCGCAATGATATGGTGACTCCTTGAAGAGGAATCTCATCACTCTTCCCCCGTATCAAGCAGCGACGGCTGCTCGGCCTGTTTCTCCTTTGTTATGCTGCGCTTTTTCGCTGCGCGGCGTCGCTCCTCGACGAGCTTACGAATAGAAGGCGCTGGCGGTAGGGTTTCAGGCATGGGCGCGTTGACTGCCTCGATGGCCTTGCGTACCTCGTTACCCACGAAGTAGTGCGTGTCAATCGCCTTATCCTCGCCCACAATGCCTTCGCTTCGCAGCTTCCCCTCTGTCAGCACGTTCTTGAAATCAATGGCCGATAACTCTGGCCGACCGATGTTATCAAGATATTCCTCTTTCTCAGGAATACCTTTGATTCCCTTGAGCTCATCCCGCGTGTGGCGATGCAGACCCATGTAACCGGCGTCTACGAAGATGCCGAAGTTCTCGGACAGCACACCGGCACCCTGTGCCGCCTCTGCCAGTTGCTTAAAGCTCTCTGAGACCTTCAGGCGCGTCTCCAACCGCTCGTTTTGCTCGCGGAGGAGCTGGTGGATTTCGTTGGCGCGGGTGCTGACCGCAAAATACACTTGAGCTGCGGCGATCTCTGGTTTGCGTGGATCGCCGTTCTGTGCAATCAAATAACAGGCAAATCGGCTCAAATTGTAGTCCTGAACGTTCTGAACCGCGCCCTTGCCGCCCTTGATCGGTTTCCCGGCGCCGGGAAAGTGATCCCCGACACTGTTCCCCGTGTTCTCACAGGCGATCATGGCACGTTTGATCGCGCCCTCAAACCGTTCCCACTTGGAATAGCCCAGGAGCGGCATTAAATCGCGGGCGCTCCAGTACTCCTGCCCGTAGGGATTCAATTGTCGGATGGAATTGAAATCGGGCTGCACGTTCATGCTATCCCCTCTTTCTTTGCCTTACGGCCAGGGCGCTCCGCAACAACATACGCATCAATGTCGCTCTTCTTAATACAGTTTGCTGCCGGTGCCGATATCCAGCGTCTCAATCTTGCCATAGCGCGCCAGCGTGCGCGGATAGTTGCGGTCTATCGGCCTCCCTGCTGTCTCCGAAAGTTTCTGGACAGCCTGATCGTTGGTGTACCAGTCGTCTAAGGTAATCCTCTTTGCCATGAGTGTCTCCTCCAGTTAACAGAGTCTACAACATAGAACGAGTTTTTACAAGTTTCTGGAAAATGCCGTAAACTGGCTTGAAACCTGTGATTTTTAACGCGCTATATGTTACTATATGCATGGAAAGAGCAACAAAAAAAGAAGGAGGCCTTCCGGCGCTGGTCCGGGAGGACGTTTTTGTTCTCCACTACTCAATCGCGTACTTCGATACCGTTGGCGAATTCGATGTTCGTGCATCATGTTCGGCGCATTCACGCGCAACATGAGCGGTATTGTTGCATTCGCCAACGGTATCGTACTTCGTAAAGAGATCTTCGAGGGCTTCATTCATCATGGCTTTCTTCATCAGCTTTTTGCGCTTTGGCAGAGCGGAGCGGTCAATATAGGGGTCAAAACATTTTTCCCCGTCAAGCAGAAAGCAATTCGTGCAGAAGATGAGAAAGGGACATTTGTAGCCGAGATATGTCCAGGCACTACCGCGAAGTCAGTTCTGGTCTCTCATTTATCCACACACCTCTTCGTTTTCAGCTTCCGGGGAGGTACAAACGATCCAGCCGGAAGCATTTCATCTCTTTAAATACTGTTCATATGATCAGTTCCTCCTATTGCTTAACGGGGAATTTAGCAGGGAAAAATGTTTTGACCTCCTATTGGGATTTGTTATGGAGCGCCAGGTGTTGGAAAGACCCTTTCGGCGAGACATTATGCTAGGTAGGATTGGCCCGCGAGTACGAACAGAACGAGAGACAACGATAAGCGCATAAGATGGCTCCTCAAGCCACTCGAGAAAATGCTTTCATCATGCTTTACTTGGCCCGTTACCGTCTGTAGTGTTCTCGCTCACTGAGCATCTTTTCTCATCCATCTACCTGTAGAGCCAAACGAGCAGAAAAAGCCGAAGCGCAAATTTTTCTTATCGTTGTCTCTCGTTCTGTTCGTACTCGCGGGCCGGAGGGAAGCGGTGGGTATCATCAGGGTATAGTATAAGGAGTGGAATAGGTCGGGTGTTCCATCAAACAGGCCAGCGTGTGTTCTGTCTTTGTTGAGTGTAGTTTCCAATGTAAGCGTAGAAAAGAATGAGCGTGCGAGGCATTCATCTTCTGTCTGCGACAGAGAAAAATCTTTCAGAAGCGTAGAAAAAGTACAACTTTCTAGCGTATGGAGAGAAAAAG
>Ga0307373_10003421_pt1 | contig 27646 bp, 23 predicted proteins | sample OX2MG_FD_202534 | JGI IMG/M metagenome (GOLD analysis project Ga0307373, IMG submission 202534) | Soil microbial communities from Risofladan, Vaasa, Finland - OX-2 | ecosystem: Environmental > Terrestrial > Soil > Coastal area > Acid sulfate soil | place: Finland: Risofladan, Vaasa | collected... | reverse complement strand
GCTCAGTGCCGGGGACACACACGACGGCGATTGGGTCTGCCTCGAGTGCGAGGAACTCGACGACGAGGAGAGCTAGGGCCCCGGCGAGGGCTAGTAGCGCGATCCGGACCGGCGGCCCATCGAGCCGGCGCGTCGCCGACCGGATGCGAAGTTCCGCTGCACCTTGTCCATCTCGGCCGGAGAGATCCAGGAGTGGTCGTTCGCCCATTTCTTCCGTTTGCGCTCCTGGCGGCCCCTCCGCCAAGCGCGGATCCCGTCGAACATGGCCGTACCGTAGAGCTACCGATGAGTCGTTTCAAGGGAGTCGACGAAGCCGGCTCAACCCTCTAGGCGCGAAGCACCGCGCGGCGTGGGCCCGCGAGAAAGCCGGCTTCGACGAGGAGCGGCATGACGTCCGTCTCGGTGACCGGCTCGCCGTCGAAGCGCTCGACCGCGAGACGCTTCGCCCCGCCCTGCTTCACGAAGGAGACGAGCGCGGCGAGCGCGGGGCGAAGCCAGTCCCCGGCCGGCTCGCGCAGCGGGACGAGCGAGCGGCCGCCGCGCTCGACGTACAGCGCCGCCTCGCCTCCGAGCAGGACGACGTGCGCGCCCGCGACGCGCGCCGCACGTGCGCCCGACCGCTTCGGCCACGGGATGACGGCGCCGTACGGCTGCGCCGGATCGGCGGCGGCGAGGACGAGCGGCTCCGCGTCGTCGCCCTCGCGCGGCCGCAGCTCGCGCAGACGTTCGACTGCGCCGCCGAGCGCGAACTGCGCGCCGCCGAGGCCTTCGACGAAGTAGCCGCGACGGCACGAGCCGAGCGTCTCGAGCGCCTTCAGCTCGCCGTACACCGCGCCGTAGCCGCCCGCGATTCCCTCCGCGCGGACCGAGTCGCGCGTCACGATTCCGTGCCGTTCGAGGAGAAGCTCGGCGAGCGCACGGCGATCCGCAACGCCGTCGAAGAGCGGCGCCGCGAGCGACCAGCGGCCCTGCGTCGCCGTCGTCTGCTGGATCCGCGCCCGCGAGAACCGCCGCACACGCCGGTCGGGCCGAGGCGCCTGGTAGCGCCGCTCGGCGCGAAGCGGCGCCCACGAGTCGTTCGTCACCTCTCCCGCCCAGACGAGATCCCACAACGCCGGAAGCGCATCATCGAGGCCGAGATCCGACCAGAACTTCGCCCCGCCGGCGAGGGCTGCGCGGATCGCGTCGTGCGTCTCGCCCTCGGGCGCGGGCGCCGCCGCCGGCCGGCCGAGGAGCGCCGCGTCGTCGCGGAAGAAGACCGCCACGCGGTCGAGCCCCGCCCCGACCCAGACGAGCTCGCCCGACGCGCACAGCTGGTCGAGCTGCTCCGGCCGGTAGCCGGGCACGCGGCGCGGCAGGAGCTCCGACTCCCAAAGCGCCACCGGCAGCGCGAGCGCCTGCAACGGGATGAGCGCCTCGCGGAGCGACGCGCGCCGGTCGATTCCGTGCCAGCTCGGCAGGAAGCGCCCGAGCGCTGCTTGCTCCACGGGTTCGACTTCACGGCGTAGCGCCGCGAGCGACGCGCGCCGGAGCCGGCGAAGGACTTCGGCGTCGCACCACTCGCGCTCCGTTCCGCCCGGGCGCAGCTCGCCGCGCACGAGCTTCTCCTGTCGTTCCAGCTCACGCAGCTCTTCTGCAACGTCGCGGCCGAACCACGCCGATGCCTCGGCGGTCGTGAACGGCCCGCGCCCGCGCGCGTACCGCGCCACGAGGGAGAGGAGCGCGTCGGGCACCGCCTCGAGGAAGACGTCAGGCAGGCCGGAGGGCGGCATCACGCCGAGCGCGTCGCGGTAGCGACCGGCGTCCTCGGCCGCGGTGAGCCGCTCCTCGCCCGCGATCTCGACGCGGATCGCCCGCCGCTCCGCCTCGAGGATCGCGGCGTGCGACTCGTCGAACTCGCCCACCCGGAGGTCTCCGCGTAGGCGAAGAACATCGTGGAGCGACTCGGAGTCCTTCGGGAACGGACGCAGCGACGCCTCGACCTCGGCGAGCGCGTCGGCGTCGATGAGCTCGCGCAGCTCTTCCTGGCCGAGCAGCTCGCGGAGCAGGTCGCGGTCGAGCGAGAGCGCCTGCGCACGCCGCTCCGCCGGCGGCGTGTCGTCCTCGTACATGTACGTCGCGATGTAGTCGAACAGGAGCGAGGACGCGAACGGCGAGGCCGACGCCGTCTCGACGTCGACGAGGTCGAACTCGCGGGCGCGGATCGCGCCGAGCAGCCGCTTCAGCGCCGGCAGGTCGAAGACGTCCTGCAGGCACTCGCGGTATGTCTCGAGCACGATCGGGAAGCTCGAGTACTTGCGCGCCACCTGGAGGAGGCCCTGCGCCTTGAGCCGCTGCTGCCAGAGCGGCGTGCGCACGCCCGGCCGCCAGCGCGGGATGAGCAGCGCGCGCGCCGCGTTCTCGCGGAACCGCGCGCCGAAGAGCGCGGTCTGCCCCACCTCCGCGAGCACGAGGTCTTCGAGCTCGTCCGGGTCGAGGATGAGCAGGTCGGTCGCCGGCGGCGAGTCGGCGTCGGGGAGATGGAAGGCGATGCCGTCGTCCGACCAGATCGACTGCACCTCGATGCCGAGCGACTCGCGCAGGCGCGCGCCGACCGCCATCGCCCACGGCGCGTGCACGCGCGCACCGAACGGCGTGAGGATGCAGACGCGCCAGTCGCCGATCTCGTCGCGGAACCGCTCGACGACGACGGTGCGGTCGGAGGGCACGGCGCCCGTCGCGCGCTCCTGCTCGCGGAGGTACGCGAGGAGGTTCCTCTCGGCGCGCTCGTCGAGGTCCGCAATCTTCGACTCCTTCTGCGCGAGCAGCTCGCGCGTGAAGCGGCCGATCGCCTCGCCCAGCTCGTACGGCCGGCCGACGCCCTCGCCCTTCCAGAACGGCACCGCTCCGGGCACGCCGGGCGCCGGCGAGACGAGCACGCGGTCGCGCGTGATGTCCTCGATCCGCCACGACGATGCGCCGAGGACGATGACCTGCCCCGCGCGCGCCTCGTAGACCATCTCCTCGTCGAGCTCGCCGACGCGCGAGCCGCCCTCGCCGGCGATGAACACGCCGAAGAGCCCGCGGTCGGGGATCGTGCCGGCGTTCGTCACCGCGAGCCGCCGCGAGCCCGGCCGGCCGCGGATGACACCGGCGGTGCGATCCCAGACGATGCGCGGCCGCAGCTCGGCGAACTCGTCCGACGGATAGCGGCCGGCGAGCATGTCGAGGACGTTCTCGAGCTGGGCGCGCGAGAGCTCCGCGAATGGATAGGCGCGCCGCACGAGGTCGTGGAGCTCCGCGACCTCGATCTCCTCGTCGGCGCAGATCGCGACGATCTGCTGCGCGAGGACGTCCAAAGGATTGCGTGGAATCTGCGTCTCCTCGATCGCGCCCTCGCGCATGCGCTGCGCCACGACCGCGCACTCGAGGAGGTCGGCGCGGAACTTCGGGAAGATGCGGCCCTTCGAGACCTCGCCGAGCGAGTGCCCGGCGCGACCGATCCGCTGCAGGCCGCGCGCGACCGACTTCGGCGACTCGACCTGGACGACGAGGTCGACTGCGCCCATGTCGATGCCGAGCTCGAGCGACGACGTCGCGACGAGGCACGGGATGCGACCCGCCTTGAGGTCTTCCTCGATCACCGTCCGTTGCTCGCGCGCGAGGGAACCGTGGTGCGCCCGCGCAATTTCTTCCTCTGCCACCTCGTTGAGACGCAGCGCGAGCCGCTCGGCGAGGCGGCGGTTGTTGACGAACACGATCGTCGAGCGGTGCGCGCGGACGAGCTCGACGAGCGCGGGATAGATGCTCGGCCAGATCGAGCGGGCGTCGTAGCCCTCTTCTCTGCCGGTGCCGGGCTCGCGCATGTCGTCGACGGGGATGACGACCTCGAGGTCGAGCTCCTTCGCGACGCCGGCGTCGACGAGCTCGATCGGCCGCCCGCCGCCGACGAACCTGCCGATCTCCTCGAGCGGACGCTGCGTCGCCGACAGGCCGATCCGCTGGATCGGCTGCGTCGCGAGTGCCTCGAGCCGCTCGACGCTGAGCGCGAGATGCGCGCCGCGCTTCGTCCCGGCGACGGCATGCACCTCGTCGAGGATGAGCGTGTCGACGCTGCGGAGCAGCTCGCGCGCCTGCGACGTGAGCATGAGGAAGAGCGACTCGGGCGTCGTGATGAGGATGTCGGGCGCGTTGCGCAGCATCGCGGCGCGCTCCTTCTGCGGCGTGTCGCCCGTGCGCACCGCGACGCGCAACTCCGAGCGCAGGCCCGCGAGCGGGCCGCGGAGGTTCCGCTCGACGTCGTAGTTCAGCGCCTTGAGCGGCGAGACGTACAACACGCGGAGCCCTGCGTTCGGGGTCGGGGTCAAGCGGTCGATCGCGGAGAGGAACGCGGCGAGCGTCTTCCCCGACCCGGTCGGCGCCTGGATGAGGACGCTCTTGCCGCTCGCAATGACCGGCCAGCCCTTCTCCTGAGCGGGAGTCGGCGCGGCGAAGTTCCGCTCGAACCACTCCTTCGTCTCGGGACTGAAGACGTCGAGCGCGGCCATCGTTCGAGCATACCGCCGAACACCTGTTCGCGAGATAGGCTCGCAGCTGTGACCTATTCGATAGTCGGGCGGGACGAGAAGACCGGCGAGCTCGGGGTCGCGGTGCAGTCACGCGCGTTCAGGGTCGGCATCTGCGCCTGGGCACGGCCGGGCGTCGGCGCGGTCGCGACGCAGTCGTTCACGGAGAAGGCGTACGGGCCGCGCGGGCTCGACCTGATGGCGGACGGCGCCGCCCCGGCCGACGCGCTCGCGCAGCTGCTCGAGGCGGACGAGCAGCGCGACTACCGGCAGGTCGCGTTCCTCTCGGCCGACGGGCGCACTGCGGCGCACACGGGCGCGGCCTGCATCCCCGACTGCGGCGACACCGCGCGCTCGGGCGTCTCGGCGCAGGGGAACATGCTCGCCTCGCCGCAGGTCTGGGACGCTGCCGCCGACACCTTCGAGGCGGCCGAAGGCACGCTCGCCGAGCGACTCCTCGCCGCGCTCGACGCAGCCGAGGCGGCGGGCGGCGACTTCCGCGGGCGCGAGGCGGCGGCGCTCCTCGTCGTCTCCGGCGACCGCGGCGAGGAGCCCTGGACGACCGTCTGCGACCTGCGCGTTGACAACCATGCGGATCCGCTCCGCGAGCTGCGGCGGCTCCACACGATTTCGGCGGCGTATCGCCGCCGGCGCGACTTCGGGGAGGCGACAGTCCTCGCCGAGGAGGTCGAGCTCGCCCGCGCCGCGGGCCTGGCGAAGGACGAGATCGCGATGACGGGCGCGCTCGTCGCCGTCGCGCACGGCGATCTCGACGAGGCGGCCGCTCTGCTCCAGCCCGTCGCCGCATCCGATTCGCGGTGGCGCGAGGCGTTCGAGCGATACGTGCGGCTCGGTTTCCTGCCGGCCGAGACGCTGGAGCGGATCGACCGCCGACAAATCTAGTAGGCGTCGAACTCAGCTACCGGGAGCGCATAGCGCTCCCGGAGCTGCTGTACGAGCGAGTCGTCTCCCGACAGGACGACGATCTCGTCGCCGCCGAAGGTGTGCAGTGCGTCGTCGACCGCCGCGAGCGCATCGTCGCCGACCACGCTCGCGACCCGGACGTGCGGAGCCTCGAGCGCGCGGGCGACAGTCTCCGCCCGTTGGCGCGCCTCGTGCTCCTCGTGGTCCACGTCGTTTGCGAGCCTATGGAGTGGCGATGCCGCCACGGGAGCGACGACGACGATGCGCCGCTCGTCCGGCGGGCCGACGTGCGCCACGAGCTCCGGCGCCGGACGCAGGCGGCCGCGCGAGTACAGAGCCACCGCGCCCGCCGAGACAGCAGCCCACGTGACGCCCGCCGCGACCGGGCCGCCCGAGGCCGACGCGGCAGCGACGATCCCGAACGCGACGACCGTGAGGACGAGGAAGTGGAACGCGGTGCTCTCGCTCGCGAATGGGTTCCGCATGGACCAAAGGGTCGCTGCGGCCGATTCCGGTCGCATCGGTGCTCGCCCCGATCCGCAATGCGTAGGATCGACACGTGCCCGACGCGCTTTGGTTCACCGAAGACGAGGAGGCGTGCCGGCTGCTCGCGGCCGATCCGTTCGCGCTGCTCGTCGGATTCGCGCTCGACCAGCAGGTCACCGTGCAGCAGGCGTTCCTCGGCCCGCTCCGCCTGAAGCAGCGGCTCGGGACGCTCGAGCCCGCCGCCGTCGCGAAGGCCGACCTCGAGCCGCTCTTCCGGGAGAAGCCCGCGATCCACCGCTTCCCCGGCTCGATGGCGACGCGCGTGAGCGAGCTCGGAGCGACGGTGGCCGAGGATTACGGCGGAGACGCGTCGCGCATCTGGACGGAGGCGGCGGACGGCAAGGACCTCCGCAAGCGCATCGGCGCGCTGCCCGGCTTCGGCGAGATGAAGATCAAGTCGCTCGGCTCGGTGCTCGCCAACCGCTTCGGCGTCGAGGTCGCGCGGGAACTCGTGCCGAGCCATCCGACGCTCGGCGACGTCGACTCACCGCAGGCGCTCGTCGATTACCAGGCCGCGAAGAAGGAACACAAGGCCGCCTGGCAGGCGGGGACGCGCTGACTGGGTGCGATGGGCGAGTGTGATGCAAGGACGCAGGGAGCGGGAATAGCATCGCTATTCCCGCGGCTGAGGACGCAGCAGCGCGCCGCCCAGCGCGGCCAGGCAGCCCGTACCCGACTGGCCAGGAGGCCGTAGCGCAGTGGATGGCGTCGAAGTCCGCACGCTGATCGACGGCGCGCAGCCGGCCGAGGACACCGCGAACGCCCTCGCCGCGTTCATAGCCGGCGCCGAGAAGACGCTCGAGGTCGCGATCTATGACCTCAACCTTCCTCCTGCTCTGCACGACATCGTCTGCGGCGCGCTCACCACGGCTTCGCAGCGCAACGTCGCCGTCCGCCTCGCCTACAACGCCGACTACCGGAAGGATTCGCCGCCGGTCCCGCCGCCGCCGCAGACCGACCCGGAAGCAGTCGAGGCGCTGCCCTTCCCGACCGCGCCGATCCCCGGCATCCCCGACCTCATGCACCACAAGTACGTCGTACGCGACGGCGCTGCCGTATGGACGGGCTCGACGAACTGGACGCTCGACTCGTGGACGCGGGAGGAGAACGTCATCGTCACCGTCGAGTCCGCCGGTCTCGCAGCCCGCTATCTCGAGGACTTCGAGCAGCTCTGGACGACGCGCACGGTCTCGCGCAGCGGCAAGGTCGACCCGTTGCCGGTCGCCGACGGCGTGCGCGCGTGGTTCTGCCCGGGCCGTGGCGAGAAGCTCGCGCACCGCATCGCGAAGGCGATCGGTTCGGCGAAGCGCCGCGTCCGCATCGCCTCGCCGGTGATCTCGAACGGCGCGATCCTCGGCACACTCGCGCAGGTCGCGTCCGACGGAAAGATCGACCTTGCGGGGGTGGTGGACGTGACGCAGATCGCCGAAGTGCTTCAGCAGTGGCACGAGAACGGGAACGCCGACTGGAAGAGCCCGCTGCTGCGAGCGGCGCTGACGCGCGCGCCGTTCTCCGGGAAGGTGACGACGCCGTACGCCCCGGGCTCGGTGCACGACTACATGCACGCGAAGGTGACGGTCGCCGACGACACGGTGTTCGTGGGGAGCTTCAACCTCTCACACTCGGGCGAGATGAACGCGGAGAACGTCGTCGAGCTTCGCGACGCAGCGATCGCGGAGAAACTCGCGGCGTTCATCGACGCGGTCCGTGGCCGCTATCCGGCGGTCTCGCTGCCGGCGTGACGCGGCGCGCGCTCGCGGTCGCTGCGGTCGTTGCTGCTGCGCTGCTCGCCGGCTCCGCGGGCCACGCAACGCCGCTTCCGAACGCGCCGAAGTGCACGATCTTCCCCGCGGACAATCCCTGGAACACGCCGGTCGTCTCGCTGCCCGTCGCGAAGAACTCGGCGGCGATGATCAAGGCGATCGGCCGCGGCGCGCCACTTCATCCCGACTTCGGCTCGGGCACGTGGGACGGCGGCCCGATCGGGATCCCGTTCGACGTCGTCTCGAACGCGACGCCGACGTCGCGCGTGCGGTTCGCGTACGCCGACGAGTCCGATCGCGTCCGGTACCCGATCCCGAAGAACGTCCACATCGAGGGCGGCCCGCGGTCTTCGGGAGATCGCCACGCGCTGCTCGTGGACAAGAGCACGTGCCGGCTGTACGAGCTGTACGACCTCCACCACACGAGTCACGGCTGGACGGCGGGGTCGGGCGCGACGTGGAGCCTCTCGTCCGACAAGCTCCGCCGCGCCGGCTGGACGTCGGCCGACGCCGCCGGACTGCCGATCTTCCCCGGCCTCGCGCGCTGGGACGAGGTCTCAGCGGGCGTGATCGACCACGCTTTGCGGTTCACGGCGCCGAAGACGCGTCGCGCGTACGTCTATCCCGCGCGGCACTTCGCGTCGAACTCGACGAGCGCGTCGCTCCCGCCGATGGGCCTGCGCGTGCGGCTGAAGGCGAGCGTCGACATCTCGAGGTTCCCGCGGCAGGCGCGCGTCGTGCTGAGGGCGCTGCAGGTCTACGGGATGATCCTCGCCGACAACGGCTCGCCCTGGTACGTCTCCGGCGCGCCGAACGCTCACTGGTCGAACGACGACCTCCACTCGCTCAGCCAACTGACAGGAGCGGACTTCGAGGTAGTCGACACCAGCTCGCTGCCACACCCCGGCGACTAAGTCGTCACACAAACAGACCGGTACCTGGTACCGGCAGTTCGCTCTCGGAGCGGCTTCTTACGATTCCGTGACGACTGCGGCACGAAGTGGCGTCGCCGGGATCGGCCCTGCTGGACCCGTTCGAATCGGCCGTGACCGCTAGCGCGTCTTCGGGAGCGGCGTGAGGAGCGGCTCGACCTGCGAGCGGAGGTGCTCGAAGTTCGGCGGCAGGATGAGCGTCTCGCCGAGATGCGCCGGATCCTCGTCCGCCGCGAAGCCCGGTCCGAGCGTCGCGATCTCGAACAGGACGCCCGTCGGCTCGCGGAAGTAGATCGAGCGGAACCAGAAGCGGTCGATCACCGGCGTCGGATGGCCGCCCGCCTCGAGCACGCGGGCCCGCCACGCCTCCTGCTCGTCCAGCCCGCACGCCCACGCGACGTGATGAACCGTCCCGGCGCCGCCGACACCGGGCTCCGCGGGCGCCGGCTCGTACCGGATCCAGCCCTGCCGCCCCGCGCCCCTGGTTACCCAGGGGCGCGAAGCTCTTGGCCGGGCGTCGCCGGCTACGCCGGCGACGCTTCCAGCCTCAGCCCCGCGCGTGAGTCCGTCCTCGAAGCCGAGCGCCTCGAGGAACGCCGTCGGCTCCTCCCCGTACGCGCAAACGCCCTCGAACCCCTGCAACGCCAGCTCGCGCGGGATCTCGGGATGGTCGGCAATCAAAGGAGCGTCCGGAACATCCGCGACGACGAGGTCGTGGCGCAGCCCGTCGGGGTCGGTGAACGGAACGGAGCCGACCCGCTCGCGCCAGAACTCGAGCGCCTCGTCCGAGCCGACGCGCCAGACGACGGTGTGGATCATTCCCGCGCCCGCCCTCCCTTCGCGGGCGTTCGGGTACTCGAAGAACGTGATGTCCGAGCCGGGCGTCCCGTCCTCGTCGGCGTAGAAGAGGTGGTAGACGGTCGGGTCGTCCTGGTTGACCGACTTCTTCACGAGCCGGAGGCCGAGGACGCCGGTGTAGTACTCGACGTTCCGCGGCGCGTCGGCCGTGATGCACGTGACGTGGTGGATGCCGTCGAGCCGCATGCCGTGAGCGTATTTCACTCGTCCAAGGGAACGCGCCGGCGGGCGGCCGCGCCGATGACGATCCCATGCTGCAGCGTGCGGTCATCAGCCTCACGGCCGTCGCCGCCGTCGCCTCCGTTCTCGCCTTCACCGTCTCGCCCATCTCCCCCCAGACCGCGTGGGCCGCGCTGACCGCCGCGCCGATCAAGGAGGGGAAGTCGACCCCGGCTCCGAGGAGCGGGAAGAAGGCGCTGAAGCTCCTCCACGCGGACGTGCAGAAGATCGCGCACGACTACGCGCACAAGCGGTATCGCGCCGTGTGCGGCGACCTCACCGCGAGGGAGCGGAAGCATCTCGGCGGCACTTCCCAGTGCATGCTGAAGATCGCGCTGATCAACGCCTTCGTGCCGATCAAGAAGTTCACGATCGTCGCCGCGAAGCTCGGCAAACGCGCCACGCAGGCCGCCGTCTCCGTCTACGTCAACGGGAACAAGAAGCACCTCATCCACGCCGTCGTGAAGTGGGAAGGCGGGCGGTACCGCCTCGACCACCAGAGCGGCTGGCACCCGACGCTCTAGCCGGCGGCTACATCGCGGGGTCGAGCCCGTACGCGCTCTCCCCGTGCATCGCCTCGTCGAGCCCGCGTTCGGCCTCCTCGCCCGTCCGCACGGGCGTGATCAGGTCGATGACGGCGAGCATCGCGTACGTGAAGACGAAGGCGTAGAGCGAGCACCCGAGCCCGGCCGCGAGCTGCTTCCCGAAGAACGAGCTGGAGCCGTGGATCAGGCCGACGCCTCCCGCCGGGTTGATCGCCAAACGGGCGAAGACGCCGAGGAGGACGATGCCGAGCAGGCCGCCGACGCCGTGCACTCCCCACACGTCGAGCGCGTCGTCCCACTTGAACAGGTTCTTGAGCTGGATCGCCCCGTAACAGACGAGGCCCGCCGCGATGCCGATGATCACCGACGCGTAGATCGGTACGTAGCCGGCCGCGGGCGTGATCGTCGCCAACCCGGCTACCGCACCGGTCAAGAGCCCGACGAAGTGCGGCTTCTTCGCGAACCACCACTCGACGAACAGCCAGGTGACGGCGGCGAACGAAGCGGCAAGGTCGGTGTTGAGGAACGCGAGCGCCGTGATGTGGTCGACCTTGAGCTCACTCCCGGCGTTGAAGCCGTACCAGCCGAACCACAGGAGACCGGTGCCGAGCGCGATGAACGGGATGTTGTGCGGCGTGTCGACGAACTTCCGTTTCCCGACGTAGATGACCGAGGCCAACGCGGCGAAGCCGGCGCTCGCGTGCACGACGATCCCGCCGGCGAAGTCGCGCGCGCCCCACTGCTCGAGCCAGCCGCCGCCCCAGAGCATGTGCACGAACGGGTAGTAGACCGCGAGCTGCCAGACGACGAGGAATATGAGGTACGCCTTGAACGTGACGCGGTTCGTGAACGCGCCCGTGATCAGGGCCGGCGTGATGATCGCGAACATCATCTGGTAGACGATCAGCACCGAGAGCGGGATCTGCGCACCCCCGGCACCCGGCTGGTAGATCGTGTTGACGCCGACGTGGTTGAGGAACGCGTAGTGGAAGTTCCCGAGGATCCCGTCCTTGCCGCCGCTGAAACAGAGGGAGTAGCCGACGAGCCACCACATCACCGTCGTGATGCCCATCGACGCGAAGCTCTGGATCATGATCGTGAGCGTGTTCGAGCGACCCACGAGCCCGCCGTAGAAGAACGCGAGCCCCGGCGTCATCAACATGACGAGCGCCGCGGCCAGAAGCATGAAGCCGGTGTTCGCGCCGTTCAGCATCAGTCTCTCCTTCGGGTCGACCAGATCTCCGCGTGCCGCGGGATCACCATTCGCAGCTCCGTCCGCGTTTCCTCCCGTGGCTTCAGTTGAAGCTCGGGGCTCAACTTGAGTACCGTCGGCACGGTGTCGCCCTCTACCGAGACTCGTTTCGTGAAGACAGCAGACGGCGTGTACCTCGCGTACCAGGTCATCGGGTCAGGGGCGGTCGACATGGTCATGGACTTCCACGCCTTCGCGGGCAACGTCGACCTGATCTGGGATGAGCCGGACTGGGGTCCGCTCCTGACAAGCATCACCGAGTTCGCGCGCCTGATCGTGCACGACCGCCGCGGCAGCGGCGCGTCGACGCGCAACACCCCGCCGCCGAACCTCGAGACGCGTGCTGCGGACCTGCTCACCGTGTTGGACGCGGTCGGGTCTCAGAGGCCTGTTCTCGGCGCCGGGGCATCGACGGGGGCGATGCACGCCTTGTTCGCGGCGACCTATCCGGATCGCACGTGCGGAATCCTCTGGAACTATCCGCGGCCGCGACTGGCGTGGGCTCCGGACTATCCGTGGGGGGAGCGGCCGGACGCCTTCGAGGCCGCTCTCGCGGAGACCAGGCAATGGGGGACGGCCGAGCAGGCCCGCGACCAGGCACAGAACCGGGCCGCACAGCGGCAGGGCGTCCCGCACGACCAGCGCCATACGCTCGCAGTCGACGAGGACATCGTGCAGCGCTACGCGCGGGTCACCAGGAACACCATCAGTCCCGATGTCGCCGAGTCACTGACGCGGATCCTCTGGCAGACGGACGTCCGGGACATCCTGCCGAGCGTGCGGACGCCGACAGCTCTGATCATCGGAGAAGCGGATTCCCAGGCCGAGAGGGACGAGGCCGAGTACGTGGCATCTCTGATGCCGAACGCCCGGATCCACGTGCTCCCGGGTCGCTCCGGCTTTCAGATCGAAGCGCAGATGGCGATCGCGCGAGAGCTCGCGGGCATCGAGCAGCTGCCGGCCGTCTCCACGGTGCTTGCGACCGTGCTCTTCACCGACATCGTCGACTCGACGCGAAAGCAGGCGGAGCTCGGGGACCGCGGCTGGCGGGAGCTCGTGCTGGCGCACCACTCCGTAGTCCGCGGTGCGCTCTCGCGCTGGGGCGGAACCGAGCACGACACCGCGGGCGATGGTTTCTTCGCGAGTTTCGTCGGGCCTGCCCGCGCCATCCACTGCGCACACGAGATCGCCGGCAGGGTCGCCGACCTCGGAATCGAGACACGAGCCGGAGTGCACATCGGCGAATGCGAGGTCATCGACGGCAAGCCCGGCGGTCTGGCGGTGACAATCGGCGCCAGGCTCCTCGGGACAGCCGGTCCGCGAGAAGTCATCGTCACCGGGACGGTGAAGGACCTTGTCGCCGGCAGCGGCTTCTCGTTCACGGATCGAGGCGAGCACGAGCTCAAAGGGGTCCCGGATCGTTGGCGTCTCTACGTCGCCCAGCCGGCCCAGGGGGCAGCCCGCTAGCCGGTTCAGGCGCTGAACGGCCCCATGGTCGGGAAGCGATCCTCGCCGTCGAGGAGGTCGCGCAGGAAGAGCGCTACGCCGACGTCTCCTGTGAAGAGCGAGTAGCGGCCGCGGCCGAGCTTCTCCCGCTCCCGCTCGACCTGGCCGATCGCGTGCATGGCAAAGGCGCGCGCCCGCTCGAGCCAGAGCTCGTCGCCGGTGCGGCGATGGAGGACGAGGAACGCGTAGGCATTGCCGGCCGTGCCGTGGCACAGCCCTGGGCCTTTCACGAGCGGCCCCGCGCGCCAGGTCAGCTCGCCGCCGGCGAGCGCGAGCTCCTCGTCGAGCAGATCGCCCAACGTCCCGACCATCCCCGGCGCGCCGTGGCACCACTGCACGCGGATCTCGCGCGGCTCCGCATCCGTCGTCGCCTTCCAGTTCACGAGTCCGTCTTCGCGAAGGAGGTACGGTGAGAGGTCGGCTGGATCGGGAGCCCGGCCGCGGTTCGCGAGAGCACGGACGCTCCCCGCATAACCGTGCGCCGGCCCGAGGAAGCGGAACGTGCGGCCGTAGAGATCCTGCGTCCAGAGGCGGTCCGGGTCCTGCGTCGCGAGGACGCGCTCGGCGCAGACCCGCCACGCCTCGTCCCAGCGCGGCTCGCCGGTCCACGCGAGCATCGCCTCGGCGACGAGCAGCGAGCCCGGCGTCCCCCACATCACCTCGTTCGTCGGCGAGTCGAGGTTGGCGAGAACGAGCTCGTGGACGCGGTCGGCGAGGGCAGTGTCGCCGGTCAGCCGGAAGGCGACGAGCGCGATGCCGCACTCCCCCATCCAGTAGCTCGCGGCCGACGCGTGCTCCGTGAAGTCGGGCTTTGCGCGGTAGCGCTCGATCTGCGCGACCGCGGCGTCCTCCCAGCCGGTGGAGCCCAGCTCGTGCAGCGCCCAGATCGCGCCCGCCGCGCCGAGGTATAGAGAGAGCGGGCCGTCGTCTTCTCCGTCGGCAGGGTGGACCGGCCAGCGCGCGCCGTCGAACGCCGCCTCGGCGTCCGCGACGATCGCCGCGATCGCCGCCTCGGCGCGCGCCTCGCTCCACTCCTCGCCCGCGAGCGGCTCGTGCTCGCTCGGGCGCCAGAGCTCAGACACCTGCGAGGAGGAACGCGCGAGACTCGCGCGCCATCTCGCGAGCGATCACGAGGCGCTGCACTTCCTGCGTGCCTTCGTAGATCTGCGTGATCTTCGCGTCGCGCATGAAGCGCTCGACGGGATACTCCTTGATGTAGCCGTAGCCGCCGAGGATCTGGACGGCCTCGGTCGTCGCGTACATCGCGACGTCGCCGCACTTGAGCTTCGCCATCGCCGACGCCTTCGTCAGCTCCGGTCCGTCGACGCCCTCGTCGGCCATGCGCCCGTAGCGGTAGAGGAGCCCGCGCGCGGCCTCGCACTCCGTCTCCATGTCGGCGAGCTTCGCCTGGATGAGCTGGTGCTGCGCGATCGGCTTCCCCATCGTCTCGCGCGTCTTCGCGTACTCGAGCGCGTAGTCGGTCGCGCCCTGCGCGATGCCGAGCGCCTGCGCGGCGACGCCGGGGCGGGAGCGGTCGAGGATCCGCATCGCGATCTTGAAGCCGTCGCCTTCCTCGCCGAGCAGGCTCGCGGCGGGAATGCGTACGCCGTCGAAGGTGAGCTCGCCGGTCGTGGAGCCGGAGATGCCCATCTTCGGCTCGAGCCGCGCGACGGCGAAGCCGGGCGTGTCGGCCTCGACGACGAAGGCGGAGATACCGGAGTGGCCCTGCTCCGGGTCGGTCTTTGCGAAGACGGTGTAGAGGTTGGCGACGCCGGCGTTCGTGATGAACCGCTTCGAGCCGTCGAGGACGTACTCGTCGCCCTCGCGGCGCGCCGTGGTGCGCATCGCGGCGCTGTCGGAGCCAGAGCCCGACTCCGTCAGGGCGTACGCGGGCAGCCACTCCCCGCTCGCGAACTTCGGCAGGTACGTCGCCTTCTGCTCTTCGGAGCCGGCGATCTTGAGGCCGAGCGAGCCGAGCTCCTGCACCGCGAGGATGAGCGCCGACGTCCCGCAGACCTTCCCCACCTCCTCGATCGCGATGAGCGAGAGGAGCGTGCCGGTGCCCAAGCCGCCGTACTGCTCGTCGAAGAACAAGCCGAAGATGTCGTTCTCGCGGAAAAGCTCGACGACGTCCCACGGGAACTCGTGCGTCTCGTCGATCTCGGCCGCGCGCGGCGCGATCCGCTCGCGCGCGAGCCGGCGCACGAGGTCGCGGAGCTCGCGCTGCTCGTCGGTGAGAACGTCCCAGGCCATCAGAAGGGATCGTATGCCACACGGCCGGCCGCGATCTCGCGGTTCAGCTCGAGGAGGAGGCGGTTCGACTCCTGCGGATCGTGCGCCGCGGACGCCGGCCAGCCGTACGCGGCCGCGACGGCTTCGTCGAGCGCGACGTGGAGCTCCTTGAGGTCGCGGTACGCGCCGTCGTCGACCTCGTTGTAGAGCTGGGTCAGGCCGATCTGCCGGTCGAGGCAGATCTCGGAGCGGCGCGCGATCACGCGGCGCGCGGCCTCGGCGACAGGATCCTTATCAACCGGCTGCGGGAACGGGAAGGTCTCGAAAGCGGAACTCGGGGTGTAGCGCAGGGCATCCCCGAAGGTGGACGACTGAGCGCGCGCCCACCGCTCATGTAGCGCCGACGACAGAACCCCGATCTGGAAGTCGTCTTGGAGCGCGAAGACGTTCGTCAGGTTGCTGGAGACGACTGCAAGATCGCACCAGACGAAGAAGAGGCGGCGCCCTGTCACGGTTCCCGCCATGTACCGGTCAAACCCGGCGATTCTTTCCAAGAAGACAGGCCGTGGCCATAAGAACTGCCACCACTGGGGATTGCGTGAATATGAGCGACTCGACTCTCGTGCTTCTTTCGCCTGCGCGCGAACGATCGACAGTGCTTCTGGGTAAGTCGCCGCTCGCTCAAGCGGCCAATTAGCGAAGTACGCGACGTGCCGAGACGGACTCTGGTCGGGCCGCTGCGTCAGATCTTCGCCGGTCAAGTAGGGGCGAACGACCTCGCTGTAGCTCGGCGGCGGAGCCTTCGCTAGTAGTTCGCTCGCTGTCTGTTCGTCGACTATGTAGTCGGCACCCGGCAGCATGCCCTGATAGGCGACGCCGATATTCGGGCGCAGTCGACCTACGATCTCGTCCTCGCCGGCTCGAAGTGACGTGTTGATCTCCGGCACATTCACACCGTCAAGCACGACGGAGCGCGGCGCAACCGCTGGCTCCTTGACCCAGTTGACAACTGAAACATGAACGGCTGCCTCGCCGGACCATGGCTCCGTCGAAACCGCGCTTGTGATGACACCACCGTTCGCGACGATGTATTCGAGGCTCGCGCCGCGAGCGCGGTTCTGGCTGATCGAGTTCGTCCCGACAAGGCCAGCGCGACCTCCCGCATCGAGCCGATCGTGCGCCTTCCGGAACCAGTAGACGCAGTAGTCCTTGACGCCGACTTTGAACTCCTTCTTCAACCATTCGACGTACTCGTCGCCGAGCTCGCCACGCAGCCGACGATCTCCGTGGTACGGCGGGTTGCCGATGATCGCGTCGGCGCGCGGCCATTCGAGCTTGAGCGCGTCGCCGCGGCGGATCCCGGAGAGATCGGTGAGCGGCAGCACGGTCTCCTCGAGATCGAGCTCGTCGACCGCGAGCTTGTGTCCCATCCACAGCGTCACGCGCGCGAGCTGCACCGCGAAGGGGTCGAGCTCGATCCCCTTCATGTTCGAGAGCGGGAAGTAGACGGCGAGCGACTGTTGCGCACGCACGCCCGCGCCGCGGCGCATGTCGGACTCGCGGCGGCGAAGCTCCGCCTCGATCCGGCGCAACTCGCGGTACGCGACGTAGAGGAAGTTGCCCGAACCGCACGCCGGGTCGAGCACGACGTAGTGCATGAGGTCGTGCTGTGCCTGCTGGACGTCGGCGAGCGTGCGGCAGGCGGCGATCCGCTCGCGCCACGGCTCGACGACCGTCGGGAGGACGATCTTCAGGATGTCGGCCTCGTGCGTGTAGTGCGCGCCAAGCGCCCACTGCCGCTCCTTGCCGAGCGCTCCTTGCAGCAGCCCGCCGAAGATCGCCGGCTCGACCTTGCGCCAGTTGAAGTCGGCCGCAGCGCGCACGAGCAGTGCGACCTCCTCTGGCTCGAGATGAACGCGCGCCGGCCGCGTGAAAAGCGAGCCGTTCGCGTACGGCACTCCCTCGTACAGCCCGTACTCGGGCCGCGGCCCTTTCGTCGCGAGGATCTCGAAGAGGCGGCCGAGATCGTCTGCGCTCGACCGCGACGGATCCTCCGCGAGCTCCTGCGCGACGCGCGTGAAGACGTGCGACGGAAGCATGTGGATGTCCTCGGCGAACATCGCCCACACCGACTGGAGAACGAAGTCGCGCAGCACATGCAGATCAGCCGCCTCGCGATCCTGCAGCCGCTGGTAGAGCTCGGTGACGAGGACGACCGCTTCGCGCGTGACATCGACGCTCGCACCCTCGAAGACGGGGTTGCGTCCGGCGAGAAAGTTGAGGACGTCGAGCCGGTCGGGCAGGTCGATGAGGTCGACGATCGCCCGCGGCTCGGTGTAGACGGCGCCCGGCTCCCAGACCTCGAAGCGGTGGAACGCGCAAAGCACGACCCAGCGCGGGGCCGGCGATTTCGGCGTTCCCGATCGCTGCCAGTAATCGAGCGCCTGCTTCCGATGGGAGGGAAGCTTGTCGACCTCGCGCGGCCGCTTCATCTCGACGATGCAGACGCCGGGCCAGAACATGTCCATGAAGCCGCCGGCGCTCGTGTCCTCGAAGCGCGCGCCCGCCGCCTGCCGGTCGACGCCGTAGCACTCGAGCAGCTGGTTGAGGAACGTCTGCGCCTCGGCGACCTCGGACCCGTCGTAGCCGCCCCAGCGTGCGGCGAACTCGGCAAGCCGGCGCCGAATCTCGTCCTCGGACGGCACCACTTTCGCTAGAGCGTCAGCTGTTCCTTGGGAACCGCGAAGAAGGTGCCCTGGCGGAGCCGGCGGGCGACGTCGCTGAGCTCCTCCCGCGCGCGCTCCATCGCCTCGATCAGGTGCTCGTCAGCGCCAAGCTTCCGCATCTCCGCGGTCGCGCGCTCGGTGCGCTCGCGAGCCTGTTCGATGTAGAGCATCGCGACGTCGATCTGCTCGAAGGCCTGCTCGTCCAAGTCCTGCTCCCTTCTCTCCCCGAGGAGAGTAGACGAGTCGGCGGACGATCCAGCCACCGCCGAAACGCTACGTCCGAAGCCGTGACCGGACCGTCGACGCTTCGTGCCGACTTACGCGGCCTTATGGCAGACGGCCTCGACGTTGTTGCCGTCGGGGTCGTGGACGAACGCGGCGTAGTACGTCGGGTGGTAGTGCTCGCGGATGCCCGGCGCGCCGTTGTCCTTCCCACCGGCTGCGAGCGCCGCGGCGTGGAAGGCGTCCACCGTCGCGCGGTCGGCGCATGTGAACGCGATGTGCGTCCCGGTGCCGAACGGCTCGCGCTCCGCAATCCAGAACGCGTACTTCCCCTCCGGCCCGAACGCGGCCGCCTTCCACTCCTCGTACGCAGCCGTCTCGTGAATTCCGAGCGGCTCGAGAGCGCGGCGGTAGAACGCCCGGCTCGCGGCGAAGTCGCGGACGTTGACGCCGACATGGTCAAACATGACACGCCTCCTCGTCTGTTTGGACGAGCGTACGCCTCGTGGGGACGGTCAGGCGAGCGGCAGCGCGACGAGGAACGTCGTCGTGCGGTCGCGCCCGCTCTCGCCCCAAACGCGCCCGCCGTGCGCCTCGACGATGCCGCGGCAGATCGCGAGGCCGAGCCCCGCGCCGCGATGCCTGCTCGCCGACGCGCTGCGGCCGCGGAAGAACGGCTGGAAGATCTGGTCGAGCTCTCCCGGCGCGAGCCCGTCCCCCTGGTCGCGGATGCTCACGAGAGCCTCCCCCTCCTCGGCGACGAGCCCCACCTCGATCGGGGAATCGGGCTCGGAGTAGCGGGATGCGTTCTCGAGCAGATTGTCGAGCACCTGCTCGATGCGACGCGCGTCGGCGAGCACGGGAACCGCATCAGCGGGGAGCCGCAGGGCGACGGGGTGGCCGGCGCCCTCGAGTCCCGGGCGCACCTTCTCGACGACTCGCTCCACGAGCTCCGTCAGCGAGAGCGGCTCCCGCTCGATCGGGAGCCGGCCCGCCTGGAGGCGGCTCGCGTCGAGCAGGTCGTCGATCATGCGGCCGAGCTTGTCGGTCTCCTCGTCGATGATCTCGAGGAAGTGCCGGCGCGTCGTGTCCTCGATCGGGGCATCGTCGCGGAGGAGCGTCGTCGCGTAGCTCTTGATGAAGCCGAGCGGCGTGCGCAGCTCATGCGAGACCGCCGAGATGAGCTCGCTGCGGACGCGCTGCACCTCGTGCTGCGCCTCAAGTCGCCGGAGCTCCGTGGCGAGGCGCGCGCTCTCGACGGCGAGCGCGATCTGCTCGGACATGGCGACGAGGATCGCCTGCTCCTCGGGATCGGGAGCCACGCCCCTCCGGCGCGAGACCGTGAGCTCGCCGAGCCGGCCGCCGTGCCCGCGGAGCGGCAGCGTCTCGCTCCACGCGTCGTCCACGGCATCGCCGCTGTCGCGGACCGCGCTCGCGACGAGGCTCGCGTCGCGCAGCTCCACCACCGCCGCGTCGACCGACGTCTGCTCGAGCACGACCTCGACACAGCGATGGAGGACGCCGTCGAGGTCGTGCGCCTCGTCGGCCGCGCGCATGATCGCGCCGACCGCCGCAAGCTGCCGGTTGCGGGCGTTGAGCTCGACCGTGCGGTCCGCGACCTTCAGCTCGAGCTCCTCGCCCCAGCGCCGCACCGTCTCGAGCGATCCCTTGAGCTGGGAGCGCATCGTCTCGAGGCTCTCGGCGAGGACGCCGATCTCGCCGCCCTCGGTGACGCGAACAGGCTGCTCGAGGTCGCCCGAGGCCATCTCCTCCGCGGCCCGCGTCAGGTCGCGGACGGGCCGGACGAGGAGCCGGGCGCCCACGAGCGTCAGCAGCCAGAGCGCCGCGAGCGCGCCGCCGCCGGCGAGCATCAGCGTCCGGCGCAGGCGCTGCGCCGGCGCATACGTCTCGGCGGTCGTCCCGCCGAGAGCGACGCCCCACGGCGCCTGGCGCAGCCGGACGAACGCCATCGTGTGCTCCTGCCCGCCGAGCCCTGGTGCCTCGCTGGCGTCAGGAGTCGGCTCGACGTTCTCGATCCCCGGCCGGCGCGCCCGCAGCATGTGCCGGTAGAAGGCGAGATGCTCGCCCGGACGGAGCGGTGGGCCGGGCTCTGTCGACGCGAGGGCGATGCCGCCCGGGCCGACGAGCTCCGCGTGACCGGTCGCGCCGAGGCGGCGCGCCGCGTCGAGCCGCTCGAGTACCTCCGGAGCCGCGAGGTCGAGTGTGCCCAGCGCAACTCGCCGCGGGCTCAGCCGAACGGCAAGAGCTACGACCGGGACCCCGCGCGGGTCGCGGAACGGCGCCGAGATCGCCCGCCCCGCTCGAAGCGCCCGCGCCGCGAACACCGGGCCCGCCCGCGCGACATCGCTTCGCGCAGCGCTCCCGAGGGAGCCGAGGATCCGGCCGTGCCCGTCCGTGATGACGACCGCCGTGAACCCGCCGCCGCTGGCGTGGAAGATCTCGGCCAGCAGTCGCCGCTCGGTCGCCGGCGAGGCCGGCCGGGGGTCGAACGCCGCGAGATTCGCAAAGCGATGCTCGAGCAGACCGTCGAAATCCTCGGCGAGCTCGCGGGTGATGGCCAGCCGTTCGTGCAGGATGCGAGTCGTGCTGGCATCGACGGCCCTGATCCCGAGCAGGCTGAATCCCGCGAAGAGCGCGAGGAAGCCGAGCGTCACGCCGATCGCGAGCCGCGGCCAGAGCGTCAGGCGGCGCCAGAGCACCAGCGGGTTCCGATGCATCGGGGTAGTGTCGGCCGCGACAAGCGGGCGCATATCCGCCCAACCTACCGAGCCCGTGGGAGGAAATCCGCAGCGATGAGCGGCGAACGAGTCCTCGCGGTGGACGACGAGCCGCGCTACCGCGAGGTGATCCGCTTCAACCTCGAGACGGCCGGCTACCGCGTCGAGACCGCCGAAAGCGGAGAGGAGGCGCTCGAGCTTCTCGCCGCCGGTGAGCCGGATCTCGTCGTCCTCGACGTGATGCTCCCCGGGATCGACGGCCTCGAGGTGCTGCGCCGCGTCCGCGACCATTCGAGCTGCCCGGTCATCATGCTGACCGCCAAGGGCGAGGAGGACGACAAGGTGCGCGGACTGCGACTCGGCGCCGACGACTACGTCACGAAGCCGTTCTCGGCGCAGGAGCTGCTCGCGCGGGTCGAGGCGGTGCTGCGGCGCGCCCGTGGCAACGAGCCCGCCGAGTCGCAGCCGCAGACGATCGCGATCGGCGACCTCCAGATCGACCTCCCGAGCAAGCGAGTCACGCTCGCCGGCCAGGAGGTGCGCCTCTCGCCGACCGAGTACCGCCTGCTCCTCTGCCTCGCCGAGAACGCCGGCGTCCTCCTCGACCGCGACGAGCTCCTCACGCGCGTCTGGGGCCCGGCGTACAAGGGCGAGGACGAGATCCTCCGCGTCTCGCTCTGGCGGTTGCGGCAGAAGCTCGCCGACGATCCCTCACAGCCGCGCTACATCGTGACTCGGCCCGGTCTCGGCTACATGTTCGCCTTGCCCGACGCGTCCTGAGTTGTAACGGAGCTGTGACGGGCGTGAAATGGCGCCGTTACGGGGTCGTGCGCGACTCTCCTGTCAACGGATCAACGAAGACCAAGGAGTCGTCATGAAGCGCATCCTCACCTCGATCGTCATCATCGCAGCTGCAGCAGCCCTCGCCGTCTCGGCCGCGGCGGCGCCGGCTTCGAAGCACCACGCGGTCAAGACGACGAAGCTCACGATCGTCATGCACGACCCCGGCTGCCATTGGTTCGCGGCAGGCAAGGGCTACGCCAAGACCGCTAGCGTCAAGGGCATCGCGCTCGTCCGGAACATCGACGAGGCCGCGATGATCTTCAAGGGCCCGGCCGGCTACCACGCACACCTGCCCGTCGGCAAGTCCCTGAAGATCACGAAGCCGGGCGTTTACCACATCACGATGGTCAAGCAGGCGCCCGACGACAACCACCTCGTGCTGCGCGTCACGCGCTAGCCGAGACTGGAGTCGCAGCCGCAGGAGGGCCGCCCCGCGGCCCTCCTGCTGGTGTCACTACCCTCGCGTGCGTGATCCTCCGGAACGGGACGATTCGCACGCTCGACCCGTCGCTGCCGACCGTCGCCGCGCTGTGGATCGCCGGCGACCGGATCGCGGGCGGCGTCGGCGTGCACGAGACCTCGCTGCCGAGCCCGGACACGGTCGACCTCGGCGGCCGCTGCGTCCTCCCCGGCTTCACCGACTCGCATGTCCACTTCCCGACGTGGGCGCTCTCGCAGCGAGACGTGCGGCTCGACGGCTGCGCCTCGCTCGCCGAGGCACTCGACCGCGTGCGTGCCCACCCGCGCGACGGCGCGTGGCTGCGCGGGCAGGGCTGGCGCGACGCCGAGTGGCCCGACGGGCCGCCCACCGCAGCCGCTCTCGACGAGGTCGTCTCCGACCGGCCGGCGGTGCTGATCTCGAAGGACTACCACGGGCTCTGGCTCAACTCTGTCGCGCTCGCGCTCGCGGGCGGCGACCTCGAGGTGGACGGCGGTGTCGTCGTCCGCGACGAGGCGGGCGAGCCGACCGGCGTCCTCTACGAGGAGTCCGCGTGGCAGTTCAAGGCGCGGTACGTCGAGACGCCCGACGACGAGTACCTCGCCGCGATGCGCGAGGGTGTGCGCGTCGCGGCGTCGCGCGGCGTCACCGCGCTCCACGACAAGGACGGTTGGCTCGGCGCGTTCGGGCTCTGGCAGCGGCTCGAGCAGAGCGGCAGCCTCCCGCTCCGGGTCTGGCAGTCGACGCCGGCCGACCGGATCCCACAACTGCGTGAGCTCGGCTTGCGCAGCGGCGCCGGCTCTCCCCTCCTCCGGCTCGGCTACCTCAAGACGTTCATGGACGGGACGCTCGGCTCGCAGACTGCCTGGATGTCAGACGGCAGCGGCGTCGTGATCACGACCGGCGAAGAGCTCGAGGAGATCGTGCGCGAGGGCGCCGCCGCCGGCTGGCCGGTCGGAGTCCACGCGATCGGCGACGCCGCGAACACCGCCGCGCTCGACGCGTTCGAGCGCTCGCAGGACGCGTGGCGCGCCGCCGGCCTGCGGCAGCGGATCGAGCACGCGCAGTGCCTCGACCCCGCCGACGTCCCGCGCTTCGCGGAGCTCGGCATCGCGGTGTCGGCGCAGTTCTCCCACGCGCCCTCCGACGAGGGGCTCGCGAAGCGCTTCTGGGCCGACCGCCTCGACGGCACGTACTCGTTCCGCTCGCTCGTCGACTCGGGAGCCGTCGTCGCGAACGGCTCCGACGCGCCCGTCGAGGAGCTCGACCCCTGGAAGGGCGTCGTCGCCGGAGTCCTCGACCACTGGCGCGAGGATCAGCGCGTCACCCTCGAGCAGGCGCTCCACGCGACGTGCGTCGCGCCCGCCTGGCTCTCGCACGACGAGCGCACGCGCGGCACGCTCCTCCCGGGGCGCTACGCCGACCTCGTCGTCCTCGACCGCGACCCGCTCGCGTGCGAGCCGGAGGAGCTGCGCGAGGTGCAGGTCGTCGCGACGATGCTCGGCGGCCGCTGGACCCACAACCCGCCACCATGGGACTGAGCCGATGACGCACCACCGCCTGACCCGCGATCAGGTCATCTGGTCCTTCGGCCCGGAGCTCGAGCCGGTGCTCGAGGTCCGGCCGGGCGACGTCGTGACTTTCGAGACGAACGACTGCTTCACCGGTCAGATCCGCACCGAGGACGACCTCGTCACGGAGATCGACCTCTCCCGCATCAACTCCGCCACCGGGCCGGTCGCGGTGGAGGGCGCGGAGCCGGGCGACTCCCTGATCGCCGAGATCCTCGACGTGCGCCCGATCGAGTGGGGCGTCGCGACGCTCATCCCCGGCTTCGGCCAGCTGATCGGCGGCGTGAAGGCGCCGCTGACGCGCGTGTTCGAGGTGAGGGACGGGATGGTGAAGATGAACGACCGCATCTCGTTCCCGGCGATGCCGATGGTCGGCGTCGTCGGCGTCGCGACCGGCGGGGAGACGATGTCGACCGGGCTCGCCGGCGTACACGGCGGCAACCTCGACGACCACTGGCACGGGAAGGGCGCGAAGATCTTCTTCCCCGTCCGCCAGCCCGGTGGGATGTTCGCGGTCGGCGACATGCACGCCGCGATGGGCGACGGCGAGATCTGCTTCACCGGCGTTGAGATCGCCGGCGAGGTCGACATCCGCTTTGGCCTGCTGAAAGCCAAGCAGGCGACATGGCCGGTGACGGAGCTCGCCGACCGCTGGCTCCCGCACGCGACGGCGCCGGAGTACGGCGAGGCGCTTCAGCTCGTCTCGGAGGAAGCGGCGCGCCTGCTCGTCGACCAGCACGGCTTCTCGATCGAGGACGCCTTCATCTTCCTCTCGGTCGCCTGCGACGCCGGCGTCGCGCAGGCATGCAAGCCGGCGGAGGGGTTCGGCACGATCGCGCGCTTCTCGATCCCGAAGATCGACGCCTGCCCCGCGCCGTTTCGCCGCTAACAGGTTCTAGGCCGCCGCTCGACGGCCGCACGGGAAACGAAGGGGGTGCGGCTCGCCTGCGCGAGCCAACCCTCTCTCCGGACCGCCGCTCCCTGTTTCCAGGCCGTTCCGATAGCTAGAGCTTGCCGAGCGCGGTGTACACCGCGGCGGCGGTGTCGATGCCCTGGTCGAAGTACCGGTAGAGGAACTTCTCGTTCGGCGAGTGGACGCTCGACTCGGGCAGGCCGAAGCCGGTGATGATCGTCGGGATCCCCTTCGCCTCGAGCGCCGGGACGATGGGGAGCGTCCCGCCCGAGCGGACGAGCAGCGGCCGCACGCCGAGCACCTGCTCGAACGCGTCCGCGCAGAGCTGGATCGGCGGCGCGTCGGGACGCATGAGGCCGGCCGGGACGCCCTTCCAGACGATCTCGACGTCGGCGCCCGCGGGGGCGGCGTCGCGCATGAGCTTCTCGGCCGCGGCGCCGATCACGTCCACCTTCTGGCCCGGCGCGAGGCGGATCGTCACCTCTCCGGCGGCGTGGACGGAGAGCGTCGTGTTGCGCACGCCGGGCTTGCCGCCGATAAATCCGTTCACGTCGGCGGACGGCTCGGCGAGCGTGCGGACGTTGAACTGCTCCGCCGCGTCTGCGTCGAGCGGCCGCGCGCCCGCGTGCTCGAGCTCCTCCGCCCCGCTCGGCAGCGCGTCCCAGTCCGTCAGCTCCTCAGGGGTCGGTGCGACGATCCCCTCGCGCAGCGGCTCGGGCAGCAGGCCGTTCTCTCCCGCGAGCACCGCCGAGAGGCAGCGCATGAGGACGTGGATCGCGTTGAGCGCCGCGCCGCCGTACATCCCCGAGTGGAGATCGCGCTCGCCGGTGGTGACCTTGAGGTCGAACCCGATCAGCCCCCGCGTCGCGAGGCTGAACGCCGGAACGTCGATGCGGACCATCCCGCCGTCGAAGATGACGCCGGCGTCGGCGCCGCGCTCGTCCTGCTCGATCCAGTCGACGACCGTCGTGCCTCCGATCTCCTCCTCGCCGTCGAACGCGAAGCGGAGATTGACCGGCAGCGCGTTCGCCTCGACGAGGCGCTGCGCGGCCTTGAGCATGATGAAGAGCTGGCCCTTGTCGTCGGTGATGCCGCGCGCGTAGGCCCAGTCGCCCTTGACGGTCAGCTCGAACGGGTCGCTTTCCCAGAGGTCGAGCGGCGCCGGCGGCTGGACGTCGAAGTGGTTGTAGACGAGGACGGTCGGCGCGTTCGCGGGGTCGGTCGACGCGGGAATCTCTCCGAGCACGAGCTCCTTCTCGCCCCACGGCGTCAGCTGCGCGGTGCCGCCGCACTTCGAGCGGATGAACTCCGCGGCCCACTCGCCGGCGCGCTTGACGTCCTCGCGATGCGCGGGGTCGGCGCTGACGCTCGGGATGGCGATGAACTCGGCGAGCTCTGCGATGGCGATGTCGTCCACGGCCTCGATCCTATGCTCAGCCCGATGCGATTCGTGCAGGTCACCCTCGCCGCGCCGGCCGGTCTTCTCCCCGAGCTCGAGAAGTTCTACGACGGGATGACCGGCGAGACCACGCTTCGGTTCCGCGCCGGCGAAGGCGAGCCGTTCTACCACTTCGCGCTGCTCGTCCCCGGCGACCGCTTCGACGCCGCGCACGCCTGGGCGGACGAGCGGTTCGAGCTTCTCGGCGGCGTCTTCGAGTTCGAGAACTGGGACGCACGCGCCGTCTACTTCCTCGACCCCGCCGGGAACATCGTCGAGCTGATCGCGCACCACGGCCTCGAGGAGAACGGCCGCGACGGCGAGTTCGGCGCCGAGGAGATGGTCGGCTTCTCCGAGCTCGGCCTCGTCGGAGACCGAGCGCAGCGACTCGCCGACCTGGCACTTCCGCTCTGGTCGGGCACGATCGACGACCCCGAGCGTCTCGCGTTCGTCGGCGAGAAGGGCCGAACGCTGATCCTCGCGGAGGAGGGTCGCGGCTGGCTGCCGACCGGCAGGCCGGCGGAGATCCACCCCGTTGACTTCGAGCTCTTGGTCTAGTCGCCGCGCCGCGTCAGCCGGTACGCGAAATAGGCGACGGCAAGGCCGTCCTTCTCCCCCTCGACCTTGCGCAGCTCTTCGGTGTCGAGGCTCGCGAGGTCGATCAGGCGATGGAGGTAGTCGATGTCGCCGGTCGTGCCGAAGCTGACGATGATGCGACCGGCCGGCGCGAGATAGTCGTCGACCTCGGAGAAGAAGCGTGTGAGAGCGCCGTAGTTCTCGTCCCCCGTCCCGCGCTCCAGCAGATCTCTTGGCGCGAACCACCGGTAGGGCGGATCGAACACGATGAGATCGAACCTCCCGGACACATTGTCGAAGACATCGCTCACATCGACCTCGATCTGGCCGCGCAACCCGTTCAGCTCTGCGTTCTGCCGCGCGGCGTCAACCGCGACATGACTGACGTCGACAGCGAGGACGGTGGCTCCCCGTGACGCCGCTGCGATCGCGTTCACGCCGCTGCCCGTTCCCATGTCGAGCACTCGGTCGTCCGCCTGCGCTTCCCTGAGAACGATCTCGGCGAGACCGAGAGCGTGTGGCGGATAGACCACGGGCGGCACGACGAACGTCCAACCGAGGTGGTTGAGCGTCAGCGTTTCATCGCGCCGCCCCTCCGCGATCGCGCGCTCGTGCCACTCACGGAGCTTCGCCGCCCGCTCCGGCGACATCATCGGCTCGTAGCTCGAAATTGGCTCGTCGTCCCGCATCGGTCCGACGAGGCTACGCGAGTCCGCGCTAAGCGACGTCTTGCAGGAAGCTCGCGCCGGCCATCGCGCGGAGCTTCTTGAGGCTCTGGTTCTCGATCTGGCGGATGCGCTCGCGGGTGACGTTGAACGCCTGGCCGACCTCGTCGAGCGTCTGCGGGATCTCACCCGCG